>Ga0207866_1000755_pt1 | contig 40640 bp, 40 predicted proteins | sample HigsolmetaAR203D_FD_184835 | JGI IMG/M metagenome (GOLD analysis project Ga0207866, IMG submission 184835) | Ionic liquid and high solid enriched microbial communities from the Joint BioEnergy Institute, USA - AR20-3-D (SPAdes) (version 2) ...
TTTTCTACAATCGCAAACGAGTCCATTCGGCGATCGGGTATCTCACACCCATTCAATGCGAACAAATGTACGATTATGTTGCGTAATTTTCTCGATTCCATGTGTCCAATCTATTGACAGAGGTCCAGCATTATCAGCAGGTGTACCTTTTACGGGACATGCTCATGGTAATGCCTTTTTCCTTTACCGCCTGTTGAAACGCATAAGATGTATAAACCGATCCTTGTCGCTATGTAACATGCAGTTTGTCACTGCTGGCAACTGATTCAATGTTATCGATAACCAAACTTGTACCTTGTTTATCCCCAATACTGTATGCGATGATCTCACCATTGTACAAGTCCATGATGCTCAATAAATTCAGCATTTTACTGCCGAAAGGCAGATAAGTAATATCCGCAACAAGCTTCTGCAACGGTTTTTCCGTGTAAAAATTACGTTTCAACAGATGATCTACGATCTGATGCGGTTGCCTGGTGACACCTCCTTTCCCACTCCTTGTACTTTTTTAAGACATCCAATTGTTGCTTTAAGAAACGATTTTCTTGTCTTAACCTTTCAACTTCAGTGGCAAACGCTGGTCATTTTCCATATGCTGTACTGTTTTCCTACCGGCTGGGTAAAGCGATGAGTTTCGCCATTTTTGTACCAGTAACCATGTTGTCACGTGTGTCTTGTTCTTGATCCCAAGTTGCTCCATTATTTCCCTTATGGGGATACCTGCCAGCCTCATTTCAACAGCCTTTAACTTGATCTTAGCGGGATCTTCTCGTGGCCACAGAAAAAACACCTCCAAGGTTGTCTCCATATCTTACGACATGGATGCAATTTCTTGAAGGTGTTTTGATTTGTCTCACGATATGGGGGCAGTCCCGCTCATCCCGGAAAAAAGGGGGTGAGTTTTTTTCTTTTTTATGGTAAACAGTAGACAATAATAGTTATGTGGAAAGGAGGGGATGGGCATGAAACGCAAACCGAGGATGCGCTCCAAAATGCTGATAGCGGACAAGGGTGTCGATATTATCGGCGACGTACACGGCTGTTACGACGAATTTATGGAGCTGCTGCAGCGGCTTGGCTACGAGCGCAGTCACGACGGGACGTACCGCCATCCCCGCGGCCGCACGCTTCTTTCGCTTGGAGACATTACCAGTCGAGGGCCGAATTCGATCAAGATGCTGCAGTTTTTCATCCGCCACGTCGAAATCGGCGTAGCGGAGATGGTGGACAGCAATCATGGGTGGAAGATTGCCCGCTGGTTGGACGGGCGACCGGTTACGCTGGCGCATGGCGATGAAAAAGTGGAAGAGGAGTTTCGCCGTTTTGAGCAGGAGTACGGAACGAAAAACGCGCTGCTCCTGAAAGAGCAGAGCAGGCGGCTGCTGTTTTCCTCCCCGTCGCACATGATGATCAAGTACGGCGGAAAACTGGAAGCGGTAGCGGTTCACGCCGGCATCCGCGACGATTACATCGGGATGGAGTCTCCAGCCGTACAAACCTTTTGCCGTTACGGAGACGTGGCCGGCACGGGAGCGGACGGCCGGCCGATCCGCCGGGATTGGGCGGCAGAACGAAAAACGACCCATCCGCTGATCATCTGGGGGCACGACCCCCGGCCCCAACCGGAACGTAAAAACGGCACGCTCAATATCGACCAGGGCTGCGTGTTTGGCGGAATGCTGACCGCCTACCGTTTTCCCGAGGACGACCTTTTGAGTGTATCGGCCCGAGAGAATTATTCGGGGCTGAGCGACACCCCGCTGACGCGGTACGCCGCGGATTGATACCGGTGCACCTGTGGTTCGCGCCGGAATGCCGCGGGTAACCTTTCAACCTTTCGATCTTCCCCATGTCCGCGATGTACAGCGGCGGCAGATGTGGTACAATAGGTACGACTGTAATTCCAATAGAGGATGGTAATGAATCAATGGCTTGGTACAACTGGGTAATTCCGATCGTTACGCTGATTATTGGCCTGGTGGGCGGATTTGCCGGCGGCACGTATTACCTGAAGAAGCAATTGCAGAACATGCAGATGGATGAAAAGCAATTGCAGGCGATGGCCCGCGCGATGGGCGTCAATTTGAATCAAAAACAGCTGAAGCAAATGAGCCGCAACATGAAAAACATGAAGCTGCCCAACAAATTCGGCAAGTAAGGCGGTGGGGATGAATGGGTCCGACCCGTCTGCGCTTTACGATGATCGGGTTTATTCTCGGCGTGGTCATCGTTTATCTGAAAGAACTGCCGATTAGCGAAGGCATTCGCTTCGCCAGTCCGTTTTACGGCGCGGGGATCGGTCTGTTGATCGACGGCATCATCGTGCGCCTGAAACAGCGAAAAGGGAATGAAAAATGAAAAAGCTTGGCCGATGCGCCAAGCTTTTTGTATTGGTCCGGCTCCGTTTGCTAGCCGGCATGCCGATTTTCGCGTCTACGTGAAAATCAGCTCGTAAATCATTTTGGTCATCAGGCCGATGGACACCAGCAAAAACAGTGGGCGGACGTAGCGGACGCCCGTCTTGATCGCCAGCCGCGCGCCAAGGGTAGCGCCCAAGAGCATCGCGAGCCCCATTGTCAGGCCGGTGAGGAAAATCACCTTGCCTTCGACGATAAAGACGAACAGCGCGGCGATGTTGCTGGCCAGGTTGAGAATCCGCCCGTTTCCGGCGGCGATCACAAAGTCGTAGCCAAACAGGAGCACCATCAGGAAAACGAAAAAGGAACCGGTCCCCGGCCCAAAGAAACCGTCATAAAAGCCGATCAAAAACGTCAGGGGAATCCCCAATCCCAGCGAAAATGTGGTCAGTCCCTTATAGCTGGACTGTTCACCAAACCGTTTGTTGATAAGCGTATAGACAAAAATGGCGGCCATCATCACGATGACCAGTACTTTCAGCACTTCCTGCGGGACAAACAGGACCGTTTTGGCCCCCAGGTAGGCCCCGATCAGCGAAACGGGAAACAGCAGGATCATTAGCTTTTTGTCGTATTTGCCCATCCGGATGAAGGTAAACGAGCTGGTCGCCGACGAAATGGTTCCCGCCAGCTTGTTGGTCCCCAGTGCCAGATACGGGGGAATGCCGAGACCGAGCAGCGCCGGCAGGGAGATCAGCCCTCCCCCTCCCACTGTACTGTCGATGAAGGCAGCCACGAAACCGAAGAATGCGAGAAACAAGATCGTTGTTACGTCCAAGTCCACGAAGAATCACCCTGTCTGTTGGAAATATGGAATACTCCAAGTCTAGCACGGCGGTTCCGCATTGCAAGATAGTATTGCGTGATATATGCTGATAGATTACGATACTTAGCATACCGATTTGTTGTAAAAGTGCTCTGCTTGCATTATAATAAGTGGTAGCTTGACCCATACATATCACGAGGAGGAATGAAGAATGGCACACCAACTTCCTGAACTGCCGTACGCGCACAACGCGCTGGAGCCTCACATCGACGCGCAAACCATGGAGATCCACCACGGACGTCACCATGCTACCTATGTGAATAACCTGAACGCTGCTCTGGAAGGTCATCCGGATCTGCAATCCAAGAGCGTAGAGGAACTGATCAGCAATCTGGACGCACTGCCGGAGTCCATCCGCACGGCGGTTCGCAACAACGGCGGCGGCCATGCCAACCATACCCTGTTCTGGCAAATCATGAGCCCGAACGGCGGCGGCACTCCGTCCGGCGCGCTGGCTGACGCGATCAACGCGGCTTTCGGCAGCTTTGACAACTTCAAGGCCGAGTTCACCAAAGCGGCAACCACCCGTTTCGGTTCCGGTTGGGCTTGGCTGGTCGTAGACGGCGGCAAGCTGGCCATCACGTCTACTCCGAACCAAGACAGCCCGATCATGGAAGGCAAAACGCCGATCCTCGGTCTGGACGTGTGGGAGCACGCGTACTACCTGAAGTATCAAAACAAACGCCCGGACTACATCAACGCTTTCTGGAACGTCGTCAACTGGGACGAAGTAAGCAAGCGCTTTGAAGCAGCAAAGTAATTACGATTGACGGTCCGTGAATGAATGAGGCATGCCGTTTTTGTGCGGCATGCCTTTTTTACGTTGGCGAGCGAAGTGCCGCAGGCAGATGACGGGCGGCCGTCAACCCAGTGAAGACACCGCCTGAGCGAAGGGCGCGGCAGACACCGTTTCTCAGCGCGGAAAAAATGGGAGAAACACGGGGATAGTAAAAAACGATCACATCTGGTATGATGGTTACAAAAAGTAATCTACTGACAAAAGTAAATTGGAGTGAACATACATGTTGCCATCCCTGTTTATCGCTCACGGAGCGCCCACGCTGGCCGTTGAGAAAAACGCGTATACGGATGCGTTAAAGGAGTTGGCCGGCCAATTGAAACGTCCCCGGGCCATCGTGATATTTTCCGCTCACTGGGAGAGTCCGGTTCAGGAAATCGGTTCAGCCGACGTGTTCAGTACCATTTACGACTTCGGCGGCTTCCCCCTCGAACTGTATGAGATCCAGTATCCCGCTGCTGGTGATCGGCTGCTGGCAGAAGAGGCGGCGGCCCTGCTGCGGTCGGCAGGCGTTTCGGTTCGCTTCCATCCGTCCCGGGGGTTGGATCACGGGGCCTGGGTCGTGCTGCGGCTGATGTACCCGGATGCCGACATTCCCGTAGTGCCCATGTCCGTCAACCCTGCCCTCACTCCCCAAGAACAGTACGACATTGGCCGGGCATTACGCGCGCTGCGCCAGCGTGACATCCTGATCATCGGCAGCGGCGGTACGGTGCACAACTTTGCCAAAATAAACATGTGGGCCAAACCAGGGCAGGCGGACGAGTGGGCGGTCCAGTTTGAAGAATGGCTCGCGGAAACACTGACTGCCTGGGATCTGCCCGCCTTGTACCGCTACCGGGAGCTGGCTCCCTATGCGAATTGGGCCGTTCCCCGGCACGGCAGCGAACATTTTGTTCCGCTTCTCTACGCCATGGGAGCAGCCGACGACGACCGCCGCGCCCAACGGCTGCACCTCAGCTTCCAGTTGGGCAGCTTAAGCCACGTGATCTGGCAATTTGGCGCGGGGACGGACTGATGTTGTGACATGACGCGCCAAAGGTATGCAAAAAAGCGCCTGCCTCTCAGGGCACGCGCTTTTATTACGGTCAAACGGTCGTTAGTTAAGCTGAATCTCTTTTTCGGGGTCCAGTTTTTTGGCCAACTGCTCCTCACCGCGGTGAATCCAGCCGACAAACGAGTCGCGGATGTTTAGTTCCTTGTCCAGATAGACGACGGCGACAAACATGTAGTGGCTCTTGCCCTGAAAGCGGGCGCGGTAGCGCAGGTCAAACCACTTCACTTCGTAGCCGAAGGGCTGTTCCTTTGTCTCCACGTGGGCGTAGCGGGTAAACGATAAGAACGCCTGTACCTTGGGACTTTGTTTGGCTGCTGCCACCAGCTCGTTTTCCGGTTTGACGGCAAACACGTCGAGGATCGTGACCTCCCCGCCGTGCACTTCCCCGACGTACCAGTGCTGCTCCGTCCTGATGACAAACGTCCACTGGTTCCAGGAAAGCGTGGGAATGACGGTGTACGTGCCTTCCTTGCCGATGCTTTCCCTGACCAGTGCGGTCGTCCGCTTATGCGCCTGGCTGCGCCAGACGTAATAGCAGGCGATCAGCACATAAATCCAGAAAAACAGCGGTCCCGGAGCCGCGCCTGCGCCCCACAGCATCAGGCCGGCCACATGTACGCCAAAAATAAACGGGTCGAAGATGAAGATGGTGTTCCAGGCGATCCACTTGTCGCGGAAGGGATAAAGGCCTTTGGTTCCGTACGCGTTAAAGAGGTCGACAAAAACGTGCAGCACGACCGCGGCAAAAATCCAGCCCAACAGGTGAAGCCAGTGCGTCTGCGGTGTTATCGCCTGTACCAGGGCAAACACCGCTGCCGTCCAGACAAACAGAGCGGGAATGGAGTGGGAGATTCCCCGGTGATGGCGGATGTAGGCGGCGCTTCCCCGGATGCGGGTAAAACCGTCCAGATCAGGAGCCTGAGAGCCGATGACGGTGCCGAGCGCCACCGCCTCCGCCAAACCCGGCGTCGCGGCCACAACGGGATCGAGGTGGGCCAGACCGGCCAGTCCGAAGCCCATGACAAAGTGTGTGGCGGTGTCCATGAATTACGTGTTCTCCCTCCTTTGATCCTGCCGGTTCTATTCCTTATTATAGCGATTTGGGCGTGAGATTTCCCCTTCACAGTCGAAAAAAATGCGCGCTTGTTCCCTGTCGCTCAGACGGGTATGATGGAAGGGACCGAAAGGAGAGAAGAAGCTGTGCTTACCGTGTTTATCGAATACAAGACGGACGAGTCGAAGCGGGACCGATGCCTGGAGCTGCTGGCTTCCATGGCCGGAAGGATGGAAGCGATGGGTGCCCGTCAGTACCGGCATTGGGAAGGCCTGGAGCAGCCGGGCCTGTTCGTCGAAGCGTTTGACGTGGAAACGGTGGAGCAGTACGAGCGCATCAAACAGTGGCGGCGTGCCGATCAGGCGTTTTGCGAGTGCATCGCGGGAGGGGCCGCCAAGCTGAACATCTGGGCGTTTCGCCCGATCGATTTGGCTGACAAAAGGAGCAAGCAGGAATCTGATGGCAGGTAAAAAACGCAAGGCATTGACGTATACGTTACCGGAAGAGTTTCACGTGTTTGGCTTTTCCCGCGATCTGCTGGCCTGGTACGATTCCCAGAAACGGGATTTGCCCTGGCGGATCAACCGCGATCCGTACCGCGTCTGGGTGTCAGAGATCATGCTGCAGCAGACGCGTGTGGAAACGGTAAAGCCGTACTACCAGAACTTCATGGCCAAGTTCCCCACCGTGGCCGCGTTGGCCGAAGCGCCGGAGGAGGAAGTGCTGAAGGCATGGGAAGGGCTTGGCTACTACTCGCGCGCCCGCAATCTGCAGGCGGCCGCGCGGGAGGTGCAGGAACGCTACGGCGGCGTCATTCCCGACACGCCGGAAGAGATCGCCACGCTGAAAGGCATCGGACCGTACACCGCCGGCGCCATTCTGAGCATCGCCTACGAAAAACCGGAGCCGGCCGTGGACGGCAACGTGATGCGCGTCTTTTCCCGGCTGCTCTACCTGACGGACGACATCGCCAAGCCGGCGACCCGCGTCAAGGTGGAACACCTCGTGCGGCAGGTGATTCCGCATGGCCGAGCAGGTGATTTCAACCAGGCGTTGATGGAGCTGGGCGCTCTCGTCTGCCTGCCGCGTACGCCGCAGTGTCTCACCTGTCCCGTGTTTGACTACTGTCTCGCCCGGAAGGAAGGGGTACAGGACGAATTGCCGGTCAAAGGCAAGGCCAAACCGCCGCGTCTCGTCCGATTGCAGGTGGCGGTGGTCAAGCGTGGGGATGCCGTCTTGATCAACAAGCGTCCGGAGCAGGGGCTGTTGGCCGGCATGTGGGAGTTTCCCATGGTGGAGACGGACGCTGACACCCGTTCCCTGAAGCAGGAGGCGCTTTTACAGGGGCTCAGGAAGCGGTTCGGGGTGGACGTGGAGGTGATCGAGCCGCTGATGGAGCTGACACATACGTTTTCCCACCTGCAGTGGCACATGGAAGTGTGGCAGTGCGACTGGATCGAGGGCGACGATTTGCCGCCGAACGCCCGGTTTGCGACAGCGGACGAACTGGCTGGGCTCGCGTTTCCCGTGGCTCATCAAAAAATCCTGGAAACGATCAAAAGCGACCGGTGACCGGTCGCTTTTTTGCAGGTGAAGTGTCTTTGCGATTACAGCCGCGTACAGTACTCGGGAAACTGGGACGCCTGATAGATGCGCTGCTCTTCCCATGCCTTAATCGCCTGCTGCTGCCTGTAGCGGGCTTCGCGCTCATCCGTAGAGATCACGCGTCTTTCGATGATGATGGCAAAGAAAATCATCGGAATGTACATGACCAAATCCCTCCTGTGCAAATTGTCTGGTTCAGTCAGCCGCCCTCTATCGATTTGACTCCCGTGAACCGCATCCTTTGACGTCTTTGCTTGCTGCTCATAAGAACACCCTCCTCAAGGTATATATGCGCGTTACACGCGAGTGAGAAATTCCGGATATCGGGCGGCTTCGAGCGCCTGAGCTTCGGCGCGTTCCTGCAGATAGCGGGAGCGCTGGTACTCGGCGGCACGCTGATTGGCGCTTGACTTTTTGCGCTCAATCCTCACTGTGAAAAACAAGAAGTGGAATACCATCCGTCTCACCTCCTTTCAAGAAAAAAACCGCAAGCCAAACGGCTGCGGTCGTGTTTCCAGCAACGAGGAAACAAAAAGACCGCAAGCGACAGCGCCTGCGGTCGGGTATGCGACGAAAGGGGTATGGCAAAGAAACGAGTCCTGTTACGATTCGTCCGTCCGGGAGGCGTTGCCGTATGAAGTTGGAACAACTGTGAGCCAATCATTTCGGTCGAGATTTCCTTTGAACATCATAGCAGCACAACCTCCTTTCCATTCGAGGGAAAAATCGTAATCTTAGCATATGGCAACTTTTTCTTGATGTAAAGTATTTTTTGCCCAATTTAAAGAAGAAAGTATTTTCTGACAACAATGCGCAGTGCCGGCCTACAACGGGAGCCGGACAGCCTGGTGGCGGGTTACCAAAACATGTACAAAAGTCCGATCATCGCGGCAAGGCTGATTGCCACGATTCCGATGATGATGCCCCATTGACGAGTCTCTGTTTTCATTTTTCATTCCCTCCTTTTGTTCAATCGTAAATCGGCGCAGACGCGTGATCCCAGCCGCCGCCATCGCCGCCGATTGGTCCGCGTGATTCCAGTTCGCGGATGATGCGGGCGTGGAGCGAACATCCTTCAGCATTGAGATAGGCTGCCAGTTGAGACATGGCGTGATGGTAGTAAAGCAATTCGTTTACTTCCCATTGGGAGAGCGGTGTCATCGTCAGTTCCGACAGTTCGCGGCCAATAAACATGAAAACACTCCTTCCCCGCCGTCAGGCACAAGCTGTTTCGCATAGTATGGCTGTCCGCTGCCGCTTCCATGCCTGAAGTCGCGCTGTCTGGGAGCAAGTGGTCAGGTGGCAATTCAGACAGTCACGGTGTATAATGAGAATGTTCTTTTTTGGTACCTGATATTAATAGTTGGTGTGATAGGAGGAAACCCTCATGCATACAAACCGAAAAGTGGCGCTCGTTACGGGCGGAACCCGGGGGATCGGAAAGGCGATCGCCCGTCGACTGGCGGAACAGGGATATGACCTGGTGCTCAACTACCTGCGCAACCGCACGGCCGCCGGGGAAACAGCGGCGGAGCTGGAAGCCCTGGGTGTCCGCGTTCACCTGGTGAAGGCAAACGTGGGCGATGTGGCCAAAATCAAAGAACTGTTTGCCGAAATCGACCGGGAGTTCGGCCGCCTGGACGTACTGGTGAACAACGCCGCGTCTGGCGTAATGCGCCCGCTCATGGAGCTGGAAGAGAATCACTGGGACTGGACGATGGAGATTAACAGCAAGGCCCTGTTGTTCTGCGGACAGGAAGCGGCCAAACTAATGATGAAGAACGGCGAGGGCGGGAAAATCGTCAGCATCTCCAGCCTTGGCTCAATTCGCGTGCTGGACAACTACACCGCTGTCGGCGTGTCCAAAGCGGCACTCGAAGCCCTCACCCGCTACCTGGCTGTCGAACTGGCGCCGTACAACATTGTCGTCAACGCGGTGTCCGGGGGAGCTGTGGACACCGACGCGCTCCGTCACTTCCCCAACCGCGAGGAGCTCCTGGCCCACTCAGCGGCGCGTACACCGGCTGGCCGCATCGTGGAGCCGGACGATCTGGCCAATGCGGTGATGTTCCTGTTGTCCGATCAGGCCTGGATGATCCGCGGCCAGACCATCATCGTGGACGGCGGTCTGTCGCTGCTGACCTAAGTCCGTTTGGGCCGTTTGGGCCGGGCCGACGGGTTTGTATTCCCAATTGCGACCTGTTTCTCGCGTTCATACGGAGACAAAGTTGTCCAAGTGGTGTACAATAAGAACAGAAGGCATCGAAGGAGGCAACGTATGCTGATTCGACCGTTTCGGCTCGGTGACTATTCGGCGATAACGCGTATTTGGCAGGAAACCGGTTTGGAAGAATCGGACACGGAGTCATTGAACGACCTGGCCAAACAGTTGGCCTGGGACAGCGATTTGGTCATGGTTGCGGAGAAGGATGGAGAAGTGGTAGGGGTGGTCGTCGGCACGATAGACGGGTCACGCGCCTACTTTTACCGCCTGGCCGTTACTCCCCGCCTGCAGGGGACCGGCATCGGGCGGAAGCTGGTGGAGGCGATTGAAAAACGCTTTCGGCAACGGGGCGTCCATCGCGTCTTGATCATGGTGAATCAGGACAACCCGGAGGTTCTCCCTTTTTACTATTCACTTGGCTACGAGATGCAAAAATATGTTACACTTTCCAAAAAGCTCTCTTCTTAAGTTAAGGGAGGCTTATCCCCATTCATACAGAGAAGAGAAGAAAGGGGAGAGTCATGTCGCCAGCTCCAGGCTCCATTATCCGCATTGAAAGTTTTAAACACGACCATTCACTGCACCGCATCTGGGATAAGACGACGCTGATTCATTCCAGCGATGCGGTCGTGATTGGAGGCAACGACCGGGTCAAGGTAACAGAGGCAGACGGCCGGGAATGGCGGACGAGAGAGCCTGCCATCTGCACGTTTGGCCGCGGACAGTGGTTTAATACGATCGCGATGATTCGCGATGACGGCATCTATTACTACTGCAACATTGGTTCGCCTTTTAGCTTGAAAGGAAATCTGTTAAGCTACATTGATTACGATTTGGACGTCAAGGTATTTCCCGACATGACTTACACCATTCTCGACGAAGAGGAGTTTCTGCTGCACAGCAAGCAGATGAACTACCCTCCGTTTGTCGTCGAACGCGTGCAGACCGCTCTCCGGGAAGTGCTGGATTGGGTCCGTTTGCGGCGTGGCCCTTTTCAAAACGGATTTGTCCAACGCTGGTACGAGCGTTACCTGCTGGTGCGCGATGACGAGGTATGATCCCTTTCCCGAACGGCCGGGAGAGGGATTTCCTTGTTTGTCGGTCATCACCTGTCCCGGAACGAATACATGTAGGAGGGAAAGCGGGAACTGGCAAAAGGAGGGACGACCGTGAACAGCATCCGGCGCTACATGGCATACGTCATGCCCTATTGGAAACAGATCCTGGGAACCATTTTTATCGGCATCATCAAATTTTCGATACCGCTGCTGTTGCCGCTGATGATCAAGTACGTGATTGATGACCTGCTGCCCAGCCCCCTGCCCCGGGAGGAGAAGCTGACTCAACTGTTCTGGCTGATGGCCGTGGCGTTTGTGGTCTTTACCGTTGTGCGAGCGCCTGTGGAGTACTGGCGGCAGTACTTCGCCCAGTGGGTGTCCAGCCGCATCTTGTTTGACATTCGCAACCAACTGTTCACTCACTTGCAGCGGCTCTCCATGCGCTACTACAACAACCACAAGACAGGGGAAGTGGTCTCCCGGGTAATCAACGACGTGGAGTCAACCAAGTCCTTTATCGAAACGGGCCTGATGAACATCTGGCTGGACCTGATCACGATCGGTTTGACCCTGAGTGTGATGCTGTACATGGACGTCAAGCTCACGCTGGTCGCGATCCTGGTCTTTCCGCTGTACGCGATGTCTGTCAAATACTTTTACAAGCGGCTGCGGCAGCTTACGCGGGAGCGCTCGGCCGCCCTGGCCCACCTGCAGGGACACCTGCACGAGCGCGTAAACGGCATGTCGCTGGTGCGCAGCTTTGCCCTGGAGGAGCACGAATCCCGGGTGTTCGCCAAGGAGAACAACCGCTTTTTGCAAAAGGCGCTGGAGCATACGCGTTGGAACGCCAACACCTTTGCTGCCGTCAACACGGTGACGGACATTGCGCCGCTCATGGTGATCGCCTACGCCGGCTACCAGGTAATCGGGGGAACGCTCACCATCGGGACGCTGGTGGCGTTTTACGCCTATCTGGAACGCCTCTACACGCCGCTGCGCCGGTTGGTCAACTCCTCCACCACGCTGACACAGGCCGTTGCTTCGATGGATCGGATGTTTGAATTTATCGACGAGTCGTACGATATCGTCGACAAGCCCGGCGCCGGCCGGCTCCCGGTCGATCCGCAGACGGGGCGGATTCGCGGCGAAATCCGGTTTGAAAACGTCTCGTTTCGCTATCGCAAGGATGGGCCGCTGGTGCTGGATCACGTCAATTTGACGATCAATCCGGGCGAGACGGTCGCCATCGTCGGCATGTCGGGCGGAGGCAAGACCTCGCTGATCAGCTTGCTGCCCCGTTTCTGGGACGTGACGGAAGGACGGATCACCATCGACGGTGTTGACATTCGCGACGTGCAGCAGCAGAATCTGCGCAGCCACATCGGCATGGTGCTGCAGGACAACATCCTGTTCAGCGAGTCAGCGCGGGTAAACATCCTGATGGGCGATCCCGACGCGGATGAAGCGGCCGTGATCGAAGCGGCCAAGGCGGCCAACGCCCACGAGTTTATCATGGAACTGCCCGATGGATACGACACCGAGCTGGGCGAGCGGGGAGTCAAGCTGTCCGGCGGGCAGAAACAGCGGATTGCCATCGCCCGCGTCTTTCTGCGTGATCCGGCCATTTTGATCCTGGACGAAGCCACATCAGCACTCGACCTGGAGTCTGAGCACATGATTCAGGAATCGCTGGCCCGCTTGACCAAAGGGCGCACCACGATCATCGTGGCCCACCGCCTCTCCACCATTACCCACGCGGACAAGATCGTGGTCATGAAAGAGGGGCGGATCGTCGAACAGGGAAGACACGAAGAATTGTTGGCGCTAAAAGGTGTGTATCATAATTTGTGGAGCGTACAGGATCTGGGCGCTCCCACAGCAGAGCATCCGGTGTCATAGGGAACCCGGCCAGTGGACGAAACGCGCGGGGCCGCGAGGAGACGGCGAGGCAGTCGCGTTTCCTCGCACCGGAAAGGAGGAGGGCGCCCGTGGAAACGTGGAAACGCAACTTGTATGTATTGTGCGGGGCGCTGTTTGTCGTCATGATGGCGATGAGCATGATCATGCCGTTTTTGCCGCTGTATATCCAGCAGGATTTCGGGGTGGAAGACCCGCATGAAGTGACCGCATGGGCAGGAGTCATTTTTGGCGCCAACTTTTTGACCGCCAGTCTGGTGTCCCCGATCTGGGGCAATCTGGCTGACAAGTACGGCCGCAAAATCATGATCTTGCGCTCCGGTTACTTCATGTCCGTCATCATCGCGGCGACCGGTTTTGCCGGGAGTTTGTGGCAGCTTTTGGCCCTGCGCCTCTTGAACGGAACGGTGGGAGGAATTGTCCCGGCCAGCACGGCTCTGGTCGCCTCCAATGCCCCTCGGGAAAAAGCGGGATGGGCATTGGGGCTGTTGCAGTCGTTCGTGACCGCCGGCTCCATTATGGGACCGCTGATCGGCGGGGTGTTGGCCGATCGAATCGGGTTCCGCATGATCTTTGTCGTGACCGGCAGCCTGGTCCTGTTGGCGACGCTGGTGATTACGTTTACCGTAAAGGAAACATTTGTGCCCCCGAAGGCCAAGGAACGCTCCAGTCTGTCTGATGACTTTCGCAAGATTTTCTCTTCCAGGGAGCTGCCGACGGTCTTCTTCGTGACGATCATGATCCAGTTTGCCTTGTTCAGTATCGTACCGGTGCTGCCGATTTTCATTGCACAGCTTTTGCATCAGCAGGGAAACGTCGCCTTCTGGGCGGGTGTGGTCCAGGCGTCTACCGGCATCGCCAACGTGCTGGCGGCGCCCCTCTTGGGACGGTTGGGAGACCGCTACGGTTCCCATCGCGTTTTGTTTGGCAGCCTGCTGTTTGCAGCCGTGTTGTTCGTGCCGCAGGCCCTGGCAGCAAACGTTACCCAGTTGGTGGTGCTTCGCTTTTTGCTCGGCTTGTCGCTTGGCGGCCTGCTGCCCGCTGTCAATGCCCTGCTGCGCCGGCTCACGCCCAGTCACATGATCAGCCGTGTGTACGGGTACAACAACAGCTTTGTCAGCATGGGCAGCATGCTGGGACCGATGATCGGCGGCTTCCTGGCCGGTTTCATCAGCATCAACGGGGTGTTTCTGATGACCAGTGCCCTGCTGTTCATCAACGCCGGCTGGGTGTTTTTCAGCTTTTTCCGTCAAAAGCCCCAGCGGGAAATGGAAACATGATGATCAACCGAAGTGGGAGAAAAAGTACGTGACATGAAGTGATGGGCCTAGCGAGCGAGCGGGCACCATCACACATGACACCACGGACTTTGTCTACATACTGAAGGACCGGCGTTACTGCCGGTCCAGAAAACGCAAGATTGCCATGACGTCCAGATCACCCAGGCCGTCCTCCAGCGCGGCGCGGTAGCAGGCGGCCGCCGATTCGGCCAACGGCGTGGAGACGCCTTCGTCGCGGGCGAGGCGAAGGTCTTTGGCCATGTGTTTGAGGGCAAACGCGGCCGGGTAGTTGTCGGCGAGAATGGACGCTTCCTTGCCGCGGATCAGCGGCGTGCCGACCGCGCTCTCTCTAATGATGGTCAGCATCTGCTCGGCTTCGATACCCATGCTGCGGGCGAACAGCAGGGTTTCAGCCGCTCCCTGCACGGTAATGCCCAACAGCAGGTTGATCGCCAGCTTGGCTGACGTGCCGGCACCGTTGGGGCCGAGGTGAAGTGCCAGTTTGCCCAGCTTGTCCAGCAGCGGTTTGACTTGGGCATAGTCGCTCTCGTCGCCGCCGACCATGATGACCAGCTTGCCTTCCTTGGCCGGGCCGACACTGCCGGAGACCGGTGCGTCGAGGAAGCGAAATCCCGCCTGTCGGCACTGTTCGGCCAGATAGCGGGACGTCTGAGGAGAGACCGTACTCATGTCCACGGCCAATGTGCCGCGAGCACCGGAAGTGAGCAGACCGTCCGGTCCGGTGTAGACAGCCTTGACGGCCTCGTCATCGCTCACCATTGTAAACACGATATCGCATTCCGCCAGTTCCGCCAAAGAGCCAGCCAGGGCGGCTCCCTGCGCGAGCAGCGGCTCTGCCTTGCTGGGCGTGCGGTTCCACACCTTCACCTCATATCCGGCAGCCAACAGATTGCCGGCCATCGGGATCCCCATGTTGCCCAGCCCGATCCATCCGATTTTCATCACATCTGTCTCCTTTCTTGTTGCGGAAAACTGCAATCGTTCATTCGGCAGGACGTGTTTGGCTTACCGAGCCACGTTCACATCCATTATACCTATGTAAAGCTTCATCACCTATCGTAGCGGATATAAGGAAAAAGGTACAGCCTCCTTAAAAACAGGAGGCTGTACCTGTTCGTGCATGTGCTGCAAGATTTATCAGTCTTCGTTGGAGCTGTTGAAGATCATTACGTATTTGGCCAGTTCGAGCACGGAGATCAGCGCGGCGGCCACATAGGTGAGCGCAGCGGCGCCCAGCACCTTGTTGACGCCTCGTTCTTCCGTGTTGCGGATGAAGCCCATTTTGACCATCATGTCTTTGGCGCGGCTACTTGCGTTGAACTCGACCGGCAGCGTGATCAATTGGAAGGCGACGGCTGCGGAGAAGAAGATGATCCCCAGCAGCAGCAGATTGGCTGCCTTGAAGAAGAAGCCGGCCAAAAGCAGCAGCGGTGCAACCCCCGACGCAAAGTTGACGACCGGGAAGATGCGGTGGCGGGCCACCAGCATCGGGTAGGAGACCTTGTGCTGCACGGCGTGTCCTACCTCGTGGCAGGCGACGGAGATTGCCGAGATGGAATTGCCAAAGTAGACCGGATCGGACAGACGAACCGTGCGGGAAATCGGGTCGTAGTGGTCGGTCAGCGTACCGGGGATGTGTTCAACTGGAACGTGCGTCAGGCCATTGGCGTCCAGCATGCGGCGTGCCGCTTCCGCACCGGTCAGGCCGGAAGACGCGGGAATATCGGCAAAGCGGTTGAACGTTCCCTTGACGCGAAACTGGGCCCACAGCGACAGGCCGAACGCGATCAAAATCAGGAAGTCCATGGGGTGAAAGAACATGGGGGAAAATCACTCCTTCGTATATGATCATGAACAATGAGAGCACGTATGATAGTTTGCCCTATACTCAATTGTACGATCATCACAGGTGACAGTTTCACTTTTTTATTGTACAGTCTTTGACCAATCTTGACAATATCAGTGAATGCTTATGTGTGGTAAAAAAGCACTCTTCCCATAGTGGGAAGAGTCAGACTGAAGACAAACTGCTTTTATTATGATGTAGTTTCCCAAGGAACCGATCTTCCCATCGTTTCCAGGCCGCAAGGCCTGCACATTAATCAACCGAAGGTGGAGAAAAAGTACATGGCATGGGGTGATGGGGCAAAGCGAGCTCCTTTGACGACCTGCAAAGCGAAAAGACGCAAGACGCGGGGAATACAGGGGGCACAAGTCTCACTTCGTCGAAATACCCAGATGTTTGCCCCCTGCCCGCGTCGCGTTTTGGAGCGGACTCTATCGACTTCGTTGCTGGTCGTCAAGAGAGCGAGTGGGCCCCATTACCCATGCACCACGGACTTTGTCTACACGCTGAAACGCCCGAATGCGAGATTCGGGCGTTTTTTTTACATCGGGCACTCCTTTACAAAACCCTGGCCCAACGTTAATACGTGCTTCACGTTTCCTTAACTCTCCAACGGTACCATCGAAATTGTCAAGTGAACGACGGGAGTTGAGGGCACTGGGAGGGAATGGAGCCAGATGGCACGAGTGATATTGAGGCAGGTAACGAAAACATTTCACGGCCAGACGGTGGTCAAAGGGCTGAACCTGTTGATACCGGACGGTTCCTTTACCGTGCTGGTCGGACCGTCAGGGTGCGGAAAATCGACCACGCTGCGGATGATTGCCGGGCTGGAGAGCGTCACGGACGGGGACATCCTGATCGGCGACCAGCCGGTCAATCATCTGCCGCCCGGTAAACGGGACGTGGCGATGGTGTTTCAAAACTACGCGCTCTATCCGACGATGAACGTCTACGACAACATCGCGTTTGGCCTACGCAACCAGGGGTGCTCGAAAAATGACTGCCGGACGATGGTAGAAGAAATCGCGGACGTAGTCGGACTGAGACCGTATCTCAAGCGGAAGCCCTCGGAGCTCTCCGGCGGACAGCGGCAGCGCGTCGCACTGGCCCGTGCGATGGTGAAAAAACCGCAGGTGTTTCTGATGGATGAACCGCTGTCCAACCTGGACGCCAAGCTGCGCAACCAGATGCGGGTGGAGCTGACCAGCCTGCACAAACGGCTCGGCACCACCTTTATCTACGTCACCCACGACCAGGTGGAAGGGATGACGATGGGCGATCAGATCGTCGTCATGAGCGAGGGTGCGATCATGCAGGTGGCGCCGCCGATGGAGCTGTATCGGGAACCAGCCAACCTGTTCGTCGCCCAGTTTATCGGCTCACCCGCGATGAACGTCGTCCCGGCGGACGGGAGGGCGGAATACTTGTGGGGGTTTCGCCCGGAAATGGCCGTCCTCCTGCCGGGCAGCGTGTCGGCGGTCCCGGCGGAAACGGCATGGTCGCTCGACGGCATTATCATGTCACGGGAAATCCTCGGTTCGGACGCGCTGTACCACGTGGAAACGACGAGAGGACGCGTCGTGGTCAAGGCGGAAACGGAGCGGATGGCGGAGATCGGCGAAGCGGTGCTGGTGTCGGTGCCGCTGGCGCACATTCACGTGTTTGACCGCGCGACCGGGAAACGGCTGGGGCGGCTGGAGGGACGGACGCAGAACCATTCGCTGGCGGGAGGAGTGGTCTGATGCGCAAAACGGTCGCTGTCCAAGAAGTGGCGAACGCGCAATCGGCGGGGACGCTGCCGGCAGCCCGATTTTTCTTCGCTGAGCGGATTCGTCCGTACCTGTACATCGCGCCGGCCCTGCTGTTTTTTTTCGCCTTTTTCTTCTTTCCGATCGCGTATGTAATCTACTTGTCCTTTCACGACTGGTCGCTGCTCAACCTGGAGGAGATCGAATGGGTGGGGCTGGACAACTTTGCCGAGCTGTGGAAGGACGCCGATTTTCGTCAGGTGCTGGCCAATACATTGATGTACACATTCGCCACAGTGGGGCTCGGCATTGTGATTTCGTTTTTTCTCGCGCTGTGGCTCAACCGCAAGGCCAGGGTGTACGGTCTGGTGCAGGCGGCGGTGTTCAGCCCTCACATCGTCTCGCTCGTCTCGATTTCGATGCTCTGGATGTGGCTGATGGACCCGCAGTACGGTCTGCTCAACGCCCTGTTGGAATTCGCCGGACTGCCGGCGTACACCTGGCTGTCTGACACGAAAAGCGCGCTGGTGTCGCTGATCGTGGTCAGCCTCTGGAAAGGGATCGGCTACAACACGGTGGTCTTCATCGCGGGGCTGCAAAGCATTCCCCGTGACATCTACGAGGCGGCCGCCCTGGACCGCTCTCCGTGGTGGCGCACCCTGTTCCGCATTACGGTTCCGATGCTGTCGCCCACGCTGTTCTTTTTGTTGGTGATCAATACGATCTCATCGTTTCAGGTGTTTGACACGATCTACATCATGACCCAGGGCGGTCCGGTCAACAGCACCAACATGCTGGTTTTCTACATTTACGAGCAGGGCATGGATTTCTACAACGGCGGCATCGCTTCCGCTGCGTCCGTCGTCCTGCTGGGGATGGTCGGATTGTTGACACTGCTGCATTTCCGCCTGATGGGAAAACGGGTCCACTACCGCTGACGGGCCCCTGATCCGGCCAAGTGTGGCAGCGAATTCGCCCCAGGATCGCCGAGAGGGAGGAGGAGGTTGTATGAGACATGCGGGACGTGCGGCGTGGAAAGCGGTGGAGTGGGCGCTTCTCGCCGTCGTTTCCCTGATCTTTGTGTTTCCGTTTCTCTGGATGTTTTTGACCGCGTTCAAGACGATGCCGGAGGTGTACCGGTTCCCGCCTACCTGGTGGCCGGAGTCGTGGCATTTGGAGAACTTCCGCATCGCGTGGGAATCGGGACCGTTTCTCACCTACGTCTGGAACAGTTTTCTCGTGGCGGCGGGGATTCTCGTCCTGCAGCTGTTGACGGGTGTGCCGGCCGCGTACGCCTTTGCCCGCTACCGGTTTCGCGGGCGGAACCTGCTGTTTGGCCTGACCCTGATCGCCTTGATGATTCCCCCTCAGGTGGTCTTCTTGCCGGTCTATGTGGAAATGAGTCACTGGGGGCTGGTGAATACGCTGTGGGCGCTGATTCTGCCGTACGGGGCGAGCGCCTTTGGGATTTTTTTGCTCCGCCAGTGTTTCATGCAGGTGCCCGATGAGGTGATCGAAGCCGCCCGGCTGGACAATGCCTCCGAGTGGACGATCATGTGGACGATCATGGTGCCGATGGCCAAGCCGGTGCTGGTCACGTTCGGGCTGTTTAGCTTCATCTATCACTGGAACGACTACTTTTGGCCGCTGATCATGACCAACAGCGACACCGTGCGGACGCTGCCAATCGGCATCTCCATGCTGAAGGCGGCGGAAGGCGGCAAACTCTGGAACGTCATCATGGCGGGCAACATGATCCTCGTGCTGCCGGTCCTGGCGATCTTTTTCATCGCCCAGCGGCACATCATCAGCGCGTTTGTCTATTCATCCAAATAAAAAAGGAAAACCCGCGTTCCTTCCTGAAAAGAAAGAGGAGGCATGCATTGTGAAAAAGATCCGCGTATCCTTATTGGCTTGTGTATTGAGCGTGACGGCCGTACTGGCCGGGTGCAGCGGCAAGCAGGAGGCGGCTGGCGGCCAGCAGTCCGGTACCGGAAGCGGCGGCCAGCAGCAGACAGCCGATGCCGGAAAGCCCGTGGAAATCGACTTTTGGTACGCGCTGGGCGGCCGCAACGGTGAAGTGATCGAAGAGATGGTCAAACAATTCAACGACACGCACAAAGACATCGTCGTCAAGCCGTCCTATCAAGGCAGCTACTATGAAAACCACGCCAAGGTGCTGGCTGCCGTCTCAGCCGGAAACCAGCCCGACGTGACGATGGTGGAGATCGCATCGGTGGGCGCGTTTGCCGATGCCAAGGTGCTGCAGGACCTGGGGGCCTACGTGAACGGGGAGGAAAACAAATACATTCCCGGCCTGATGGGCAACTCCTACTGGAACGACAAACTGTACGCCGTGCCGTTCAACCGTTCGACCCCGCTCTTGTACGTCAACCGGGACATGCTGAAAGCGGCCGGATTGAATCCCGACGGTCCAAAGACATGGGAGGAACTGCGCCAGTACGCCAAGGCCCTGACCAAAAAAGAGGGGGGCAAGACGAAGACCTACGGCTTCTCCACGCCGATCGACATCTGGTTCTACGAAGCGCTGGTCTTTGAGAGCGGCGGAAATATCCTGAGCGAAGACGGCAAGAGCGTGGCGCTCGACAACGAAGCGGGAAAGGCGCCGTTGGAGTTCTGGATCAGCCTGCTGAAGGAAGGGGTGATGAAGGCTCCGCCGGGCGAAAAATACAACGCCTGGGACGTGGCCAAGCAGGATTTCCTCAACCAGCAGGTGGCCATGATTTTTACATCGACCGGAGACCTGCACGCGCTCAAGGAGAGCGCCGCGTTTGAAGTAGGGGCGGCGTTTCTGCCGGCCAATAAGGATTATGGGGTGCCGACTGGCGGCGCCAACCTGGTGATGCTGGCCAAGTCTTCGGATCAGGAGAAAAAGGCGGCATGGGAATTTATCAAATGGATGACGGATACGCCGCAGACAATACGTTGGTCGCTGGAAACCGGGTACATGCCGGTGACGAAGGAAGCGGTCGAGTCGGACGAGATGAAAGCAGCATACCAGAAAGAGCCAAACTTTCAGGTGGCGGTCAAACAATTGGAGTATGCCCAACCGCGTCCGATGGTTCCCGGCTATAAGGAACTGCAGGAAGTCATCATGACGGAGATTCAGCGGGCGGTGCTGAACCAGGCGACCGTGGGCGAGGCGATTGCCAAGGTTGTGGAAAAAGGCGAGAAACTACTGAAAAAGTAATGAGGTGATGTTGCATGAACGTTTGCATGGCGCATCGCGGCTGGTCGGGCAAGGCGCCCGAAAACACCATGAAGGCGATTGAGCTTGCGCTGGCGGAACCGGCCATTGGCGCGATTGAGGTGGACGTGCAGCTTTCCAGGGATGGCGTGCCGGTTCTGTTCCACGATTTTTCACTGGAGCGGACGACGAACGGCAGCGGACGGGTGCAGGATCTGACGCTGGCGGAACTGCGGGAGCTTAATGCAGGGAGCTGGTTTGATGAGCGCTTTGCCGGCGAACCGATTCCCACGCTGGAAGAGGTGCTGGCTGCCGTGAAGGGACGATGCACACTGAACATTGAGCTGAAAACGGCGGCCGACATGCATCCCGGACTGGCGGAACGCGTGCTGACGCTGCTGGATCGGCACGGGATGAAGCAGGATGTGTACCTCACCTCGTTTGACCACGAGCTCATCCGGCAGGTGCGGCAGCTGGACACTGACGTCAAGACCGGGCTGATCGTCTACGGACGGCCGATCATGATCCTGGAACAACTGCGGCAGGCGGGAGCAGATGTGCTCTCCATGTCCTATCCGTTTCTCACCCGGGAATTGGCCTGCGAGGCAATCAATGAGGGGGTTGGCGTCATCGCCTGGACGGTGGACGACCCGGACGCTATCCGCAGAATCATGGAGTGGCATCCGCAGGTGCAAATCTGCACCAACCATCCGGACCGCATGCTGGCCCTTCGCTGAGCGCACTATAACTAACAACAGCGGCTGTGAGGACACTCCCTCGTGGCCGCTGTTTCATTCGGTACAGCCGGCAGCAAAAAAGGCACCGCAAAACGGGTGCCTTTTTGTTGTGCTTATATCTTGAAGCGTTTGACGTGAGCCTGCAGCTCTTCGGCGATTCTCGCCAGCGAGCTGGCAGAAGACGTGACTTCCTCCATGGAGGCCAACTGCTCCTCGGTGGCGGCGGAGACGCTTTGCGTTCCTTCTGCGGAGCTTTCCGCCACTTCGGCAATTTGCGTGACCAACTGAACCACCTGTTCCGTACCTGCGGTCATCTGGCGGGAGTGGTCTTTTACCTTCTGAATCTGGTCGGCCGTGTGGGTCACCGAATACTGAATCTGTTCAAACGATTTGCCGGCATCGTTGACGACCTCGAGGCCGAGCGCCACTTCTTTTGTCCCTTTTTCCATGGACTGTACGGCCAGGTCCGATTCCTGCTGGATGGCCAGAATGAGCTGTTCGATCTGTTGAGCGGATTGGGCCGATTGTTCCGCCAGTTTGCGGACTTCGTTGGCCACGACGGCAAATCCCCGTCCCTGTTCCCCGGCACGCGCTGCTTCGATGGCGGCATTAAGCGACAACAGGTTGGTCTGCTCGGCAATGTCGGTGATGACCTGGACAATTTGACCGATCTCCTGGGAACTTTCGCCCAGCCGTTTGACGATAAGGGCGATCTGGTTGACCGTCTCGTTGATGGACTGCATTTGTTTCGCGACGGTTTGGATGGTCTGGTTGCCGTCGATCGCGATTTGCGAAGCCCTGAGGGCAGAATCTGCGGCGTTTTCCGCATTGGTGGCAATTTGCTGAACACCGGAGGACACGTCCTGGATCGCACGGACGCTTTCCTCCACGCTTTGCACTTGCCGTTCTGCGCCGTACGCCACTTCCTGGATGGTCGTTGCAATCTGCTCGGTGGCCTTGCTTGTGTGCTCGGCGTTTACGGTCAGCTGCTCTGCGGACGCTGCCAAATTTTCGGCGCTGGCGTTCATCTGCTGGATGATGGTGCGCAGATTATCCACCATGGCGTTTACGGCCTGGGACAGTTGGCCAATTTCATCCTGCGTGCGGATGCGGAGCGGCTCCACCGTCAGTTCTCCATCGGAGATGCGTTTGGTCACGCTGGCCACTTCCATGATCGGTCGCGTGATCCGCAGCGACACGGCGAATGCAAGTGCGATTACGAGAACGCTGACGATGAGAACGATGACAGCGATGTTGGTGTTGAGAGCGGACACAGCCGACGTAATGGATTGGACCGGGATATGCAGGAACAATCCGTAGTTTGTCGTTGCAATGGGCGCATAGGCAACCATGTACTCGCTGCCGGCGTCCGTGTAGGTATAGGAGGCTGTCTCGCTGCCGCCGTGTTTGAGGAACTCGGCCAACCCCTGCGGCAGGCCGGCTTCTTCCACTGCTTTGCCGATCAGCTCTTCGTTGGGATGGGCTTGAATCAGCCCTTTGTTGTCTACGAGAATGGCGTATCCGCCGTTGCCAAGGTTGAGATGTTGCAGAAAGGTTTCGGTAAACTGGTCAACGTTGACGAGACCGGTCAGTACGCCAAGAATTTGGCCGTTTTGGTTTTTGACGGGAGAGGCGACGACAATGGAGCGTTTGCCAGTCGTCTTGGCAATCACGATGTCGGAGTAACTGGCTTTTCCGGCCATTCCTTCCTTGAAAAACGGCCGTTCGGACAAGTCGATGCCGACGCTTGTCGGAAACGTGTCGGCCGAAACTTTTCCGTCTGGAGAGATGAAGGTGTTGCCGTCAAATATCTTCATTTCCTCGGTAAACGAGCGGATGAACAGGTTTTTCGCGGCAGCGTCCGTCGATTGAATATCCGATGAACGGGCCAGCACCTGAATCTCCGTCATCCGTCTGTCCAGGTATTGATCCATCGCGACGGCGGTGCTTTTGGCAAGGTCGATGTAGGACTGCCGCTGTTTGTCCGTGATGATTTCCGAGCTGCTGGTGGTGATATACAGGGAGGTGCCGATGAGTGGTATGATCGCTACGACAAGAAACCAAACAATCAGTTTGTTTCGAAGTTTGCCGAAGACAAACACGAGGGAATTCCTCCTTTTGTAATCAGGCCTATATGCACGCCTGAAGCGTAACAGCATTCAGACTGCCGGGAATGCTCCCGGCAGTCTGGAGTGAATCAATATCCCATTGCTGCACCTTCGCCGCGCGGATCGGCGCCGCCAAACTTCACGTTGGTGACGGGATCGATCAGAATCGCTCCGGATTGGCCCATTTGATCGGTGTAGGCGTCTTCCAGTTTTTCAACCGGGTGACCGCGTTTGATCAGTTCGTCCAAAACAGCTTGCGGAATTCGGCTTTCTACCTTGAGGTTGTTGGAAGAAGCACCCCAGTTGCGTCCGTGCAGCCATCTTGGCGCTTCGATCGCGTCCTGTACGCTGAAGCCAAAATCGACAATGCGGGTCACCAGAGCGGCCTGGGTCTGAGGCTGTCCTTCTCCGCCTTGGGTTCCGTAGAGGAGGTAAGGCTTGTCTCCCTTAAACAGCATCGCCGGATTGATGGTGTTGAAGGAGCGTTTGCCCGGCTCCAGGTGGTTGATGTGGTTCGGATCCAGGGAGAAGTAGCTGCCGCGGTTTTGCAGCAGGATGCCGGTGCCTTTGGCCACGATGCCGGAGCCCCAGTCGAAGTAGTGGCTTTGAATCATCGAAACGGCGTTGCCATCCTTGTCGACGACGCCGAGCCATACAGTGTCCCCTTTCGGATCGAGCGGCTCCACCGTTTGGGCTGCCTGTTTCATGTCGATCCGCTTGGCCAGTTCTTGACCGTGCTCTTTGGACAGCAGGTAGTCTACCGGAATGTCGGCAAACTCGGGGTCGGTCAGCCATTTGTCACGGTCGGCAAAGGCTTGCTTGGTGGCTTCCACAATCACATGGTAGTAATCGGGAGTGCCTTCGCCCAAGCTCTTCACATCGAAGTTGTTCAGGATGTTGAGAATGGAGAGCGAGGCCATTCCTTGCGAGTTGGGCGGTACGTTGTACGCCTTGTACCCGCGATAGTCAACGGAAATCGGTTTTGCCCACGTAGCGGTGTGTTTTTCAAAGTCTTTCAGGGTGAGCAAGCCGCCGTTTTTCTGCATGTCTTCGACGATTTTCTTGGCGATTTCGCCTTTGTAGAATCCGTCGGCCCCTTTTTTGGCGATGATTTTCAAGGATTCCGCCAGGTCTTTCTGCTTCAGGATTTCGCCAGCCTGATACGGTTCGCCGTTGGGTTTCAGGTAGATTCTGCGGAACTCTTCAAAGCGCTGCAGATTTTTCAGATCGTTGTCGGTCGGATCGGTCGCGTACTTGGTCCAGTACACCTGGTTGGGGGAGACGGGATAGCCTTTTTCCGCGTACTCGATCGCCGGCTCCAGCAGTTTGCTCCACGGAATCTTGCTGCCGCTCATTTCCTTGCGGGCGTAGTTGTACGCTTCCCACCAGCCGGAAACGACTCCGGGGACGGTGTTGGCGGCCAGATAACCGCGGGACGGGATTTTCTCGTATCCTTTGCTCTTGTAGAACTCAATGGTCGCTTTCTCCCCGGCACGGCCGCTGCCGTTCAGGGCGCGCAGTTCTTTCGTTTTTGCGTTGTAGATCAGCCAGAAGTTGTCCCCGCCGATGCTGGTGTAATGAGGATAGACGACGGTCAGTGTGGAAGCCGCAGCGATCGCGGCATCGACCGCGTTACCGCCTTCCTGCAGCGTCTTCAGTGCAGCGGCGGTAGCCAGGTAGTGCGGAGTGGTAACCATGCCATTCGGCGACATGGAAGTTGGACGGTGTGCAGCATTGCCCGCAGGTGTGAAGGCGGACAGGCTTAAAACGCCGGCAAGTCCCAGGGCGCCTAGTTTTTTCCAGAACCTTTTCACAGTCGTTCCTCCTTTGGTCTAGTTGTAAAAGCAAGTTGTGCTGGATGGTACGTAGCTCTGGCGCCTCACCTCCCCCCTATGGACTGCAACCGCCTGCTTACACAAAAAAGACCGATGACATAGGATCATCGGTTTGTCCTACATCAATACTTCGGTAACTGGCTGGCGTGTCCGCTCATGGCGGAGGTAGCCCCTGTAGCTTTGCGTCGCCGGGTTTCCCCGGGTTTGCCGTTTCGATATCAATGCGTGGTCGTAAATTTTCAAAATGCGTAAAATGAGACCATCTTCATTCGTCTCGCGGTGCAGGCAGTCCAATGGACTTGGGAAAATCACATTTCTATTTCATTAGATCGGTAAATTCGTCCCGATGTTTAAGGGGAAATTAAAAAAATCTGCGGATTTTGTGACTATGGTCCGATGTCCCTGCTCTAGGCGGAGGATGTTTTTCGTGCGCGCACCTTTTCTTCGCACATCCAAGCTGCTGAATTCAATAATGAACATCGGCTGCGGCCGTCAACAGCGACGGCATGTGGCCCATTGTGGTAAGGCGGGACGGGGCACGGCCCGATTTGTTGAACTCTCGATGCGGAATCAGTATTATTGATTGTAAAGGTGAAGTGAAAGGTTGATTCAATTGGAAAACAAGTCGGCAACATCCAATTTTATCCGCAGCATCGTCATTGAGGATTTGCAGGCGGGACGAGTGAAAGAAGTCGTGACCCGTTTCCCTCCGGAACCGAACGGGTATCTCCATATCGGTCATGCCAAATCCATCTGCCTGAATTTTGAGCTGGCTGACGAATTCAATGGCAGAACCAACCTGCGCTTTGACGACACCAATCCGCTGAAAGAAGACACCGAGTACGTGGAAGCGATCAAGGAAGACGTCAAATGGCTGGGCTTTGAGTGGGATGGTCTTCATTTCGCATCCGACTACTTTGAGGAAATGTACAATCGCGCGGTGTTGCTGATCAAAAAAGGCAAGGCGTACGTCGACGACCTCTCCGCGGAGGAGATCCGCAAAACGCGGGGGACGCTGACAGAGCCGGGCACGGAGAGTCCGTACCGCAACCGTTCGGTGGAGGAAAACCTGGACCTGTTCCAGCGGATGCGCAACGGCGAGTTCAAGGACGGCGAAAAAGTATTGCGCGCCAAAATCGACATGAGTTCGCCGAACATCAACCTGCGCGACCCGGTGCTCTATCGGATCGCCCATGCCACCCATCACAACACCGGAGACAAGTGGTGCATCTACCCGATGTACGACTTTGCCCACCCGCTGGAAGACGCCATCGAGGGCGTGACCCACTCGCTGTGCTCGCTCGAGTTTGAAGATCACCGTCCGCTTTACGACTGGGTCGTACGCGAATGCGAGATGGAGCACGTGCCGCGGCAGTATGAATTTGCCCGTTTGAACATGACCAATACGGTGATGAGCAAACGCAAGCTGAAATTGCTGGTGGACGAAAAAATCGTGGACGGTTGGGACGACCCGCGGATGCCCACCATCGCCGGTCTGCGCCGCCGCGGCTACACGCCGGAAGCGATTCGGGCGTTTGCGCGGGAAATCGGCGTCTCCCGCAGCAACAGCGTGGTGGATGCGAAGATGCTGGAGCATTTCATCCGCGAAGACCTGAAGCTGAAGGCGCCGCGCACGATGGCCGTGCTGCGCCCGCTGAAAGTGGTCATTACCAACTATCCGGAAGGCCAAGTGGAGATGCTGGACGCGGAAAACAACCCGGAAAATCCCGAGATGGGCATCAGGCAAATCCCGTTTTCCCGCGAGATTTACATCGAGCAGGATGACTTCATGGAAAATCCGCCGAGCAAGTACTTCCGCCTGTTCCCGGGCAACGAAGTGCGGCTGAAGCACGCCTACTTCATCAAGTGCCACGACGTGATCAAGGACGAACAGGGGAACGTGGTGGAACTGCACTGTACGTACGACCCGGAAACGAAGAGCGGCACCGGGTTCACCGGCCGGAAAGTGAAGGGGACGATCCACTGGGTGGACGCCAAACACGCCGTTCCGGCGGAGTTCCGCCTGTATGAACCGCTCATTCTGGACGGGCAGGAAGACGGCGATTCGTTCTTGGACAACATCAATCCCAATTCGCTGGAAACGCTGCACGGTTTTGTCGAGCCCAACCTGAAGGACTGCAAGCCGCACGACAAGTTCCAGTTCTTCCGCCACGGCTACTTCAACGTCGATCCAAAGTATACGACTCCGGACAAACTGGTGTTCAACCGGATTGTCTCGCTGAAAAGTTCGTTTGAACTGCCGAAGAAGGGATAAATTCGCGCATACATGGAAAAGCTGTTAACACGGTTAACAGCTTTTTTCATATTCTTGGGGACCCCCGCCGGGTGCTGCATGAGCACACCTGAGCGGGGGAATTTTTTGAGAGGGGCGGCCGGATATGCTCGATTCCGGTCACAATTTTAAAGAAAAAATGTCATTTGGACGGCAGGATTTCCCATGGAAGTTCATTACACAGATGATATATTGGTTGTACAACCAATCAAAATGAATGGTGATCTGGAATGAAACCAAAAGCAGGTAATACGCGAGCCCAATAAATTGAAGCGGCTTACAAGGTTCTTGCCGAAAAGGGATACGAAAACAGCTCCGTTAAGGACATTGCTCGTGAGGCAGGCGTGTCGCCCGGCTTGGTGAACTACCATTTTGCAAACAACGAAGACCTTTTGGTGTCTGTTGTCAAAGAAGCAGCCAATGAGTACTGCCAACAGATGAGACAGTTACGGAAGACAGTTGCGGAAGACAAACTTGCCGACGCTGCGCTGGCAGAGTCTTTGGAGCGAATAAAGAGCAATGCCGATTGGTACAAGCTGCGATATGAATTGTATGTGCTTGGCTTGCGAAATCCCGCGATTCAGTCCGGGGTGAAAGAGCTTATCGCAAGGGGAAGGGAGGGAATCGAAGAAACAATCCAAGCGGTGGCAGGAAAAACGCTGCCAAATGGGGCTGAGATGTCCGCCATTTTGTTCGCCTGTTTTGAAGGGCTCGCCTTGCAGTCTTTCGTTGATTCGGAGTTTGACCTGGAAGGCGCTTACCAAATCCTTGGTCAAATGGTCGAACAATTCTTGCAATCGCAATCGGAACGTGAGCGGACGTGACAGTGCGCGTACCGCGCGAGGATTGAAAGGTATGTGTGTGGTGTCAATAGAGCCGTTGTTATCTGTATTGGTTGGTCATACAACCAAAAAATTATGGGGGTGTTTTCATGTTGAATCTGGTTCTGGCCGCAATGGAACGATTGGCACTGACAGTGATCGTGGGCGGAGGCGTTGTCATGGCCGCCGGTGTCCGTCCTCTCTTACTGTCCATTTTGGCAAAGCCGGGACAACCCGATTTGGCTGAAACCGTTGAGGGGCTCTCAATCAACGCGTGGAACCGATACAACCGATTTGCCTTGTGGGCGGCCATTGTCGTGGCGGTCGTTGATCTCGTGCGTATTGTTACGGGGCTGGCTTTTTCCTGGTGGCATGTTGGCCTGATCCTTACAATCTTTGTGGCTTTGCTTGGAAAGTTATTGATCGATCAGACACTGAAAACGCGGCTTAATGAGGCTGGCGCTGAAGCTGTCGGCAGTGCCGAGCAGCGTGCCGGACACCGGCGGGTTGAGTTTCTCTCGGTCGTCATTCTTGTTTTGGCTGTGTTGTTGGTCATCCTGCCGTTCTGACGGAGGTATCCAGATGAATGTGTTGATTGTCTACGCACACCCGAACCCGAAGAGTTTGAATGCCGCCATTTTGAAGGAAGTGGAGCGCGGCCTGCAAGAGGCCGGCTACCAGTATACGGTTATCGATCTATACCAGGACAACTTTCAGCCGGTTCTGGTGTACAATGACAGCATCCGGCGCAGCGAACTCAAGAACGATCCGGAAACGGCGCGTTATCGTGAGCTGGTGCGGCAGGCCGATCATCTCATCTTCATTTATCCCGTTTGGTGGTATGGTGTCCCGGCGATTCTTAAGGGCTTCTTTGATCGCTTGTTTGTTTCGGGATTCGCCTATCACTACGAGGGGATGGTGCCAAAGGGATTGCTCAGCGGAAAATCGGCATGGGTGTTCTATACGATTGACTCTCCCGGATGGTATGTCAGACTGGTTCGCCGCAGTGTCGAATGGAAGATTATGAGAGATGCGATCCTCGCGTTTTGCGGAATACGAAAGGTCAAGAGATTCATGTTTGCCGGCGTCAAGAGGAGCAGCCAAAAGCGGCGTCAAAAATGGCTGGAATCCGTCTATCATCAGGTGCGTTTTGGACTCAGGGAATCATGATGAAGATTCGGTTATCCCGTTGGGTCGATACCCGGGCGAATGGCAAGGAAAACAGGTGGCACAAGTCTCACTTCTTCGAAACACCCAGATGTTTACCCCTCCCCTTAGCGTTTTGAAGCGGACGCTATCGACTTATTGCTGGTCGTCAAGAGAGCGAGCGGGCACCATCACACATGACACCACGGGCTTTGATTGCAATGCGTCGCCAAAATGAAAATGCAGGTGAAATTGCCATAAATTAGTGTATAATGTGTGTATAAAATTTTGACAAAAGGGGGTGGGGAACCATGAGATTTCGCGACCTTCACATCAACATCAAGGTGCGCCTGCTGACAAGGTTTTTAAGCATTTTGGTCGGTGCGACGATTTTTCCGTTTATGTCGATATACTTTACGGAAAAACTGGGGCAGGCGATCGCCGGGGTTCTCATGCTGTCAACGGTCATAACCACGGTGATTATTAGCTTCTACGGCGGATTTTTGGCCGACAGGATCGGGCGGCGAAAAGTGATGATCATGTCGCAATCGGTACTGCTAGGGGCGTACTCCGTCATGACCATCGCCAACTCCGAGTGGCTCGATTCAGCCTGGCTCACCTATGCGATGCTGCTGGTGCAAAGCGTCGGCACCGGCATGCTGTTTCCCGCCGTGGACGCCATGATCATCGACGTGACGAATCAGGAGAATCGCCGGTATGTCTACAGCTTGAACTACTGGTCGATCAACCTGGCCATGTCGATCGGTGCGCTGGGGGGCGGCTTTCTGTTTCAAACGCACCGGTTTGAATTGTTTCTGCTGTTCACCTGTGTTCATGTGTTAACGCTGATCATGTTTGTCTTGTTTATGACCGAATCGCACCAAACGAAGCGGAATGAACAGGTAAGAAACAAGGCGGTGTGGAAGGATCTGCTGCAAAGCTATCGGCTCGTGGCCAAGGATCGCACTTTTCTCTTTTTTTGTCTCGCAGTGTTGTTGGGCAACGCCCTGCTCAATCAGAAAACCTATTACATAGCTGTTCGTCTTCAGCAGGAGTTTGGCAGCCAGCTTCTGAACGTGGCGAATTGGTTTTCGCTCAAGATCGACGGGATCAGAATGGTTGGCATCATGCAGACGGAGAACACTATTTTGGTTGCCATGGGCATGTTGTTCGTGACGAAGTGGATCAAACGGTTCTCGGACAGCCTTGTGCTGCGAACAGGCGTGTTCTTGTACATGATTGGCTTCGCCGCCTTGGGAAGCAGCAACGGGCTGTGGATTCTGCTCCTGGCGGTGTTTGTCGTGACATGCGGCGAATTGTTGTTGACGCCGGTAAGCCAGTCCGTAATCGCTGATCTGGTGAACGATGAAGCGAGGGGGTCCTATATGGCGGTGTACGGACTGGTTGGTCATGGGGGAAGACTTCTGGGCGCTGGCGGCATCCTGGTCGGGGTGCTTGTGCCATCCTGGATGATGAGCGGACTCTATGTTCTGATCGGAATCTTCATGCTCTGCTTGTTTCACTACGTGTTAAAACAGTGTCAGCAAAAAAACGAGACCGACGCTGCTTCTCACAATACACCGCTCCCTGTGTAGTGCCGTAGATATGTCGGGGGAGCGCAACAGGGCGCCCTTGATTGTCCAGGGGTGCCCTGTTGCGTTTGATTGTTCCGCTGGCTGGATGTCCGGTACCCCTGCGTCGTTCGCGTGTATTCGCGCACTGGGAGAAGGGAGCGGCCAGCTCGGGGAAAGTTATCGCCGGACCCGTCTCTTTTTGATACAGTAGACAAAGGAGAAGAAAAAGCAAGGTGTGAAGGATATGGCAATATTGCACAACGATTGGGCCGAACTGCTGGCGGACGAATTTGAAAAACAGTACTACCGGCAGTTGCGGCAGTTCCTGAAGGCGGAATACCAAAGCCGCACCGTGTATCCCGACATGTACGACATTTTCAACGCGCTTCATCTGACGCCGTACCGGGAAACCAAAGTGGTTATTCTCGGTCAGGACCCGTATCACGGACCGGGACAAGCCCACGGCCTCAGCTTTTCCGTCAAACCGGGGGTTGCGCCTCCGCCATCACTGCAAAACATCTTCAAGGAACTGCAGAGCGATCTGGGCTGTGCCATCCCCAATCACGGCTATCTGGTTAGCTGGGCAAAACAGGGGGTCCTGCTGCTCAACACAGTGCTGACCGTGCGCGCGGGCAGCCCCAACTCGCACAAGGGGATGGGCTGGGAGCAGTTTACCGACCGGGTCATTGCCGTCCTAAACGAGCGGGAAACGCCGATGGTCTTTATTCTCTGGGGGCGTCACGCGCAGGAAAAAGCAGCGTTTATTGACAAGCAAAAGCATTGTGTCATTCAATCCCCGCATCCAAGCCCGTTTTCGGCCAACCGGGGCTTTTTCGGCAGCCGGCCGTTTTCCAGGGCCAACCGCTTTTTGCGGGAGCAGGGCTTGGGCGAAATCGACTGGCAGCTTCCCCTACAGGTGGAACTAACCGCCGCAGGAGAGCAGTAAGCGAGGCGCGTTTTCGTTAATCCTTGCTGCGGATGACAAGCAGGCACCCGCTTGCGACGGAGATTGTCCCGCTGTCGGCCGTCAGCACGTTGCTGATGCCCAGCGTGTCACCGAGGCGCAGCGTCGCATGTTCCAGCGGATATTGAAATCCGGACAGGGTAATGCCGGTCACTTCCGGGGTGAGCGGCAGCAGCGAGATGTGGGGAAAGCGGCTGGGGCCGAGGGTCAGCTCGCGGTCGACGAGCATGATGTCATTGGCAGCATCGACGATCCGGCAGCGTACGCCGCTGCGCAGCCCTTTCCACAACAGGTGAACGTTGGCCAGCGTGTGATCGAAACGGGACCCCAGTGCCCCCGTCAGGACAATCTCCTGCGCGCCCTGATCCAGTGCCCAGACGAAGCCCATCTCCGTGTCGGTCATATCTTTCAAGACCGGGTCGCAGGAGCGCACTTCTTCGCTGTGCGCGCTGATCTCCGCCCACTCCTCAGGCGTGACCGAGTCAAAATCGCCGATGGACAGGCGGGGCCGAAGACCGTGGCGGATGAGAAACAGCGCTCCCCGGTCGACACCGACCAGACAGTCACCCGCCTCTACTTCCTCAAGCGCCCAGTCACCCAGATTGCCTCCTGCAAACAGGATGATTCGTGTTGGATTGCTCATGATTTTTTCCTCATTCCGTGTCGATTGCGTTTGTCATCCCCAGATCGTTTTTCCTGGGAGCAGGCCCGTCCTACCCAATCAGGGGTTCCGGGCCCGAAAACGGTTCTCTTCCACAATATCATGGACCCGCCCTGATGTGCCAATGAAGATGAGCCCATCCGCTTCACCTGCCCATAGACGGTCCTCGCGAAAGATCTTGCCGGCGGTCATCGCCTGTCATGCAATACCAGTGAAAATAATTGAATGTTTTGGATTTTGTCGATTAAAATCATTTTATCAACTGCGGGAAGGTGAAGCGATGATTGTCGTCAAGCGCATGAATCAATGCACGCTGGCTGAGGTCACACTGGCGTGGAACCGGGGGTTTGAGGGCTATTTTGTTCCGGTGACGATGACGGAAAAAAGTCTGCTGCAGCGGCTGGGACGGGAGGATTACGCACCATCCCTGTCTGTGATTGCGTTTGCGGACGGGGAACCGATCGGTCTGGTCGCCAGCGGCGTTCGCACCATCAACGGGAAAAAAGCGGCCTGGAACGGAGGCACCGGCGTTGCTGCGGCGTACCGTCGGCAGGGCGTTGGACGCCGATTGATGGAGGAGACGCTGGCCCTGTACCGCAAAGCGGGCGTCGAGCTGGCGACGCTGGAAGCGTTCCGGCAAAACGAGCAGGCGATCGCCCTCTACCGGCAGTTCGGTTATGAGGTGACGGACCGGCTGCTGTTCTTGCAGCGTACCGACGCGCTGACGGATCGGCCGTTTGGCGATGTCACTTCCGCCCCCTACCGGCTGCGGCATGGCATTCCCCAGGAGGCGGCGGCGCTTTCCTTTTACGAGGCGGACGTGCCGTGGCAAAACCAGTGGCCCAGCCTTTGCGATGGAGAGGCGGTCTTCGTGGAAGACGAGAACGGCGAGACAGTCGGTTACGCCTTTTACAAACGGACGCTGGACGAGGCGGGCAAACCGACCGCTATCGTATTGCGGCAGTGTGCGTACCTGCCCGGACGGGCTGATGCGGAGGCGATCGTTCGTTTTGCGCTGGCCCATGTGTGGGGATCGCCGGAACTGGCCTGCACGCGTTCTACCTTCAACCAGCCGGCCTCCTGCAAGCTGGTGGTGAGCGTGCTGGAACAGGCCGGGTTTCAGCCCTCCGGCATCGAACAGGTATACATGATCCGTCAGATGGAGCAGGGCGGCTAGGTGATTGGGCTTCTTGTCGACATGTGAAGCGTCACCCGTCTCGATACAGGACTTTTGTTTGACAAACATGACCAACGCATCTGTCAAATCGGGTAATATAGTAGAGGGGTTTCACCCTGCCATATCCGAACGACAGGAGATTGTATCATGCAGAAAGTAGAATTAATTGCCACGGCGACATTTGGCCTGGAAGCCGTGGTCGCCCAGGAAGTAAGGGCGCTGGGCTACGAAGACGTCAAGGTGGACAACGGCAAGGTGACGTTTACGGCAGACATTTCCGCGATACCGCGGGCAAATTTGTGGTTACGAACGGCGGATCGCGTGCGTCTTAAAATGGGAGAGTTTCGGGCGACGACGTTTGACGAGCTGTTTGAGAAGACCAAGGCGCTGCCCTGGTCGGACTGGCTCCCGGAAAACGCAACGTTTCCGGTGGAAGGCAAATCCGTGAAATCGACGCTGTTCAGCGTGCCCGACTGTCAGGCGATCGTGAAAAAAGCGGTGGTGGAAAGCCTGAAAAAAACGTACAAGCGGGACTGGTTCGAGGAGCAGGGGCCGATGTACAAAATCGAGGTGGCCTTGTTGAAGGACGTCGCCACTTTGACCATCGACACGTCGGGACCGGGGCTGCACAAGCGGGGATACCGCGGATTGATCGGCGCGGCGCCGTTGAAAGAGACGATGGCGGCGGCGATGATTCTCTTGTCCCGTTGGAAGCCGGACCGCGTCCTGATGGACCCGTTTTGCGGTTCTGGAACCATTCCGATTGAGGCCGCCCTGATCGGGCAGAACATCGCTCCGGGAATGAACCGCGAATTCGTCTCCGAGAGCTGGCCGAATATCCCGAAGACCGTGTGGCGGCAAGCCCGCGCGGAGACACACGATCTGGCCCGCTACGACCAGAAGCTGGAGATCATCGGCACGGACATCGATGACGAGATTCTGCGGGTCGCGCGGCGCAATGCGGCCGAAGCGGGCGTGGAGGACCAGATTCACTTCCAGCGCATGGACGTGCGCGACGTCCGTACCAAACGCAAGTACGGTTATCTGATCTGCAATCCGCCGTACGGCGAACGGCTGGGCGACTGGAAGCAGGTAGCCCGGTTGTATCGCGACATGGGTGAGGTTTTTTCCGCGCTGGACACGTGGTCGTTTTACGTGCTGACGTCGGACGAGCAGTTTGAGAAGCATTTCGGCCGGACGGCCAGCAAGAAGCGAAAATTGTACAACGGCAACATCAAGGTGGACTACTACCAGTTTTTCGGCCCGAAACCGCCTCGTCCGGCAGTGGTTGTGCCGGATGCGTAATACAGAGAAGCAATATGTTGGAGGAGGAAACATGGTGTTGAAGCGTATGGCAGCCAGGGCAATGACCGTTTGTCTGGCGCTGTCGATGCTGTTTACTCAGGCCGCAGCGGCCGCTGGTTCCGCGACGGCAGCGGAGCAGCAGGGTGGGGAACTGCCCTACGAGCAGAACGTGAGCTTTTCCGATTTGCAAAACAGCTACGCCCGGGAGGCTGTCAACCGGCTGGCTGCGGTTCAGCTGATCAGCGGCCAGGGCGGGGACCGCTTTTATCCGCAAAAGCCGATGACCCGGCAGGATGTGGCGGTGCTGCTGGCCAAGGTGATGGGCGTGCAGCCGAAACTGCCGAAACAGGCGGTGTTTGCCGACGTGCCGGCGGACAGCCCGTACGCTCCGTACGTCTACGCACTGGCGGAGCTGGGGGTGATGCAGGGACGAAGCGATGGCAAGCTGGGAGCAGCCGACCCGTTAACCCGGCAGGAGATGGCCGTTCTGCTGACACGGCTGTGGAAAGCGGGCGGCGGCCAGATGCAGAGCGCAGACGCAGCACCGTATGCAGATGAGGAGGAAATTGCCGACTACGCCCGGCAAGCAGTGACTGCTGTTACCGCCCAGCGCTGGATGCAGGGAGCTGGCGGCAAATTCCGCCCGCAGGGGACGGTGACCCGGGGCGATGCCGCGATCATCGCCGAGCGCGTGCTGAACGCTCGCTCCCAGCAGGCGGAACAGGCCGATTTTACGCTCAATGCGGCCAAGCTGTCGGTCATGACGGGCACCAGCACACGGGTGGAAGTGGCGCCAACCGTCGGGACTTTGCCGTTTTCCCCCGTCTTTGCCTTTGACCGGCCGGAATTGGGCACCGTGCTGCCGGACGGCACGTTTGTCGCCGGACCCACACCCGGAAAGGGCACGCTGACCGTGACAGTGGGGTATCGCACGAAGGAGATTCCCGTGGAAATTACCGCTGCGCCAGCGCCACAGGCGCAGGATGCAGTGGAGCCAGATAAACAGCTGGAGGAAACCGGAGGGGAAGTGAAGGCGGACACGGCGGCTGCGGGTGCGGAGAAAAAGGCTGAAGCTGGCGCGAGCGAGACTGACAAACTGGCTGCGGGCGAAGCCAACAAACCGGCCGAAACCGCCCAATCCGACGATGGCGTAGATGGCGATCAGACCGGATCGGACACAACACCGGCCGCAGCTGATCAGGACGGGGATGGATCAGAGCCTGTCTCACAACCTGCAGAGGAAGATGGCCTGATCAACTTCGCGCCGGGCAGCTTTACCTCTGTCCAGACGATGGGCAAGCCCGATGCCTATTTCGCCCAGGTGGAAAAACAGTACCCCGGCCCGGTAGGCGGATTGGTGACCCCGTCGGAGATCTGGACCGGTTACTACCGTCTGTTTGGGCGAAAAGTGACCGTCGCCCTGGATGAGGTAAAGCGGCTGGAGCGGGTAACCCTGACGTTCCAGCAGCAAAAAGGCTCGGGCATCACCATGCCGGAATGGATGGACGTGGAAGTTTCCCGAGACGGCAGGGCCTGGTATTACGCCGGTAAAGCGAAGCATGACGTATCGCCGGCGGAGGAAGCGGTGGTGGTGCGCACGCTTGCTGTGACGCTGCCGAAAGTGGAGGCACGATACGTCCGAGTCTCGTTCCCGGTAAAAGTGTTTGCCTTTGCCCGCCAGTTGGAAGTGTGGGGGACCAATCTGAGCAGGGGTGAGAGCCCGTCCGTCCTGCTGCCGCCGGAAAATCAAAAGCAGACCGTTGTCGAGGATAAAACGGTCCGCCGCGTGGAAAACATGCTGCTGGCCTATTCCGGTGCATACGGTGAGCGGGGCATCTGGCGGAAGGAAGATTTCCTGCCGATGGTCGGCTATCTGACCAAGGACGGGTACATGGTCGACCAGATGTTTGACACGGTGCTCTTTTTGCCGTATCAAATCCTGCCTTCAACCAAAGAGGGTTGGAAGGAATACATGAATGACCTGTTCCGCACCGGCCAGCAGCTGGAAGCGCTGAACGACGCGATGCGCGAGTTCAACCGCCTGCGGGGGACGTTGTACGGCACACCGACGGTGGAAAACGTCGTGCTCGCCCTGCCTTATCCCAATCCATCCCAGACGGACTTCGGCAGTCTGGACGACAAGCAGCCGTCCCTCTCCTTTAACGCCCGCCAGGTGGGCGAAGAGCAGGCGTATGAAAACCGCAAGCAGGCGCTGGAGTGGTACTACCGGGAGCTGAAAAAGCGCTGGGACAAAGCCGGTTTTGCCTATCTGAGGCTGGAGGGCATCTACTGGTTCCACGAGCTGATTGATGACAGCGCGCCCAAGGAGCGGGAGCTGATTCGTCACATGGCCGGCATCGTGCACGACGACGCGCTCCGCTTCTACTGGATTCCGTACTTTGGTGCGCCGGGGCTGGCCGAGTGGAAATCGCTCTACTTCGACTACGCGTTCCTCCAGCCCAACTACTACAGCGACAAGCCGGTGCAGCTCGACCGCCTGGAAGGCACCCTGGACGTAGTGAACAAGTACGACATGGGCGTGGAAATCGAAGGGGACGAGCGGATGTACCGCGATCCTAAGTTTTACCAGCTCTACTACAACCAACTGGTGGCAACGCACAAGCTGGGCCTGGATAAAAACCGGATTCACGCCTACTACTTTGGCTCCAAAACGCTCTTGGAAGCGGCCAACAGCGACGATCCGGTGATCCGGGGCATCTACGACGATACCTACAAGTGGATGCGCGGCCGTTTTGACCGGAATGAGTATTTTCTGCCGGAAGTGATGCCGTAGGGCATTGCCGCGCTGGAAACGGGAAACAACAAACCTCCGTGGTGATGACAGCCGCGGAGGTTTGTCGTAGTGGACGTGCATGTAGGAGGTGGTCACGATTAAAGAAAAATTTTGTACCTTTCCTGCTTTTGCTGATCCTTGTCACTTCCCTGTATGACATTTTAAAAAAGAAGTGGATTTTTCGGCCGATCAATGGAGGGGCGATGTGCGTTATACTCTATCAGATTAGCCCTGATCATTGGTGGACAAGTCTGATCGTGCTGGTTTTCTTCTATGTGTTTGAATGGTGGAGACACCATCGAGCCTGACAACGCCGGAGAGGGAGTATTCTGTTGGCCAGCAACAAGCGTTTCCGTGAATTCTCTCTTAATACATTAAATGCGCAAGCTATAGGGAAATGGGTTAATTTACCATTCAGGAAAATTATGTTAGACTCAGGAAACAGAAAGGAGTGATAACATTGAAGAAATTCGGAACCCTTCTGTTAATCATTGGCATTTCAACCTATTTGACAGGATGTGCGCCAACTGATTCAAATCCTTCTGCCTCTCGCCAAACTTCTGTCAGTCAAACAACTATAGAAGAAAACGTTCCATCATTTGTTTTAGAAGCCGTTGCTCAAATGTTACGTAAACCAGTGAATGCCATTGAAAAAGAGGACTTTACAAAAGTAAAAGAGTTGCATTTGAATGTTGGAGAATTGGGAGAAGATCAAAAAAACAATGTTTATGATCTTTCAGTCATCGCCGGTATGAAAAATCTAAAAGATCTGTACATCGATCACATCAAAGTTAAAGACTATAATTTTTTAGCAGAATTGCCGCAACTTGAAACGCTCAACTTATCCGGTGTTCAAATGAACCAATTGCCGTCATTTGATCAATTTAACAACTTACGAAGTCTCTCTTTAGAAGATGGAGACATTTCTGATTTGCACTTTCTCCAAGATGTGACTTCACTCCAATACCTCAATTTGAGGAATAACAAGATTACAGACATTGCTCCCATTCAGTCACTAAGCACATTAACCTTCTTGGATGTTTCAGATAATCCGATTACCAGCATTGATTCAATAAAGAGCTTTTCTAACTTAGAACGCTTTCAAATGCGAAATACATCGGTTGATAATCTTGAATCGCTAAGTCAATCACAAAACCTAAAATATCTTGATATACGTGGGTCAAAAGTGACTTCTATAAAACCATTGTTGAATTTAGCTAAACTCGAATTTTTATTAGCGGATCTTGAAAATATCGATGACATAAATCTTTTACCGAAAAAAGTGCAACGTTCTCAAGAGTCGATATTAGAGAAAGAATAGTGTTAGATTCTTTAAGAAACATCAAGTTTTTTAATTTTTTCCGAATGGTTGTTTTTTTACCATTATTTTTCCTTAATAGGTGAGCGGCAAGGAGCCGCGGCATTTACAAAACCTATTGAGGAGGATTGAATCTTATGGCTACTAAAACTTTTTCCCGTGATTTGGGCACCACGAGTTTCAAGCAGTTCGACAGTAAGTGGGCAAGTAAAACTACATCATGCGGTGGAACAATGCGTTCCGAAGGTTGCTACATCACGTCAATCGCTATGATTTTCAACAGCTTTGGCGACAATGTTGATCCTGGTACTCTGCTGGACAATTTGAAAAACACCGGTAAAGATTGTCCGATTGACTGGAATGCTGCTGCCTCTCGGTATTCCCATACCTATCATGGAAAAATGTCTGGTACATTCGACAAATTGAAGGCAGACATCTTTGACTTAATTGTAAATGAAAGAATCCCAGTAATGATCCACGTACCTAATCATCTTGTTGTTGCAAAAGGATTTAAAGGGACGCTCTCAGTTGACGTAGACGGCTCTCCATACTACAGCCAAATCACTCCAGAGATGATTTTGGTTAACGACCCAGGTAGCAGTTCTCACCAAACGTTGCAGGACGTTATTAACCAACGAGGGGCAGTGGATTATTACACTTACTACACGGACTAAGTCTAAATGTAAAAGAAGAGTCTCCCTAATAAGACGGGAGACTCCAGCGTGTAGACAAAGTACCAAAGGTACAAGGTCTACACGCTTTTTTGTCGAATAAACATGACATTCAACACTTTGTAGAGGTGGAAGCATGCTGAACAAGCAACAGGCCGAAGGTCGTTATCAGA
>Ga0207866_1000756_pt1 | contig 40598 bp, 32 predicted proteins | sample HigsolmetaAR203D_FD_184835 | JGI IMG/M metagenome (GOLD analysis project Ga0207866, IMG submission 184835) | Ionic liquid and high solid enriched microbial communities from the Joint BioEnergy Institute, USA - AR20-3-D (SPAdes) (version 2) ...
AAAAACTTATTCAAAATATGAAAAATGATATTAAAAAGATGGTAAATAAGGCTAAAATGGATAAAAAATTTATGGATGACCTTAAAAAGCGTGTTGCAGATAAGCTGCTGCCGAAATACGGTGAAGACCCATCTAACTATAGGTTTAAACTTGTATACCGCGATTGGGGAGACCATGTGGAACTTGTGGAAGCAGACTATATAGTCGTATCTACATTAACAAAAATCTTCATTAAAGATGTGATACAAAAGACACTGGAAATTAAATATGTTGAGCCTATTAAACTCGGTATTGTCAAGCTCAATATAGGGAATGGGGAGGAGGGTTGTTTATTCTTTAATTAAAATGATGTGGTAGAGGGGGATTCCCTCTACCACATATTATTTGACTAAAATTTCGCAACTCTTGAAAGATTTTTGAATTCAGGAATGCCATCCCCTGATTTTGGTTGTTTGGTAAATTGATATAAGGTTTGAACAAAGTCCCTTTGAACAATTCTGTTATTCTCTCCAACGAGAGTCAATATATATTTCTTATCCTGCATAAATTTCTCAGCATCCGCATTGGCTTCGCCTGTATATGTTCCTGACAATGTCAACATGTCTCCATCATAGTCTCCCCCAAGACCGGGTAGATAACTATTATGAACATGAAGGGTATCGATAAACTCAGTACTGCTGTCCTTCCCAACTTTTACTATAGGATAAAACTGATAATGTTTATCCCCAATAAGAGCTGGTATAGTCTTTTTAGTCGTAAGAATAGTGAATTTTGAAGGGTTTATTCCGAAACTATCTTCGATGGGATATCGGGTAAAGTAAACATGCTTATCTGATAGAGTATCAGTGCATACAATATACAAAAGATCTGTCCAAGTCATAGGTCTTTGAGAAACAGTAGTTTGTTCTTTTCCAAACTTTCCTGTCAAATAAAGATAACCTTTTCTTCCTTCTTCATTCTCAGGTAATTCAATAGGTTGGAATCTTGTAGAAGTACCATAAATAAATCTCTTTATCATTTTTATTACATATTCTTCTGAAGTATAATATTCTGGATTTTTAAGAGTTAAATATTCGATTTCACCTTTTTCATTTCTATAAGGATATTTACCCGATAATTGAAATTCATTTTGAAGGAATTCTCTTACTCCATATATTACGAATGGCATAAAAATAGCGCATACGCTTGATAACGGAACCCCAATCCTACCAAATCTAACTTGAACCTGATCATAAGTCTCGCCGGAGATAATAGGGGCAGAAATAACAAGTCTGGCACCATAATCAGTATTTTTACCCATTACATATTTCTTAAATGTGCCTTTCTTTGCTTTTACTTGTGATTCCATAATTCTATCATGAATTTGAACTAACGCCATTTGAATACGGGCTCTGGAAATATTGGATATTAATCCGTACTGTTCTTGTTGGGCAACACTATTAACCATCCGTATAATAAATAAGTAAATATCATTTATTTCATCATAAGAAGGACGTCCTTCTTCATTATAGTTCACGTCACGATAAAATGCAGGTAACATTATCCATTTAGTAACCCAAGATTTTGATTTATCCTTAATATTTTTTATTCTTTCATTCGCAAATACTGATTTTCTTTCCCTAAATTCGAGTTTATCCCAATTCTTATAAAGGAACTCTAAACCAGTATCACCATTGGGATCTGGTACTAATTTACCGTCTTTTATAGAAAAATTCTGTGTTCCTGAAATGCATGATTCAAAATTCCTATCTAATGCTTTCAAATTATGATAAGTAAGAGGATGTAAATAATGTCCCTTTAAATCAATATATGCGGGTATATTTTGCCTTTCATGTGTAGTTTGTCCAAAAATGCTATATGAAAATATGGAATCATCCGTGGGAAGCCCTTTATCTATAGGGACAGGACCTTCAACGGGGCGCAATCCATTTATAGCAACAATTCTATCGATATTAGCTTTATGGAGTTTCAAATTACACACCGTCCTTGTTTTTTGATGATTATTTGAGTGTTTTACAAATAAAAAGAAGGAGTATGGATTGCCATACTCCTTCCTACTCTTCTTCATTACGAGTAAAAGTAACCAATATTCCATTTGAAGTTTTAGTTATATCCACAGTAAAGTCCTCATGATTAAGATATTTCACCCTGAATTTTTTTGATTCAAGGTATTCCATTATTTTTTTAGTGGCCTTAATAGGCAGATTTATATGGAAAGTGAGTACACCATTAAATACTTCAGGATTTTTAAATTTACATTTATCGAGTATCCCAGCTCTGTCAAGTATATTATATAAAGAGTAACATTCCGAGTAGTATTCAGGAACTAATATATCGAATATTTCCTCACTATATGAATTATTTTTCTTTATCATTTCCAATAACATGTCTACTCGCGTTACATCTTTGCTTTCTTCCATCCCACGCTCCTCCCTTCTTTATTTTCTATTCTGGTTAGAGCGTTTTTGTTCTTTCAATTGCTCTTCCAGCTGTCTTCTTTCCATTTCTTTTCTATTTTGTTCAATGAATAGACGTCTTCTTTCAAGTTCAATAAGTAATTTTCTTAAAGGCATATTTCTTATACGTTCTTCTGACATAATAGGGGAGAGGAAATCGTAAGCGAAGTCGAGAAGCTTACGATATTCCTCTGCCCTTTTGTATCCTATTTCCCGGCGTCGGAGGATTTCAGCTTTTCTCTGTTCTTCCATCTCATTAAGCTGTTCCTCATCCCCCTTACCTGGGACAACGTAAAAAGCAGATCATCCATTTTTTGCCGTTGGGGTTTATGTGGCTTCTTGCAAGAAGGACAAATAAACGATTTGATTCCGTATTCAATTTCTTTACTATCATCATATTTACTAATATGATCATCAATTTCATTATGAACTTCAGGTTCCATAGAGATAAGAATTTCAATAAGATCATTAATAGAATCAAATCTTATATATTCACCAGTATCAGGATTTGGAAGAGCAATATATTCGATAAACATAAGATATCCGAATACCACGTTAAGGTTAGTGGTATCTCTATTATTTTTCTTTACCCAGTTTTCAATTTTGCTCATAGTCATCAAACGATCATAAATGGATGGAATTCTTATACCTACTACAGTATAATCTTTGAGAACAATTTGCTTAATCTTGGAGAGTTTAGTTTGCTTAATAACGTCTTTAATATCCATATTTTTATAGAGAATAGTTTCAATAGGTCCTTTGAAATCGTCCGCGTTCAAGACAAGATCTGATCCGCGAAGTTTAATATTGAGCTCCGCTCTGCACTTTTCATTGGTACAAGTAAACGGATAATCGTTTTCATCTGGGAACGTTGCAATGAATAAATTGTAATAGAGGGTCTGTTCATCTTTATAATGGATAACTTTCAAAAGATCCATGAGGTTTGTAATGGGACCAAACGATGTGTCAACAAGATGCTTTTTAATTACCCCAAGTTTCTTCAATTCGAGTTGGAGAAGTGAATCAGGATTTTCCATGTTCGTGATTGCAATAAGTTCAGGAACTGATGCTCCTGACAGAGTGATATGGAATCCTGAATTCACCAGGGGAGTAGTTACATGATCGTGGCGTTGAGTATAAGATTTCAGAATTGCGCTCTTGATGTTACCCTTTTTACTGGTTTTAATCTTAATATCGTTACCTTCAAGAATGTTCTTAAGCGATTCTTCATATGATTTATTCCTTTTAATTTCTACCCTGAGGGCTGCCGAAGATTTATCATATTCCGTAGTGGAACCTTCAACTTCAACATCAATAGATTGCTCAAGACGACGCTCAATTTCTCTAAAGAGTCTCTCTTGAGCTTCTTCTTCATCATCAATAGATTCATCATGACCGTCCAATTCTTGACGCATTAATTTATTAAACTCATTAGTTTCCTCATCTTGTTCATCTTCGCTCGAATTGCGATCTTGCAAAAAATCTTGATTTTTATATTCTTCCATTGTCAATTCGTTTTTACCTTGAAGTTTGCGGAGTTCGTTAATTTCTCGAAGGGATTGAATCTGCTGTTCAATAACTGCTCTTTCCAACTCATCCATGAATTTATCAGGATTGCCGCCGTTTCTAATAAATTCTTGTTGTTCTTTAGGGAGATCCTTGAACCATTGGGTCTGCATAAGCTCTTCAAGAGTCATATCAGTACCAAGAGAAGGTGTGCTAGGAACAGTAGGGTCTTGTTGATTATTTACAACAGGCTGCTGAGACTGCTGTTCAGCAGTATTAGGAGATTGAGAACGATTTTGATCAGTAATATTGACTCCATTTTGAGCCATAATTTCATACATCTTATCTCTTAATAACGAAGATCCTTGTTGGCCGGATTGACCGGAATTATTAGGTTGGTTTTGCATTTGTTCTGCGGATTGACCATTTTCGAAATCGCTCATATCGATTCTCCTTTATTCTTAGATTACTTCTGTTTTTTTCTCTGTTTTCATAATTATTTTCAATTTTAATCACTAGAAACTGTTACAAGTACCTCATCATTTTGGGTATTAAACATAACGATTTCTTGGAAACTCGGAGATTGAATTCCTATATACAATTCCCCATCTACAAATTCTATGACCATATCATTTATAGAAAAATCACAGTATTGACTAACTTGCTTATTTATTAACATCTGGAGCTCAGTTGCGGTATCCTCAGAAAACCCTACCCTGTATTTAAAAATATCTATGCCCTTCTCAAGATCATCAGGGTGATCGCCTGGTTTCATTAATAGAAGCACATAGAGTTGCATAGCTAGCGCATAGGCGCCTTCATAAATTTTATTTTTAGAAAACTCGTCTAGTTCAAATGACACATCTTTCATTATAATACCTCCCATTTGTAAATATCAGATGTTATCTTTGTGTTTTCTATATCAAAAACAGCCAATTAGAAGTAATTTATTTGAGAGGGTGAAAATATTTGAAATGCCCATTATGTGAAAAAAAGTATCAATATAAAAAAGATATGATTCATCATATAAATATTCGCCACCAAAGACAATTACCTGAAAATATGAGTGCTGCTAAATTTCTTTTCGCTTCAACTCATGGAGGAAGAACCACAGGTTCTTGTAGAATATGTGGCAATGAAACAGAATTTGATGAGCAAATAGGCAGGCCTGCTATATTCTGCAAAAATCCTAAATGCAAAGAAACTTTTGCAAAAATAGCACAATCGAGAAACATCAAAAAATATGGAGTTCCACACTTGTTAAACAATCAAGAGCATCAAATGTATATGCTTTCAAGAAGAAAAATTTCTGGAGAATATTTATGGTCAGACGGGAGGACAAAAATCCCTTATGTGGGATCTTATGAAAAGAAACTTCTTGAATTTTTGGATAATATAGTAGATATAAATCCTAAGTACATTCATTCTCCATGTCCGTTTACCATCTACTATGAATACGAAGGAGAAACTCACGCTTATACACCTGATTTTTATATTGATATCCTGGATTTAATCATAGAAGTCAAACATGGTGGCGATAATCCTAATAAACATCATAAGATTCAGGCAGTGGATGTTAAAAAAGATAAGGCAAAAGAAGAGGCTGTTAAAAATACCACAAATCATAATTATATAAAGATTGTAGATAATAAGTTCGGACCTTTATTAAGAGCCATGTTTAAACTTATTGAAGACAAACATTTTGAAGATGAAAAAAGGTTATTTGTTATTAATGAGTCTTTTGAGATTATGGAAACTCAATCACTGGCCGCATTGAGGCCTATATCTACTAATTTTATAGGGGAAGAAGAGGATGGATTTATACAAAGACCCTTTTATATCTCGGTCTATCATAATATTGATACTGATGATTATAAAATGGGAGTTTCTTTGGATGAATCGGGGAAGGATATTATAGTTTATCATAATGACAAATTCAAGCGCGTTAACCTCACAGAGTTCATATCCGAAAATACAGTATTCAGCATCTATAAATATATTGGGACTGGTAACCCGTTAAACGATTATAAGGAACTTATTGAAGAAATTAATAAATCAAACTCTCCATCATTGCCATATGGGTCTGACGTTGAAGCGTTCACCAATGTTTTCAGGAGCATATTCCTGCGTCCAAGTTATAACATAGGAAAAATAATAACCTATCCGGATTTTATTAAAGTGTCTCAAGGGAAAATCGAAGTGGAAAATAAACAAAGGAGCTGAATATCATGGGTATGACGAAAGCAGAACTTATGCGTATACCGCTCAGACAGTTCGGCCTTCCGAAAGAGCGAAAATTCCCTATGCATGATGAAGCACATCTGAAGGCAGCTATTGCTTATTTCTATACTGCACCTCCGGAAAAGAGGAAAGAACTTGCTGAAAATATTGTCAGACGTTGGAGAGAGCTTAAATCAAACATTAAAATCTCAAAAAGGAATCCTCTTTTCCAATACGTTCCTGGAGAAATGAAAAACCTCCAGGAAAGTGGTAGATTATTTGAAAATGTGAATCCTGAACATTTTGAAAGATTATTTGGCACTAAAGGTAGAGAGATTGTGGAATCACTTCTTTCAAAAACAGGGTTGACAACTGTTGATGATATCGACTCCCAAGTTCCGGACGAATATAGAAAGAAAAATATTTTGCTTGGTGCATTAAAGTCATATATTATTAATGAAATGGGAGAAAATTATCCGGTTCTGTATATGGATTATCCTGTATCTAGTAAAGATCTTAAGAAAAATAATGGAGGAATTAAAACTTTATCAGAAACTTCAATTATACTGGATTATAGAAATACATTGAATGAGTGTTCTTCCTTGGATGTAGTTAGCAATATGGAGCACATTCAATTCTGTGCGTTACTTAGAGAATGGGATGAGAATTATATGAATGGTCATAGAAATATTACTTATGACCGATTAATGATTGAGTCTTGGAAATCCAGGGTGTATGATTTGCTCACTGAAAATAATGATCCTAATCATCCTGGTACTCTCAAACTTAAGCCCATTAATCATATTGATATTGAAACTAAACAAAAACTTGCTGACTTAGGGGTTACTAATCCCGATGAATTCCAAAAGGTCCATATAACTGGTAACGACATTTATGAAAAATCACCTATCGTAAAATCGGCTGAAATTGGATTCAATATCGTTAAAGATATTGTCGAAAGATTTAATGCTGATAATCCTAATGTAGCAGATGGTTCGCTTAGCCTGAAATTATACACCTACTCTGACGATGTTAAATTACACCAAAGAGGAGAGCAGGTGATGGCCCACGAATTGTGGAGGTGGGAATGATATGGAGTTCTTCCCCTCAATACTGGATATTGATAAACATATATCCACAATAGCATTCGGTTATCGAGGTTTTTACTTAGATCATTACAATATTTATCAGCACCTAAAAAATACTAGATTAGCACAATTATTTTCGGATGATAAATTAGAAGAATTAAGCAGAGCGTATTCAAAATACGCTCCCTTCATAAATAGATTGACTGCTTGGGCTAAATGGTTTATTTATGATAAAGATCCTTCCACCAGACCAGAAAATATTACTTTCAATGACACTCAGATGATAAAAAATTGGAATAAGAATGTCTTTGAATTATATGAACTGTATAGAGTTTCTGAAAGTTTATTTGAAAAAGTTTTATATACTCAATTATTGAACGATCATTTATGGAATCCAAAATTAGATCCAAGGAATCCAAAAGTTCAACAATATTATCTTCAAAAGCTTTCAAATGCCAAAAAAGATATAAGTAATTTCCTTTCAGAATCATCTATTGAGCCATTTATGGTTATCGACGCAGATTCGTATAAACTCACAAACCATGGTTTAAATACAGATACAGTCTCAATATTCAATAGATCATTCTCCAATATTAGAAATATAATCGAGTCTTCCGGAGATATAAATTCTATAAAAACGGAAGTTGCAAAACTTCAATTTATAAAAACTCTCATAGAATCTGATTTCATATTTTCAGATTTTGTTATAGATAAGGATTCTTATTTAAAACATAGAGTTCTTAGGGATAGTATAAATAAATCTTTAAAAGAGTGTGTCGAATTTATAAAATCAGTTGAGAAGGATTTTGAATTGGAATCATTTTATGAAAGTACCAATTTTTACAAATTATCGATGAATGAGTACAGACATGTTAAAATGTATAAAGAATTTATTAATCATTATTTATGAAATAAACTCCGGTATAGGAATTTTCCTATACCGGTTTTATCAATCATATGGATTATATATTATTCTAATGTGGATTGATATACTTACTAAAGAGGGTGTTTAAATGAAACTAACTGCTAAACAAATTCTTGGGTCCAATGTTTTTCTTTATCAAGAAATCACTAAGAAATTGAATGATTATTTTTACAGACTTAAGGATATTGTGGCTATTAAGCTCGTATTAATAGATAGTAAATCATGCGATCTTGAATTTCATATACTTAATGAAAACTTTGATACATGCATCAGAATTCCCAATTTGAATAGAGATACTGCTGAGGCAGCTTGCATTTCAATAATAAGGGATTTAACTATTGCGTGTAATATTGTAAAAGGTTATGAAAAAGATATGCTTAGAAATCCTGAACTGGATGATGATGCTAAAGAGTATATAAAAAATCTTTCAGAAAAAATAATAGAGTCCATAAATAGATATAAAATAGCAACCTTTGTAGTTGATGATCTAAAATATGATGAGCCTAAGAATAATTTTGTGATAATAGGTACTTATGGTGCAAAAATAAAAGATGATAAATCTGCAGAAACTCTGAGTCTTAGATATGCAGTTAAAAATACTTTTAAAGGTATGCAAAAATCTGAGATTAGAAAAGCAGAGGAAATGTATAAAATAGCATTTAAATTATTCTGTACTGTTAATAACCATGGCGGAAATTTATATCATTAATGAAACCAATAGCAATTATATATTATTATAATAAGAAATAGGAAGAATAGTTATTTATTATAAACTAGACTTCCTATAAATAAATTCCAAAGGGAGGACGTCAAAAAATGACGGATCTTTTGAATCAAGTCAAAGGTGTTGTCAGCCAGCCGGACCAAGAGATCTTCAAGATTGGGCCTGAAGTTATTCAGGACTTCATTGCGAAGGTCATCATCATGATGGGCGGCTCGCCTGACGACATCCAAAATGTTCAAGTCGGGCAAGACAAAAAGCGTCTTCGCATCCTGGCCACCGTGGAGAAGGATTCGAAGATCTTTGTCTGCGATGATGAGAAGCGCGCTCATACAGGTCTGACCCTCATGGGTGCCAGCGAAGTTCGTGAAGGTGTCGAACTCACACAAGAAGCGAAAGACACCCTCGAACAACTCGGCTATTCGTACATCGATGACGATGATCGGAAAGTGCTTATGGTCGACGTGACCGACTACAAGAAAGGCGTTGAGATCGAATTCAACGCTGAGGTCACAATGGCCATCATTACCGACAGCAACTTCAGCGACCCGTATTTCGTCGTCGATGCGATCGAAGAAGTTCTCAAGAAGAAGAAACACAATTCGCACAAATTCAAAGGAAAGAAGAAAACTATCGTTTTCGCTCGGGTTCAACGGGCTGCAAAAGGTGACGAAGAAGGGTTCCATCCCGATCAAGTCACCGACTGGAAGACCGGTGAATCATCGGACGACGATGACGACGAAGACGAAGAATGCTGAGCAAAAGAAGTGGCGTGAATTTACCACGCCACTTCTTTTTTTTTCTGTAATAATACCATTAGATTGAAATAATTCTTCATGGGAGATGATATATATGTATATGAAAGACAAAGAATTTCTTTTTTCAGTTGATGTTGAAACGGACAATCTTTATGGAGAAACCTTCGCAATTGGCGTGACGATATGGGATCTTAAAACCAGAGAAATGGTTTCAAAAGTTGGGTGTTATGCTGAACTAAACAAAGTGAGGTCCGAATGGTGTAAGAATAATATTCTTCCTATTATTAGGGGTAACATCGATTTTATGAAAGTCGGATATAGAACGCAGATGAGAGATATATTCTGGAATCTGTATGAAGAATGGAGACGTAAATCAATTATTTTAGCAGATTTTCAGTATCCATGCGAAGCTGGATTCTTTCGACAGTGTGTTTTAGATGATTTGAAATCGAGGGAATGGGATGGGCCGCATCCCATGATAGATCTTGGTACTATGTTCATATGTGCAAACCTCGATCCTGATCTCGATAGGTTTGTTTATACAAACAATTTACATCTTGATAAACACAATCCAATTCATGATTCAATTGTGGCTGCGGAAAGCTTTTTTAAAATTTGGGATTTTCTTGGTAGATTGTGACTCGTTAATTAATAAAATATATATTATTATAAGGTAATGTCACTGATACTCTTTAAAGGATGGTGAGTTGTAATGTATTACCGCGATAAGAAATATACTTTATCTATTATCGTGGAACCTGATGAAAATTCCGGGGAATTGAAATCTTTCGGAATTTCTGTATTCAAAAATGAGTATGGAATACTCTATAAAGCATTTAGCGGAATGGCTATAAACAAAGATGAATATCCTAATCTTCTTGAAAAAGAAACAATTTATCCTTTGAGATATATTCCTCCAAATACTGATGTTGATATTAATTCAGCGATTACTATGTGCTTTGAGAAAAAATCCGGAGATATAACTAATTATTTTAAGAAAATTGTGAATCATTATTTGAATGATTCAATTATACTTGTAAGTTTCAAATTTAAATCTGAAGAAAATTTAATAAGGCAGATTATCCTCGATGAATTAGTTAATCATCAAAATGTGTTTCATTTTGATTCTATGGTTATAGCGGCTGATTCTTATCTAAATAAAGATCCTTATAATCTTATTAAAATTAATGGTCGGTTCTCAAATAGTATTGTTTATAAATCAATAATTAATGGAAATTTATTCTTTAAATTGAATGATATTTTTAGGACAACTGATATTAAAATAATCGATTTTAAACTTGAAAAAAATTATTCATAATAATTAATATATCAGAAAACCATACTCTGAAAGGGATGTGATTTAAAATGATTATGGAATTCCTATAAAAATATTTGGAGCTTTTGTTTCTGATAATAGAAAACTTCCTGAATTCAATCCTGATGATACAGGATTTCCTAAAATACATTTAAATTTTGATGATAATATTAAACTCCATAATTCATTTAACGTATGCTTCCAAAGTTATGATGATATAGTTGATTATTTTAGAAAAATTGTAAGGAAATATGTGAGTGAATCAATTGTGATTATAAAACCTAATCCTACAAAAATCGAGAATAGCTCACAAGATGATCTTATAAGAAATTTTATTTTGAATTTGGTGTATCAACAATAACGGTATGTTCATTCTGTTTAGGATGTAACTATACATTAACCCACAAAAAACGGAGGTAAACTGTTCATGGCGAAAGACTTCGATCTTGAAATCAAAGAGATTCTTGGAGAACTGAACGAGGTAAACTCCAAGAATGAACAAAAAGTTGTTGCTGTTGCATCCTGGAACGGCCGCCCGGATACTATCGATATCCGGCGTTATAACGTTATTGACGAAATTCTGACTAAAGGCATCAGTCTCACTCCGGAAGAAGCGGGTGAGTTGGTATATATCCTTCTTCAAAATCCTGAATATGTGAAATATGATAGTGAACGGGTACAGCAAATCTTGAAACAAAAAGAAGAATCTGAAGTCAATGTCGAACAACTTGTCGAACAGCTTCAAAGTGCAGACAATGATGATAATGAAAGTCGAGAAGAACCGAATTTTGTTCAAGAAGAAGATGAATTTGCTACGGCGACGTATGGAAACCGCAGGGTAGTACCCAAAAATAAAAATATGTTCGCCCGTGTGTACAAAAAATAAATCATAAAGGAGAATTTTTAAATATGGATTACGCATTTTCTATTAATCAAAACGATATTAAATTAGAGCATAGTATCAAGAGATTTATTGAATATATGGATTCCAATTTCTTTAATAAACCTATTGATAAAGATGAAGGAATCTCTATTAAAAAGCTTAAAGAAGAAGAGGCACTTCGTGATGATGTTATTAGGTATATCGATGTAAATATATGTGACTCGATTATTAACATAATCTCCTATAAAGTTAAAATAGTTACAATGGTTGATATTATTAATGATGAAGATAGCAAATTCACATTTGAAGATATTTATAAAGTATTTAAGGAAGTTGTTGCTCAGTGCGAAATGAGTTTTAAGGAAAGAGGAGAAAATCTATTTGACCATGAAGATTTCTTGGTTGTAGATGTTATTACTACAAGAGCTGCAATTGCCATTGCTAGTAAAATTATTAGAGAGTTTAAACTTCCTAAAATCGAATCCAGCGAGTAAAAGAAATAAACAGTCCGGCTATGGGAATCAATCTCATAGCCGGATTTTTATTTTTTCATCTACATACTATTAGAGGGGTGATTTTATGATAGAAAAAATAGTCAATATGAATAGAATAAAATTCACCGTATTGGATGAAATATTCAAAGATAAACTAAAGGGAACTAAATCGGTATCGATTCATATAGATTTGCACAGCATCCTAGAACCGTTTTATGATTACAAAAATTATGAAGAAACAAACTGGTTAAACGATAAGACAAATATGATTATAACTTCGTGTATAATAAATTTATGTGCCCACTATAGATTGTATTTTGGTAAAAATAGAATTCCTACTAAGATCTATATGTATTTCGGAAACGAAAAGCCGAGGAATAATTCAAGTCATTTGGTAGAATACGGATACAAGTTCTTTGATAAATATTCTAAAGATAATGAAGATTTTAAGCCTGTAAATAAAGAAGTATATTTTTCGTTGAGACTGATAAAGATTATAGCGACTTATATTCCCGGAATATATTATATAGATTGTGGAAATATAGAGCCGATGAATGCTTGCTCGTATATTATATTGAAAGAGCCAGATAAATATAATCTGGTCCTAACAAAAGATCCATTATGGTATCAATTAATATCTATGACAGATACTGATATTCTTAGATTGAAGCGAGACGAAAGTTTTCTGGTTACAAGGGAGAATATTATCAATTTATTACTGAAAGATTCAAGTTTCAAGAACCAATTTGTTACTTATGAACTTTTGTCAGTATTATATTCTTTTGCAGGAATTAAAAGTAGGGATATAAAAGGTTTATCCGGTTATGGATATACTAAAATTACAAAAATTCTGAATTTGGCAATAGAGCGTGGGATCATACAGTCTAAATATACTCATATTAAAAATATAATAGATGAAATTTATAATGGAAATCAAGAGGAATATCTTATTAATGCTTTCAAGTCTATTGATTTAACTTTCCAATTGAATAGCTTGACCGCTGCCCAAAAAGAACTCCTTTCGGATTGTATAAAAGATAAGTACAATAAAAGAGATCTCAAGAGATTAAATGAAATAGTTTTTACAGGAGAAAATTCATTAATGATCGAAGAATTATTCAAATATGCACCTAAGACAAAATCAGAATTTAAATGGTAAGATTAATAAACTACTAGATAAGCTTATATCTCAAATATAGATAGATATAAATAAGGAGGTAAATAAATGGAGTTAATTGAGAACTTTGTACGAGAAAACTTTATATTCATATATATGACTATAAACCTCATATTCTATTTATTTATGGTAAAATATAGAATCAAATATTTTAATGGCGTTCTGAATAAATATGATAAATCGGTTGAAGATGACAAACCTGCCACTATAGTATTGGCCGCATATAAACTTCTTATAGTTGTAGCATTATTGCTAAAACTAATTGTAGAAATTATTATTTATTGCATAACTTTCGGTTTTTATAAAGGTAGAAGTACTGTGATCAATCTCATACTTGCAATTTTTGTACTTTTTATTTCGGTAAGTTTTGCGATTTTCCCATTAATATTGTTTACTTCTTTTCTAGCAATATTCGGGGATTACAGTTCTGAGCAGCTTGATTCACAACCCCGTGGATAAAATTTTATCGAACTTTCAGGAATGCGTGTAGATTTACGTTCTGATTAAAAAATAAGCCATATTCAAACAATTTTATAAGAGTATTAACCCTTGAATCTGAGGGTTAATATCTTTTCTTTTTTCTTATTTACCAATAAATGCAAAAAATAATTCTAGGAGAGTGGACTGATTGAGCAAAAAACAAAAAGTCGTCAAGCTGAAAGGCCTCAGTGAGAAAATTTTTCTGGATCGGTATGCAATAAAGCATCCGACTCCTGAACAAACGAAAGCTGGAGACACAGTTCTTGTATTAACGAAAGATGATCTTAAATATCCGACTAAAGAAGTTGGTGAAGTTGTAGATCGTCAAGATAATAAAGTAATTGTCAAACTTCGTAACGAGGATATAATCGAGACCACATTGGAGAAGATTACGCTTCCTATCGAAACTTCTCCCGAAGAATTGTGGGATCGTTTGGCATATGAACTTGCATCTGTTGAAGCTACTCCGGAAAAAAGAAACGAATGGGAGAAAAAGTTCCGTTGGTTGCTTGATGACTGGCGACTGGTTCCAGGAGGAAGAATTGCAGCAGGAGCGGGAGTAGGCGATGAACTCACCCTCTTCAATTGCTATGTAATCCCGGCTCCAAAAGATAGTCGCGGCGGCATCATGGAAACATTGACCCAGATGACAGAGATCATGGCACGCGGTGGTGGAGTCGGTATCAATATCTCTTCTCTGCGTCCGCGCCGTGACGTTGTTAAAGGTGTAAACGGGCATTCATCTGGTGCAGTATCCTGGGGTGGGCTGTTTAGCTATACCACGGGATTGATCGAGCAGGGCGGAAGTCGTCGAGGAGCTTTGATGCTCATGATCTGGGACTGGCATCCGGACTTGCTGGAATTTATCACTGTTAAACAAAATAACGATTTGATTACTAACGCCAATCTTTCTGTCTGTGTCAGCAATGAATTCATGAAAGCTGTCAAAGAAGATCTGGATTGGCAATTGGTATTCCCTGATAGAAACGATCCGGATTATGATGAGCTTTGGGATGGAGATCTGGAAAAATGGAAGAATCTTGGTAAGAAAGTCCAAGTATATAAAACTCTGAAAGCTAGAGATATTTGGCATACCATTATTGAATCAGCATGGAAATCAGCTGAACCTGGCGTCGTATTCATGGAACGGTATAACGATATGTCCAATAGCTGGTACTTCAATCGCATTCACACGACCAATCCGTGTGGGGAGCAAGGACTGCCGGCTTGGGGTGTATGTAACCTTTCTGCCATCAATCTTTCTAAATTCTATGATGAAGAAAAACATGATGTCGATTGGGAAAATCTTCGTAAAACTGTGAGATACTCAGTAAGATTTTTGGATAACGTAATTGATAGAACCCCATACCATTTCGAGGAAAACAAGGCTAACCAATTGAATGAACGCCGTGTCGGTCTCGGAAGTATGGGTCTGGCGGAATTGATGATCAAACTTAATATCCGTTATGGAAGCGAGGAATCCTTAGAATTTATTGATAAATTGTATAGTTTTATCGCAAAAGAAGCCTATTTAGCATCTACGGAAATTGCAAAAGAAAAGGGATCATTCCCTGCATTTGATTGTGAAAAATTCCTTCAAAGCGGATTTATGAAGCATATGATTGACACGTTCCCTGAAATCAAGGATGCTATTGTTGAAAATGGCATTCGAAATGTAACACTTCTTACGCAGGCCCCAACAGGTTCCACTGGTACGATGGTTGGGACATCTACCGGCATCGAGCCATATTTTGCATTCGAATATTATCGTAAAAGCCGTTTAGGATTCGATAAACAATTAGTTCCGATTGCACAACAATGGAAAGATGCGAATCCTGATAAGGAGTTACCTGAATGGTTCGTAACCTCAATGGATTTATCTGCAATGGATCATGTTCTTGTACAAGCGAGCATTCAGCGTTGGGTTGATAGCTCCATTTCGAAAACAGTTAATGCTCCTCATGATTTCACGATCGAAGATACTAAAGTTCTTTATGAGAAAGCATTTGAACTTGGGTGTAAAGGTGTCACGATCTATAGAGATGGAAGCCGTGATACCCAGGTTCTTATAACTGAATCTAAGAAAGAAGAGTCTAAAGAAGAAAAAGTACAAGAAAGTAAGCCTGTGGCTGAAACTAATCAATATAAACAGCGTCCGAAAGTTCTCCATGGTTCAACGTATAAAATGAATACGCCTTTCGGCAAAGCTTATATTGTAATCAACGATCTTGACGGAGTTCCTGCTGAAATTTTCATCAATGTTGGTAAAGCTGGCTCGGATGTATTTGCAATGGCTGAGGCATTGGGTCGTATTTGCTCACTGTTCCTTCGCCATAGTAATAGTCCTAAAAAGATTGATCTTCTTTTGAAGCATCTTAAAAATATTGGTGGTTCTGGAGCCGTTGGATTCGGTGTCAATCGTGTTGAATCCATTCCGGATGCTGTGGCTAAAGCACTTGAGGCTCATATGATTGCAAAAATTGAAAACTCGAACAATGCATCTATCCAAACGGAAGAACCTTCAATTCAAGTATGGCACAATGCTAATGAAAATCATTCTACAATTCCGGCCCATCAATCTACTGATCTTTGTACACAATGCGGTTCAGCGTCTCTTGTTAATACAGAGGGATGTAAAACCTGTGTAAATTGTGGTTACAGTAAATGTTCATAATATAATTTAGGGATAAGGCCTCGTCGCCTTATCCTTTCTTTTTATCTTTATATAAAAACAATTAAAAGATGTCAAACCTTATTTAAGGCTGGGGTCAATAATTTGAAATTATATATTATAATTGTGATACTTTTAATAAAGGAGGAACTGAACTTATTATGGGGCACTTATTAACAACAACAGCTAGTATTATACAGTTTCTGTGGGATATAGAAGATAATAAATTTTATGTTGAAGTAGAAGAAGTCGGAAAAGATAGAATACCATTTATAAAAGATGAAGAACTTAGTCGCATATTGCATGATTTTTTATATTATAAAAATAAACCGTGTTGGAACGTTATTAGAGAATTGAGAGAGGTTGGATTTGAAGTCCATATAAGGGGGTATGGAAAAGTACCTTGGTTAAGATCAACTATTAAAACTAAAAAAGGTTATATAGTTTTCAAATGATTTATTTGTATATTTATATAACCAAATATTAATTAAACCAAGGAGGTTAACCTTGAATGTTTGACACGAACAAAACCTATGGTGGCAAATTGGAAATTTTTGAACCTAATTTCGCTAATGCGATAGAAATTAAATTCAAAAGGACTAATAAAGACGTTCCTTTTCCTTCATATAAATTGAACGGAGACTCTGGGTTTGATTTCGTTGCGTCTGAAACGGTTATTGTGGAACCCGGTGAAACCATAGTAATTCCTACTGGAATTGCATTAAATCTATATAACGGAATGGAAGTTCAGGTCCGCCCAAGGTCAGGAATTAGTTCAAAAACAAAAATTCGCGTTACTCTTGGGACTGGGGATTCCAACTATAGAGGAGAACTGTGTGTCATTGTTGACAATATTGCGCATCCCAGATATAGATTTGACTCCCAAACCAGTAGTCTTATTGAAGAGAGTTCAAATAAGGTTATGAATTTGAAAGGTGAATATGAAGAAATAGATAAAGAGGTTCCAGTAGGTTCTGTAATTATCCGTAAAGGTGAACGCATTGCCCAAGGTGTATTATGCTTTGTCATCAAAGGTATTTTTGTTGAAGTTGATGAATTATCTGAAACAGATAGAGGAACTGACGGGTTTGGTTCCACAGGGGTATAAAGCATAAATTATAACACGAACCTCTAAATAAAGAGGTTCGTGTTATTTTTTTCGTTTAAAATCTAGAAAGAGGTGAAGTTATGTTAAGATCCGTTGGGGATTTGGATCAATATAAATACCATATAAATGATATAGTTATATCCAAAAAAGGAACTAATGATCAGCTTGTTATACAATCTTCTTTTATAAAAAGCATATCTATAGTTAATAACTATGATGAACATATCATGCCTATAATACAAGTGGTTGCATCTGTGACTAAAGATGTTTATAAAGCTCTTACAATAGATGAAGCAAATCTGAGGGCTCTACTTATTGTATACAAATCTATAGTGAATTCTGACACTCAGGCAAGAGAACTTGTTTTCAAGAAGACATTTGAAATTAGGAATGAATATGATGTCCAACCTGAGGAATTCCGCACTTTTATAAACGAAAAAGAAGATGATAATGCTATTGAATCTGATAATCCTAACGCTCTTGTGGACGCTTCTTTTTATCTTTTAGACATTGAAAATATAAATAGATACAGAAAACTTGGCTCATTATCGGTTAATACTACAATGACTAATGCTCTTGCGGCTGCATTTGCCTCAAGAGGATTTACGTCTGTATTGATGAACCGAATTTCTGGGGAATATTCTGGCAATATAGTTGCACCAACAGGGAATTTATTAGCAACCTTAAGTCATCTCAATAAATATTATGGAATATTTGATACGCCTTACCTGTTTTTTATGGATATTAACAAAAACTACCTGCTGGATAAAGTAAATCTTGGTAAGGCAGTTGACGTTGATTCGCCATCCAGAGTCTCATTATTCCTTGAAGAAGATGGGACAGTGGAGCAAACTGACGTTGGTTGTACTAAAGAAAATGATGCATATATAGTGAATATGACTGAACCTCCTAAAATTGTTAAACTTGATAATCTTTCAGAACTTGTTGACGGCTCCTCGATAATGGGCGTTGATGCATCCACGCAAAAGGTCGTGCACCTAAATAGTGGTGAAGGAACACTGACAAAACCCGCGTTTGTTCAAAATCAAAAGATTGTAAAACAACTTCAGCACATTTCAAAAGAAATGAAATCAGCACTACTAGTAAATCTAATAGATGTGGATTATGATATGATTGCCCCAAATCTAATTTATAAAGTAAGTGCTCATAAAAGCTATGAGGCACTTAATCCCATAAATGGTGAATATAGACTTTCACATGCAATTATAAATCTATTTAAGGCAACAGATACTGAATTCTCTCTTACTACTAATTTAACTTTAAGGAAAATAGTGAAATAAATGAACAGCTTATTAAAAGTAAAAAACGGAAGGATGATATAAATGAGCATTACTCCGCTCAATATGACCTCGGTATTCCAATATGCCGAAGAAGCATCAAATGGTGAACTGACAAAGGCTGTTATGGCATATAGCCTTGGAAAGAATGGAACAATTATCCTTGATTATGATATGGTAGCAGATGCAATGACAGATGTTACTAATAGAACATCTCCATTCCCTTCTAAATATATTATCGACAAAATGGTTAAAAATAGAATGATTGAACTTGTATACAACGATGAACTTCGATTAACTACAGCAATTCCTTTCTTCAGAAAAATTATTAACGGGAAACCGACGATGGTTGTAAATGTCACCAACTACGGAAAACTTACCAAAGATAATATTCTTAGAATTTCACCCAATGTACTCTATGCTTCACTCTTATCAGCCGCATATTCAACCATTATTGATCAAACTATTATTACTATTTCTAGAGATATTGCACCTATATATGCGCGACTATTTTCAAACATAGTTTCCAGTTTGGGATATATGGATAATATTAAGAAAGAGAAATTTAATTTCTTGGCAACCAACTTCTTCTACTATAGCATTTATGGTGTAAATAACAGATTTACTAACCCTATGTATAACCAACTCAGATACAATAGCGTAGAAGTAATGAAAGCACTAGATGCTAAAATTCCTATGTATACAGAAGATTCCGGATATAAGGATCTAAAAACGTTCATTGATCATCTCTCTAGAATATTCCCTGAAATGAAAAAGTTAAACTACAAAAACTTCATCGATAGATGGACTATGTCATATGGCTCTTCAACATTATTTGCAAGTGAATATATCCCATATTTTATTTATATGCTTATAAGTGCTGCCGTACTTTCTCCCACTGTAAATATAAATAAAATCACTATTGAAGTCGGAGACCAGCTTACGAGTATTTATAGGAAGATTGAACAAAAAGTTTCCGATAAATATTCAAAAGTCTAAAAAAATATTCGGAAGGGGTATTTGGTTCCCCTTCCGACTACTTATATTTTTTATAAGATTCGATGTCAAGAAAAACTGATATTTCTACAGAAAATTCTGAATTAGTCATAATTATATTATAAAATGATTCTTCATTGAGATTTTCTGCTCTAATGGTAATTATATAAATGAATTTTTTATATTCGACTATAAAGTCCTTTGATTCCTTTTTTGTCTCTACAATAAAATTATCACCCAAAAAAGATTTTATCCTATTCAATTCCTCATCCAAATATTGATTTAAGTAATTATCCCCTTTTAAGGATGCACTATCCAAATATCTATAAGTAAACCCAACAATTTTTCCATTTTCGAAAATAGTTGCTATATTATTATCAAACCTATCAAATACTTCATAAATACCCTTTTCCATGTATTGATCTATTCTTCCGAAATTGTATCCAGAAAAATCCCTATAATGAATTTCTTTTCCTAATAAACTCAGAAGGAAATCAAATCCTAAATTATTATCGGAGATCAGTTCTTTCTGATCAACCGTAGGATATATTCTAACAAGTTTTTCATCTCCGTTAACAACTTTAACGAAAGGAACATCATAATTTTGATTTTTCTTTCCTATTTTAAATCCATCAAGTGAAATGATTATAATACATATTACAAATGCTAACGCAATAAGGATATTTTTATAATATAATTTAAAGGGAATATGTTTTTTATTTTTCATGTGCCTAACCATCTCCTTTCATAAAAAAAAGTAAATATATGTAATAAAGAATATCCAAGTTGATTAATTAATAGTTTTGTATATTATATAAAATATATCTTCTATTAACTAACCAAGTTGGATATTCTTTATGTATAAAAGAATTGGGTATGATTGCACAGGACATTTATCTCGTTTCTCTGTGTGGAAATAACTAACGTTACATTAGATCTTTAATTTTCTCCCCCGTTTTTTGTATATCTTTTTCTCTTCCCACCGGCTCTTCTCATATTTAGGAAGAGCCTCTCTCTTTCTTTTTTCTTCTTCTCTTAATTTACTGATGATCTCTTTGTTGGTAAGAATGTGAGAGTCCTTCAACACTATGCGGGTTCTTCTTCGGAGCATCTCGTTGTGGTACTCTCGCTTATCTATTTTCGGATTTTTACATGTAATTACTTGCCTGGAATCAAGATAATCAAATTCCTTCAACCTTTTCGTCTTTTCTTCTATCAAAAATTGAAGCTCCAATTTCAATCTTTCTCTTTCAGAGAGAAGTTTAAATAATTCTCTATCATGTACTTCAATTTCTCTCATTTTATTTATATTATGAGATTCACAATTAGGACATCTAAACATTTGATACGTCTTGTAAAAGTTCTTTATCGAAATTTGACATTTGCAATAATTGCACTTGTAAAATGGATGACTCCTTGTATTTTTACGATTGCCAGATCTAAAGAACTTAATAAAATCTTCATCCGATTTATAGAAAGTGGTTATAAGTTTACCTTCAACTTCTTCAGAACAAGTATGACAAAAAACATTAATACCTACTCCGCCATCCATTAATTCGCATCTGATATGATGATGAATATGTTTTTTCCAATTAGGACGATCATTAAGTATAATCCTTTCTTGAAAAAGCTCAGGGAACAGATTTTTAGGTAATTGGTTTAACGAAATTTCTCCATTTTTATATCTTTTAATGTAAGTCTCTTTTAATCTCAAATTGATTTTTTCCTGAATCCGTCTATTCCGTTCCTTAGAAGTCTTAGATTCTTTGTAAACAAATCCCTTTTCTTCCAAAATTTTCAAGCGCTTTAATAATTTCTTTGTGTCCTTGTCTACCTTTTCGTCGATGGCAAATGCTGTTCTCTCGGTGCTGTTTCCTGATGATCTCAGCTGGTTGTTGCCTGCGGTAGCTGGATAATCATCATACAGCAACATAGTAGGGCTTCACTCCTCTGTTTATTTTTTAGCAAAATAGAAAGATACCTCTCTATTATGCTATACATTATAATAATATATATTTCGATGAAATTTCTTATACGCTATCCCCTTTAAATATTTATTTACATAATCTATTTTCACATATTATTGTGGTTTAAAAACAAGCCGAAAACACAAAAATAATTAGCTATAATATTGTAAGAAACGGAGGTTAAGTATATAAAAATGCAAAAATACAAAGATCTCTATAAAATGATATACTCAAAAACTCTGGAACGGAAAAACGAATTGAGTAAAATAAATAATATAAGTTCAACAATTTTTCCAGTTGATGCTATAGAAACTAAAGAAGTTATTAATTTTTCGAGTGGTGGAAAAGTTCCCCTTCTCAATAGTTCAGCTATTTATTTCTACGAAGATTTATTAAACGATAAATACTTAATTGATCGTACTTCTGTAGAACCCCATAAAATATACGACTTAGTAGATTTTATTTCAAGAACCAAAGTCGGTATATTGATTTGGGATCATGAGGGTTTAGTAGATCCTGCATCGATAAAGGTATATGTAACAGGAACTGATAAAATCGTATTTATAGTTAACAGGAAAAAGCCCCCATTTTTATCAGTACAATATTTCAAAGGAATTTACTCATATGCCAGATATAATAATAACGTGGATGTAGTTATACCTGATAGATTTAAAAATTCATTTATGGTATGGACCAAGCTACCTGATTCAGACAGTGCAGCTATCGAATGGATTGATCCTATTATTGAAGGTGGTTACACCAAAGTACCTATAAGGGCCCAAGGGGGATATTCTATATTACTCATTACTGAAGATATTAGATTCTACAATATGGTTCCTCAATATAATGGAGCATTTAGTTATATTTCATTCCCTGAAGAGATTGGTTATACTGACGTAAGTAATATATTTATATGGAAAAATAGAGTACCTGGATTTACTCAGCCTATATTCCATACCCCTTTACATGATGGGGTAAAACTTGAGGATGTATATAGAACATCATTGTTATTCGATGGGGAGACGGGCTATGTTTCTTTTGGTTCTTTCCCTGAATACAATGAGGTTACAATTCATATAAGATTAAAAATAAACACCTTCGGGAATTATTCTCAAATTCTTCAAAGAGGAAATTCCGACGGTAAAGGATGGTCTATTAGAACTACTAGCGATAAAAGGGTTATATTCCAATTCAAAGCACATGATGAATCCAAGAATATTGCTTCATCTGTTCTGAATATGGGAACCTGGTATGACATAGTGGTTACCGCAAAAAATAATGAAAACACTAAACCTAATATTTATGTAAATAAAATTCGTCAAAACGAAAATATCATATCAAATAGTGCCGAAGACTCCGAAACTGATGAATTGGTATTAGCTCGTCAAGCAAATGAGGGTACTAATTACGCAGATATAGAAGTTGATCTTATTCAAATATATGATAAAATATTAAGATTTACTGATATAGTTAATATATCTAATGGAATCTCTATTTATACAAATTTAAAACATCGCTGGTTAATGAATGAAAATGATGGTTTTACCGTCTATGACGATATTGGAAATATTGATGGGGAATTGTTTGATGGTGTAGAGTGGAATCATGTTGTAGATGATGAGTCTCCGAGGTTAATAGCATTTTCTAAGAGAATATCTTTCACTGAGCAATATACTGATTTTCTTCATAAATATAATGAATATAGAGATTATATGAATGAGTATTTGAATAATACATTGCCACAGTTTGTTAAAGATTATGAACCATATAAACCTGATGTTACAATGGATACTCTCAGCTCGGAATTCCGAGATAAAATGGTTATCGCCTCCAAAGACTTTCCTGATTTTCTTAAAAAATATCTTGAACGAGAGGCTTCTATTAGTTTTAATACCTATGACACAAGCAATAATAACCCTGAATTCACAAGATCTAGCAGTGCTACAGACGTAGATGGAACCTATTCAATACTTCAGAATAACATACCAAGATATATTGAAAGTGATGTTCTCGAAAAACGTGGTCTTATAATTGAAGATCATGTTTCAAATAAGATTAGTGACCCGTTATTTATAAATGAAATTTTGATGGATGAAAACGAGAGTGATAATGCTGCAAATTGGTCGGTCTCTAAATATAATGATATGCTGGATTTAAACGTCAAAGTAACTAATAAAACACTTCGACACACGGCTTTAAGTAATAATGGGAAAATAAGACTTAATACCCCTTCAATGATAATAACCAAATCCTCACCTTTAGCAATCCAATTTAAGATTAAATATTTTAAAGATACTTCAGGGGTTCATGACCTTTGGGGATATGGTGAAGCTATAGGAGAATCAGAAAATGATAGAATGAATTTACAAAGTTACTTGCATACTACTTATACAGATGACGACGGATACACATATTTTGAATACAGGATTCCTGAAGATACATTCTCTGGTTCAGGTGACAGAATATCATTCGGGTTATGGGGACCGGATAATGGTTATGATGAGAAAGATTATATAATTAAAGAATTTCAAGTAACTCAGACAGAGCATGGTGGTTATACATTCACAGCGGTTGACAAGTCTCGGGATTTATTAAAAATACCTTCAAAAGGAGTGCTCAATCCCTCTGAAGGAAGTTTTGAAATTTGGTTTACTCCTAAAATTTTCGACCCCGCAGTAAATACCAGAATTGTTCAAACTAACATTCCAGATCTTTCTAGCAGATTTATAATTTATATACAATCGAACGGTTCTTTAAGATTTGCCATTGCTGGTACTGATTCTCCCTCTAAAATAATTACTTCAGATCCTGGTATCATAAATCCTAGAAATTTGTATTATATATGTATGACTTGGAAGGATCAAATTATGTATGCATATATAAATGGTCAATTGATTGGAATTGCAGAAGTTGGGTCTGATGCTATAATAGGTGAGTTTTTCTATATTTGCGCAGATTATAATGGTTATCAAATAAATAACAGTATTGTTCATGATATAAGAATATCGAATATAAGAAGATCTGCTTCTGAAATATCGTCCAATTATTACAATAAGAATGATTTGGTGATTGATGAATATACCACTTATAAATTATACTATGATAGTTTCAATAAAACTATAAGACTTCCTAATGATTTTATGCATCCCGTGAAGTTAATAACGAATCATGATCTTAGGAAAAGATTGTTATTTGTAAATGGGTTAAATATATCTCCCGCTAAATGTAGCTATAATAGAACTACGAGAAAATGGACTTTTGAATTTAGAGCAAATGACATAATCGGAGATAAGATTATTGAGGTCGATACTGGTGAACAATATGAACCTTATTACGAAACTAGACCAATAGAAAGTAATACTTTAGTATTTGGCCCCTCTTCACATTTTTCTAATTGTAAAGAATTTGATCTGTTTGAGCATACGCCTGCCACAGAAGAATCTCAAGGGCAATTAAGATTGATGAATTCGAATGAATATATTCTAGATAAAGATGAAAATCTAATTACAGTTGAGCTTAATGATAATGTAGTTGCGTTAGCTAATACCTATCAACTCCCTGGTTCGGGTGAAAGTGTTAAATTCTCTCCAGATGGTAGATATGTCGTTACAATCAATCAAAACAGCCCTATTCTTAATCTTCTGAAAAGAGTAGGAGATAATCTTGTTTTGACTGACAGTTATGCACTCCCCTCTATCATACAAGGGGAGGGTATAGCATTCTCCCCTGATGGGGAGTATATAGCTGTGGTGCGCGAAGGTTCTTCTCCAAGATTTGCATTATTCAAAATAGTGGATGATAGTTTGGTTTTAGCTAGTACTTATAATATTGGCTATGGATGTCACGGGGTCGATTTCTCACCTGATGGAACCCATATAGCGGTCGCATGTTATAGTGTCGCAGGAGTTGTTTTACTTAAAAGAAATGGAGATAGTGTGGAAGAAGTTGATAGTTATTTGTTTGAAAATACTTCAGCAAGTGCTCGAAGAGTATCATTTTCGCCCGACGGCCAGTACCTGGCCGTAACTAATGAAGAACCTGGTTTATGCATATTTAGATTAAACGATGATGAATTAGAATTAATTACATCATATTCAACAACTTTCTCTGCAGCAGGTCTTAGATTTGCTCCTAATGGAAAATATTTGGCCGTTGGTTATATATTAGAATCAATGTATGGTATTTATTTATTTAAATTTGAAGATGATGGTCTAGAATTGCTTGATGATTACTCAATGCCTATTACAGTTGTATCTATAGATTTTTCACATGATAGCCTTTATATGGCTACAGCATCAGGTTCAACTACGCACCAATTCTGTGTATTTAAAATAGAAGATGATTCTTTGAATTTAATATTTAATATGATATTTAATAATAGACCAGGTTCTTCATTCGCCAGAGGTGTATCATTTTCTATAGATGATTACATCGCAGTAGTACATTATGGGGCACCATATCTTTCATTGTTTAAACTTCATAGAAATAAATTAGGTAAATATATATGTATTTGTGAGAGAAAATATAACAAAATTTACTCAGAAAACCATAGCACTGATGGTTTATTACAAAATCTTCCCAGATGGGTAAGTTTTGTCCCTAAAGAGAGAATGATCATATTCCTTAATGGAAGGCTTCTTGAGCAAGATAGATACTATCTTTTCGATCCATATAGATATACTGTAGTTAAGGGAGATACTGCCATAGCTACGGACTTAGATACTAATACAGTGGATGGTGAAACATTTACAGGTTACTTTACTACCGAGCTTGAATTGGTTGAATATAATGTGGAACTTGAGGATGGCCAAGAAATAATTGTTTTAAATAATAAAGATTTACCATTCTCTAAGAAATATAATCTTGTATTTATAGACGGCAAATTAATACATCCTGATGATATTAAAGAAATTGATAATTACAGATTTTCAGTTAATGCCCAATCTATAAATAATATGTGTATTTTCAGAAAGAAAATAGAATTTACTGAAAAAGATAAATTTTCGGGAATTGAAGATAAATGGACTGAATATCTTAAAACATTAAGCGATGAAGATTTAGTTGATCTTATAGGCCCCTTAAATAAAGTGAATGATAATGAAAATAATTCAAGGAGTGTATATCTTGAAGAACGTCACCTGTTTGAAATTCTCTATCACTACTGTATGAAAGGCAGAGAATCGTTGACTGAGGATGATCAAATAATGATTCCCATAGAACTTCCTGGAACTATGTTACCGGATGGTCGTATACCTATTTCGACTATGCGATCCGGTCCTTATCCTCGTTATCCTCTGTAAGGAAACATTTTATTAGAATACGGAGAAGATCTGTATCAACAGGTCTTCTCCATCAATTTAAACATGGACGGTGAGATCAGTGGTAGATATAAAGAAACTACACTTTGCCAACTACTTTAAAGTATTTGAAGATCCGAATGAAATGCAGAAAAATGAGTTGGCATTTGACTCGGAACTTCGTCTTATCTATAAAGATGAGGACGGAAATCTTCACCCCATCATGGGTGTAAATGACTACAAAAATATTTATAATCCGGACAGCATTTTTATTACCCAAACTGTAAAAAATGCTGTAGTGGGTGTTGGTACTGAAGGAGATTATTCGGATAAGGTATCTCGTTCAATGCCTCTGTCCAGTAAAGTTATAGCTACTGATATACACAATAGAGTAATGCTTGTTCAATATGATGAATCTAATAATGTTAAAGACATCGTTCTCTTACCTGAATATTTCTGCAAATTAAATGGATATGCGGATCAAATTGATATTAATAGAGGTATAATGACTGAGCATGTAAAGAAAATAAAGGTGCTTGAAAAAATAGATTCAGAAACTCTTGAAAATAATAAGATATTTAAGATAGTATTAACTGATACCGAAGATATTGAAACTAGTCTTGGATATCCTCTAACTATTGAAGAAAATAAAGATAATATAGATTATAGAGATCATATTTATATTGGCGAAGATAACTATCTTTATGTAATTAAAGATAAAAATGTGGAGGATCTCGAATATCCTTTCTGGGTATTAAATAGAAGATCTGAGCCGGCTACCATTAAAGTAGATACGACGATGATGCTCCTGGATAGAAATGATCGTTTCGTTTTTGAGTCGTATCGGAAAGTGGTAGACATTATGCAAGGATCTAGTTATAAATTCATACAAGATGATGAAGATTTTGAAATTGTAAAAGTATTGTCTGCTGTTAAAACTACTATTTATGGAGTAGAAAAAGTTGAATTACAAATTTCACCTGACAAGAAAAGTGTTGTTGGACTTGAGCCCGGCGTTCACTATTCGATAACCGTAATAACCGATGAGCCTTTCATTGTTCCCAGGCTGGAATATGAATTTATTAATATTAATGAAGGTTTCTTTGCCTTCATGTACACCGCTCTCAAATATATTAATGATAATGAACAGCAATTACCTATCGATGTAATAGAATCAATGGTTGAAACTGTTAGACTTTCCCTTGTTGATTATCTTGATATAAAATTAACAGATAAGGCAGATTTGGATTCCCCTGAATTCACAGGAACTCCAACTGCTCCTACTGCCGAACCTGACACTGATACTGATCAAATCGCCACTACTAAATTCGTTCTTGGTCAAGCAGGGGACGAAGAGCCCTTAATGGATGGAGAAGCATCCCCTGGTACATCAAAGAAATTTGCAAGGATTGATCACAAACACCCGACCGATACAAGTAGGGCGCCTGTAGATTCTCCTGCATTTACAGGAACCCCCACTGCTCCTACTGCCGAACCTGACACAGATACCGATCAGATTGCAACCACTGCATATGTTATTGGTCAAGCAGGGGACGAAGAACCCTTAATGGATGGAGAGGCATCTGCTGGTACATCCAAAAAATTTTCCAGGGCTGATCACAAACACCCGACTGATACAAGTAGGGCACCTGTAGATTCTCCGACATTTACCGGTATTGTAAAAACTCCAGATATTGATATGCAAGGTAATAGAATTATTAATGTTGCAAATATTTCTGCAATAAATTTACTTGGTGATTCCGGTAGATTCATGGGAAATCTTTTAGATTCCTATGCTATAGAATCAGATAATATATTCGTAAATAATGAAGATTTCTTTAAACCTCACAACGGGGGGAACGTATCACCTGCTGGAAAATTTATAAATAATAATATTAATAATGGCGGGGATGCTGGCGTTTTAACTGAAGATGTTGAATTACTTATAGATGCTATTAATTCTCTTACAGGGAAAGGTAAGAGATATGGTGCGGAGTTCTACGTTGCTAATATAACCCAAGGTAGTAATACCGATACGCCTCATGATGTTAACACACATCATTATCTCTTAGTATCAAACAACAAATTTTTTGCGGGTTCCGATAGATTTTTCACATTTAGCACATGGATACGGGTAAAAAATGAAGAAAGCTTAACTATCCAAAAGAGTTTTAAACTTTATAAAAATGGGGTTGAAATAGAAGGTGACTATTTAGAGCTTTTTGATTCTGATGGATGGGTTCATATTCAATCTATTATTAAAACCGAGGATGGTTTTGATCAAAAAGCCCCTTATTTATACGCACCTGAAGGTGCTATAATTCAGATTGCTTTACCTGTTATTACTTCAGGCGGTACAGGGGTTGGTATCCATTCAGCACCTATACCCAAAGGTAGTATAGGTTATAATCCCGCACCAATTGATTCCCCGGTATTTACCGGCAATGTTATTCTTCCTTCTACAACTTCTATCGGGGATATTACACCTGAAGAAATTTCTTATTTACAAGGATTGGAAGGAAATATTCAAGAACAACTTAATTCTAAGGTAGATCCTGAATCACCATCATTCATTGGAGTACCAACTGCTCCTACAGCAGATCCCGATACTGAAAGTGATCAAATTGCAACCACTGCATTTGTGCTCGGTCAGGCTAGTGATGTAAATCCTTTGATGGATGGAGAAGCATCTCCTGGTACATCGAAGAAATTTGCAAGGGCCGATCACAAACACCCGACTGATACCACCAGAGCACCTATTGATTCTCCGACATTTACTGGTGATGTTACACTTCCCGAAACCACTACGATTGGTGATATAACGTATGAGGAAATTTCCCTTCTTACAGGTCTTATTGGTAATATTCAAGAGCAACTCGATGAAAAAGCTTCTTTAAATAGTCCTTCATTTGAAGGAAGCGTAAATATAAATGGCGATTTAAATGTAAATAATATCATAGCAGAAAGTATTTCATTAAAAGCATCTTCGGGAACTAATAGATTTACTATTGAATATAATGAGGAAGAAAATTCTATTGATTTTATCTTTGTACCTTAATAATTGTGCCGGATGGTTGATATAACCATCCGGTACTTTATTGTCAGAACCATATATAAATCCAGTTGCGTTCGAAAGAAAGGTGTGAAATAAATGCTCACAATAGGTAGACTTAAATATGGGGATCTCTTGATGGGCGGAGAAATTGATGAGCGTTTGCCTAATTATACAAATGGTTTACACATCCATTATCCATTTGATTATACTTTAAATGGTAGAGATTATAATAGAAAAAGAAACTCTCTAGATATTAAACAGTGGTCTCCTGGAACTTTTGGAGACCAGGGAGATTTCCATTCTATAAATCCTTCAAGTTATTTCTTAGAAATCGATTCATATGTAGATTACGAATCAATAAATGATTTTTCATTTTCTCCTGATGGGAAATATTTGGCTATTGTTCATGATGATAATCCTTATTTTTCCTTATTCAAAATAGAAAATAAAACCCTAGATCTTATTACGACTTTTGAGCTTCCTGCAGAGGGAAAATGTGTGACGTTTTTCCCTGATGGTATAAATATAGCAGTTGGTTACGATGGTTCTCCTTATTTTTCGATCTTAAAGTTAGAAGAAGAAACCATAACTTCGGTTACTTCATATACATTGGATAATTATCCGCAAAGAATTTTGATATCTCCTAATGGTCAATATATTTTAGCAAATGAATACAGTTCTAAAGAAATAAAATTATTAAAGAAAACCGGATCGGTTTTAACTCTGGAAAAATCACTCGAATTAGACTCCAATATTATTGATATGAAAATATCTTCTGATGGAGAATATATTGTGGTCGCAAAATATTCTGATCCTGGATTGATTTTACTTAGAAGATATAAAGGAAACATAATTGAGGTTGGCTCTTATTCTTTTGGTGATCATATTATTAATTCGATTTCATTATCTAAAGATAATTATCTTGTCGTGTCTCATGAAAATGGATCTAATTTTATTACATTATTAAAAAGGGATAAGTACTTATTTAATTTAGTCGATGAATATCAATTATCTAATAGAGTAAATGATATAAAATTCTCACCTAATGACAAAATTCTGGTTCTAACTTATAATTCATCTCCCTATATAGGATTGATGAAGAAAAATGGAGATAATATTGATATGATCGAAGATTATACTATTCAAGAACCTGGATCGAAAATATTATTTTTACCTGATAATGAGCATATAATATTAAATTCCGAATCCTCTAATCTCATACTATTAAAATTTGTTGATTTTATAGAGAGTAATAGTATTATAAGATATATTAATCCGTTGCAAAATATTGATGATACGTGGGTGACTAAAGTATTAAATTCTTCTAATGAAGTTCATGGTGGATGGGAAAACTATGAAAAACCCATTGATCCTTCCAAGACCTATAGATTTACTGTATGGATTAGAAGAGAAGATATTGGAGATGCTGTAACATTTTTCGGAGTTCAGCCATCAACAGTTACAAAGCTTGGAGAAGATTTAGCTGAAACCGATCCATTCTTTATAAAATTATCAAAATATAAAGTTAGAAGAAAGAATAATAGATGGTTGTTACTTGTCGCACATGTAAGACCTAGTGATTATTCGGGCACGGAAAAGCATCCGGATACTGGAATTTATGATACCAGTGGAAGAAAAATATATTCAAAATTGAATGATTTCAAATGGGCCCAAGGCGTTGCTTCTAGTGGACATAGGGTTTATGTAAAGGGTACAGCACCTATTGATGGTAAACATTATTTCTATAGGCCAAGGATGGAAGTCCTTGAACCCGACTCACCTAAAATTATGGATATCATTCTTGGAATGGAAGACACTGTTTTCATTCCTGAAGAATATAATAATGAAAATATTTCATTTACATTAGAAGGGATTGGACTTCATGAATCTACTGAAAATTTGATACCTTATCCATTATTAAATACCGGTGATTTATTGGAACCTTTGGATTTGAATTGGGGTGTAAAGACTAAAAGTGAACCAGGAGATTTATCGAGAGAAGTTAAACTAAAAAGAATAATGAGATATCATAATTATGATAATTCATTTTCCCAGGCAGTTGCTATCCAAAATAAATCCAATGATGATGAAGAAATGTTATATACTGATATAACAGAAGGTTTTCAGAGTGGAGATTTTATAACATTTTCTTCTTATGTAAAGTCTAATGTTTCTAATAAAGTGAGATTAAGTATAGAATACTTCGACCAATATGATGAAAAAATAAATACTATAAACTCCAATTATCTGACCAATATAAATAAATTTGAGAGACTTTATGTTTCGGGTATGATCCCCAATAATACTGAAAAAATACGTATATCTGTTCAAGGTATTAATGAAATAGGAGAGTATATGGAAATATACCTCCCGCAATTAGAAACCAAATTATTTATGACTTCTTTTACAGATGGATTTAGAAATGATTCCGTTTGTAAAGTCCCATTTAAACTCAAAGCACCTTACACTATCAATATAGACTTCACTCCATCTGTTCCAAATAGCATTGAGGAAAATATAAATATAATAAGTGGGGATAGTATATCTAATAAAATTTGGTTCTGGAAAAATGAATCGGAAGATTTTTATCGTATACGATTAAATGGCGATAGTGATAACGAATTTGTATTACCTTCAAATCTTGTATACCAATATAATAGATCAATCATAACTATCGCAGTAGGAGAAGAAGAGACTAGAGTCTATATAAACGGCCAACTGATCGATACGAAAAATATTGAAGGGGAAACGGAATATATAGAATATTTGGATCTTTCATCTAATGCTGATATTGAATCGGGACCAAACCATGTAATTCACTCATTATCTATTTATGATAAAGTATTATCTCCTGAAGAAATAAGTGATTTATTTAATAATAAAGTAAAATTCAGAATTGGTATAGATGGTTCAATAAATGGAACATTGATCGAAAAATCATCATATATACCGGATGATGCTTATTATTGGCCCCTTGGCGAACATACACTTGATGAGAATCTTATATTTGATGCGCATAAAAAAGAAAATCTTGTGTTTGAAAATGGTTACGTTTGGCTAACCTCCGCTCATTCGCAATTATTTGAACTACATGAGAATACATCAAGCTTTGATGTGACTGTAGGTGATGATTTTAAAACATTAGTATTCAATGAAGACTCTGTTATTTATAGATATGAATTCCATAAAGAAACCAATAATTATAAAGGTAGTAATGTAAGTGTAATAGCAGATAGGACATATTTCTTCAGCGTTGAAATATTTGTTTCTCCTGACTATAATGGTACTTATGATGAATTTATTAAAATCGATGAATATCCTGATCTTAAAATTAGATACAATCTCAATAAAAAAGGATCATGGCAAAAATTGACCGGCACATTTACTGCTACTTCCAGTAAGACTATAAAAATATTTATGGTTCCTTGTTATCAAGACAATACGGCTTCCAGAGGTTATATAGTATTTAAGAATCCAATGCTCACAAACACTACCTATGAACTTCCTTTTAATATATCTTCTATTAAAAATAGTCACTTAAAATTCAATTTACACGAAGAAATAGGACTTGATTGGAGAACAGATTGGTCTATAATTTATTGGAAAATACCTAAGGGTACTAATGCTATCGATTTTAGTGGTTATAGCATAGAGTCTTTGGGTAAGCCGAATGACCCTGCAGGTGGAGGATATAGATGGTGGGGCAAAAATAATAATGGTATAAATAGAATTGTTGCACAATTACAGTATCATGATATAGACCCTAATAAATTCTTCAATAGACCGCATATGATCTCTATTGTTAGAAGTGGTAACAATATTAAATATAAATTCTGGGGTGTTGATGATACTATATATGAAATGAATGAGACGTTAAATGTAACAAAAGCTAACCATTTTGTATGTGATGAAGGATATGATTTAAATCTCGGTGGTTATGGTAATATAAACTGCAATGCAATATATAGGAATCTGATTGTATTAAAACGTGCATTATCTGATGATATAATAGAAAAAATCTTCAATACTCCTCTGAAGATAAAGGATTCAGAGTTTATATATGTATCCGGAACATTTAGTGATGGCTGTGTTCTCTAAAAAATTAATTAATGAACTGTGAATAAAATCTGTAAGAGGAGTGTAATAGATGAATACTGTCCAAAACTATAAACTTACTGATCAGGATCTTAGTATCATTACTGAATTTGTAGATATTACTTTAAGACAAACTGGGATAAATCATCTCCAATCTGTCAATAAACTTCAATACGAATTAATAAATGGTGTAGTTAAAGTTGAAGATAATAATAAAATTATTTCACTTTCCCAAAATAGTGTCAATATTATTAGATTGCTTGCAGATATTAATCTTAAAACAAATGGTCTTAGCTCTTTTGATAAAGTTCTGAAAATTATGTATATAATCAAAAATCCTATTCCTATTGAAAAAGAGGTTAATGTAGAACAGGCTGTTCCTGAAGAACAGGTGGATATCCTTAAAAATGATCCTAAAAATAAAGAAAATGATAATAATAAAAGTAATAAAAAAAATCGATAAAGGTGACAACGAAACTCAACATAATGATAACAACGGGAGGGGCTAACCCCCTCCCGTTGTTTCTTTTTTTTTGAGTACTCAGAATTCTGAAACATCAGAATAATAGCGTTCATGAAATTACTACTAAGGAGGTTCATATAATGGCCCAATGGCACGGTGGTTCCACAATTGCTGGATATCCATTGGTAAGAAAAGCCGGTGGCGACAACTGGATACCAAAATTTAATGGAAATTTAATCGAAAACAGTGGTATTTATGATGATGGAGAAAATATAATTCTAGAAAAACTAATTGCCCAGGAATCTATAAAATCTAACAAAATTGCTGATATAGGTAAAAATAATAATATTTCTGGGAATTATTCATTAGTTCAGGGTGAAGATAATATCATCGAAGGAGACCATTCGCATGTAGAAGGTTACAGGAACGCGGTTTACGGAAATAAATTACATGCAGAAGGTCAATATACGTTAGCAACAATTTCAGATGTAATTGAAGATATTCTTTCATATAACGGTGAGGCTAAAACTATTACTTTAAATTCAGTTTCAGAGTTCTCAGTAAATGATGAAGTTATAATAAAAGTTATAAATAATGTAGCTATAGTTGATAAAATTGTTTCAATAGACGCGGTTAATAAAACTTTGACTTTAGAAACTCATAACCCATCTGTTGCTTGGACACATGTAATATTGAAAACCAATTTATCTGACTCAGCACATGCTGAAGGTAATAATACTATAGCTTTGGGAAGATACTCACACGCTGAAGGTAATGAATCATTTGCTTTTGGACTTGCATCTCATAGCGAAGGAACTAAAACCAAAGCAACGGGAGATTATTCACATAGTGAAGGTGAACAAACCGAAGCTTCTGGTATCGCATCTCATGCTGAAGGTTTTAAAACTAAATCATCTGGAAACTATTCACATTCAGAAGGAACAGAGACTATAGCTTCTGGTGAAAATTCACACGCTGAAGGTCATGATTCGATAGCATCGGGCTATGCTTCACATGCCGAAGGCGAACAGACTGAAGCTTCTGGAAATTTTTCACATAGTGAAGGTGGAGAAACTGTTGCTTCAGGTGACTATTCACATGCTGAGGGATATAATACTGAGGCGGAAGGTAACTATTCCCATGCTGAAGGGTATCGCACAGAAGCCTCTGGTCTTGCGTCTCATGCTGGTGGGCGGGGGACAGTAGCAGCAGGAGACGACCAGACAGCTATAGGGAGATATAATGTGGTAGATACCTTGAAGCTATTTATTATTGGTAATGGTACTGATGATAACAACCGGTCAAACGCCTTTGCTGTAAATGCAAATGGAGAACTTGATCTCACTGAGCTAGCTATAAGAAGAATTGATAGAGAGCTGGAATCATATACTATGGTTAGATCTAATAAAGATTCTGAAGATATATTCACCACAATCGAATGGAAAACGTCTGATAATAAATTGGTTAAAAAATCAGTTCTTAGTGGAGGATCTTCCCCTACTTATACTACTAGAACAGTAACCTATTATGCCGAAAATGGTTCAACGGTAATTTCCACCAAAATTTATTCATTACAATATGATGCTGATGGGAATTTAATAAGCGAAACTGTAAGCTGATTTCATTAAAAAAATAACTTATTGACGTTATTTAATGCATAAAACTATTATATAAATAAAGGAATTTACGGTTTAAATAACCGTAATTCTATTTTTAATTCGACATTTAAGAGGTGAAAATACATGAATGAATTATATTTACATGGTTTAGTTGGAAAAGGTGGCGTTTCAGTAGATATTCTAAATAATAAATTTATTGCTACAAATGATAATGTGGAGCCGGCTAGTAATTATACATTACCTAATACTGGACGCTCTGTCTCATTCTCTCCCGATGGTCAATATATAGCTGTAGGACATAGTGGTTCTCCTTGTTTTACTCTATTAAAAAGAAATGGAGATAATGTAGAACTAGCTAGTAATTATACATTACCTGGTATTGGCTATGGTGTCTCATTCTCTCCTGATGGTCAATATATAGCTGTAGGACATAATGATTCTCCTTATTTTACTTTACTAAAAAGAAATGGGGATAATGTAGAATTAGCTAGTACTTATACATTACCTGGTGATGGACGCGCTGTCTCATTCTCTCCTGATGGTCAATATATAGCTGTAGGATATTTTGATTCTCCTCGTTTTACTCTATTAAAAAGGAATGGAGATAATGTAGAACTAGCTAGTAATTATACATTACCTGGTACTAGCTATGGTGTATCATTCTCTCCTGATGGTCAATATATAGCTGTAGGATATTGGGGTTCTCCTTGTTTTACTTTACTAAAAAGAAATGGAGATAATGTAGAATTAGCTAGTAATTATACATTACCTGGTACTGGACGCTCTGTCTCATTCTCTCCCGATGGTCAATATATAGCTGTAGCACATTATGGTTCTCCTTATTTTACTCTATTAAAAAGAAATGGAGATAATGTAGAACTAGCTAGTACTTATACATTACCTAGTGATGGCTATGGTGTATCATTCTCTCCCGATGGTCAATATATAGCTGTAGGACATGTTGGTTCTCCTTATTTTACTCTATTAAAAAGAAATGGAGATAATGTAGAATTAGCTAGTAATTATATATTGCCTGATGAAGGCTTTGGTGTATCATTCTCTCCCGATGGTCAATATATAGCTGTAGGACATGCTGGTTCTCCTTATTTTACTTTACTAAAAAGAAATGGAGTACAAGAAGCCATCGAAATTAAAACTAAAGTAAATGTTATTAAAGAAATTGATGGTCAGTTAGAAGAGGTTAAAGGTAATAAGATATTTAGAGATGTAAAAGAATTAGTTTATAAAAATAATTATGAAAAAGTACTACTAGCTAGTACTTATACATTACCTAGTTTTGGATATGGCGTTTCATTCTCTCCCGATGGTCAATATATAGCTGTAGCACATAATGGTTCTCCTTATTTTACTTTACTAAAAAGAAATGGAGATAATGTAGAACTAGCTAGTACTTATACATTACCTGGCAATGGACGCTCTGTCTCATTCTCTCCCGATGGTCAATATATAGCTGTAGCACATAGTGGTTCTCCTTATTTTACTCTATTAAAAAGAAATAGGGATAATGTAGAACTAGCTAGTACTTATACATTACCTAATAGTGGACAATCTGTCTTATTCTCTCCTGATGGTCAATATATAGCTGTAGGACATGGTGGTTCTCCTTATTTTACTCTATTAAAAAGAAATGGAGATACTGTAGAATTAGCCAGTACTTATACATTACCTGGTATTGGATACTCTGTATCATTCTCTCCCGATGGTCAATATATAGCTGTAGGATATTATGGTTCTCCTCCTTATTTTACTCTATTAAAAAGAAATGGAGATACTGTAGAACTAGCTAGTACTTATGTAATACCTAATGTTGTCTATGGTGTATCATTCTCTCCTGATGGTCAATATATAGCTGTAGCACATACTGGTTCTCCTTATTTTACTTTACTAAAAAGAAATGGAGATAATGTAGAACTAGCTAGTACTTATACATTACCTGGTACTGGCTGGGGTGTATCATTCTCTCCCGATGGTCAATATATAGCTGTAGCACATGGTGGTTCTCCTTATTTTACTCTATTAAAAAGAAATGAAGATACTGTAGAATTAGCTAGTAATTATACATTACCTGGTATTGGATACTCTGCATCATTCTCTCCTGATGGTCAATATATAGCAGTAGGACATGCTAGTTCTCCTCGTTTTACTTTACTAAAAGCAGGAGGAACTTTTTCATCACAACCTCCTGTTTTGATTGAATATAGAGGTAAAAGATATAAGATGCGTACAATTAATTGATATGGAGATTTAAAATAAAAGATTTATATTTACATGAAATAATAAAAAGACATGCTTCAGCAAAAATACTAAAAAAAATAAATTCAATTATACTGATGATGGACTAAATCTTATAAGATCATATGTTTCATCATATATTGTATATGATGTGTCATTTCCCCTTTGGTCAATATATTCACGGTTCGTGACACGCTTTTCACCTTATTAAAGGCTAGTGATATATTTAAATCAAACCCCTTCTCAGCTATTGTCGAATGTAGAGGGAGAAAATATAGACTTAGAGAAAAATCTTAATAAAGGAGGTAAGTAATTTGGAAGAGCTTTATCTTCACGAATTGCTACGACAAGGCGTTTCAGTAAATATTCTAAATAATAAATTTATTGCTACAGATGACAATGTAGAACTAGCTAGTAATTATGCAATACCTAATACTAGCTTTGGTGTATCATTCTCTCCCGATGGTCAATATATAGCTATAGGACATTTTAGTTCTCCTTATTTTACTCTATTAAAAAGAAATGGAGATAATGTAGAATTAGCTAGTACTTATATATTACCTGGCAATGGCTCGGGCGTATCATTCTCTCCCGATGGTCAATATATAGCTGTAGGACATTATGGTTCTCCTCGTTTTACTTTACTAAAAAGAAATGGAGATAATGTAGAACTAACTAGTACTTATACATTACCTGGTGATAGCTTGGGTGTATCATTCTCTCCTGATGGTCAATATATAGCTGTAGGACATGGTGGTTCTCCTCGTTTTACTTTACTAAAAAGAAATGGAGATAATGTAGAACTAGCTAGTACTTATACATTATCTGGTACTAGCTATAGTGTATCATTCTCTCCCGATGGTCAATATATAGCTGTAGGATATAGTGGTTCTCCTCGTTTTACTCTATTAAAAGCAGGAGGAACTTTTTCATCACAAAATCCTATTATTATAAAATACAGAGATGTTGAATACGAACTTCTGTGGTAAAAAATACTACATCTACATTTAATAAATAAATTATAAAAAACATCTATTAAAATCTAAATGGGAGGTATACATTTATGCCAATCATAAGTGGTGAACAAATCGCCCCTGATAAAATCCGGGTAAGGTCGATAACTTATACAACGAACATTCCACCGAACGACAATTGGCATTCGGTTCCATCGGTACCCGAATGGCCAGAGGTTGAAATCGGGAAGCGACCTGAGATGTATTTTAATCCACAAACAAAGGAGTTCAGCTTTGAGATTGTTGATGCTCCTTTGACTCCGGAACAAGAAAAAGATCTCGAAATTCAACGTCTGAACCAGCTTCTTGAAGATGCTACAAGCTTATTAATGGAACACGAGGTGTTGTGATATGGCAGAATTGGATCAAAGAAAGCTTAATCTTTACAAGTGGATGCTGGAAAAGGGTAAAATTGCATATAATGATATTCCTGAACCTTACAAATCTGAAATTGAGCCACCTCCTGAATCTCAAGAATAAATATGAAGAGAGACGCATAAAGCGCGTCTCTCTTCTTTTCTTTTTTTTTCGAGAAAAATATCCTTCGATAAAGAAATTAGAAACAGTTTAATAAAAAAAGTTTACTACTGGGGCTTGGGGTGAATATATGATGAAAACAAAAACCATGATCAGCAATTTATGGGGTAGGACCAACAGATTCGTCCTGTCTGTCGTAATTGCATCATTGGTTATTGTTACGTACCAAATAGTCGTCTATCTAGCTAATGTAGATCTCAAAC
>Ga0207866_1000765_pt1 | contig 40308 bp, 70 predicted proteins | sample HigsolmetaAR203D_FD_184835 | JGI IMG/M metagenome (GOLD analysis project Ga0207866, IMG submission 184835) | Ionic liquid and high solid enriched microbial communities from the Joint BioEnergy Institute, USA - AR20-3-D (SPAdes) (version 2) ...
GTAATGGCACGTAAACAAGTCCATCCCGATCAGAGGTTTGATCGCCTGGTCGTCATCCGTGAGACCGAAACGCGGAAGGGCAAGCGATACGCGCTTTGTCGCTGCGAGTGTGGCACGGTGCGAGAGTTTGACATATACGCCCTCCTATCTGGACACACCCGATCCTGCGGGTGCCTGGCGCGAGAAAAGCTTGAACTTGGTAGACAGGCAGCTGACTTGACCGATCAGACCTTTGGCCGGCTGACTGCGAGGCATCAAGACGGCCTGCGGAATGGGATCGTTGTTTGGGTATGTGAGTGTAAGTGCGGCAATGTCGTAGCTGTGCCAGCCCGCGATCTTGTCAGCGGTAATACGACATCCTGCGGCTGCGCCGTGAAAGACTTTGCGAAGTCTCTTAAACAACACAACGAGCAGCATCACACCATCGATGGCGTTTTCGCCCCGCTGCTCCGGCAAAAAATCCAAATCAACAACAAGACCGGAGTCAAAGGGGTATCAATTCAGCGGGACAAAAAGGGGCGAGTGAAATACGTCGCAAACATCACCGTCAACGGCAAACGTATTTATCTCGGTATATACCCCACGATTGAGCAGGCCGCCGAAGCGCGGAAACGCGCTGAGGAACAATGTTACGCTCCCTATCTGGAGCGGTATGAGGAGGAGAAAAAACGTGAAAAGAGACGAGATTAAAAAATGGATCGAAGAAAACCTGGTTATGCAGGACGAGGCCCGGAAGATCACGGGCCAGTCCGTCTCCGGGTTCAACCAGTCTGTCCAGACGGGACGCATCATCCCGTTTGTGGAATTCGGAGATGCGCGCAAAACGCGCCTTTATCTCCGATCCGATCTGGAGGAGTACGCGAAAAACAAAAGAATCCGTTAATTTTTTTCCGTACCCTATTTACATATAATTATTTATATGTTATTATTAAATCACAGCAGGGGTCGACGTACAAAACAAATCAAAGGGAGAGATTGAAAATGGCAAAAATCTACTACAATGACATCCTGGTCGGGGAGGTAGTCACGAATCGTAGCTTGACGGTGGATGAAGCGTTGGAGGTAATCGGATTTGACGAGCAAGCGTTTATCGCAGAGCACGGATTCGACGACATCGACTACAACGATTTTAAGCTGGTGTACTGAGAGCGGAGGGATATCGTGACGAACGAGAAATATTGTAAGGCTATGACTAGGGACGTAAATACGATCAATAAAATGTTAGACGTCATGGGTAAATACGGCGAAAATCGCTGGTGGTTAACGGATGACATCAGACGGATGTGTTATTTTCAGCTTCAGGAAGAAACCTTGTTAATCGAGTTTGAAGTTTTTCACAAGGGGGTTGAGGAGCTTCTCGGCCGTGAAGTCCAAGTAATTGAGTTCGTAGACACACACTCTTTATTTCAAGAAGCGAAATCTAAATACAACCCCGCCTGATGATGGCCGGATGGGAACCGGCCGAAACGCCCTCCGGGGCGTCGCGGGATACCCGCCACGAGCTGGCTGTGCATGGCTGGCCTTTATATAGATTCTCCTTGAAAATAAAATAAGCCCGCCCAGCCACAAGGCCGAGCGGGGTGTGCTTTAATTTCGAACCTCATAATCCTGGCCGGAATATGTTACCGAACCACAAGTGATGATGGTATCCCACGGCATCCATGGACGCCACGTAGTCCAGGGTTGAGGCTCCTGAGGGGCCAACGGAGCTAAGACAGATTTCATTTCATGCTGATACGCTGCCAGTTCTTCTGGCGTGCCTTCAAGCCTTCCGTCTGGATGGATAATCATTTCCCCGCACCCCATTTCTTCTGCGCGCGCAGAGCGATCGCCAACGTACGCCAGCCCTCCTCCGTAAAATTCGGATCGGCAATAAGGCCACCCAAGTCATCGCTGCCGAATTCGCTAACAAACCAAGCGGGAGCAGGAATTTTCTTTTCCAGCTCAGTCACGCGCCGCAGGAGCGCATCGAAGGCTTCTTTTTCTTTTGCGGTCATCGGTTCTTCGTCCTCCTTTGCGGCCAATTCGGCCGACACCATATTTTTAAACTCGGTCCACCCTGTCCACTTGCCCCCGTCATACATCAGGCGAGGGCATATCTTGCCGCTCCAGTCGTAGTGCCGCCGGATCCGGTCAATGCCCCAGCCGCGTTCTTTTAGCAACTTGGCGACCAGTTGGGCGGCGTTGCGGAGTGTCTGCGCGTAATTACCGGACTCGCATATCTCGATGCTGATCGATGTTCGGTTGCCGCTCGTGGGGCCGCTGCCGTCGCCGGCGTGCCAGGCATTTTCGGTCAGCGGGATGCACTCGATAGCCTCGCGTTCGTCAACCACGATATGATAGCTGGCCGTCCGATTGTTAGCCGTGCTGACGAGCCACGCACGCTCATTGCGGGCGCTGCTGGACGGGTTACCGGTGTTGTGGATCGTAATAGTCGTCGGCGTCATGGGGAGCCCCGGACGGCGGTTACACGGCGTATTGCGCGGGATATGGTCGACGATGTAGTTCACGCCTTATCATCCCCCTTCTGCCCCGGCGGGTTCAGCGCCTTGTTCTGCATCTGGCCGGCCGCCGCCGCGACCAAGAAGCCGTTCGCCAGCGCCAGCGCATACACCCGCCAGTCGCCCGCGTCGGCGCCAATGGCAAGCTGCGCAGCCGTCAGGATGGCCGTCGCAATCACGACCGCATACAGGTCCGTCGGCAGCCAGCGGGCAAACCGATCGATGAGACCCTTGGTATACTGCACGATCAGGTACGTCAACAAAGAAGCTCCCCCCATCGCGGAGAGAGCTTCCCAGGTGAAGAGTTGTCCGGATTCCATTTACTCCGTCGCCTCCAATCGATCGATTCGTTTATGAGCCTGCTTCGCTGACTCTTCCACCCGCGTCACGCGTTCGGCCAAGGCGTCAAAGCGCTGCCCTTGCAGCTTTTGCTCGACCCTCACGTCATCGACACCGCGCTTAATATACTCGACGTCAACACGCAGCGAAGCGTCCTTGCTGGCCTCGTCCGCCGTGTCTTGCCGGATCGTACGAGATCGGCCAAGCCAGCCCAAAATGATGCCGCTGATCGCCGCGGCGGCCGAAATCAGAATTGGTAATGAAGTTTTGTCCACCCTCGTACCCCCAATAAAAAGGCCCCGCGTTATGCGGAGCCATATTCTTCACCCGTTATTTGTGCATATTCTTCCGGCGTGATTACGCCGTATTGGACATACAACTGCAGCTGCGGCTTTTTGGCCCAGCCTTTGCTGTAGTAGTATTGGATACGCTCAAAATCGCTCACGCCCCTGCACCCCCTTCCAGCGCCAGCAAGCGCAGCTCCAGGTCTACAATCTGCTGGCCGAGCATTTGGTTTTCGGTGCGCAGTTCCAGCGCTTCCAGCTCGCGTTGGACAAGCTGCTCGCCGATGATTTCGAGTTCTGACGGCGGCGCCGGTGGCCGCGCTGCCCATTCGGCGTCGAGTTCCTCCTGCGTCCGCTCCACGCGTTCGCCGTCAATCCACTTGAATCGGTATTGCCCGCGCTCGTTAATCAACGGCTCCGGCCAGAAGAGATGAAAATGCCGCGGGCCGTCCTCCATAATGAGGATGTCACCATCCTGAGGCTGTTCGAAAGCAGAAGTAAAGCCGTGGATAATGATCCCGGCTTCGTCGGTTCTTATATAGAGTTTGTATCCGTCCATATGTCCTCCTTATAGTTCGGCGTCTGCGTACCAAGATCGAAAATCCACATACTTACCAGCCGGAACTTCGTTAACCGTTGCGAAAAAACCGTCTTTGGAGATTATATCCGGAGCGACATTGATATCTTGCCCATCATCAACATCGTAATTTAGCGACATCGTTGGTATGATCCGTTTTTGCACCCGGAATAGTATGTTGTAGCAAATATTACCTAGCGATGAGCCGGTATTAAAAATTCTGTGACCAGTTCCGCTGGTGCCATCGAAGCACTCATAATACCTTTGACACAACGCGAGCTCCTCCGCGAACGAACGCGGCTGGAAGGGTAACGCCGTGTCGCCTGCGTTGACTTGGACTTGGGCGATGTCGATTGTGCCGGCCCCACCGAAGGTTTCGGCTGCTGATCCACCGAATATGCCTAAGAAGTCGGTCCCCCACTGTATCCAGAAAAGAATATTTAGGAAATCATCGTTGTTAGTCCCAAATGTTTTTCCGACAAGCGTATTTGTTGTAAAGGTGGCTGTATATTTCGTCCAAGTTGCAGTTAAATTTATAACCTTTCCAATCAACTCTTCTTCATTCGTCGGCGTCCCTCCGCTGCCGTAGGCTTGCTTTATATTAACAGCCAACTTTTTATTAGGTATGGAGCTTCTAGCCCAAAACGAAAGTGTAATTTTCTTCCCACTTCCACATAAATAACGCGTTCCATTTTCGATTTTTTGACGAATTGTATAGAAAGTGGAATTAGATAAAGATGATCCTGCTCCATCTGTATTTATTCGCATGTAATAGAACGAATTAGGAATTTCTCCAGGAGTTAACACCTGCCTGCTAATAGTGATGTTCGGAAATGTCCCTGGCCCCCCCGACTGGGCGAAGAAGCGGTCGGCTAAATACGCTACAGTGGCCGGATTCGTAAAACTGGTACCCCGCTGCCAGATGTCAAAATTACCGTTAATGATCGCCTGGCGAGCCATGTTAAACGGCACACTATCTACGTACCGCTTCGTGGCTGCATCGTCGTCGGATACGGGGTCCGTGACCTTGGCTCGGCCAGATGTGTCTCGCTGCATGAGCGTGCTGGCTGTGGCTGCCGGCGTAGCCTCATCCAGTTTGGCCTTATCCGCTGCACTCATCAACCCACTGGCGGTTGTCGTTGCGTTCGGGATCGGGTCGCTGCCGTCCGAAGTATGCGAGCTGCCGTGCGGCCCCGGCGTCGCCGTTCCTGTGGCGGTGATCGTGACCTTTTTCTCGGCCGGGTTGGTCGTGATCATGATTCCCGTACCGCCTTCAATTGTCAGCGCGTCCTCCTGCTGGTTAGCTGACACGTCGTTGATCTGACTAAATGCCGGCTGGTTCACCTGCGCGCCCGGTTCAATGCCGTCCAGTTTGGCGTGATCGGCCGGCGTAACGTGTACGCCTGTGTCGGCAATATGGGCGTCTACGTCTGCCTTGTTGGCGTCCATCTCCTGCTGTACGCGGTCAAAACCGATGTTGATATTCTGAAAGTCCTCACTTATCTTTTTTGATGGCGTCAGTTCGCAGTACCGGTTAGCCATGCTTATCAGCTCCTTTCAATTGCTTCAGGCGCTTGTCGATCGCTTCGCTCACGCCGCGCAAAATGGATTCCTCCTGTCCATGGTGATAGGGGACAATAGCGGAAATGACGGCGCAGATTTCCGGAACCGGCCTATTGGGATCGATCTCGATGCGGATGATGGGTTGGATGTTGGCCATGGTTAACCTCCTTTGGGCATAATAAAAGAGCCCGACTGTTGACGGACTCCTAAAATTAAGAAGGAAATTTATACCTCTATGTCGAAAGCACTATAAAACGACATTAGGTGATGAAATGAAAATAACCCTTCGACATTATGCTTCCGGACACGAAATTAAATGTAAAAAGGGCTTCTCTTGGACTACCTTGTTTTTTAGTTTTTTCGTCCCACTCCTTCGCGGGGACTTAAAATGGTTTTTTGTTATGTTGATCACAAACGTCATTGTCGGGTTTTTTACATTCGGATTCGGCCTGATTATCACATGGATAATCTTTGCCGTCATTTATAACGGTCGCTACATTAACGATCTTGGCAAAAAAGGTTACCTCGAAGTTAAGGACTATGTTCCGCCTCCACCCTCTCCCTATGACGACCGTTTGCCTCCCGGCGAATACCGGATCAGGCCGGAAAGTAGAAGATTTCTGTAATAAAAAAGAGTCCGTCGTTTGGCGGACTCTTGGTTTATGTGGTTATTGATTTTGCAATGCATTGAGTTTAGTTTCAAGATCAGCTTTCTCCTGCTCTAGCTTTGAAATGGATGTCTGTGCTTGGTCAACCATCCATTGATACATCGACACAGATTCCGTAGCCTTTGGATCATTCAAAGCACCATTGAGCAAATTCTGAGCAGCTTGGAGATTTTGGCGACCTCTAACTAACGCCTCATCAATTTCAGAAATTCTATTTTGTATTAGAGTTATTTGGATTTGTCTTTGTTCCTCATCCTCGTTCTCCGTAACTTTGGTGCTGGTAGTCAACAATACTTCACCGCTTTCGTAAGATGTTGACGCTCCAAGGATATTCGCAATCGTTCTAACTGGGAGATATGTTCTTCCATCTACAATGGCTCCACGATCAGCAATTTTCGAACCATTTACATTAATATTGACTTCTGATGTTACCTTTTTACCTATTAATCCACTTGATGCTGCATATGCACCGGCAGATATGGTCAGAGATACGCCGATAAAAATTCCGAGTGCGATATAAGCAAGTCGTTTCATCGGAATTCCTCCTGATTGACAATATATCTCAATTTTATCATGGTATATTTACCGATGCCACTTGCGCACCAAATACATTGTAAAACTTTAGGTTGCGGGTTGAAGTATCAAATGCCGCATTAACAATCGCTGTCGATGCATTAGCTTTGGCATTAAGATGAGTTTGCAGTGATTGTCCACCTTGTTCAAACAAATTACTCCATCCACCCCATATATAAATCCCTCCGGAAGCAGATAGTCCCAATTGATTTTGAGACGTTATTGTCAATCCAAAACCATCAGCAGTTATACTACCGATTAACCCGCCGCCCCTATAAAACAAATATGACGGGCCGCCGCCATATGCAGGGTTGATTACATTGTAGTTGCTGTTATTAAAGTATGCCGTAAGCAAATTTCCTACTGCGCTAAGCTCGATCCTTGTACCAGAATCCTTTGTCCTGATGAGTGCACCGGTTATTACCGAGCCATCAATCGTGCCGCCGACAATCGAGGATGTCGTGATCATGCCGCTGAACTGGCCATCCGTCGCTACCATATGGCCCGACATATCTACCCGGAACGGAGCATTTGCGAAATCCGATTTTCCTAGCCAGATGCCATTCAAATCAGCCTTGAATACGTCATTTCCGCTGCCGATTTCAATTTGCCCGCCGATAAAGCTGCCGCCTTGGATCGTACCGCTGAAAATGCCGTCGACGCCCTCCAGCGTGCCAGAGAACTTCCACCGTCTGTTTGGCACATCGAACCACAGAGCGTCTTCGCCGCCGGCCGTAAACCGTAGTTCATCGGCATTAAATACCGCGCTCGCCAATCCATCAGATCGGTCTATCACGATTCCGCGATCCCGAGAATGCGTGACACCGTAATAGGTTTTGCCAAAGCGGACAGCGTTTTTTGCGATGCGGTTAACTTGCTGCTCCAGCGTGCCCTCAACGACGAATTCGGACTGCTGCTCGGATTTAGACGGCGCTTCTATTTTTTGACTCAGTCCGCCACGGAAAGTCATCACCTGATGCAGAATGATCGTTTTGTATTGACCTATGCCGTCCCACGGGAAATTAGCATCTTGCCAAGAAACGTCTGCATCAAGCCATGTCTTAGACTCCAATCTCGCGAATTGAATTACATCGCCGGCGTCAAACTGCGGGTATCCCCGAGAGTCCATCTGGATTGGGACATAAGCAAGCCCGTTGATCTTTGATAGGATATCATTTGCAATTTGCTGCGTTCCAAACGGGCAATCTACATAAAGTGTGCTGTTCTCGTCTCCTGTGCCAGCCTCATAAGCAAGATTATCTTCCGTGTCGTAGACCACAACCACCCTAGAATAGGATTTAACAGGGTTCGTCTGGCGCACGTGGATATAATCTGCCATTGTCATTTGAAATGCAGGCATTTCCTCCGCCGAGAACTGTTTGAACTGAATTGTCCCATCTCTCCCGGCCCGAACTGACGCCCCATTTGCCGCGGCGATGAACCCCATCACCTGCCGGCATGTGTAACCGGTCGGGGCAACTGGAACTGTATATGCCGGATTTATGACGACGCTGGAATCATATGTGTAGCCGAGTTGATTGCAGATTTCATCCCATACAGCCTTCATGGTAGTCGGATAGGAGAGTTGGGATACATACGCCACATTCGCAAACATTAGCTTATCGTAACAGGTATACTCCCAGACGTTGTTTACGCGCTCCCGGCGATCAACGTAGAATTCTCCCAACGGTATCCAGCTTGTTTCGCCGCCGGCCCATGGGAAATCTGCATCCACCCATGCGAAATCTGCATCCCGCCAAGTAATTCCGTCGGCGGATAAGGCGAGATATGGAACGATCTTGGCATTCGAAGGAATTTCATCGTTGGTTTTAAGTCGGAAGATGAGCTTCGAAACAATTGCTGTCCCGATCTCAAATTCTTGGCCACTGACAAGGCTCTGCTCGATCTCGAAACCAACGATTTTATCCCTTCCGTATTCCGCGCCGTTTATGCTAGCCTTAATCCGCCATTCGCGGTATCTGCGATGCAGAAAGTTATTTGCTAAACCCGATATTGGATACATGACATCACTGCTCCGTGAAGGTCATTTGCAACCCTGACCACCAATAGACTCCGTTTCTCTCAAATGCGAGCGGCGACTTTCGGTTTCCGACATAAAATGTTTTGGTCTCCATCTGACCGGTTTCGGGATCCGGGTATGTGAAATCGAAAAACGGATTTTGAATGGACCGGAGCAACACCGACAGCTTATCCCATGTGATCGCCGGCCAACTTAATTCGATTTGCCTTTTGGTGGCTATTCGATCCCGGGAAAGCGTGCCGTCGGCGGTACGAGTGGTGCTTTCTGCGTCATCCAAATCCATCACTGATACCTCAAACGTGCTAGGATAGACGGGTAACTCAACCCCATTGATTGCCATATACATGACCATCACCCTGTTTCAAACGGTTTTCGTCCACGCCTTGTCTCGTCGTTCACATACTCAACCGCTGCTCTACCAATGTCGTTGCGCGATATGGTAACTTGGACATTTCTACCGTTTCTTAGCTCGTTGTAAATTTGTCGCAGGATAGCTACCGTTTCCGCATTGTCGCCACCGTCCATAATGCGTTCCAGGTCGGACAGCGGTGCGATTACTTCTGGGTTTGCGCTTGCTCCCGCGTACTCGCCGACCATTGCCAACGTGGGGCCGCTTACGATGCCGCCGGACGCAAATGCCGGAACCGATATCCCCGCGCCTTTAAGGCTATTGAGCAGCTTTTGCAGCCATCCGCTTGATGCTGCGGCTTTACCAGCGCCAGCAGCCACCCCACCGCCAGACAGCAAACCAAGGATTTCAAGCGCGACTTGGTTTTGGGTTTTGTTTGCTTCGCCCTTGATTTTATTGACGACAGAATTAAATGCGTCTTTGCTGAACACATATCCGATACCATCGGAAATACTGTCACCCAGCGAACTTAGCGAGCTTTTTGCACTCGATACAGCACCGGTCAAAGTCGACTGAAGGTTAGACCATGCCGAGATGACTGAATTGATTTTAGATATGATGCCGTCCATTTTAGCCGCCGCCGTCGCATACATGTCGGACAAAGCGGTATTCCAGGCCGACTTAGTCTCAGCTAACGGGTTTTTGACAGAGCGAATAGCTGCACCGATTGCCGTCCATCCGGAAGTAAATGCAGACTGCGCGGCCGAAAATTGTGAACGCATATCAGCCAGCGTCGTATTCCAAGCCGTTTTAAGGTCCGCTAATGAAGGAATTGGGCTTTTGATCGACGCCACAACCTGGGACCATAGCGGGCTGTTTGAGGCTTGGAAAGATGTCATGGACGCCAACAATCCGGCAAGCGTCGCCTTCCATTCTGTCGTGAGGGAAGTCGATCCCGCCGCATTCTGGGCAAGCAAGTTTTGCCACATCTGCTTCCAACTTTGGTTTACAGACGCAGCCATGGCTGGGATGATCCCGTTTGCTATGCCAACCCTCATTCCGTCCCAAGCAGCCATCTGACCGGCATATCCGGCCTGTGTTTGGGCTTGAAGGTTGCCCCACATCTTTGCCCATTCAGCAGATACTGCCCCGCTCATTCCGGGCACAACAGAGCCAGACAGTCCAGATGCAAGGCCGCCCCACGTAGCTAACTGCCCCGCAGCGCCCATTTGTGTCAGAGCGTTTACCTCTTGCCACATCTGAGCAAGCTTGGCTTTTACCTCTTTGACTAAGCCATTTATGGTGTTAACGACCGCCGTCGCCACCGCGCCCATTCCCGCGTCCGGTGGGCTCGGCGGGTCGAATTCAATTCTCCACTTTTTGAGCAGTTCCGGCGGTATGGGTTTAAGTCCATCCCACGCATTTCCACCCGATCCAGAGCCGCCGCTTCCAGGACCAGTACCGCCCGCTGATACGCCTCCAGACGCTCCGCCGCCGCCTCCGCCACCACTGGGATCACCCAACAGATTAAGTTGGTCAAAGGCGGCCAGCTCGCCGCGGGCCTTCTTGGCGGACGAAGCAAGACCGTCATAAGCCTTGCTTTGATCCTGTACGGCTTCCGTTTGTTTTTCCGTACCCTGGGTACGCTCATCATAGTCCCATCCGCGCAGCCAGTACATAAAGCGCGCAATTTCTTCTGTTACAGTCGCCAGAGCGGTTGCGAGCTTGGTCAGTGCTGGGAGGATGGCGTCCCATATCGGCAAAAATGCCTGCGATAGATTGAGCTTGACGTTTTTGAGCTGCTCCATCAAGAGCGATTGCTTGGTCATGACGTTGTTTTGGAGCTCGCTGCCATACCGGGCATATGCCTGCTCCAAAATGGCCGCCAGACGGATTTGTTGCTGTACCCTAAAGTCGAGTTGATCCCAATGCTTGCCGTTCGCAAATTTCTTAAACGCATTGGTGCTCTCGATCATGGACACATTCACAAAAATACCGAGGTCCTCGATGGCCTCGGTGTTACCCAGGAGACCCGATCGCATGCGTTCAGTCACATCTTCAATCGATCTGCCTGTCGCGGATGCGACGACGCGGGTCGCCTGTACGATTTGCTTGGTCTGATCGGCTAGTGCGCGGTTATCGCTGATAAACGAAGAAAGGAGCGTCCCATAGGTCGCTCCCATCTCTGCTGCCGTTGTTTTAGCCAGGCCCATGCTGCGGGCCCATTGCATAAATTCGCGGCTGCTGCCCTTGAGTTGCATATTAAGCCGGCCAAGGTCTGCTTCGAACTTTACGGCCGGCTGGCTGGCCTTGGCTATAGCCGCTGTCGCGACTATGATCGCTCCAGTCAAAACGCCTAACCCTATGCCGACCGGACCCAATGCGGCCGCTGCCCCTCCTGCCGCAGCGCCAAGCCCACGCAAACTGGCGGATGCAAGTCCCACAGCAGGGCGCAAGGCTGCTAAGCCCGCCATGACGCCGCCAATGCCCTTTGACCCGCTAATCTCGGAGAGGGAGGCAGTAACCGATGAACCGATCGTTTTAAGATTTGTCCGCAATGATCCAAGGCCGTTCCGGCCGCTAATCGAGGATATGGTCTTCTCGGTATTTTGTTTAAAGCGGGTCAGTTCGCGGGTTGCTCCTTGCATACCTTTTTGAGCTGCTGAGTAATCCGCGCCGATCCGGATCATTAGATTGCGCACGACTGCCATACATCCACCCCTCTCCGATTAGGATTTGTAAACCGTTTCTCCGCCAAAAAACGCATTCATCGCCTTTACCGCTGCGAGCATTTGCTGCGGAGTTTGCTGGACTTGTCGCATATTTCGTCTTGCAGCCTCAAGGATTTTCATAAAACTCGGTAGTTTTTCGGCACGGTGTAATCGAGCTGTTGTATAAGCATGTGACAACATGGCTTCTTGTTCCAGTCTCAGTCGTTCGTTATGAGCTTCCACGATCAACCAAAGTTCTCGCGGAGTTAATTCATTGAATTCGGCAACGCTCACACCGCATCGGAGTGCAACTTTTAAACTTTCGTCGAAGTCAAATCTTCTTCTTTCGCCGGTTCCTTCTCCTGATTCTGACCGTTTCCCAAGTCACCGACGTTCGCTTCAAAGGCAGCGGCAAAAGCGGCTTGCACGGAATCGATGATGTGCTTGTAGCTTTTTGCTTGATCAAGCAGGTCCTCCATCTGTTCGAGCTTCAAATTTTCGCCGTTTTCCTTCGCGTCGGAAAGGAGACCACAGTAAACCATTTTTTCGACAAGTTCAAAATCGTCAAAGCCGGATGACTCAATTTCTTCCAGCGATTTTCCTGTCAATGCAACCAGTTTTTTAAAGGCCTTATGGCCATACCGCAGTTCACGCGGACGATCCAAATGAATGATTACAACGTCGTTATTGTTATTGCTCATGATCTTTACCTCCATTGGATTTAAATAGACCGGAGCGATTAGCCCCGGTCGTGATTAATTAAGGCGTTGGTGTTATCGTCAGCGTCGGTTTGCCGGATACTTTGATCGTAATTTCAAAGCCGACCGCTTCTTCGAGTTCGGCCGTTGTCTGGAATGCCGTTACGACGCCCTTGAAATTCCAGCTTGCACCCATGGACGCAGGAAACTCAATCGCGAAATCTTCGACCGAGCTTGCCTCCAATGCGGCATAAACAGCGGCCTGCCCTTCATCCTGCGGGTCAAAGTAACCGGAAGCCGATACTTCTCCGCCATCCTTGAACCCGCCAATAAATTCCCGATATTCGCCGTCGCTATCAAGAGTTGTCACATCGATTGTGTCTTGAGACATGGACGGCGAAGAAATCGACGTAAGCGATCCAATGGCTTTGGCATTTGCTCCTGTGCCAATTTTCAGTTTAGTCCCGAGAGCTCTTGTCTTTTTTCCCACTTTGAATCAATCCTCCTCGGCAAAATAAGCCGAAAACTCTACCACGCAGCGGTACAGATTCGGCTGGTTTTCGTAGATTTCCACCGGAGACTGGTAAACCAACTCATCGATAAATGGACCTCCAGAACCGATCTGGCGCCCTTCGAAGGACAACAAAATAGCGATCACCTGTTTCGTGATCGACTTCATGTCCGCATATCGCGCGGCGATGATATTCAGTTCGGCGCGGACTTCCTTGCTGTCCAGATACCCGCCGAGTGTTTTGTCGCGGAGCCCTTCGCTCGAGCCATAGATCAGGTATGGGACACCATTTCCCGCTGTCGCCTCCGGAGCGTCGAGCGGGTAGATTCGATTCCCGAGTGCCGGTATGATTTTGAGTTCCTGGACGAGTGCTGGTTCAAATTCCACCTCGCTCACCCCTTCCTCAACACCTTGTCGACTTCCTTTCCGGTCACTTCAAGAACTTTGCTTTCGATCTGTGCCTGATTGTCATCAATCGCCCGCCGCAGATAACGGTAGCCCGGCACATAACGTCCATCTACCGTCAGGAAACCATATTCCTGGCTGGCCGGATAATACGACCGCTTTCCGTCTTTGCTGACCTTAACGAACACGTCATTCATGGCCGGATCGATCGTCACGTCATAGACGGCTTTACCCTTTACTTTGCTGCGCTCGCGCTTTAGGATGATCCCACGTTTCAGGTCGCCCTCATCTTCCGGTGCATTCGCCTTCGCCGCTTTCAGAGCGATCTGGCCACCGGCACGCGCCGACTTCGTTGCCGCCGTCTGCGGAACTTTCCCGAGCTCGCGGAATGCCCGTTCCAACTCTTTCATGCCGACGATTTCACTTTTTCGAGCCATCGCCAGCGCCCTTCTTTCCGCGTTCCGGCCAATGCAAAATTCCGAAGCAAACGCCGATCACGAAAAGCCACAGCGGCCAATAGTAGATGAGTTTTTCGCCTTCCGTCATGTGGATCATGTCGTAGACGAACTGTTTAAGCATGTCCCACATGTCATTGCCGCTCCTTGCACATGAGTTGTAACTCGCGCCGCCTATACTCCGGGTGGATGACGTGCAGTATCTCGAACTCGCGGAATTCAGGATCTCCCGGCTCCTTGTACCGAACGATCATAGTACGGTCGATATCCTCCCGGTACCGGATGCGGATGCGCGTCGTCACGTCGGCTTGTTCAGCCATAGCTGCGAAATATTCGCGCCCCCGCAGCGGCTCAATGGCAGCCCAAACCGTGCAAACTTCAACGGGATTGTCTAGCGGCTGGCCGTATTCGTCCTTATCGTCGGGCCCAGAAGGACGCAGGATGGTGATGCGTTTATCCAACCGGTTTACAAGGACGGTCATAGCGCATCCCCCTCATCCGGCGGTGAGTAGGCATGTTGCAGTTGTGCAAGCATGGATTGGATTGTAAACCGCACCTTATCGGATGGTTGAGAGCCGATCAGTTCGCGATTTTCGTACCAGTCAGCGCAGAGGACAAGGCAGTAAAGTTTGGCAAGCTGATTTGTGCCGTCAAACTCAACATCAACAGCGTTGTGTAGGTAGGTTTCAGCCGCACCAACCAACATCCCAATCAAAGCGTCTTCGTCGTCCCCATCAACTCGCAGCCATGTTTTGACTTCCTCAAGCGTCAGAATCGCCATCGTTGATCACGCCCTTTTTGCGGCGTTTCGGCTTATATTCCGACATTCCGAATTCGTCAAAAACAATCTCGGTCGTCAAAAACCCTTGTTGCTCCAAATATCTCACACGTTCTTGATCATCTTCTGGGTACTCGTCGCCGATATTGTACAGCTTAAAGTTGTGGTTTCGTTCGCGGAACGCTTGAATGACTTTCGCCACAGTATCACCCCCAATAGAAAGAGGCCGGTTTCCCGGCCCCTCAATTTGTGATTATTATGGCGTCGGCGTAATGTCCAGTTGTCCGTAGACGGCAGCCGCTGTATCCCATTTGACGTAATCGTCGCGCATAATGGTCCTGAGCTCCGTCGTATCCCGACGCCATGCGTCGCCACCTTCGCGTGTGCTTGCAAGCTCGAAAAACCGACGGTTGAACAGCACCATGAACTGTTTCAGGTTGCCGATAAAGAGCGGAGCGTTGGTGCCGCTGGACGGGAGGTTGCGATTGCTCACGACTGCGACCGGGCGACCCTTGAACAGTTTGCGGCCGGGTTGCGTAAAGTCCTCGCTCAGAATCGGACGGCCCATACCATCAACTTGGTTGTCAAGCCAGTTGAATCCGTCCTGGTTGGTCAGCAGGATTGCCGAACGGCTGATTGCCGGGTCAAGGTCTACGTTGAGGACCGTGTTGATTGCTTTAAGATCAGCCAGTGCCTTCGGCGTCAGCGTATTCAGCAGCGCCAGGATATGCGTGTTCCGCGTATGCGCGGCCTTACGGGCGATCCAGTTGGTGACGTACCCGATCAGGTTTGCGTCGTTATCGGCCAGCAGTTCGTTTGTCAGCGGCAGATAACCGGCCCGCTTTTTGACCTTGTAGCTGATCGGTGTGAATTTCGGGTTGTCCGTAGCTTGGATGGCGCCGTATTCGTCCACGTCCGCGAACGGCGTCATATCCGCGTCCGTTTCAAGCACGCGGGTTCCCGACAATGCTGTGACATTTTCAACCGTTACGTACTGCGACAGATCGTTCCAGTCGCGCATGAGCGTGTTGATCCGCGTTTGGATGTCTTGCGGCACAACGATGCCGACATCGCCATCCGGGATGGCCGGATTGGTTTCACCCTCGTTCATGACAGCGCGGCGCTCGTATTCGCGGATAACCGAACGCATTTCTTCGCTGATCGGCCGGCGGCGGAGTGCTCGAAGAACGATGCCGGTATACTCTTTTTCGAGTTCCTGCATGTCGCGTTCTTCGACATTGCCCTTGTCGTTCAGTTCGCTCCCACCGAGCCCGCGGGCCTCGGTTTCTTCCAGCTCGCGCTGCAGGTCGACTTTTTCTTGCAAAGCGCGAACTTCCTCCATTTTTTGTTTTGCTTCCGTCGTTTTATCTTCGGCCAGCAGCGACCGTACTTCTTGTTTGGCGTTGTCCAGTTTTTGGAGCAGCGCACGCAGTTCTTTGGTCATTTCATCACCTCATGGGATATTTGGGAAAATAAAAAACTCAACCGTAAAGGTCGAGCTCGAGCAACATTTTTTCTTTTTCATACTGATCGGCAGCGCGTTTTTCGAAAGCTTTGAATTCTTCCAACGACCGCGCCGCAACTTCATTGGCCGGATACGCTGGGAAGGCAACCGGGCTGATCTCATACAGTTCAGCGGCGAGTATTTGCCGCTTGTAGATTCGGCTGTCTCCGCGCTTCTCGGAAGACCATTTGTCCTTTGTGACGATCATTCCGAACGAAACACCGTCCACATCACCGCGCTGGATAAGCTCCCAAGCATCGTTACCGACCGACGTATTCGGGATGTCGAGTTCAAAGCGCAATTCTGTTTCCATGTTGGTAAGCCGGAGTGTACCGGACTTTGTATTTCCGAGCACTTGGGCCGTATCATGGCTCCATAGGCCGACGACGTTGCGTGATGCGAGACTATCCTTGAAAGCTTCTTTGTCGATTGTCTCGACGAAAGTATCGCCCCACCAATCCCGCATTTCCGCGCTCTCGGTGTTGTACTTGATCGCCCCGGTGATGGTCCGCTTGGAGTCCTCTCCTTCCGTCGCTCGGATTTCCAGCTTAACCGGTAGCGCCCGGATCTCCTTCTGACCCGTCGTTTTCAGTTCCTTGTCCAGCTCCATCACCCCCTTTCCCTTTGTATGCGACCCCGGCTTGCGTAATTGGCACATAGCTGCCGTTTACAAGCAACTGGTCGCCGCCCTCGAGCGGCGGCAATTCCTCTTTCGCGCGGGCCTCGTTCGGCGTGAGAAAGCCGCCTTGGATACCAGTCCGGTATGCCTCATATCGGGTTTTGATGTCGGACCGCAAGATGGCATCAGCGTTGAAGCGGAAAAATAGGCCGGCTTCTATCTCATCGTCAAGCAGGAGTTTAAAGGACAATTCCTGCTCGTACCCGGTCAACTTCGGCTGCAGCGTGTCGGCGTAAAATTCCCGTTGCTGCTCTGCGACGTTCGTATGCGTCGCTCTGTCCAAATCGTTGAGTTGGTGCATCTTAATGCCCCATGCAGCCGCGATTTGCCGAATGGTAAGCTGGTTATTCTCCAAAAACTGCGCATCGTGCATGTTCAGAGCGATCGGCACGAACTGATACCCGACTGGCATGAGGGCGATCCGGTGGCTATTGCTTAATCCGCTCGACATGGACTCGAATTTTTCGCGGAAATTCCGCTTTGCCTTCTCGTCCAAATCTCCGACGTATTGCACAATGCCTTTGACTTGCAATCCTTGCTTGTAAAAGTTATTGATGAACTTGTTCGCCGAAGCTCCGTTTTCGAGCGTCGCCCGCAAGCAATCCAGCGGAGACAAGCCAACGATGCCGTCAAGCGTCACGCCGCCTTTGAAGTGCAAGACTTCCTCCGGCATGAGTTTTCGTTGCTCGTATCCGAGATTGACTTCGTACCAAATCTTTGAGCGATTGGTGACGATGCCGCTTGCCGCTGTATCGTTGTCGACGATGATCTTGACCCGGCTCGCATCCATCGGCCACAGACCTACAATCCGTCCGCGCCGATCAAATTCGATGCTCGCGTAGGCATTCCCGAACATAGCGTTCTGTGCTTCGATACACTTCCAGAAATCGAACGCCGACATATACGGATTAGGTCGCAACCGGAGCAACTGATACACCGGATGCCGAGTTTGCTTCTGTACGCCGTTTTCGTCCTCTTGATAGACTTTGAGAGGAAGTTTGGCGACCGACTCCGAGAGGATACGGACGCAGGCATATACGGTATCGATCTTGAGCGCGTTTTTGCCTTTAACGTTCACGTCCCCGATGTCAATGCCTAGCACTTCAAGCAGGCGCTTGTCGTCAACGTTCAGTTCCAGCGTTTCGCGCACTTCTTGTCTTGCTTGGGTACTTATGGATCGTCTAAATAGCATTCAGAATTATCACTCCTTCTTCGGAGGATTCCGGGCAAGAGTAAACCCAACAAGCGCCAATGTTGCACCCAAACAATACAGTCCGGCAATTTCATGAATTCGAAATGTCGCGATGTTGATAACCCCTAAGCCGAATAAAATCAAAATGTCCTCCGCAAAATCGCGCAGGACATAGATTAGGTTTTTCATGGATTTACCCCCACAGCTTATTCAAGAATTCTTCATCCGCAAATTCGGAAACGTCCGTTTTTTGCTCATTGACCATTGCCCTGACCAATGCGTTGATAACCGCTGCAGCAAGGTCGATTCTCTGGCTGTCGTCCTTGTGCTTTTTGCTCAGCTTAATATTGCCGTTACTGTCAGCGACCTCGACGGCATTGGATAGGCACCAAGTCAAAAGCGGGCTGCCGTCATGGACAACCCGCCCCTGTAAAACAAGTTCCCGGAAATATTTCGTTGGCTCGGACAGCGTCTGTACGCCTTGCCTGATCTCCACGACCGTTTTGCCGGCTGCTTCACGTTCCTGCATGAAATGGAGCGCGTTGTATGGATCATAGCACTCCTCCAAAACCGTCACGCCGTTGTCGAACTCGAATTCGTCGAGATGGTTCGCGATGAACTTGTAATCCGTAACGGATCCCGGCGTCAATGTGCACCAGCCCTCGCGCGCCCAATGCTTGTACGGCACCCTGTCCGTGTGCTCATGTTTGGTCGCCGTTTCCTCCGGCATGAATCCATGTGCCGTAACGGCGAGTCGTCCGTCATCGAGCCAAAATACATGGGCGTCAGCGGTAAGGTCAATCCGCTTCGACATGTCGATTCCAGCCCATCCCTCGCGACCACGAATCAACTCCAGGAATTCTTTACGCGGCACAGCCAGCGCCTTCCACTTGTCCATGCATCCTGACATATACTTGTTTTCGCTGTCGGATTGCCATACGTTAACCCGTTTGATCATCCAGCGCCGGATCTTCGTCGGATCGCCTGATCCAAAAGCGAGGTTGTATTCGCGCTCAATCTGCTCAAACAGTTCGCGAGAGTATTCGTTGTCGTATCGCAGGATCGGATTCGGCTTAGCCCACAGCGTTTTATTGTGCGGATCATCCCCTTTGTCCAACTCGCGGATCATCACGAAATAATTCTCGTTGATGATCTCGCCGTCAAGTATCTTACAGCATATATCATACTCCTTCTTACACGGACTATTTTCCGCGTTCTCACCCGCCGTTGTGATTGTCATCATGAGCGACTGCAGCCGCTTCCCGAAACCAGATTCCAAGGTATCCACGACATCACTTGTTGGATGGGCGTGGTACTCATCGACGATAACAATACACGGAGCGCCAGAGTCTTTGTTTTTGGTTTCTTTACTAAGTGGCCGAAGCCATCCGCCACGGGTGGAATGTTCAATGTAGGTTCGCCGAACTCGAAGGCGTTTGAGGATATCGGGGCTTTTTTCTGCCATTGCTTTAGCGTCACCCCATACACGCTTGGCCTGTTCTTTGTCTACGGCGGCGCATTCCACTTCCGGAGAATCCTCATATCGTTTCTGTGATGGATCATACGGCGGATAGACGCAATCCCCGCACATGCCGTATAGAGCAATTCCGGACATTTCCGTTGATTTAACGTTTCCGCGAGCACGCATGTTAAATGCCTTTGTGAACCGACGCTTCCCGGAATCTTTGTGAACCCAGCCAAAAACGCAACCCAAATCAAACTTTTGAAACGGTAAAAGCTCAATTAGATGACCGCTAAACGGACCGCGAACATGGCGACAGCACTTCTCAAACCAATCAAAAATACGATCCGCACGGGTTTCGTCGAACACGTAAGGAAAATCTTCAGTGCCCTGGCGTTGCAGATCTTTAAGATGACGCTCACAGGCTTGCCATTCTCGTTTGCAGACTGGCTGAATCAACCCAGCCACAACTTCAACAGCATATCGGTGCGTTGGATGAAGCTCGCTTAAGTCCTTCGGTAGATTACTCAAAGAGATCTGCATTCGGGTCGACCTCCTCCTGGGCGATCTTCCGCGCCAGTCGTGCCCGAGCGTTGGCGTTTAACCCGAGCTTGTCGGAGTATTGAACAATCAGGCGAGCATAACTGAGCTGTGTTTTCACCCAAGGCGCCTCAACCAAGGAGCCGGCCGCGTTATAGACTGTGTATCCTTTCTCCCGGATCATTTCGGATAGCTCTTTATGCCGAGCAACGGCGTCGCAATATGCCGCCAGAACATCCTCGTCGACTTTATCCAGGACATCAAACTCTTTCATATCCCGGATGGTCTTTTTCCAGACTGCTCGGGCCTCGTCATCGAGCCATTCCGGCATTTTCATGTTGGCTTTTTTCTTGCGTGTTACCTTGGCGGCGGCGTTCTTCCTGGACTCGACTTCTTTTTTCGTCCAATGCTTTCCGCCGCCTTTTTTACCGATCTGCATTTTGGAAAAATCGATAACCTGGTTCACGCCGCCACCTCCTTTTCGAAATCATTTTGGGGACTTTTTCTCACAAACGAGTGGGGGCGCGGTCTTAAAAACGGCCTCTCAAAAATTTTTGACCTCCCCTCCCCACCCATTTCCATTTAACTCTTTAACGCGGTGAAGCGTTACTCTCGATACCCAAATGCCTGTCGAAGTACCCTCTGTCGTACCACTGGCGTCTTTGATCCTTGCTCAACCGTTCATAGGTCGCTTTGTCAAGGTACCCGCCAAGTCCGTTGGTGTATCCTATCACCGACCTATGTAAGAGGCGCGAACGATTGTACCGCGACTCCTTATCGATCCATCCATTGCTCCATCCCTCCATACTTTCGCTTATCCTCTTGCGTTTTGATCGCATGATGCCGATTGCACAACGATCGCAGGTTATCCAACACCAACCGCAGATGCCAAAATATACGCAGGGGCTTGATATGGTCAACGACATCGGCCGGGGTAATCCTCTGCTCAAGCAAACACTCCTGGCAAAGACCATGATCCCGGATTAGCGCTTGTTTCCTTGCTCGCTCCCATGCCGTTGATTTATAGAACGCCGCAGCCTGCTTGTCCCTTTGCTGCTCGTCGTACCACCTGTGCCGTTCCTTGCGCTGCTGCTCTGCCAGATGCGCATGCTCTGCGCAATAGCGCTCTTGCGTTAGGTTGCGGCATCCGATCTTGTTGCAAGGCTTTAACGGCTTAGTCGGCATATGATCCCAACCTCAGCCTATCCCTATACCGCTTGGCCCACTTGACCGCCTGCGGTATATCGATGTGCGTCCGGCCGTAGCAGGTAAATAACGTGATCACCTTTCCTTCCCAACCTGCTCTCCACCAGGTTTCACCAATCAGCAAATAGCCTTTTCTGAATCTATGCCCCTTTTTTAGATCCTCTTTCAGCTTGGATATCAATTCCGTTTTGCTAACAGGCGCAACCCGCTCGCAATAACGTTCATACGCATGAGACTCTAGCTTGAATTGAATGTTATCAAGGGCCATAATCTCCTTCCTCACTTTACAATCGCATCTTTCGAAAACGGCATTAATTTAGCGCGCGCCATTTTGGCCACAATTTCAGCTTCAGAAATATCATCATACAAACCGAAATAGTATTGCTTTTTATTCACGCTCACCGTTACTTGCCATTTGCGGGTTTGTCTGTGCCAACTGACCCCGCGAATGCCCGATTTGCTGTTTGCTTGCGCGCTCTTTCGGTTTTGTTGATTTACTGAGTTAGCGACTACTCTCAAATTTTTGTCCTCATTGTTCAAGGTATTATTGTCGAAATGATCAACATGCATTCCTTCAGGGCAGTTAGAAACTAATCGATGCAGGTAAATGGTCTGCTTCTTGCCATTCTTTCTGAAATCCATCCTGCAATAATAGTTTTTCACGTGATCGTTCCACCACGCATACCAAGTACCCGGCAATTCCTGAACTAAAGGCAACTTTTCCGTCGAAATAATAGTTTCCAAGCCATTGTTTAAGAATATCGCCGTTGTTTCTCCTCGGATTTCATAGTCGTTTTTCATGCTTTGACCTCCTCGAATTTGAGGAGTGGCCGGAGTTTACCCGGCATATGAATTACTCCCGCAAAACAAAAAGACGGCTATTCCTAAACGGAGGCCGTCTTTCGTCATTCGATTGTCTTATCAGCTGGGCCGACACGTTCGCAGTATCGATCATACGCATGTCGGTCTATCCGGACTTGCTTTTCAATCGCCATATCCCCTTTCTCCTTTTTACAAATTGTGTTAAAATAAAAACGCACCGCTCGGAAAGCATCCGGCGGTGTTTTGCATTATCGGGAGCCGCGCCGCACCGTCCCGATCACGGCGTCCTAGGGCGGAGGTAACCCCGCGACGCGGCCGCAAAATGAGGATGATCGTCGATAACAAAAAGGCCCTCGTCCGCGCCCTATGGACAAAGGCCGCATGGCGCCGCCTGCAGTCATCAAACGGGCCCTCCCATACCCGCAGGCGACGGACACGCCATAAATATAAAAGGCCGCTCGGATTGTGAGCGACCTTCATAGACTTGTTAAGTGCCCACCCGCCGAACAACCGTAGGTCATTGCCTGGTGGACACTAACTGCACACTATCATAATATCGCAGATTATAAGGCCAAAAGTGACATTTTAGTGCCATCATTTCGATATCGCCGATCTGACGAATTCTCCGGTCAGTTGGATTGCTTGAATAGGAGTGAATCCTTGTGCAATAAGCCTATCGTAAAAGTCCTTAGTCAATATCGCCATGTCGCGCAATGCCGCCTGCATTTGTTCTCGGTCGAATTGATTCAAAAGTGATCACCTCCACCCGATTCTGAAAGCTACAGCCTGGACAATCTCGTCTCGCCAGCGCATAGCTTGCCTACGGCTCACGTGTAATTCTAAAGCAATGCCGTCCCAGGTGTACCGTTGCGGCCGCTGCCAATACCGCAGCTCAACAAGTTTGCGTTTTTCTGCGGGCAGCCGCTCGATGACCGTTTCGATCGCATCGACGATCGCCTGCAACTGCTCCAGCTTTTTATGGCTGGTCAGCAGCACCGCCGTCCGGCCGGTCGGGTCGCCAGGGATATTGCTACGGCCGCCACCGACGTTCTCGTCCTCTCCGCGGCCGTTGCTATGCAGTATTTCGTTTTTGAGGCGGACTATTTCCTTTCGTGTGTCGTGATAGGCGTACAACTCCGATTCCACATGCTGGAAAGTCCCTCGGCGCAGTTTAATCATTTCGTTCATCGTGTCAGCCCCTCCTCATCCGATGTCGTACCGTTTAAGCAACCATCCGACCGTAGCCGCCGGTATGCCCAGCTGCTCACCGATCTTGGCCCAGCTCAGCCCTTCACGGCGCAGTCGTCTCAGCTCATCCGGCGAAACGTCATGTTTGCTTTGTCTCCGTCTCAGCTTGCGCTTTGCCGGCCGACCCCGCGAGGCTTCCGGCTTAGACGGCGTAATCCCCCGTTGCTCAGCCGTCGGGATCTTGTCAAGCTGGCCGGCCCGGAGATAGGCTAGTTCGACGTCGGTCAGCTTGTACGAGATGACCGAACCGCTACCAACCGCATTTTCAATACGGCTATTCGGGATTGGGTAACTCATGCTGCTCTCACCCTTTCGATTCGTGCTTTAACCGCCTGCATCAGCTCCTCCTGGCCCGTCGCCTTACGCTCCAGAGCTGCGACAGCGTCCTCGTCCATCGTCCCCTCTGCGACCAACTGCATGACGACGATTCGACGGGTCTGCCCTTGCCGGTATACACGGGCGTTAGCCTGCTGGAATTCCTCCAGACTCCAAATCTGATCAAACCATACGACCGTCTGGCAGCTCGATTCCTGGAGATTAAGGCCGTGGCCGGCTGACTTTGGATGCAGTAGTAACAGCGGAATCTCGTCATTGTTCCACGCTCGGATATCCTCGTTCCCGTCTTTGCCTTTCCGCAAACATCATGACTTGGAATACTCTACGGATGAAATCGAACGGCACATCCTCATGAAACAGGTCACTCATGCTATTGACGAATATTCTCCGCGGCCGCTTCCACCGGAGCGGTTGATCCAGCTTATCCGGTCGAAGCGTGATGTCGAATCCGTTCTCGAAGTAGTGCCCCGGTGTACCGCGGAATCGTTCCGCAAACGTCAGCGCGTAGCAATTGCGACAGCCCTCCGACACCTTGGAGCAGCCCGTTACCGGGTTCCACGTCGCATCGGTCCATTCGATTTTCGACTTATCGCTCATCTTGGCTATCTCCTCTCTCTGTAGGGGTGTGATCCTCCGCATATGCCGCTAACTTTTGAATCATCCGTACAGTTCCAATTGGCTGATGCTTAGCGTTCTCATGCTCGATGCAGATATTTCCGATCCGATCGAGAATCTCACTTAATCGAACGCTTTCCCGTTGTTCTTCGTGTAACGCTTTTTGGTACTTATCCCGTTCCGCCTTAACCTGTTCAAGTTCCGCTCGTAACCGCTCGATCTCCCCTTGTTGCCAGCGGAGCCATTCGATAGATTTGGCGGCAAGATATGCGTCTTCATAGCGAACGAAAGCGCCTAACCCATCTGCATGATTACCCACCCAATATTGCAAGTTTTCGTTTCCCGGCCATTCTTCTTGTTCGGCGTACCACGGACCCGGCGTTGCCGCATCCAACGCCTTCCGTATCTCTTCTGCTATACCCGGATTAGAAGGTGTCACAAGCCCACGGCAACTTGCCTTATGCGCGAATAATTCCTCGAAACTATTTCTTTTAGCTCCGCATGTGGAGCAAATATAATCACTCATTGATATTCACCCCGATTTCTTTGAGGATTGCCCACGGCCCCGGTGTCGCCGCATCCAATGCCTTTTTGATTTGGCCTTTCATTTCTCCTCGCGCTCCCTTCTCTCCAATCTTTTGATTCGATGATCTAAACTAGACATCCAGAAATAGGAGGTTAATGAAACGCCTAATAACAAGAAGATCGTAAGATAGAATTCATTCATCTACCGTCACCCCCGACTTCTTTGATGGTATTTTGTTTATGCCATTCGACAACCTCTTCTTCCGTCACACATCCTGTCTTTAACTGCATCTGCCATACCCTGTAGCTATGGCCGTCTGCATAATAGTAAGGGTACGGTCTATACCCTAGCCTTTTTGCAATGCCACAACTTTCTTGTTTTATAATTACATGAGGAGGTTCACGATACCCTTTCCATTTTCCATGCGCGTTTCCCCATTTCACGATTTGTCCTGCTTTACCATGACTACAGCAACACCCGAGTGTTATGACCCCTTCCCGATTGAGATAAGCGATCTCGTCTGCGATACAAGCATCAACAGGAACATTTCCGCGTTCGATCGTGGACACTATAACATGTGTTCCATGTCTACACATCCACCGTCACCCCGATTTCTTTTAGCACCGCATTTTTCACTTCAACCGCCGAAAACATTACGTAAATCGTCCCGTCCCCGAAGTCATTGACGATCTCGCCGACTGGCCCACCTTTCCATAGCCGTCTGGTATTCGTTTTACCCCACCGTCCCGGAATGCGGAATCCCACAGATGCCGTCTCGCCAGAAATGGCTATCTGTTCATCGCATCGTCTGATGATTTCTTCCGGTGTCATTCCATCGTAACCCCCAATAATTGACGGATTTTGAATGCTTGCCAATGCGCTGGTTGTCCGTTTTTCAGAATTTTTATTATTTTCTCAATATCTTCTCTCAACCTCCGGTTCTCCTTCTCCAACTCGCACAACTCCGCCACATGCTCATTATGTGCGGCGCGTTCTTCGGCGTATTCGCGTTCAATGCGGTCGAGTTCGGAGAGGAGAAATTGAACCTGCTCATGTGTAAGCACCATTTGCCCTGTTACGTTTCCAAATGTGCGGTTGTACTTTTCCCGTATCTCCGCAATCGTCTTTTCCCGATCAGTCATGGTCTATCACCGCCAGTAGAGCAGCTTTGCAGATGGCTTCTGGGGATGTTTTAGCCGTTGCCCGATAACCGTTAACTGTATAAGGCTCGTTTAGCACCAAAATAAACCGCGCCATCCATCCCCATGTGCCATCTTCTAATTCAGTCATTGCAATTTCGGAAAAGTGGGTTTTGCTCATCTTCTCGACCACTTCCCACGCTGCTGCTATATCTGTGGAAGGCGACCATCTTGCATCTGGATTGTTTACGCCGAAGATTTTCTCCGCCACCAACGCATCTAGTTCCCGCCCCGGCTGTAGCGCCAATATCTTTTCACGAGTCAATTGTTCAGTCATGGTTCGGTTCCTCCAATCCGGCGAGCTTCGCAAGCTCCGCCATCGCTTTTGTTTTGACGGAGGGAATGTCGTGATGATAGTCGATCATCGCCAACCGCCACTCCAGCACCTTGCGGGCGACTTCTTCGGGGGATTCTTTTACCAATTCAAACTGATTCCCCGTAATGATAAACGTATGATTCGGGTCTTGTTTATCTTTACGAACGCTGACGATGCTTTCGACAGGGATGTAAACAGCATCTCCATGACAGTCAGTCAACCGTATCATGCGTTATCCTCTCCTTCCGATTCTTCTAACGCATCCCAATCAACTTGATTTTCCGTTTGCATACATTCAGGACAAAAAGATGTGTTACAACATGGACAATTGATCCAAAATTCATTGCAATCGGGGCATTTGTCGTAGTCGATCATTCCGTTTTCCCCTCCTTCTCCGGTGCATTGATGCCGGGAATTTTGTGACCGAATGCGTTGAGCGTTTCCCTAATTGCCGCTTTCGTATCTGGCAGACATCTGCTGTATAAATCCCTCACCCGTTCCGCAACGGTTGGTTCGGTTGTGGAGAGGGCTTGTTCATAGAGAGCCTTTCTTGCCCGTTCTCCACGATCTTCGAGGATCGGTGCTGATTCGTCTTTGATGTATTCGTATGTCGTTTGTAGAGCGTACCACTCCAACGCCGCCCGCAGACGTTCGATCTCATCCAACGCCGCAGGCCATCCGGTACGGGCTTTTGCAATGAATCGGGCATTGTCTCGCCACAAGATTCCATGGTTGACTTTCGCAATCAACTCAAATCCCGGACCCTTTGTCCCCCAAATAAGACTGTTCGAAAGGTTATCGTTATACCACGGCCCCGGCGTTGCCGCCTCGCATATCGCGCGGTCTTTCGCAAAGTCTCTTTGGGGGATTTCCTTAGCGATGTCCATTCCCGATCCTCTCCTTATTCCCTTATGGGGTGATTGGTTCAATATCCGTTTCCTTGCCGCTCGTGGTTTACTTTGTTCTTTTCGACGTAGGCCGCGGCGATTTGCTCCCAGGTGAAGCCCAGTCGTTGCTCACCCAAAGCGAAGAAAATATTTAAAGCAGCGCGGAATCGCTGACTTTGAGTTAAAGCGGGTTTCGGAGCATAATATTCAGCGCCGATCCGTGCGACAGTGTGCAGCAATTCGATAAAAATAACCGTTGTTTCGCCCTCCACAAAATCGTCTGGGATATACAGATCATCAGCCGGCAGTTCTAGCTGCCGCGCGATGCTCAGGAAGAAGTGCAGGCAATCGACGTATTCTTCCAACAATGGATTGCGGTATCCGTTCGAACAATCACACATCACCTTTTCCGACGACACTCGCGCCCACCCAACTCCCGCATAGCCTTTATACGTAAATCCAAATCCATCACATTTAGCGCATTTCACTTGAATGCGCGGCTCCCGATCGTTGCTCCAATGCTTAAACCCGCGCCACTCGTTCGCCAATTCGCCGATCTCAACCTGCAGCGCCAATACCGTGTTCGGGAGCAGGTCTTGCCCCTCAAGTCCTTTTTCGCGGATGATCCGCTCGTCCAGCGTTTTTTGCATTTCGTACATTTGTTCAAGAGTGATGGTCATATATATCCTCCTTTAGGCTGTATGCCTTATTCCCTTATGGGGTGATGGGGGTTATCCCCAATATTTAGGGTCCCATTCGTCCTTGTTTGGCCCGCGCATCAGTTCCAGGACATGTACCTCTGGACTGTTATCCGCTGTTGCGACCAAAAAACCACATCGAAGGCAGTATGTCCGGGTCCAGAGTTCAGGCCATGAAGACATATTTCCTGTATATCTTGTTCGCTCGCACCCGCATTTGGGGCAGAATCGATCCGACAACTCTGCGGGTTCCGGGTAAGGCATCGGCGTCACCACAACCGCATTGATGCGCCGTTTAAGATTTGCCTTTCCCCATTTCCGGCCGAGCATTGCCTTTTTGGTCTTACGCGAAACAGAACGAATGTCATTGCAATGTTTGCCATAAAAGAATCGAAGATGGCGATTAAAAACGCGTGGTTTATAAGGGATGTAAGTTTCCTCGATATGAAATCCCATATCCCTCTAACCTCCTTATAGGGGAGGATGTTTGTCCTCCCTCAGAATAGTGTGAGTTGCCTATCAGATTCCGGTACACCCGGTCGAAAAATTACGACTGCACTCGGAAACGGCGCGTTATCAGTGACGCCACCAAATTTAAGGCGCCCGCGGACAAAACGAACCTCGCCTTTCATGCAGTAATCATGCCACCAAGCTGTGTCTGTCCGAGATGGTACCAGGCAAACGACTGTCGCCCCCCCTAATGCGCTTTCGTAAGCTTTGCGCACCCACTGCCCTATCTCTCGACCATAGGGTGGATTCATCCAGCACACGCCTTCCCATCGTTGTAATAGGCCGTTTTCGCGCTTGGTGAAGTACCGCGGGCACTTGGCGTTCTCGGGAGTGGCGCAAACGTCCAGAGTGAAGCCAAATTCTTCGTTGAGTCGGTCGAAAAAGTCTTGCGGTGTCGGCCATTCGTCGGTTTCAGACGAAAAATGGACAGCCATTTTCTCGCTAGGCATTTCTGTCCTCCTTTAGGGGTGCTGTCTGCATCCTCTCTCCCCCTCACTGGCCCCGAAGCCAATCGTCTATCAATTTGATTGCGTACATGATCGGGTAAATCTGCAGCGGATCAACCGCATTGCCAAGCGCCTTTAGCCGAGCCTCCCGGTTTTTGACGCCTGTCGCCACCCGCGGCGGCTCCCAATCGTATTGCTCCTGACCCATCAGCGCCGGTTGCGGGTAGCCTGCGACAAAGTCGGCCAGCGCGTCCAGCGGGTTTACTCCACGTCCGTCCATCCAAGCGGGAAGCACATCAACGCCTCGACCCACTCTGGGTTGAGTTGCCCCCCCACATTCTGCGGATCTTGATGACCAACCGCCCCGACCAACATTGTTCCGTGACTCCCGTTTGCCTCCGAAGGAGCGAGCGGGCGAATAGGCTTCCAATCCTGACTTGCCGTTGGCGTCGGCCAAAGGCTCCGCATCACCGCACCCGGAACTGTGTCCCGATCCGCTTGAGACGGCGGCAACGTCGCGTTCTTCGCGTCCTGTGCCGCTGGCGTGGGCCATAGTCGCATCGTCCGTTCGTCCACTTGCTCCCGAAGGTTCGCGGGCTTCGTCCGCCCTTTTCGGGTGGTTGTTGCTTGCCTTATCAGCGCCTCGTCCGATCGTTGCCCTATGTGATCCATCGTGTTCGGTGTAGCCCACAATGAAAACTCGATCTCGTCTGTGGCTGGCGTAGACGGCACAAGCCGGAACAACAAACGCTTGCGCGGTGTAGCCCTCGTTTTCCAGGTCAGTAAGCACATCGTCGAGCCCCAAAGTGACGTGCCCAGCAACATTTTCACCAACAAACCAACGGGGCCGGATTTCCGATAAGATTCGCTTAACTTCCGGCCAGAGGTGGCGGTCGTCTTCCGCGCCTCGTCGCTGCCCGGCGACACTAAAAGGCTGGCAAGGTCAAGGGTACCCGGCGGAAATAATGTTAATTGTTCGATCTTTTCCGTTGGGCACATCGTCAATCACTCCCTTCGCAACCAATTCGGCCTTGTTTAATTTGCGAATGTCGTCAAGAATCGGAACGTGCGGCCAATGCTTCTGGAGAACCTTTTGACAAAACGACTCAATCTCGCAAAAAGCAACGGTTTCGATTCCGGCCCATTCCGCCGCTAGTGATATGCCTCCGATACCCGAGAACAGGTCAAGCATTCGCATGGCGTTTCCGACCTTTCGTGTATTGGTTGTTGTGCGGCGAATAAATCCGTGTATGCTCGGACTTCGGCAAACATTCCAAGTTACTTATATCGTTGTTGGACTTATTCCCATCCTTATGGTGAATGTCCCATCCGTCCGGAATCGGTCCGTTGTAAAACTCCCACACGTCCCGATGCATATAACTTCGATCTCCGTAGGTTTTGCGGTAATACCCGTTTCTGCCCTTGGTGTATTTGTTCCAGTTGAATTCCTGATAGGGTTTTCGGATCGGCAATGGTCGAAGCGCAAACCCTCTTGTAGCAAAAATCTTATAAACCGTCTGCCTAGTTACGTCGAAAGCAATGGCAACTTCAGATAGGCTTTTTCCTTGCTGATAGAGCTTATACATTGCGTTTGCACGTTCATCTTTGCGTAATGCTGCCATATTTATCCGAGCCTCCTTTCAATCCCTCCGATGCCGGAAAAAAGTGACGCCTTACGCATTCCGCCGACCTCTGTTGCGCCAAACCGACTTATAAGCCTGGAGCGTTCTTGGCTTAATCCCGAACTTATCTGCGATCTCATGGTCCGCGAGTCCGTTCCTACGCAGTTCCTTGTACTGCTGCTCGGTGATGGCCTTACGTCCCCTCGTGCGGTTTTTGTGGCCGCGCCGTACTCTTTCCCGATGTTCCTCACCGCTGGAGATCGGGATAAACGTGGAGATTTGCATATATTTGGCCTTCTCAATCCGGTGCGGCGGCCCCAAGTCCATCCCGGTCTTGTAGGCGGCCATTTGCTCGGGTGTGAGGACCCATACTTTGACGTCGCTGTGGACGCTCATTTGGGATACACCTTCTTTTCCCGGTAGTTGACGATCGGGTATTTCTCGCGATTGCGGCGCTTGATCTCTTCGGCCGCGGCGATTTTGTATTTGAGAGGCGCGCCGGCATCGTTAAAGGCGATCTCGCATAGCTGTGCGCGAGTTGCTTGCTTCCAGTTCATTCCTCGTCACCGTCCGTCTCGACCGGCCCCAGCTCCGGCCATAGGATGATTTGCTCGCCTTGCTCTGCCATGTCCATCACGCTCCCCGTTTGCCCTTGCGCGGCGGGAACATAATCGTTTGCACCACAGCCGCCTGGAAGGCCGTCAGATCGACTCTAACGCCTCGCCGGGTATAATCTACCGCCCGTGCAATTTGAGCCAATACGAAGGCATCACGGACGTTGTCAGAGGGGTGCTCGTAGCCCCACCGCTTGTAGATGTGGACGGCCAGCTCGTCCTTTTTGGCGTTGCCCTTTGCACCGACGAACTTTTTTAGTGCGGCCGGCGCAACATCGTCATACCGAATCCCGCGGCTAAAGAGTGCCATTCGGATACCCCATCCGATGCCATATTGCGTGCTAACGGCGTTACCTTTGGCCCCGTATGCAAACCCCTCGATTGCGACGATGTCGTTGGGCTCCAACTGCTCGATCGTGTTGTCGATGATGTCGAGCATGCGGCCCGGGTCCGTGCCCTTGGCCGTGATCTCCTCGGCGTCTATCAATCGTCCGTCCCGGTCGAGGATGACGATCCCCGTTTTGGTTGACGGGTCGATACCAACATAGCGTCCCATTCGCGTGCCCTCCCCAGTTTTAAATCATTTTTGCGAGCGACATCCGCCCATAATTCCGCGAATGCCGCCGGCAGATAATCTGCAATCACTTCGCTCGTCGCCCGGCTTGCCCGCATCTCGCTGACGATTTGGCGGAGCATGTAATCAACTGCGTCCAGTTTTGATCTCAGGTATGGTGTAAAACTCTCCCACACCTCGATGGCCTGTCTGCGATAAAAGTTGTCCCTTTGCCCCTGCGTTGGCATTTGACTACCTCACTTTTTTCTCCGGCCGCCCAATGTGCCCCATATCTTTGCAAGGTGTTTTTGAGCTGGGTCTGTGGGCTCCTGTGAGCCATTTTCAGGCGTTTCAGAATCTTCCGACGGTATTTGTGCTGGTCTATCGTTGGCGGCCTTCTCGCGGGCCGTCAGCTCGTCCAGAAGGGCGTTGAGTTCGGCATACCGCTTTTCACCCCGGATGATTTGTTCCGGTTTGAGTCCGGGACGTTCGAGGGCTTCGGCCACCCGAACCATTTCGGCAAGCACTTCATCTCGCGTCAACTTCGACCCCTCCGTCACGTCCTTTGAGTTTGTGAACGAGTTTGCGCATCTCGGCGATCTGCTCCGGCGTAGGCTGATCTCCTGACGGCTCGCTCGTCACAAGCGTCATGCTTGGTTTTCGGCCGCCATATCTCGAAGGGTCGCCGCGGTTATGCGTCCGTCGTTGCTTGTTGGCCTCGAATTGATCGTCAAAGGCTTTGGCCCCTTCGAGCGTTTTTGCACCCGCTGCAGCATAATCGTTGAGGATTTTAAAGACGAGGCTTAATCCGCCCTCTTTCTTCGCTGATCTTTCGATGGCCCGGATGATCACGGATTCTTCAAAACCTTCGTCGTCGATATAAGCCCCAAGCTGCTCAGCTTGAAAACTCGTAAGATCGCGTTGATAGACTCGTTTGTATGCTGCCGAAAAGGATTCGGGTTGAAGTTCACCGAGTTCGTCAGTAGTAGCAGCAGCTACTTCTTTTCTTTCTTTCTCTTCTCTTCTGTTCTCTTCGTTTTCTATTCTCTTCTGTTCAGAAACTAACGACGTCTGACGGCATTTAACGTCAATTAACAAAATCTCTTCGAGCATTAGGTAATCATCGTAAGTGAGTACATTCACGTTTTCCGCCTTGCACTTCGCGAAATCAAAGTTCGAAGCAATTCCGTTGCCAATCAAAATAGCTGAAATGCCAGTCTCTCCAAGCATTTCGCGATATTTCGTGACCTGCTCGATTGACGCATTAGATAGCCGCTGCCTTTTGACTTCAAACAAATATTTCCTGCCACTATCGCCAATAGCGAGGATATCAACGTATGAATTCGCGATTCTAACTTGACGTTCGACCGACACAATTGTCTCTCCATCAATAAACTTGTTATCTCGAAGAAGATCGGCCAATAACTGCTCAATCTCTGCCTCGCTAGCAGAAAGAACGTTATTTGACGTTAAATAACGTTTTTTAACGTCATGTGATAACTCGCTAGGTGGCGCCGGAATTTTTGAGGGAATTCTCTTTTTCAACCCTTGCTGGTGGGCATCAAAGTTCGTGATTTGGATGAATTTTTCGTCCCCGACCGAATACCAGATGATCAACCCTGCTTCGTGAAGTTTTCCTAAAGACGCCTCGATGTCTTTGCTTCTCACATCTTCCATCATCGGGAAGACAAGCGCTTTGACATCGTAAGGGTCGCCGCTCATTCGGCCAAAATCATCAACGTGGGGAATGAGCATCAAGTACAACAGCCGGGAAAAATGGTCATCAAGGCGGATATTAAATTTTTTAGATACGCTAATGACCTTACTGATCATCCTCCGCTCTGCCATTTGTCATTTCCCCTATTTCGTATTTCCTCGCGCTTTTTCAGCAGCCATTCCCGGCCTTCCCGGGTATAATCCGCCCAATGATGGCACGTCCGGGAATCGGTGGAGGGGCCGCAGAGGATCACGATATCCTCTGCCTTGACGCCCTCCTGTCCAAATCTCCAACGCCGTTCGACGTGCGCGGCTTCCAAGGTCCAGACTTGCCCATGATACCGTCCACAGCGCTCACAGCGGCCGCCAGCGCGCTCCCATGCCGCGGCATATACTGCTTTTGTGACTTGACCGCGCTGTTTGGCGGTTTTGCTCCGGCGCTTATGCTTTGGCTTGGGGACTGGATTGTAGTCACCGATCGGCATTGCGATCACCCTTAAAACGGTAGATCATCGTCCGATATGTCTATCGGATGTCCATCATCCGCGAAGGGGTCATGCCTTCCTTGGTCGCCTGTGCTGCCGGAGCCGGTAGTGGATCGTCCGTCTCGTGGCTCCAAAAACCGCACATTCTCCGCCACGACTTCCGTCACATATACCCGCCGGCCTTCGTTGTTCTCATAGTTGCGCACTTGAATGCGGCCCTCCACGGCGGCCAGACGGCCCTTTCGCAAATAGTTGGCGCATGCTTCAGCTAACTGGCGCCACGTTACGATCGGGATGAAATCCGCTTCGCGTTCTCCCTGATCGCGGGAATACGGGCGGTCGATCGCAAGGGTGAATTGTGCGTGGGCGACGCCGGAAGGGGTATAGCGGAGTTCTGGGTCCTTGGTCAGGCGTCCGATCAAAACGACTTTATTCAGCATTCGCACCATCCTCCTGCTGCGGTTCTTCATCTTCGACGACTCGATAGTCGACATCGAAGATGCTGTCCGATTCGATGCCGTTATCTTTCCGGAGTTTCAGGATAGCTTCATCCGTTGTGAGTTTTTCCTGGATTTCGATGCTGATCGGCATGAGCTTTGCCATTTCCTTGATGCATGTCTTTTTCGCCATGGCGTCGAAGTGATCGACCCATGTCCCCGTCAACTCACCCGTTTGTTTGTCCTTGTTCTTGGAAAAACGCTTAGCGTGGGCCAAAACTTGCTCGTACGTCATCGTCACGAAGTCGAACGATCCGTCTTTGAGGCGATAGGCGGAATAGTAACGGACCGGCTTCCCTTGATCGCGGGGATCCCGCTTTTTAATCTCCGCGATAGCCGCCTCGAGCATAAGGTCCAAAAATCCGCCTTCTTTGCGCGGTACGAAGTTTTCGAGGAGATGGAGCTGGTCGAATGGAATATGCAGCATTCGCTTGTCTTCGCCTTTTACGTACACGAAGAGGTCGTTTTCATAGACTGTTTCAGCGAAGACCTTGGATACGTCCCCGGTGCGGCGAATCAGGTCGAGGTATCCTTTGTAGCCAATTTGAAATTGGCACTCCATGACCTTGGCTTTGCTGTTCCAAAAGGGCACGAGGTAGGCGTGGCCGATAAGGTTCGGCTCAAGCCCAAGCGTCGCGCAGTTCATCACGGCCCCGACGATGGAGGCCGGCGTACATTCGGCGAGCTTCGGCGTCCGGCTGATTGCCGTCAAGGTGATACGGGCCAATCGCTCCGGCGTCATGTGCTTCGGGACAATGGATTTGATAGCCGGAAAGTTGTCGGCCAATTCCTTCTTGATGACCGCGTTAAAGTTCTCGGCTTTAGACCCGGCCCTGCTGCTGAGTTGTTGCGATATAGCTGATTGATCCACTGTTCTGTTTTGAGCCATCATTCTTCGCCTCCGATAACCTTAAATGTGCGGACACCTTTTGCATTAGTCTTCCAGGTAAACTTCAACTCGTCCTGGAAATAGGCAAGCTCGGCATCCTGCATAACTCCTTTAATCCGGTTCTCATGCGTTTCTTTTCGTCGTTTTGCCTCTGCAAGGGCCGCTCGAGCTGCATAAAGCCCTTGGATATCGTCGTACATGGACTCCGGAAGATCGATCCGCTCACCAGGTGTAGACATGCCGTAAATCTCCTTAATAATGTCGGTGTCCTGATGGGAGTAAGCAGGCGGGACTTTGGCAAGGACATGCTCCTCCCAAAAGGTGCGCTCAACGGTAATCAGATTGCGAATCAGATCATCGTCCCGCTCGATTACGCGCCATTGAAAATCCCATCCCCCAATGAGGACGGCTATAAACCAACGATTCGCCCCAGTGACGGCCATATAGTGGTTGCATTGCAAAATGTACTCAACGGGTGCTTGTGTACCCTCCCAGTCATGCCGCGCATACTCCGACGTGTTCTTGCATTCCAGGCCGGCGTTCTGGCCTGGCAGCCAGCGGTCGATATTCGCCAACATGAACGGATATTGGGGATGCATGAAGATCGCGTTTTGGCGCCAGACTTTGTATCCGGTGTCCTCTGCGAACCAATCCGCGATAAGAGGTTCTAGCTTGCGGCCGGCGAGCATTTTGGGGTTGTCTTCGACCGGCGGGAGTTCGCCGATTTTGTCGAGGTAAACTGCCATCGGGGATTTATACCGGCTCATGCCGCAGATAGCGGCGACATCACTGCCGCCGATGCCCTTTCTGCGCCATTCAAGCCAGTCATCGTAGGACATGTCTTTGGTATTAACGAGCCGTATCGCTTGCACGGTAGTCACCCCTTACGACCATTTGGCATCCATCCTTTCGGCGCCCGACCACCGGGCAAAGCATTCGGCGCTGGCAAATAAGTCGCCGTCGTATTCCCAAACGCCTTCGTCGCCAAAATATATCCGCTGCCGGCATCCGCAGGCACAGACCGCGACCATATCAAGCGGTTTGCCCTGCGGATCGGGCCGTCCTACTGCAAAGCGGTCCATTTTAACCGGCACTCCCCGCGAGTTCAACGGCGCAACCGGCGCACACCAACTTGCCCCTGAAATACGAGGCATGCTCCACGTTCCCGCAAAAGATGCAAGCCGGCTCGTATTTTTTAAGAACGATGCGTTCGCCGTCGATGAAGATTTCCAACGCGTCCTTCTCGCCGATCCCCAAGGTGCGGCGCAGCTCGATAGGCAACACAACCCGGCCGAGTTCATCGACACGACGTACAATACCAGTAGCTTTCATGGATAATCCTCCCTTGCCCTGAGCGCTCCGATGCGCTATGATAGGGCTGATATGGTTGTTTGTTGCCCGACTCGGCTCCTACCCCGAGACGGGCTGTTTTTTTTATTTGCGCATCCAGCGCTTCCGGCTTAGATATGCTGCATAGCTGAGCGCCGAGAGCTTTTCTCCGAGAGTCAACGCTGCCCAGCCTGCTTTCGTGATTCGCATTGTGCTTGTTCACCCCCTGCATTTCCCGCAAATGACCGATGTTCCGATCAAATCGCCGCCGTGATTAATAATTTCAGCAATGTCTTTGGAGTCATATTTGAGCTCAGCCCCGCATTCCCCGCATTGCGTGTAAAATTCGTCGTCGTACAGCGGGACCTTGATTTCAACCCCATTGCCGAGTTCCATTTTGGTGTAAAACATCTCGCTATCCCTCCTTATCTGGACAACGATCCGATCGATATTTCCTTGACCACCGTCGTGTAAATCTCTTTTAGCCGCGGATCACTTTCGATGACGTCCATTTTGTTAGCGTCGTTGATCTGCGTTTTGGTTGCTCCGGCGTCCTCCAGCCGCTTTTTCAGGTTGCGGAGCCGAGTGTTCAGGTCGCAGCGTCCGCGCTCCTCCAGCAGCCGGTAGCTTTCGTTCCGCAAGTCCCGGTAAGCTTCGCCGGTACGATAGGCAGCGCCGTTCAGCATGGAGTTGATCGACTTGCGCCAGTCCTCGTCGCGTTGCAAGAACGTCTCCTGAATGGCATTGACCGTGCTCTTGACTTCGGTGAGCTCCTTTTGCGTTTCGGCCAGTTGGAGCTGCGTCCGGGCTACGGATTGGAATACCTGGTAGAACATTTGCAAGGAAGGATCAAGCTTAGACACGTCAATCTGCTCCGACTTAACGTTGTAGTAATCGTCTACCAGAGCCTCATACGCCGCCCATGCTTGATCGGTATTGAGTGACTTGGCGTGCATCCAAGCGCCTTTTTCGGTCCAAAGGTATAGGACCGGCGCGAATTTGAGGTTGGCATCAATTTGATGTGAAGCTTTGAAGGCCTCCAATTCTTCGCCGCGAAGCTCGAAATAGTGCTTCCCTTCCGTGTACCGGTCCCGATTCCGGGAAAAGTTGTTCGTGATGATCTTAGAATCAGTTCCAAAGGCTTCGGCCAGTTGCCCCGTTGTCAGAACACGTTGGTTTTGATGTTCGATTACTTGGAGTTTGTTCATTGGATCGCTCCCTTCACTTCATCTTGGCCTCCAAGGCCTCAAACTGCCGACAGATGTCGTGCTGCCACTCTACGTCGTTAACCTCGTGTGCGATTAGAGACAAGGTTGTCAAAACGTCGTAGCGATAAACCAGGTTTGCGTTTGCGTGTAAGCAGTGGCTGAGTTCTACTTGCTCTGCTTCGGATAAATTTGCGTACCCGCCTAAACGCTTCGCCTTGTCCGCGAGTTCGGCCATACGCCGATGCACTGCGGTTATGGCGATCATGGGGATACCTGCCTTTCGTCAGTGTTGTAAAACTTCGCCGGCTTCCAACCTGCGAATCCATTCGAGGTAAGCTTCTTTCCTGATCCGACGGCTATTGCCGCTCTTGAAGCTCGGTAGTTCCCCCGACGTACACCGCTGATATACCGTGTTCGGATGCCAACCCATCAGTTCGGCAACCTGCTTGACGGTCAAAATGTCTGGAAGATGGTCGAGTGAGGTCATCTTTGTTCACTCCTTTCACGCCGTATTTTGTTCCCGTTCGGGAACATTAATGGTAAAAAAATTTATGATCTCGGTTTCCGGTATGCCGAGAGTGTCAAGGATTACTCCAAATTCTTCCACGCTGATTTTGATTTTCCCATTCTCTTTCTTGTGGTAGGAAGATCGGGAAATGTTCAACGCAGAAGCGACTTTTTCTTGGGATATATTCCTTGACAATCTCTCATACCGGAGCTTCTGAAGGTTGAACCTCATCTGCAACACCTCCTATCTGTGTTTCCTATATTACCCTTATCGTTCCCGTTTGTCAACAAATAAATCGATTTGAATAAATATGTTGCCTATAGGGAACGTTTATGATACAATTGTTCCCGAGGTGAATGATTATGAGGTCGTCTGTAGAAATTGTTCGGTTATTAAAGAAGTTGAGAGAGAGCAAAGGAATGTCATTGGAGGAACTTGCTCGGAGGGTGGGGGTGGCGAAATCCACTTTATCGAGATATGAAAATGAACAGCGTGAGTTCCCTATTAATGATTTGGGTCAGTATGCCGATGTTCTTGGCACGACCGTTGAATATTTACTGGGTATCGAAGTTAATCGACCAGTGGAGTCGATTCCTCTCATTGGAACGATCTGCGCCGGTGACGGGTTGCTTGCAGAACAGAATATCGAGGAGTACATTTACTACCCACTTCAACATAAACGCCGACCGGACTTTGCACTGCGTGTCAAAGGCGACAGCATGATCGGCGCCGGCATTGAAGATGGCGACATCGTATATTTCAAAAAAGCATCATGGGCCGACTACAATGGACAGATTGTGGCGGCCCTTATCAATGACCAAGAAGAGGGGATGTTGAAGCGCATTCGTTGGACTAACGAATCACCGATGATTAAGCTTATCCCCGAAAACGATGAATACGATACTAAGGAAGTGTTACCGAACGAGGTTACAATTTGTGGGGTTTATATGGGGCATTTTAAGCCGGAGAGGGAGGCATGAGGTTATGATCGGATCATTTCGACGTCGCGGCTGCAAATGCAAAAAGAAACGTTGCACTTGCGGTGCAAAATGGACATACCGCTATCACATTATTGACCCGAAGACGGGGAAGAGGAAGCAGAAGGAAACGCGCGGATTTGATACGAAGGAACAAGCAGAAGCGGAAGCTAAGCGCATTCTGGCAGAGATTCAAAATGGAACGTATATCGAGGAAAAGGATATCACGTTCAAGGAATTTGCGGCGCAATGGATGAAAATGTATGAAAAATCGGGGAAAGTGAAACAAAGCACGATTGATATACGCAAGGCGAGATTGAAACTATTGGAAAAACGTTTCGAACAAATAAAAATGAAAGACATTACAAAATTAATGTACCAAGAATTCCTTAATGACCTTTCAGAAAAATATGCTCGAAAGACTGTCGCCTCCACTCATGAGGTCGGCAGCCTGATATTCAAAAAAGCGGTCGAATTGGAGGTTATAGCGAAGGATATCACAGAATATGCAGAGGTTCCACGCAAAATCGCGACCATCGAAGAACTTGAAGAGGCTAGTGAAATTCCGAGATATTTGGAAAAAGATGAGCTAGCGCGCTTTTTGAAAGTGGCGAAAAAATCAGATCGCCCACTCGACTATCCGATATTTCTTACTTTAGCTTACACTGGTATGCGGGTTGGAGAACTGCGGGCCCTGAAGTGGCGAGATATCAACTTCAAGGAGCAGACGATCAGCATAACAAAGACAATGTATCACGACACGCCGCAGCCACCTAAAACGAAAAGCTCACACCGAACCATTGATGTCGACCGAATTGTTTTGGATGTCCTCGACCGAATCAAAAAACGTCAAAAAATAGTGAAGCTAGATCACAAGGAAAACGACTTGATTTTTTCCAGAGGCGATAACAAACCCGTTTTGCATAATACTATTTTAAAAAGAATGAAGTCTCTGCTACGGCGAGCAGGGTTACCTGATCACCTTACACCGCACTCGCTCCGACATACTCATACGTCGTTGCTTGCGGAAGCAGGAGTAAGCTTAGAAGTGATTCAGAACCGGCTCGGCCACCAGGATGACAAGATCACTCGGAGCATATACTTACACGTAACTAAACCCAAAAAGAAAGAAGCTTCCCAAAAATTCGCAGAGCTTTTGGGGAGCATTTAACGCTTGCGTATGTGGGCAAAATGTGGGCAAAGGTGATAAACGAACCTAAAACACCTTTGTTTTAAAGACATTTACTCTATTGGGTGATGAGGTGCTTCCT
>Ga0207866_1000768_pt1 | contig 40121 bp, 37 predicted proteins | sample HigsolmetaAR203D_FD_184835 | JGI IMG/M metagenome (GOLD analysis project Ga0207866, IMG submission 184835) | Ionic liquid and high solid enriched microbial communities from the Joint BioEnergy Institute, USA - AR20-3-D (SPAdes) (version 2) ...
CAGGAGGCGCCGGCGAAAGTGGTGAAGCGGGTGCTCGCCGGGCTGAGCCCGGAGGAGCGGGACAAGACCGCGGCGCTGCTGGGGTATCCGGAGGGGTCGGTCGGGCGGGTGATGACGCCCGAGGTGGTGGCGTTGCCCGCGGACGCGACCGTGGCGCGGGCGCTGGAGATCATCCGGGCGAAGGGGCGCGATGCCGAGACCGTGTACACGCTGCCGGTGGTGGGGCCGGGGCGGTCGCTCATCGGCGTCGTCGGGCTGCGGCAGCTCGTGCTCGCCGAGCCGTACCGGATGGTACGGGAGCTGACCGACACCGAGGTGGCGCGGGTACGGACGACCGACCCGGCGGAGGACGCGGCCCGGCTGATGCAGGAGGCCAACCTCATCGGGCTGCCGGTGGTGGACAGCGAGTCGCGGCTGGTCGGGCTGTTCACGATCGACGACGCGGTGGAGATCATCGAGGCGGCGGACAGCGAGGACATCGCGCGGCAGGCCGGGTCCTCGCACTGGACCGGGCACTACATGTACGCCGGGGTGCTGCAGCTCGCGGGGGCGCGGGCGGTCTGGCTGCTGCTGCTCATCGTGGCCTCCTCGCTCACCGTGCACGTGCTGCAGACGTTCGAGGGTGCGCTGGAGCGGGTGACCGCGCTGGCGCTGTTCATCCCGCTCCTCGTCGGCACCGGGGGCAACGCGGGCGCGCAGGCGGCGACCGCGGCGGTGCGCGCGCTGGCCGTGGGCGAGCTGCGGACGTCCGACCTGCCCGCGCTGCTGTGGCGGGAGTGCCGGATCGGCGTGGTGCTCGGCCTGATGCTCGCGGCCGTGGGGTTCGTGGTGGGCGCGGTCGCGGCGGGGGCCGAGGTCGCCCTGGTGGTGGGGCTCTCGCTGGTCGTGATCTGCGTGTGGGCCGCGATCGTGGGGGCCGCGATGCCGGTGCTCGCCCGCAGGGTTGGGATCGACCCGGCCGTGGTGTCCGCGCCGCTCGTCGCCACGCTCGTGGACGCCACCGGGCTGATCATCTACTTCCTCATCGCCCGCGCCGTGCTGGGTATCTGACGCGCGCCGCTCCCCGGTCAGTCCTCCTTGTGCCCGGCGAGGGTGGTCGCGGTCGTCAGGTCGTCGGCCAGCCGGCGGAGCAGGCGGTCGAGTTCGAGGAGGTCGCGGTCGCTCCACTCGGTCAGGGCGGGGAGGAACATGCGCTCGCGGGCCGCGTCGAGCGCCTCGGTGACGCGGCGGCCCGCCTCGGTGAGCACGGCCTCCTTGACCCGGCGGTCGATCGCGCTGGGGCGGCGTTCCACGAGGCCGAGTTCGGCGAGCTTGGCCACCTGGCGGCTGACCGTGGTGTGGTCGCGGCCGCCCCGTTCGGCGAGCTCGACGACACCGATCGGGCCGAAGCGCCGGATAGCGACGAGGACCTGGAGCAGGGCGCGGTCGAGCTCGACCCCGGTCTCCGCGATGAGGGTCTCGTCGCGTTGCGGGAGGTTCAGGACCGCGATCAGGTCGAGGATCGATTCGTGGATGCGCCGGCCGATGAGGGCGCGGCGGTGTCTGGACGTCATGATCGCAACCCGATGCCTCTGGCGCCCTTGCGGGCGGACGACGGTGTCGAGGGGAGGATACCGGCGATCATCGCGGGCACGGCCCTGACCGGCCCGGGGGCCGCCGTCGGCCCGTGGCCGTCCCATGCCGTCCGCCAACGGCATGCCGGATCACCTCCTCTCGCGTTGATGTGCTCATCGTACACATATCTTCGACCGGCACGCCACTCTGCCCAGGGAATTTTTCCGGCTTCCTCAGGAACGTGAACCAGCAGCTCATTGCGCATATATGTCGTTCCAATCGGGCCACCGTCCCGGATCGGCCGCTTGACGCACACATCTGACCGCCCACATACTCCGTGCAAAACACACACATCTTGAAGGTCGCCGCGACGCCCGTGCGGCGGGCGGCGACGGAAAGGCGGAGTCCGATGGCACGCAAGTACGACACCGACGTGGTCATCTGCGGGGCCGGGCCGACCGGGCTGACCCTCGCGATCGAGCTGGCGCGCCGGAACGTGTCGTTCCGGCTGATCGACAAGTCGCCGGAGCCGTTCCCCGGGTCGCGGGGCAAGGGCATCCAGGCGCGTACCCAGGAGGTGTTCGAGGACCTCGGCATCCTCGACCGGGTGGTCGCGTCCGGCGGCCAGTACCCGACCGCCCGCGTCTACACCGACGGCGGGCCGATCGACCGGGCCGCCGTGCCGCCCCCGCCGACCCCGGCCGAGCCGTACCACCTGGCGCTGCTCGTCCCGCAGTTCCTCACCGAGCGCCGGATGCGGGAGCGGCTCGCCGAGCTGGGCCACGCCGCGGAGTTCGGCCGGCCGCTGGTCGGGTTCGAGCGGTTCGAGCAGGACGACGAGGTGGTGACCGCGCACATCGGCGGCGCGCACGGCGAGGAGACCGTGCGGGCCCGGTACCTGGTCGGCGCGGACGGCGGGTCGAGCTTCGTCCGCAAGACCCTCGGCGTCGCGTTCCCCGGCCGGACCCTCGGCGTGGAGGCGATCGTCGCCGACCTGCGGGTCGAGGGGCTCAGCTGGGACCTCTGGCACCGCTGGGGCGACGGCACCCAGGGCCGGGAGTTCTCGCTGTGCCCGCTGTACGGCACCGACATGTACCAGCTCATGGCCGCGGCCCCGGCCGAGGGCGAGGTGGACCTCACCCCGGAGGGGCTCACCGCGCTGGCCCGGGAGCGCACCGGGCGGGACGACATCGTGGTCCGCGAGGTGTCCTGGGCGTCGGTGTTCACCATGCAGGCGCGGCTCGCCGACAGCTACCGGGTGGGCCGGGTGTTCCTCGCCGGGGACGCCGCGCACTGCCACCCGCCGACCGGCGGGCAGGGCCTGAACACGAGCGTGCAGGACGCCTACAACCTGGGCTGGAAGATCGCCGCGGTGATCGACGGCGCGTCCGCGGCGCTGCTCGACACCTACGAGGAGGAGCGGCGGGCGGTCGCCGAGGACATGCTCGGCCTCACCAAGCGGCTGCTCGGCGAGGCGAAGGCCGGCGGCATGCGGCGGGGCCGCGACGTGATGCAGCTCGACGTCGGGTACCGCGGCTCGTCGCTGGGGCTGCCCTGCCCGGGGCGGGACAAGGGCGTGCTCCCGGGCGACCGGGCCCCGGATGCGCCGGTCACCGGTGCGGCCGGGCAGACCGTGCGGCTGTTCCACCTGTTCCAGGGCACCCACTGGACCCTGCTCGGCTACGAGCCCGGCACCGCGACCATCGCGCCGCGCCGCGGCCTGCGCATCCACATCGTCGGCGCCGACATCCACGACACCCAGGGCCACGTGCGCGACGCGTACGGCCTGGAGGCCGGCGACTGGGCGCTGATCCGCCCGGACGGCTACGTCGCCGCCGTGGTCGGCACCGCCGGCCTCGGCTCGATCGAGTCCTTCCTCGACCGCGTCGGCGTGCGGCCGGTGCGCTGACCGCTCGCCCGAGCTTCACGGAAGCTTCATGATTCCCTACGTCTCTCCCTCACGCGGGCCCGGTTCGCTACGGGTCATGACCGGATCCCCTCACTCACGGAGCCTCGCGGTCGCCGCGCAGGCCGGGCTCGCCGCGACCGTGGTCGGCGCCACCGCCCTCCACCTCGGCTGGGCCCGGCAGGTCCACACGGTGCGGCACGCCGTGAGCGACTACGCGCTGGCCAAGGGCGCGAACCGCGTCTTCGCCGGGACCGTGGCGAGCCTCACCGCCGGATCGGCGGCGCTGCTCGCCGGGCTCGTCCGGTCCCGGCTCCCGATCGGCGCCTCGGCGACCGCGCTGCTCGGCACCTGGTGCGGCGGGCTCGCCCTCGCCGGGATCTTCCCGCCCGACCCGCTCGGCGCCACCCGGACGCCGAGCGGCCGCACCCACCGGTACGCCGCGGGGGCCGCGATGGCGGCCCTCCCGGCCGTGGGGCTGCTCGCCGCCCGGCGGCTGCGCCGGCTGCCCGGCTGGGCGGCCCGGGCGCGGCGGCTGAGCCGTACCTCGTGGGCGAGCGCGGCGGCCTGCCTCGGATTCCTCGTCGCCGACCAGTGCGCGGCACGGCGCGACGCCGGCCCGGTGGCCCGCACGGTCGGCGGATGGCTGGGCCTCACCGAACGCGTGGCGCTCGGCCTCGAGCTCGGCCTGCTCCACCAGCTCGCCACCGCGGTGCGCGCGGGCCGGGGGAAGCCGTGAGCTGGCTCGCGCTCGGCCTGGCCCTGCTCAACGCCTGCTGCTTCACCGCCGGGACGTGGCTGCAGTACGGCGTGGCGACGACCACGCCCTCGCTGCTCGCGGCGGCCCGGCGGCCCCGCTGGCTCGCCGGGCTGGCGCTGCTGGCCACGGGGGCGGCGTGCCAGGTGGCCGCGCTCTCCTTCGCCCCCGTGACCCTGGTCGAGCCGGCCGGGGTGCTCGGGATCGTGCTCACCGTCCTGCTCGGGCTCCGGCTGCGCGGCGAGCGGCTGCGCCCCGGCACCGCGTGCGCGCTCGCGGCGATCCTCACGGGAGCAGGATCGTTCGCGGTGCTCGCCGCGCTGCACACCGTGCCCGCGCCGATCGGCACGGAGTCGCTGGTCGGCGCGGGGGCGGCGGTCGGCGGCGTGGTCGCGGTCTGCGCGCTCGCCGGCTCGGCGCTCGGCGGCCGCGCCCGCGCCCTGATCTCCGCCGTGGGCGGCGGCGCCGCCTACGGCACCACCTCCACGTTCGTCCGGGCCGCGACCGAGCGGTTCGCGGCCGAGGGCGTCGGCCCGGCCCTGCTCGCCGTACTCGCCGGGCTCGCGGCGGTGCTGCTCGCGGGCTTCTGGCTGGTGCAGCGCGCGCACGCGGGCAGCCCGCCGGAGAACACCGTGGCGAACCTCACCGTCACCGATCCGCTCGTCGCCGTCGCCATCGGCGTCGGCCTGCTCGGCGAGGCGCCCGGGCTGACCGTGCCGGTCGCGGGCCTGGGGATCGCCGCCGCGGTCCTCGCGTTCGCCGGCGTCGTGCACCTCTACCGCACCACTCCCCCGCACCCCTCCCTTCCCTCCGCCACACGTCAGGAGACCCCATGTCCTTCCAGCGCATAGTGATCGGCGCGGACACCTACCCGCCCGACGTCAACGGCGCGGCGAACTTCGCCCACCGGCTCGCCGCCGGGCTCGCCGCCCGCGGGCACGAGGTGCACGTCATCCGGCCCGCGGTACGGCCCGGCGCGCCCGCCCAGGCGATGCCGGACGGCCTGACCGTGCACGACCTCGCCTCCTACCCCACCCCGTTCCACCCCACGTTCCGGTTCTGCGTGCCGTGGCGGATCCGCGGGGAGGCGGCCCGGCTGCTCGACCGCATCGCGCCCGACGTGATCCACGTGCAGTCGCACTTCGGCGTGGGCCGTACCCTGATCCGGCTCGCGCAGCGCCGGGGCATCCCGGTGCTCGCGACCAACCACTTCATGCCGGAGAACCTGCTCGGCTACACCCCGCTGCGCGGGCGCGCCGCCGCGACCGTGTCCCGGCTCGCCTGGCGGGACTGCGTGCGGGTGCTCGGCCGCGCCCGGGTGGTGACCGCGCCCACGCCGCGCGCCGTACGGCTGCTGCGCGAGCAGGGTCTCGGCGGCACCGTGCTGCCCGTGTCCTGCGGGCTCGACCTGCGGCACTTCGGACAGCCGGGGACGCACGCGGACGGCGCGGGGCCGCGGACGGTGCTGTTCGTGGGCCGGCTCGACGCGGAGAAGAACGTGGACGTGCTGCTGCGCGCCCTCCCCTCGGTGGCCGCGCGCACCCCGGTCCGGGCCGAGATCGTGGGCGACGGGTCGCGCCGCCGCGAGCTGGAGCGCCTCGCCGCCGAACTCGGCGTCGCCGACCGGGTGGTGTTCCGCGGGTTCGTCTCCGAGGCCGAGCTGCTCGACGCGTACGCCCGGTGCGACGTGTTCTGCATGCCGAGCATCGCCGAGCTGCAGAGCCTGGCCACGATGGAGGCGATGGCCGCGGGCAAGCCGGTGGTGGCCGCGGACGCCATGGCGCTGCCGCACCTGGTGCGGCCCGGGCACAACGGGCTGCTGTTCCCGCCCGGCGACGTGGCGGCGCTCGCCGACGCCCTCGCGCTGATCCTGGGCGACCCCGGGCCGGCGGAGCGCATGGGCGAGGCCGGGCGCGAGATCATCGCCCGGCACGACATCGAGGCCACCCTCGACGCCTTCGAGGCCCTCTACCAGGGGTCGACGACCATCCCGGCGGCGGAGCCCGCGGCCCTGCTCGGGGCGGGGTACGGCGGAGGCGAACGTGAGCAGGCGGCGCATTCTCGTCGTTGACGACGAACCCAAGATCCGCATGACGGTGCGGGGCTACCTGGAGGCGGACGGCTTCGAGGTGCTGGAGGCGGGGGACGGGCCGTCGTGCCTGGCCGCGGTCGGCCGGGAGCGGCCCGACCTCGTGGTGCTCGACGTGATGCTGCCCGGGCTCGACGGGTTCGAGGTGCTGCGCCGGATCCGGGCGACGAGCCAGGTGCCGGTGATCCTGCTCACCGCCCGCAGCGAGGAGCTCGACCGGGTGATCGGGTTCACCGCGGGCTCCGACGACTACGTCACCAAGCCGTTCAGCGCGCGGGAGCTCGCGCTGCGGGCGCGGGCCGTGCTGCGCCGCGCCGAGGGCGCCGAGCCCGCCGCGGAGGACCGGGTGCTGCGGTTCGAGGGCCTGGCCATCGACCCGGACGCGCGGACCGTGGTGGTGGACGGCGAGCGGAACGTGGAGCTGTCCGCGCTCGACTTCGACCTGCTGCTCGCGCTCGCCCGCGCGCCGCGGCGGGTGTTCACCCGGCGCGGGCTCATCGAGCAGGTGTGGGGGCGGGACTTCTTCGGCGACGAGCGGGTGGTGGACGTGCACATCCGCACCCTGCGGCGGGCGCTCGGCGACGACGCGAGCGCGCCCCGGTTCGTGGGCACGGTGCGGTCGGTCGGCTACCGGTTCGTCGCCCGGCCGGCCGGATGACCGGCCGGCACCGCCGGGGCGCGCGGGGCGGGGCGATGCGGGCCACCGCCGCCCCGTTCGTGCCGGGGGCGGTCGCCGGGGCCGCGGCCGCGCTGGTGTGCCTCCCCGTCCGCGCGCTCCGCGGGCTCGCCGCGGCGGTACGGCGGGCGGCCCCGTCGCCGCTGCGCGCCGCGGCGTCCCGGGTCGCCTGCCTCGTGGCGGCGGCCGGGCGGGTGATCACGCTGCCGCTCGCGGTACGGCTGGCGCTGTCCCACGTGGCCGTGCTGCTGGTGGCGCTGCTGGCGGTGAGCATCGCCATCGACGTGATCACCAACCGCGACCTGCTCGGCGCGTTCGGCCGGCTCGACTCGGCGATGGCCCTGTTCACCACGCTGATCCTGCGCAAGGCCGGGGCCGAGGTGATGTGGCCCGCGCTCACCATCGGCCTGGTCGCGGCGCTCACCTTGGCGCTGGTGTTCTCCCGGTTCCTGCTGCGGCCGCTGCGGCAGGTCAGCGCCGCGACCCACCGGCTCGCCCAGGGGCACTACGACGACGTGCTCGAGGTGCCGCGGGAGCCGGGGCTCGCCACGCTGGTCGAGGACGTCAACCGGCTCGGCGCCGCGCTCGCCGACATCGAGCGCCGCCGGGCCCGGCTGATCTCGGAGATCGCCCACGAGATGCGCACGCCGCTCACCATCCTCCGCGGCCAGATCGAGGGCATGGCCGACGGCATCTTCGCGCCCGACGAGGCGATGTTCGCCTCGCTCGCCGACGACCTCAACCGGCTGCAGCGGCTCGTGGACGACCTGTCGAACCTCTCCCGGGCCGAGGAGGGCGCGTTCGACCTGCAGCGCACCCGGGTCGACGTGTCCGAGCTGGCCCGCAGGACCGCCGAGTGGCTGCGGCCGCAGTTCGACGACGCCCGGATCCGGCTGGTCGCGGTCCCCGGCCCGCCGGTGGCGGCGTGGATCGACCCGGGCCGCATCCGGCAGGTGCTGGTGAACCTGCTCGGCAACGCGCTCGCCGCGTGCGATCCCGGCGGCCGGGTGGAGATCGCGGTGCGCCCGGTCGGCGGCCCGCACCCGCACGTGGAGATCCGGGTCACCGACGACGGCGTCGGCATCGCCCCGAGGGATCTCGACCGCATCTTCACCCGGTTCGAGCGGGTCGAGCACCCGGGCCGCCCGGCGCGCGCGGGCGGCAGCGGCATCGGGCTCACCATCGCCCGGGGGATCGCCCGCGCCCACGGCGGCGACATCGTCGCGTCCTCGCCCGGCCCGGGCCTGGGGGCGACCTTCACGGTATGGCTGCCGCTGGAGGCGGTACGGCAAGCCGGCGCGGCCGGCTGACCGGCCGTCCCGTGCCGCGGCCGGTCAGCCGGTCGCGGGCCCGGGTCAGCGGCGGACCGGGCAGGCGGGCGGGATCGCGGCGACGATCTCGGCGGGCAGGGGCGGCAGGCCGACCGCGGCGCGGCGCTCGTTGAGCCGGTCCACGTCCGCCACCGGCCAGGGCCGGTCGCCGTGCTCGGTGTGCACCTGCTGCGTGCCGTACCGCTGGAGCCTGCCCGCCGCCACGAGCACCCGGTCGCACAGGTACGCGTACAGGCGGGGGTTCGCCTCGCCGTGGGCGACGGCCGCGGCCATCAGCTCGGCGCACCGGGCCTGGAAGGGGCGGTCGTGGTCGGCGTGCAGGGCGAGCAGCCACAGGTCCTCCGCGGCGCGGTCGCCGATGCGGGACCGGGGCGGCCAGGCGTCGCGCAGCACGGTGCGGAGCCAGGCGGTGTTGTCGCGGTCGATCGCGTGCATGCGGGCGAGCAGGCGGGCACGCCGTACCGGGTCGCCGGGTCCGGCCCGCCGTACCGCGGCGCGGATCGCCTGGTCGGCCGCTGCCCGGCGGCCGAGCTCGGCGGCGAGGTCGAGGTCGACGCCGAGGTCCGCGCCGGTCACGGCCCCTCCCCGGCGAGCAGGTTCGCGATCGCCGCGCCGATCGGCAGCCCCGCCTCCTCCTCCAGCCACAGCCACTGGCCGTTGCCGTTGACCTCGAGGAAGACGTGGTCGCCGTCGGGGGTGACGATCAGGTCGACGGCGCCGAACGCGAGGCCGAGGTCGGCCACGACCTCGACGCAGGCGCGCGCCACCGGCTCGGGCAGCTCGCACGCGGACCAGTCGAGGCCCGGCGCGTCGAACCGCCAGTCGACGGCGGTGTGCGCGGACGCCTGGCTGTCCACGGCCGCGGCGAACATCTCCCGGCCCACGACGACCGCGCGGATCTCGTGGTCTTTCTTCACGTACTCCTGGAACAGGCACGGGGTGACGCGGACCCGGTCGAGGTGGGCGGCGTGCTCGTCGGTGATCTCCGTGGTCATGACCACCTGCGGCACCCTGGCGCCCTTGGCGACCGGGCGGCCGCTCAGGCTCTTGTAGACGACCCGGTCCCGTTCCCGCAGGAAGGCGCGGGCCGCGTCCGGGTCGTTCGTCACGAGCGTGTCGGGCACGCGCAGCCCTCTGCGGCGGGCGACGGTGAGCTGCAGCGGCTTGTACTGGGCGGTGGTGAGCTTCTCCGGGTGGGAGACCCACCGCGCGGGGAGGCTGCGCAGGAGCCCGCCGATGCCGCGGCGGGTCTCGGCGAGGGCGAACTCGCGTTCCAGGCCCTTCAGCGCGTCGGGCAGGCCGAACGCGCGGGGGCGCCGGTAGTAGACGCCGCGGACCTCGGCGAGGTCGACGACGGTCTCGCCGTGGCGGAGCGCCGCGCGCCACGGCCGGTCGCCGGTGAGCGTCGCGGTGAGCGTGGCGGCCATCGGGTAGTCGGCGAGGTCGAACCGGGCCACGCTCGTGCCGCGGGCGCGCAGCTCGCCGATGACGCGGTCGGCGTGCACGTCGTCCGGCTGGGTGAGGACGAGGACCCGCGGCCTGGTGGGGTTGATCTCGGGCATCGGCTACCCCTCCGTCCACGGCTCGAACCGCAGGGCGCGGGCGATCCGGCCGGCCTTCTTCAGCCACTCGTCCCGGTAGACGGCGATGGTGAACCGGTCGCGGTAGCGGCCGTCGAGGAAGATGTGCTCGCGCAGCCGCGCCTCGACCCGGAAGTACCGGTCGATCCCCGACCGGTACTGGCGCAGGGCGTTGTCGTAGGAGTCGGCGTAGATCTTGCGCATGGCGGTGGTGAGGAAGAGCTGGGTGAGGAACAGCGCGGCCGCCTCGATGCCGAGCCCGGTCGACCGGGTGCCGGGGTCGGCGACCACGCTCAGCCACGCGTACCCGTCGGCGGCGTTCCGGTTGTACAGGGACAGCCAGACCACCGGCGTGCCGTCGGGGCGGGTGGCGACGAGCTGGCGGGTGGGGTCGAGGCGCATGCGCTCCTGGAAGATGCCGAGGCTCGGCGCCGGCTCCCGGTAGCCGAGCAGCCCGCGTACCTCGGGGTGGTTCTCCCACTGGTAGAGCAGCGGGTGGTCGGCCGGGTCGACGGCCCGCAGGCGCAGGTGGCGCGAGCGGGTCGGGGCCGGTCTGCCCTCGGCGGTCCGCGCCAGGTCGGCGACGTCCCAGTCGGTCAGGTTCTGCTGCACGGGCTCACCCGTCTCCTTCTCACTCGTCGGTCCGGTCGGGCCCGGCCTGCTGGGCGTAGAGCCGCGAGTAGACCGGGCCGCCGTTCACCAGGTCGCGGTGCCGCCCCCGCTCCACGATCGCCCCGTCGGCGAGGACGACGATGTGGTCGGCGTCCACGACGGTGGAAAGCCGGTGCGCGATCACCAGGCAGGTGCGGTCGGCGCTGAGCCGCTGGAGGGCGGCGTTCACCAGCCGCTCGTTCTCCGCGTCCATCTGCGAGGTGGCCTCGTCGAGCACGAGGATGCGCGGGTCCTGCAGGATCGCCCGGGCGATCGCCATGCGCTGCCGCTCGCCGCCGGAGAGCCGGTGGCCCCGGGCGCCCACCCGGGTGGCGAGGCGGTCGGGGAGGGCGTGCACCGTGTCGTGCAGGTTCGCCGCCTCCAGCGCGGCCCACATCTCCTCCTCGGTGGCGTCGAGCCTGCCGTACCGGAGGTTGGCGGCGATGGTGTCGTTGAACAGGAACGGGTCCTGCGGCACGCAGCCGACCAGGGCGCGCAGGCGGTCGTCGTCGAGGTCGGCGGCGTCGGTCCCCCGGATCAGGACCCTGCCGGAGGCCGGCGGGTAGATCGCGGTCGCCAGGTAGCCGAGGGTCGTCTTGCCGGAGCCGCTCGGGCCGACCACCGCGACCTTCTCCCCGGCCCTGACCCGCAGGTTCACGCCGCGCAGCGCCCACCGCTCCGGCCGGTACGGCGCGGCGTCGCGACCCGCGGGGCCGGTGGGGCCGGCGCGGTCCGGCCGGGCGCGGTCGTAGCTGAACCACACGTCCCGCAGCTCCAGGTCGGGGACCTCGCCGCCGGCGGCGTGGTTCCCGGCCGGGACGGCCGTCTCGGCGGGCGGCCGCTCCCGCACCTGGAGCGCGGGGCGGCTCACCGGGACGTCGAGGAAGGCGTAGATGCGGGTGAGCGAGGCGCCGGCGGCGGCGAGCCGGGTCCGGGACTCGGCCATCGACGACAGCGGCAGGTACAGGCTCGCCAGTGCGGCGGCGAATCCGGCGACCGTGCCGATGCTCGTCGCGCCGGTGCTCACCAGCCACATGCCCACCCCGACCGTGACGACCGCGACGAGCGCGCCCATGACGGTCACCGCGAACCTGACCAGCGCCTCGATCCGGGTCCGCCGGATCCCGAGCCGCCGCACCCGGTCGGTGAGCCGCAGGAAGCGTTCCTCCTCGTGGTCCTGGCGCCGGAACAGGCGGATCTGCAGCGCGCCGGACACCCCGGTGGTGTCCGACACCACGCCGATCAGCTCCTGCAGGCCCGCGAGCTGGGTGGCCGCGGTCCGCGTGGCGTGGCCGCGGGCGATCCGTACCAGGAGCACGGCGAGCGGCACGGAGACCAGGGCGACGAGGGTGAGCCGCCAGTCGAGCACGAGCACGGCCGCGACCACGACGAGCAGGTTCGCCGCGCCGGCGAGCAGCGCGGGGATGTCCATCGCCATCGCCACCTGGACGTTGGAGACGTCGTTGGCGAGTAGGGTGAGGAACGCTCCCGACTCGCTGGACGGGTAGAAGCCGAACGGCACCCGCAGCGCGTGCCGGTACAGGGTGGTGCGCATCCGGCTGGCGACCGTCTCCCCGAGGGCCGCCGTGGTCACCATGCGCAGGGCGAGCACGCCGGCCTGGGCGACCGCGACGGCGAGGACGACCAGCAGCGGGGGCCACAGCACCGCCGTCCCGGTCCCCGCGACGACGCCGTCGACGAGGGCCCGGACCACGAACGGGGTGACCAGCACCCCGAGCGAGCCGGTCACCGACAGCAGGACGACGCCGATCAGCCGGGCCGCCTGCCCGTGCAGCAGCTCACCGGTACGGCGGGCGAGCGGGCTGCCGGTGAGCCATGCGAACACGGCGGTGAACACGCCCGCCACCCGGTCGCCCCTGCCGCTTCGCGCCATTCTCCCCGCCCTTTCGATCGCCGGAACCGGTGCCCGGGAGAAGTGTTTCCCCCGGGCACCGGAACCACCTCGGAACCACTCGGAACCGGCCGGATTCATCCAGCGGAGCACCTCACGCACGGTGAATCCGGACCGCCCTTTTCCGTGTCGTGAACGGGCCTTTTCTCCCCCAGGGTTCCCCGGTCAGGAGAACTACGCGAGGGGCACGGGGAAATTCAGTCGTTGATGCACTGGAAACCGTTGTCGATCCAGACGTAACCGGTGGAGTTGTACCGGGTCGCGTACACGCGGAGGTACCGTTCCTCGTCGGCGATCCCGGCGTCGCCGGAATCGCCGACCGGGGTGAAGGAGAGACCGGCCGCGAAAGGCAGGACCGCGGCGTCCGCGGTCTTCTCGAAATCCGCGAAACGGTCCTCCGGAACCAGCGTGGGCTCGTACTCGGTGAGCCCGCTCATCTCCAGCGCGCCCTGGTCGAGGTCGACCTCGGCAGGGGTGTACGTCGGCACTTCCTGACTCCTTTCGGGAAAGATGCCGGAAAGGGTTCCCTGGGGAGAGCGTCACCCGGCGGGGTCCACCGCCGGTTCACCGGGGGAACACCGGCGATACACCGCGCCGTCGCCCGTCCGGCACCGCGGATCCACGCGGCTGCGGCCGGCCCGGCGCGGCGGTCAGCGGGCGGCGCCGCGGGCGTCGGCGAGGGTCGGCGGCCGGGCGGCGAGGATCCGCTGGTGGAGCTCGGCGAGGTGGGGTCCCGGCTCCACGCCGAGCTGCTCGGTCAGCACGTCCCGGCACTGGAGGTAGGCGGCGAGCGCGTCCCCGCGGCGGCCGTCCTCGTAGAGCGCGATCATGAGGTCCGCCCACAGCCGCTCGTGCAGCGGGTAGATGGCCAGCGCGACCCGTAGCCAGGCGACCGCCTCGCCGTACTCGCCCAGCCTCCGGTGGACGGCGGCGAGCCGGTGCAGCGTCTCGATCAGCCGGTCGTCGAGCAGGGTCGCGGCGTTCCGGAGCGCCTCGGACTCGCCGACGAGGTCCTCCAGGGCGGGCCCGCGCCACAGCTCGGCCGCCGCGCGCAGGTGCCCGGCCGCGGCCGCGTGGTCGCCCCGGGCGAGCGCCGCCGCGCCCGCGGCGCGGTGGTCCTCGAAGCGCACGACGTCCAGGCTGTCCTGCGGCGCGTCCAGGCGGTAGCCGCTCGGGACCGTGCGGATGGACGCCCCGGTGGCGCGCAGCTCGTTCCGGAGCATCGACACATACGTTTTCAGATTTCCGTGGGCGGAGGCCGGCGGCCGCTCTCCCCACAGCGCGTTGGAAAGTCGTTCGGTCGAGACCGCCCGGCCGCGATTCAGCAGCATATAGGCGAGAAGTTGCCGCAGCTTCAGCCGCCGCAGCTCGACGCGACCGCCGTCCGCCCTGTGCACCTCCAGTGGACCCAATAATAAAAACCTCACCTGGCCATCCTCCCCCGGGGGGCAATTTTCGGTGACCCACTAGGCGGCCTGAAGCGATCAGATTCAACTCGCGGTGTGACGACGGTGTCAAGGAATTCTTAAGGAACGGGAACACGCATCGGTGCGCACCTGTTATCGCGGGTCACCCATCGCGTACGCCGCCGGTGAAACATGCAGCGATTTCGGGTGCGGCCCACGGCCGGGGAGAAACGAATACCGAGCGTGACGGATCTCCGGGCCCGGCGGGATTGAAATCAGCCTGAAATCCGGCCGCGCCGACGCGGCCGGGGCGGGCGGCGCCCGCGCGCCGCCGCGGGCGCGGCGCCGATCGCCATGAAGGCGAGGCCGAGGCCGATGACCAGGGTGGTCAGATGCCAGGCCTGGTAGGCGCTCATCAGCGAGGCACGCAGGGTCTGGCCCATGAACGCGGTCTGGCGGAGGGCGGTGAGCTCCTCGTCGCCGCGGCGCTCGGCGAGCTGGGCGCTGATCTCGGAGTAGGTGCGGCCGCCGGTGGCCTTGCGCACGTTCGCGCCGATCATGTCGGCGAAGGCCTTCGCCTGGTCGCCGGTCGCCACCGCGGCGCCGGCGTGGCGGGCCAGGTGCGGGGGCAGCTTCTCCGCCTCGGGGAAGACGATCTTCTGGTCGGCGAGCTCGCGTCGGATCTCGGCGCGCCCGCTGCGGCCACGGGCGACCATCACCGGGCCGGCCGTGAGCATCGCCGCGCCGACCACGGTGAGCAGCGCTACGGCAAGCCCTCGGATATCGGTCATCTATGCCCTCCGGTGGAGAAGTGGCCGGTCGGCGCCTCCCCGGCCCGGCTCACGGGCGGGCACGGCGTGCCGGGCGGTCCGGAGCGGCCCCCGTGGCGCGCCGTCATATGGGGGACGCGGGTTGCGGGGCCAGGGCGTCGGACCGGCGCACGGTCGGGTTCGGTACGGCGGGCACGTCCGGCGTGCCGCCGCGCAACAGGTAGGCGACCACGTCGGCGGCCCCGTAGTCGGGCGCCGGCAGGTGGGCGAGGAAGCCGAGGTCCTGGCCGAGGGTGACCAGGGGCGGCTCGGCGTAGCCGTCCTGCCGGGTCTGGCCGAGTCCCGCGGTCGCGGTGAGCGCGTTGCACAGGCAGTGCCGTCCGGCGGTCTCCTCCGCGCTGCCGCCCTTGCGCACGAACAGGTCGACGGGCTCGGCCGGGCAGCGGTAGCCGACGTCGCCGTCCGGCTTGAGGTAGGGGGTGCGCAGGTAGCCGAGGTCGCACAGCCGGGGGCGCGCGGCGTACACCCGCTCCTCCGACAGCGTGCCCGCCAGCCGGGCCACCTTGAACGGGAAGCCGGTCGGCGAGGAGGACGGGTCGTTGCGCACGTGCAGCATGCCGCGCGCGGCGAGCCGGAGCAGCCGCCGCCGGGTGCGCTCGTCGAGCCCGGACTCGCGGCACAGCGCGAACGCGGTGCCCACCTGGATGCCCGCGGCCCCGGCGGCGAGCGCCTCGGCGAGCCCCTGCGGGCCGGCGTACCCGCCGGCGAGCCAGAACGGCAGGCCGAGCGCGGCCACCTTCGCCACGTCGATGCGGTCGCGCGGGCCGTACACCGGCTCGCCGGTCTCGCTCAGCCGCATCCGGCCCCGTGGCGGGGCGCTGTGGCCCCCCGCCACGGGGGTTTCCAGGACGAAGCCGTCCGGCCGGGTCGCCGGGTTGCGGCTGAGGTGGACGGCGAGCACCGCCGCCGAGACGATCGCGAGAAAACGGGGACGGAGCGGCGGCGGTGCCCCTGGTACGGCGAGGCGCGATGGGTCGAAGGTGATCACGTGCGGGGCGTCGGCCCCGGCGACCGTGATCGACAGCCTGGCGGGGCGTCCGGCGGCGAGGGCGTCGAGCAGGGCCGGGATCTCGCTCGGGATGCCGGCGCCCATGAGCACGTAGTCGACCCCGGCGAGCATCGCCCCGTAGACCGAGGCCGGGGTGGCGAGCTGGATCTTCTCCAGGTAGTTGACGCCGATCGGGCCGTCGTGGCCCTGTTTGGCGAGCCAGACCTCCACGAAGTTGCCCGCGGCCTGCAGCTCGTCGCGCCACGGGTTCGGGCGCAGGCCGAGGCGGGGCACGGGCCGGAACGGGCGTCCCTCGGGGATGCCGCCGGGCACGTAGTAGCGCTCGAGGATGCGCTCGGCGGCCTGCCTGCGCGGGTAGGCGGCGAGGGCGCGCCGTACGTGGCCGCCCGGGTCGCCGAGCTGGAGGCGGCGGGCCATCAGCGTGTCGAGGGCCACCCCGGACACGACCCCGAGCTGGCCGGTGGCGGCGACGGCGCGGGCGAGCCGCCAGCCGGACACGCCGACCCCCATGCCGCCCTGGATGATCCGGGGGAGGGCGTGGCGCCCCGTCTCGCCGAGTTGCTGAGCAGCGGTCACCCAGACGCCCTTTCCACGGATCTCGTACGGCCGGCAACGACCCGTAAGCCAACGATCATGATCTCCGCTGCCCGTGGACAGGGGGGCCACGGGCAGCGGAGCCCATGTGCAGCGCGGCTTGATCACGGCCGGGGCCGAAGCCGTCTCCCAACCCGGCGGCACGAACCGGGGACTTCGGCCCCTCTGCGGGACTCATGGCGGAGGCATCCGAAACCAGTACGGGCCGGTCGTGATCGCGCCACCACGAGCATGCCGCCCCGCCCATTCGCCGCACCTGGGACTTTGGTCCCGAAACGGTGGACCGATCGTCCCGTTCGCCGCCGCCCGCACGCCCGCCCGCGGCGCCCCTCCTCATGATCATGATCCGCAGGTGGGAGGGCCTGCCGCCCTCGGCCTCCCGGTGGACCAAGAGCCGACCGGAAAGGGTCCTTGGACCCTGGTTGCGGTCTCGCGGAACGGGTTCCTTGTGTGAGACGTAGCCCTCAGCCGGTCGGCCCCCACCGGCCGGTGCCCGGAAGGGGACTCGGATGAAGGTGAGGCGCGGTGTTCCCCGCTGCTCGCCCCGCGGTACGGCGAGCCGGCTCGGCCGGCGCCGCGCGGGGCGGTCAGAGGCGCGCGATGCGCACCTTCCACAGCTCGGGGCCGGTCTCCACGTAGTCCCAGGAGAACTCGCCGGTGCGCTCGGCGGCGAACTGGTGGTAGAGCGGCTTGGGATCGTGGTCGTTGACGAGCACGAACCCCTCACCCGGCCGGAGCGCGTCGAACGTGGCGAAGATCCGCGCGTGCCGCCCGCCATGCGGCAGCGCCCGTACGTCGAGTTCGCCGTCGACGAGCTCGGCGGTCGCGTCCGGGTCCCCTGCGGTCTCTCCAACAGCGTCGTGACCCCCGCAGGCGCACCGGTGCTCCGCCGGGGCGTGCCCGTGTGCATGCCCGTGGCCGTGCCCGTGGCCGTGCCCGTGGCCGCCGCAGCCGCATCCGCGGGCGGCCTCGGCGGCACCGGGGTGCGCCTGCTCGCCGAGGATCTCGTGCATGCCGTCGAGCAGGCCGGCCAGATCGGCCCCGGCGTCGGCCAGGGCCGGCAGCAGCAGGTCGTTCTCCTTGCGCAGGTGGACCTGGAACAGCACGTCGAGCGCGCTCGCGGCGCCCGCGATCTCGCCGGTCGTGGTCGCCTGCTCCAGCTCGCCGACCAGCTCGCGCAGCACCGCGTGCTCGTCCACCATCGCGCGCACCAGCAGACGGGTCTCGGCGAGATCGGCACCGGCGGCGTACAGGGTGCGCTCCTCGGCGAGGGCGTGCGGCAGCACCTCCTTGGTGCAGAAGGCCACCATGCGCGCCCGGCGGTCGTACGGCGAGAGCAGCCGGTCGATGTCGCGTCGCAGGGCGACGGCGTGCTGGGCCATGGTCAGGCCGAGCCGCCGATGGTGGTCCCGGATCGCCCGGAGCGTTGCCTCCTGGGCGTGCGCTCCGTGGGCTGCGGTGGTTCGAGCGGTCATGTCGGGCTCCTTCCCCGGGTCCGGCACCTGCCGAGAGTCGAGGATAGTTTTTACGATGTCTCTTGTATTTACAATGCCGTCTGTGCAAAATCAAGGTGTGACCGAGCACGACGCGCGAATCGACCCGCGCGCACACCGAGTGCTGGCGGACGTGAGCCGGGTGGCCGTCCTGGAGACCCTCCGCCGGGCGGGCCGTCCGCTGTCGATCCCGGAGATCGCCGCCGAGGTCGGCCTGCACCCGAACACCGTGCGGGCACACCTCGCCCTGCTCGCCGAGTACGGCTACGCGACCGGTAGGACCGAGGACCGCGACCGGCCCGGCCGCCCCCGCCTGCTGTACGCGGCCACGCAGCGGCACGACGAGGACGACCGCCGCAACTACCGGCTGCTCGCCGAGGTGCTGGTCGGGTACCTCACCGGCGTCAGGGACTCCCGGTCGGGCGACACGCTGTCCAGCCCGGCGTCCGCGGCGATCGCGGCGGGCCGCGTGCACGGCACCCGCATCGCCGGCGCCCGGGCACGCAACGGCCGCCCGCTCGACGCCGCCGAGGCGACGCGGCGCGTGGCCGACCTGCTCCGCGACGCGGGCTTCGACCCGCGCCCCGCCCCCGACGGCAGCCACATCGAGCTGCGCCACTGCCCGTTCCGCGAGCTCGCCCGGACCAACGCGGACGTGGTCTGCGGCGTGCACCTCGGCCTCATGCAGGGGGCGCTGCAGGAGCTCGGCGCCTCGGTCACCGCCTCGTCGCTGCGCCCGTTCGCCCGCCCGGGCGTGTGCGTCGCCACGCTCCGTCCCATCGACCGCCCCGCCGACGAAGGACCACCGCCACCGAGATGAGCCGCCCGTCGCCTCCCGCACCCCCGCCCGGCACCGGCCGCGCGGCCCCCGCCGCGCCACCGGCCGACGCCGCCGCGCCCGCGGCAACGGCCGGCACCGCCGCAGTGCCCGCAGCGGCGGACGCCGCCGCGGCACCCAGGGCGGCGGCCGAGGCCGCCGAGGTGTCCCCGGCGGCGCAGGTCGCCGGGCTGTCCGCTGCGCCGGCCGACCCGGCCGGGGTGTCCCCGGCCACGACCGCCGCACGGCCGGCGGGCGGATCGGGGCGGCCCGCCGTGGCGCGGCTGCCGCTGCTCGCCGGGGCCGCCCTCGCGCTGGTCGCCGGGGCCGCCCTCGCGCTGGTCGCCGGGCTGTGGGGCGGGCTGGCGCGGCTCGAGGTGGCGCCGGTGCCGCGGGAGGCGTTCGCGGCGGAGCACGGGCCGCTCATGGCGCTGGGCTTCCTCGGCACCCTGATCGCCCTGGAGCGCGCGGTGTCGCTGCGCCGCCGCTGGGCGTACGCGGCGCCCGCGCTCGGCGGCCTCGGGGCGATCGCCCTGGCCGCGGGCCTCGCCCAGGCCGGGCGGGTGGCGCTCACCGCGGCGGCGGGGTGGCTCGTCGCCTGTTATGTCGTCGTCGTGCTGGAGCGGCGGCCCGGCCGCGCGGTCGGCGTGCAGCTGACCGGGGCCCTCGCCTGGTACGGCGGTGGCCTGCTGTGGCTCCGCGGGCACCCGGTCGCCGACCTGGTGCCGTGGACGGCGGCCTTCCTCGTCCTCACGATCGCCGGGGAGCGGCTGGAACTCGCGCACGTGGCGTTCCTGCGGCGACGTGCGGCCGACGGCCTGATCGCCACGGCGGGCCTGCTGGTCGCGGGCGTGCTCATCTCGGTTCCGCTCCCGGGCGCGGGGTGGCGGGTGGCCGGGGTGGGCATGCTCGCGCTGGCCGGATGGCTGGCCGTCTTCGACGTGGCCCGCCGTACCGTGCGCGGGGCCGGACTGACCCGGTTCACCGCGGTATGCCTGCTCGGCGGGTACGCCTGGCTCGCGGTGGGCGGGCTGCTGTGGGCGGTCGCCGCGCGGCCCGACGGCGGGCTGTACGACGCGGCGCTGCACGCGGTGTTCCTCGGCTTCGTGATGTCGATGGTGTTCGGGCACGCGCCGGTGATCCTCCCCGCGGTGCTGCGGGTGCGCCTGCCGTACGGCCCGGCGATGTACGGCCCGCTCGCGCTGCTCCACCTCGCCCTGGCCGCCCGGGTGGCCGGTGACCTCGCCGGGATCGGCCCGGCGCGCGCGATCGGCGGGGTGCTCGGCGAGGTGGCGCTGGCGGGCTTCGCCTGCTGCGCGGTTGCCGCCGCGCTGCGCGCCCGCAGGCGTGTCCCGAAGGAGCCGTCATGACCTCGGCGGGCATCCGCATCGAGCGCCGCCGCCCCGAGACGCCCCGGCCGCGGCCGGGGAGGGCGCGGTGGCACGCGATCGCGAACGCGGTGGTGCTGGTCTGGCTCGCGCTCGCCGCGGTCGCCGTGGCCGCGCAGGGCGTGCTGCCCGCGCCGCGCTGGTCGGCGCTGCACCTGTTCCTGCTCGGCGCGGTCACCAACGCGATCGTGACCTGGAGCGAGCACTTCGCGGTCACCCTGCTGCGGCTCGCCGACCCGCCCGCCCGGTGGCGGGCCGGGCGGCTCGTCGCGCTCAACGCCGGTGTCGTGGCCGTGCTCACCGGGGCGTCGGCCGGCCCGGTCGCCGTCGGAGTGGCCGGGGCGGCGGTCGTCGTCGCGGTGGTCGCCGCGCACGTGGCCGTGCTCGCGGTCCGGGCCCGGGGCGCGCTCGCGGGCCGGTTCTCGCACGTGGTGACCTGGTACGTCTGGGCCGGGGCGGCGCTGGCCACCGGCGGCGTGCTCGGCGGGATCGTGCTCGCCGGGGCCGTGACCGGGGCGGCCGGGGAGCGCCTGATCGCCGCGCACGCGCACGTCAACCTGCGGCGGGATCGTGCTCGCCGGGGCCGTGACCGGGGCGGCCGGGGAGCGCCTGATCGCCGCGCACGCGCACGTCAACCTGCTCGGCTGGGTGGGGCTCGCCGTGCTCGGCACGCTGTTCACGCTCTGGCCGACCGTGCTGCGCACCCAGGTCATCGACGGGGTGGGCCGGATCGCCCGGCTGTCGGTACGGCTCGCCGTACCCGGGCTCGCGCTCACCGTCGGCGGGTTGCTCGCCGGGGCGCGGTGGGCCGCCGCGCCGGGCCTGTTGCTGTACGCGACGGCCGCGGCGCTCGCGCTCGTGCCGTTCCTGCGCACCGCGCGGCGGCGCCCGCCGCACGGCGCGGCCGCGTTCCTGCTCGCCGCGGGCACCGCCTGGTTCGTCGTCGCCGTCGCCGCCGACCTCGCCGTGGTCGCCACCCGGCCGCCGGAGCGGGTCGGCGAGACGATCGAGGCGGCGCTGCCGCCGGTGCTCGCCGGGTTCGCCGGCCAGACGCTGATCGGCGCGCTCACCTTCCTGCTCCCGGTCGTGCTCGGCGGCGGCCCGGCCGCGCTCAAGCGCAACGCCGCCCTGCTCGAGCGGTTCTGGCGTACCCGGCTCGCCGCGATCAACGTCGGCCTCGCGGCGGCCGTGCTGCCGCTGCCCGGCCCGGTCCGGGCGGCCGGCCTCTGCGTGGTGGTGGCCGCGCTCGCCGCGTTCGTGCCGCTCGCGGTCGCCGCCGTGCTGCGCTCGCGCGGCGTGCGGATCGCCCCGGCGACCGGCGGGATCGCGGTCGGCGTGCTCGCCACGCTGCTCGCCGTCGCCGCCTCGGTGACAACCGTGGCCGAGCCGTACTCCCGCACCGTGACCGGCGGCGGCACCCGGACCGTGGACGTCACGCTCGTCGGCATGAGCGTCGTCCCCGGCGTGATCGAGGCCCCGGCCGGCACCCGCCTCGTGCTCCGGGTGACGAACAAGGACGGCCGGCGCCACGACCTGCGCCTCTCCACCGGACAGCGCACCCCCATGCTGCGCCCCGGCGAGTCGGCCACGCTCACCCTGCCCGAGCTGACCGGCCCGGTGGACGGCTGGTGCACCGTCGCCGGTCACCGCGCCGCGGGCATGACCCTCCGCATCACCGTGGCCGGCACCGCCGCGCAGCCGGCACCCGAGCCCTCACCCGGCCACAGCGCCCACGCCACGCACCAGGCCCCGCTCAACCTGGCCGCCCCGATGAGCCCCGGCTTCACGCCGTACGACGCGACGCTGCGTCCCGCCCCCGGCGGCACCGAGCACAAGGTCGAGATCCGCGTCGTGGAGAAGGAGATCGAGGTCGCCCCCGGCGTACGGCAGCGCATGTGGACCTTCGGCGGCACCGTGCCCGGCCCGGTGCTGCGCGGCAAGGTCGGCGACGTGTTCACCGTGACCTTCATCAACGACGGCACGATCGGCCACGGCATCGACTTCCACGCCGGGTCCCTCGCCCCGGACCGTCCGATGCGCACCATCGAGCCGGGCGAACGCCTCACCTACCGGTTCACGGCCGAGCGCGCGGGCGCCTGGCTCTACCACTGCTCCACGATGCCGATGCTCCAGCACATCGCGAACGGCATGTACGGCGCGGTGATCATCGACCCGCCGGGCCTGCCGCGCGCCGACCGCGAGTACGTGCTCGTCCAGGGCGAGCTCTACCTCGGCACGCCGGGCGATGCGGCCCAAGTGGCGAAGATGCGCGACGGCCGCCCCGATGGCTGGATGTTCAACGGCACCGCCGCCCAGTACGACCACGCGCCGCTGGCCGCCCGCGCGGGCGAGCGGGTCCGCGTCTGGGTCGTCGCCGCCGGCCCCGCCTCCGGCACCGCGTTCCACATCGTCGGCACCCAGTTCGACACGGTTTACAAGGAGGGCGCCTACCTGCTGCGCCCGGACGACCCCGGCGGTGCCCAGGCCCTCGACCTCGCCCCGGCCCAGGGCGGCTTCGTCGAGACCGTCTTCCCCGAGCCCGGCCGCTACCCGTTCGTCGACCACGACATGCGCCACGCCGAGTCCGGCGCCCACGGCTTCTTCCAGGTCACCGGCCGGTAGGTGACGCCGCCGGTCACGCGCCGCCCGGGCCCGGCGGCGGGGCGGACAGGTGGGTGAGGCAGACCGAGGGCTCGGCGAACGGCACCAGGCGATCGGCCGTGACCGGGGCGCGGGTCTCCGCCAGCACGCCCTGCATCATGCCGAGGTGCAGCGCGCACACCACGTCGGTGTGTCGCTCGGCGACCTCCCGGAACGGGCAGTGCCGCAGCCGGATCACCGGCCCGACCGGCCCGGTCGCCGTGCCGTGCCCGCCGTCATCCGGGGTTCCCGGCCCGGCGCCGTTCGCCGCCGGCGGCACGACCTCCGGGTCGAAGCCCGCGTCGGCGAGCACCGCGACCAGCCGCCGCACCGCCTCCTCGGCGTCGACGTCCTCCCAGGGCGCGGGCGCCTCGCCCAGGTACCGGCCCCAGGTGCGCCCGGCCTCCAGCGCGGCCTGCTCGGCGTCCGGCAGCCGGGTGGCGATGAGGCCGGTGAGCATCTCGGCGAGCAGCCGGTAGCTGCGCTGCCCGGTCGCCTCCCCGGCCGCCCGGTAGACCATGCGCGGGCGACCGGCCTGGCCGCGCTCCTCAGGCTCCCGGGTGGCGAGGCCGACCTCGACGAGGGCGTCGAGGTGGTAGCGGGCGGTGTTCGGGTGCAGCCGCAGCGCCGCCGCGACGTCCTGCACGCCGAGCGGGCCGTCCGCGGCGCGCAGCACGTCGAGCACCCGGCCGCGGGTGCCGCCCGGCACGGGCCCCGGATCCGTGAGCCTGGTTTCGCTCATAATCATTAGTTTATTTAAAGGCCCTTATAATAAAGAAAAGCACGGTGTTTGATTCAAGCGATCATTCCGGACGTGACGTCGGCCGACGGTGATGATCGATTCCCTGTCGTCTCGCGGGATCGCGCCGGTCATCGCCCCGGTGGCATGCCTCCGCCCGCCCGCGGAGATCACCGGCGGCGCCGGCCGTGCCGTACGGCCGCCGCGCCCGCCTCCTTCGCGCCCGTCCGCGATCGTGACCGGTACCCCGCCCACCCCGACCGTTCGGCGTCACCCCTCCAGCTCGGCGATGCGGGCCCGGGTACGGCGCAGCTCCTCCTTGACCTCGGCGATCTGCCGTTCCAGCTCGAGGATGCGGCGGATCGAGGCGAGCGTCATGCCCTCGCCGGCCAGGCGGGTGACGTACTGGACGACCATGATGTCGTGCCGGGAGTAGCGGCGCTGTCCCCCGGCGGAACGGCGTGGCGTGACGATCCGATGCTGGTCGAGGCGCCGTAGGTACGCGTGCCGTACCTGCAGCATCTCGGCGACCTGGCCCAGCGAGTACAGCGGCGCGTGCTCGTCGTCGAACGGCAGCTCCGGCATCACACCTCCTCCTCACCGGGAAGCTGACTCTCCCGTGCCACGCCAAGTCACGCTCGGATGACCTTCGGGTAACCGGTTCGGAAACGATCTTGCAAAGAATTTATATCTGGACTTATAAGTTCCCTGCGAACTCAACGACAAGTATCCATCATCCGACCTCAGGACGGCTGTGATGATGTCGCTGATCCGCTCCCTCTTCGTGGGCGTTTTGGCGGCCGTTCTCGGAGTCGCCGCCGCGGCCGCGCCCGCATACGGCCTGACCACGGCCTCGATCACGCTCACCACCCCCTATCCCTCCGTCGTCGTCGAGCCCGGCTCCCAGGTGTCGCTCGACCTGAAGGTGAAGGCCTCCCCGGCCGGGCGGGTCGAGCTCGACGTCGACGCGCCGAAGGGCTGGCGGACCTCGCTGCGCGGCGGCGGCTTCGTCGTGTCGAGCGTGCACGCGGGCAGCACCGACGTGACCCTCGACGTCAACGTGCCCGCGGACGCGAAGGGCAAGAACAAGGTGACGGTCACCGCCACCGGCCCCGGCGGGCGCGCCCGCCTGCCGCTCACGCTCTCGGTGCGCGGCGGCGGCTCCGGCTCGATCGGGCTGGAGGCCGAGTTCGCCAAGCTCACCGGCAAGCCGACCGACACCTTCAACTACAGCGTCACGCTGCGCAACGGCACCGCGAAGAAGACCACGTACGCGCTCCAGGTGCAGGGCCCGGCGGGCTGGAACGTCTCGGCGAACCCGTCCGCGCAGTCGCAGGCCACCACGGTCACCGTGGACGGCGGCGCCACTGAGACGATCAGCGTCACCGCCGACCCGCCGGACAACGTCACCGCCGGCGCCTACCCGATCCGGCTCGGCGTGAGCGGCGGCGGGCAGAACGCCGCGATCGACCTCGCCGCCGAGATCAGCGGCACCGGCGAGGTGGAGCTCACCACCAAGGACGAGCGGCTCAACGCCTCCGGCACCTCGGGCGACCGCACCCGTGTCCGGCTCGTGATCACCAACAAGGGATCGGCCCCGGTGAACGGCGTGAAGCTGAGCAGCTCGCCGCCTGCCGGCTGGGAGGTCACCTTCGAGCCGGAGACCGTGAACATCGAGCCGCAGAAGCAGGTCGAGGCCACCGCGATCATCACCCCGTCGGGTGACGCCGTCGCCGGCGACTACATGGTCACGCTGCGGGCGGAGAGCGACGGGCAGACCTCCTCCGCCGACATCCGGTACACCGTGGAGACCTCCACGTGGTGGGGCCTGCTCGGCATCCTGTTGATCGCAGCCGTGGCCGGTGGACTGTGGCAGGTGTTCCGCGTCTACGGACGTCGCTGACCCGGGCGAGGCGCGTATGGACGACAGCGTCGCCAACGTCGCGAAAGGTACGGAGACCAAGGGCACCGCGACCGAGGTCGTCGACCTTCCCGAGCACGTCATCAAGATCGACCGGCTGACCAAGCGGTACGGCGAGGTCACCGCGGTCGACCGGCTCGACCTGCGGGTGCGCAAGGGTGAGGTGTTCGGGCTGCTCGGGCCGAACGGCGCGGGCAAGACCACGACGATCCTCACCCTGCTCGGCCTCATCGAGCCGACCTCGGGCACCGTGCGCGTGCTCGGGATGAACCCGACCAAGGATGCGATCAAGATCAAGCAGCGGGTCGGGTACGTCCCGGACTCCGTGGGCTTCTACCCCACGATGACCGGCCGGGAGAACCTGCGCTACACCGCGCGGCTCAACGGCATCAAGGACGCCGAGGACCGCATCGCCGACGCGCTCGAGCAGGTGGGCCTCACCGAGGCGGCCGACCGGCGGACCGGCGGCTACTCGCGAGGCATGCTGCAGCGGCTCGGCATCGCCGACGCGCTGGTGAAGAACCCGCAGGTGATGATCCTCGACGAGCCGACGATCGCCATCGACCCCGAGGGCGTCAAGCTCGTGCTCGACCTCATCCGCCGGCTGCGCGACGAGCGGGGCATGACCGTGCTGCTCTCCTCCCACCTGCTCTACCAGGTGCAGGAGGTGTGCGACCGGGTCGGCATCTTCGTGCGCGGGCGGCTGGTCGCGGTCGGCTCGGTCGAGGAGCTCTCCCAGCGGCTCGCGCAGGGCCGTACCGTCACCGAGATCGCGGTCGCCGACGACGCCGACCTGGCGGCCCGGCGCATCGCGAAGCTCGACTCGGTACAGCAGGTGGACCGCGAGGGCGATCTGATCGTGGCGGTGTGCACCGCCGACGTACGAGGGAAGATCGCCGAGACCCTCGTCGGCGCCGGGCACACGCTGCTGCACCTGCGGCAGCGCAGCAGTCATCTGGACGAGATCTACCACCGGTACTTCCATGAGCAAGTCAACTGATGTCGCCATTCCGCCGGGGTGGCGCACGGTGGCGCGCAAGGAGATCGCCGACCATCTCAACTCGGCGCGGCTCCTCGTGGTGGCCGGGCTGCTCACCATCTCGGGCGTGGCGGCGGTCTACGCGGCCGGCGGCCGGATCCGCGACGCTGCCCAGGCCGCCACCGGCGAACCCTCGCTGTTCCTCAACCTGTTCACGCTCGCGATCGAGAACACGCCGTTCGCGTTCGTCAACTTCGTGGCCCTGATCGGGCCGCTGCTCGGCATCGCGTTCGGCTTCGACGCGGTGAGCTCGGAGCGGTCCCAGCGCACCCTGCCGCGGCTGCTCGCCCAGCCCATCCACCGCGACGACGTGGTGAACGGCAAGTTCGTCGCCGGTCTCGCGGTGATCGGCATGCTGCTCACCGCGCTCATGGTGCTGGTCGGCGCGATCGGCATCGTCCGGCTCGGCATCGTGCCGTCGCCGGACCAGGTGGCGCGGCTGATCGTGTACCTGGTGGTGTCGTGCCTCTACATCGGGGTGTGGCTCGCCTTCGCCCTGATGCTGTCGATCCTGCTGCACCGGGCCGCCACCGCGGCGCTCACCGCGATCGGCGCCTGGCTCATCTTCTCCCTGCTCGCGGGCCTCATCGTGCAGATGATCGCGGGCGTGTTCACCACCCCCGGCACGATCGCCAACGCCGAGATGCAGCAGGCCCTCGGCCGCCTCTCCCCCGCCTTCCTCTACGAGGAGGTCACCGCGGCCCTGCTCACCCCCGAGCTGCGCACCCTCGGCGTGATCCTGCCCGAGCAGGCCTACCGCGCCGTCCCCAGCCGCCTCCCGCTCGGCCAGAGCCTCCTCCTCGTCTGGCCCCAGCTCACCGCGCTCGTCGCCCTCTGCGCGGTGATGTTCGCGATCGCCTACATCGCCTTCCTCCGCCAGGAGGTACGCGTCTGACCCTCCGCGGAGCGGTACGGCTCCCGCCTCGTCCGGACCGGCGCCACACGCGCGGATCTCCCGGCTCCACCGCCCCCGGCCACTTCGCCGGGGGCGGTTCTTTGTGCCCCGGCCGCCCGCGCACGCCCGGCCATACGCGGGCCGAAAGGTCACGCGCAGGCCGAAACGATCAGCGGCCCAGTGTGCCGTCTGACGTTCCCGCAGCGGGGCGGGAGCGAAACGGGCGGCACCCGGCGAACCCTGTGGGGCCTGCCAAGGCGGCTGTGCCGTAACGGAAAACGCGTGAAGGAAACGCCGTAAAAGAGACACGGCCGCATACCTCGCGCATGTTTTGGCGCTAATGTCGCCTTCGTCATGAATCTCGGGCGCGAGCAGCGGGGTGGTATGGTGCGGGTCGGCGGGCGGGCGGCGTGGCCGGTGTGCGTCGTCAGCCTGTCACTGGTCGCCGTGGGGACGGTGCTCGCCCTGGGCAACGGCACGGACGCGCGGGCGCTCGGGCATCTGCCGTTCGTGGCCGTCTGCGCGGTGGTCGCGGCGGTCATCGAGACGGGCAGGCCGGGCAACGCGGTCGGGCGGCTGCTCGCGCTCGGCGGGTTCTCGTTCGCACTGATGGAGGCCTGCGGCGAGTACGCGTTATACCGGCCGGGCACCACGCTCGGGACCGTTCTGGCGTGGCCGCAGACCTGGCTGTGGGTGCCGGCCAACACGGCGTTCGCGCTGATCCCGCCGCTGCTGCCGGACGGCCGGGCGCCGTCGCGGCGGTGGCGGCCGGTGGTGATCGCCGTCGTCGCCGCGGCGGGGGTGACCGCGGTGCCGGGCTCGCTGCGCCCAGGGGTGAACACGCAGGTCGGCTCGGGGGTGGTCAATCCGCTCGGGGTGCCCGCGCTGGCCGGGGCGGCGGCCGTGGCCGAGGCGGCGTTCACGGCGCTGCTGGGGGTCGTGTTCGCGGGCGGCGCCATACCGCTGGTGGCGCGGGCCGTGCGGGGTGACGCCGCCGAGCGGCGCGGGCTGCGGTGGCTCGCCTACGTCGCGGCGCTCGACGCCGCCATCGTGGCCGGGCGGCTCGCCGCCGGGCTGGCCGACGGCGATCCCGGGTCGGTGTGGCCGCGCGGCAGCCTTCTGTGGGAGTTCGCCGGGGCCGTCGGCATGGCGCTGGTGCCCGTGGCGCTCGGCGCGACCGTGCTGCGCGAGCGCTCCCTGCAGCAGGTGATGTCGGCCCGGGAGGAGGAGCGGCGGCGGCTCCGGCGGGACCTGCACGATGGACTCGGCCCGGCGCTCGCCGCGCTCAGCATGCGGGCGGAGGCGGTGCAGGAACTCGTCCGCGACGAGGCCGCGAAACGGCTGCTCGACGAGATCGTCGCGGACGCGCAGGCCGCCGTCGCCGACATCCGCGGGCTCGTCGACGACCTGCGCCCGCCCGTCCTCGACAGCCTCGGCCTCGTCGGCGCGCTGCGGGCGCTCGCCGGCGGCGGCGACGGGCGGCCCGCGGCGGACGGGCCCGCGGTGCTGGTGCGCGCGCCGGAGGAACCGCCGCCGCTGCCCGCCGCCACCGAGACCGCCGCGTACCGGATCGCGGCCGAGGCCCTGGCCAATGCGCGCCGGCACGCCGCGGCGAGCCGGGTGTGGATCACGTTGGAGGTGGCGGCGGGCATGCTGCACCTGGAGGTGGCCGACGACGGCCGCGGCATCGGCCCGGTACGGCCCGGCGGCGTCGGCCTCACCGCGATGCGGGAACGTGCCGCCGAGCTCGGCGGCGTCTGCGTCGTGGTGCCCCGCCCCCGCGGAGGCACCCTGGTCCGGGCCACGCCGCCCGCGACGGAAGGAGCCCGATGATCCGGATCATGGTGGCCGACGACCACGCGGGCTTCCGCGCCGGCCTGCGCGCCCTGCTCGCCACCGCCGAAGGGATGGAGATCACGGCGGAGGCGGCGACCGGCGAGCAGGCCGTCGCGCTCGTCACGTCGGTGCAGCCCGATGTGGTGCTGATGGACCTCGCCATGCCCGGCATGGGCGGCGTCGCGGCGATCGAGCGCATCGTCCGCGACCATCCGCACGTGCGGGTGATCGCACTCACCATGGCGGGCGACGACGCCTCGGTGGCCGCCGCGATCCGTGCGGGCGCCCGCGGCTACCTCGTCAAAGGCGCGCGGAAGGCCGAGATCGTGCGGGCGGTGCAGGCCGTCGCGGACGGCGAGGCGATCTTCGGCGCGGCGATCGCGGCACGGCTCGCCGCCCACTTCGCCGCCCCCGAGCGGGCCGCGCCGCCCTTCCCCGAGCTGACGCCCCGGGAGCGGGAGATCCTCACGCTGATGGCCGCCCGCCTCAGCAACCAGCAGATCGCCGACCGGCTGGGGCTGAGCCAGAAGACCGTGCGCAACCACGTCTCCCTGATCCTGGGCAAGCTGCGGGTCGCCGACCGTGCGGAGGCGATCGCGCTCGCCCGCGAGGCGGGCCTGTGACCGGCCGTCACTCGGCCACGTAGCGCCACTCGTCGTTCGACATGCGCAGCACGCGCAGCCCCAGCATGCCGTAGACGAGGATGTGCGGCAGCGCGCCGATCGCCTGCACCAGCGGCGACAGCTCCACGGTCAGGAACGGCACGATCGTGCCGGCGAGCGCGACCGGCACCGCCCACCACGGCAGGACGCGCGCCACGGCCGCCCCGATCAGCAGGATGTAGAGGCCGACGTGGGTGAGGAAGCCGGGGAGCAGCATCCCGTACACGAAACCCCACAGGTCGTTCGCGCGGGCGGTGACCTGCTCGGCCTCCGCGGGCGCGAGCTCGTGCGCGAGGGCGAGGTCGTAGAAGTCGGTCGTGAACAGGGTCAGCGCGTGCGCCGCGCCCAGCAGGCCGATCGCCGCACCGATCTCCGACAGGCGCGGCAGCCGCGAGCGCAGCAGGTGCGACAGGCCGAGCACGGTCGGGATGATCGCCATCGTGGCCCACAGGTAGAGCAGGGCGCTGAGCTGCACCTTGGTGTCCTGCTCGCGGAAGATCACGGGGTCGTGCGTGGCGCCGGGCGGCGAGGTGACGAAGGCCAGGAACTCCAGCACCGGCCAGGCGAGTAACGCGACTCCGGCGACGATCCGCCGGAAGCCGGACGCGGGCCGCTCCGCGCCGGGCTCCGCCGGCTCCGCCTCCCGGGCCCAGCCGGTGGCCGCGCCGGGCGGTGCCCCCTGACCTGTGTGGTGATATGCGGTGATGTTCGCCTGATCGTTCATGGCCCGCATGGAACCGCGGCGGCGTCCCGGCGCACCTGTGACAGCGTCCCGGGATTGTCCCGGAGGCGACGGGATTTTCGCGGGCTCACCGGCGGTTCGGCCCGCGCTCCGGCGTTCGGCCACGCCCTCCTCACCGCCGCCGAGAACGCGATCGGCCTCATGGCCGCGCTGCGGCGCCGGGCCACGCCCGCGAACCGCCGCCGACGCCGACGGCGCGGCTCCTCAGCCGTTCTCTTGCCGCCCGCGGTCGTACCCTCGAAGACCACTGGCACTGGCTCGACACCCCGCACTCATTGCGTTTGTTTCGTTTGTTACGGATAATTCGACTAGGAGGTCGGTGTCATGACGGATGTCCAGGCCAAGCGGCTTCAACCCGGATCCATCGATGCCGAGGTGGCGAGTCGCGCCGTTCGCAGGATCAAGGACTACCTCATGCGGCATCCGGAGCGGCTGACCATCGAGGTGGCCGACGAGCATGGGGCCGAGGACCCACTGATCCTGCCTCGTGAAGCGGTGAGCCTGCTCGCGTTCATCCTCGCGCAGGCGGCCGAAGGCCGGGGGGTCACGGTCATACCGTCGCATGCCGAGCTGACGACGCAGCAGGCCGCGGACATGCTAAACGTCTCCCGTCCTTATCTGATCAAACTCCTGGAGGCGGGCGAAATTCCGTATCGCCTGGTCGGCAAGCACCGGCGCATCACGTACGAAGATCTCCAGGAGTACAAGCGCCGTGACGACGCGCGTCGTCGCGCGGCCGCCGACCAGCTTGCCGAACTTGGCCAGGAGTTGGGTATCTGAGCATGAGCCTGGTGGTGGTGTACGACGCGAACGTGCTCTATGGGAACACGCTTCGCGACCTGCTGATCCGCCTCACCCAGACAGGGCGAATCCAGGCAAAGTGGACTAATACCATCCTCGACGAACTGCAGCGCAACCTTGCGGCCAATCGTCCCGACATCCCAGAGGAGAAGCTGCGCAAACTACGACTTCTCATGAACTCGGCCGTCCGTGACTGCCTGGTCGAGGGACACGAGCCGCTGATTGAAGGGCTGAAACTGCCCGACCCCGAGGACCGGCACGTGCTCGCCGCTGCGATCAAGGCGAAGGCTCGGGTCATCGTCACGTCCAACCTTCGCGACTTCCCGGCAGAGGCTCTCGCCGATTGGGATATTGAGGCCAAGTCACCCGATGACTTCATATTGGATCTGATCCATCTGGATGGGCGCGTGGTCTGGGCGTGTGTCCAGCAAATTGCCGATTCAAGGACCAATCCACCGGAAAGCGTCGATGACGTTCTCGACGCTCTAGAGAGAGCGGGACTCGTCGAATCGGTCGCCGCCCTCCGGGCCGGCCAATAGGGCCACGCAGTCGTCTACGCCGACGCCTCACCCGCCCAACGTGTCGGTGCGCCACTGAGGCGATGATGGCGCCCCACGCGCGGATCTCGATTCCGCCCGCTCCCGGTGATCTCACCGGGGGCGTTTCTTTGTGCCCCGACTCTTTGTGCCCCCGTCGCCACCGGTACGGCACGGCCGCGGCGGCCGGGACGGGGGCCGCTCGCCGATTGGGTGCCCGCTCTGCGGAACACGATCCTTGCCTCGCCGATCGGCCCGGCTTAGGTTTCCAGCCACCACGCCCTGTAGTGCCCACTACAGAGCCAGGGCCGACGCGGACCCGGGGGGACGGCCGATGACCGGCGACGGCGGGCGAACGGCCCCGCCGCACGGCACCGGCCGCTCGGGTCGCGGGCGGCCGCGGCGGACGCCGGACCCCACGGCCGGGGCCGGGCCGTACCGCCTACGAGCAGGAGAAAGGAGAGTGCCGATGTCCGTGTCCCCGATGCACTGCAGCGGCACGCCGTACCGCGGCGAGGTGGACCCCGCCACCATGCGGCGGGTGCTCGGCCACTACCCGACCGGGGTGGTGGCGGTCACCGCGATGCACGACGGCGAGCCGGTCGGCATGGCCGTCGGCTCGTTCACCTCGGTCTCGTTGCGCCCCGCGCTGGTCGCGTTCTTCCCCGACTCCGGGTCCACCACCTGGCCCCGGATCCGCGCCGCGGGCGCGTTCTGCGTGAACGTGCTCGGCGAGGAGCACGAGGAGCTGTGCCGGCGGTTCGCCACCCGGGGCGGTTCTTCCCCGACTCCGGGTCCACCACCTGGCCGCGGATCCGCGCCGCGGGCGCGTTCTGCGTGAACGTGCTCGGCGAGGAGCACGAGGAGCTGTGCCGGCGGTTCGCCACCCGGGGCGCGGACAAGTTCGCCTCGCTCGGCTGGGAGCCGGGCGAGACCGGATCGCCGATCCTCGACGACGCCACCGCCTGGATCGACTGCCGCCTGGACGCGGTGCTGGAGACCGGCGACCACTACCTCGCGCTGGGCCGGGTGGTGGACCTCGGCGTGAAGAAGGCGACAGGGCCGCTCATCTTCTACCGCGGCGGCTACGGCGGCCTGCGCGAGCCGGTCGCCTCCTGACCTTGCCCGCCACCCACCTGCCTGTAGCGGTCGCTACAGGAACTGAAAGGTTGACCATGCCGATCGCCGACGCCTCGGCCGCCGCCGCAGGCCGTACCGGTGCCGACGCCCCGGAGGTACGCCCGTGACCCACGCCGTCCTGCCCGGCCGCAGCCCCGCGGAACGCCGCGCCGAGCTGCGCCGCCTGCTCGCCACCGGCGAGACGCTGATCGCCCCCGGCGTCACCGACGCGGCCGGGCTCCGCCTCGTCGAGGAGGCGGGCTTCCGCGTCGCCTACCTCACCGGCGCCGGGCTCGCCAACGCCCAGTACGGGCTGCCCGACATCGGGCTCATCTCGCAGCGCGAGGTCGCCGACCACGTGCAGCGGCTCGCGTCCGCCACCGACCTGCCGCTGATCGTCGACGCCGACACCGGGTACGGCGGGCCGCTCGCGGTGATGCGCACGGTCCGGCTGCTCGAGCAGGCCGGGGCCGCCGCGGTCCAGCTCGAGGACCAGGTGCTCGACAAGCGCTGCGGCCACTTCGACGACCACCGGCTCATCCCGGCCGAGGAGATGGTCGCCAAGATCCGGGCGGCGGTCGACGCGCGCGGCGACTCCGGCCTCGTGCTCGTCGCCCGCACCGACGCGCGCAGCGCGTACGGCCTCGACGAGGCGATCCGCCGCGCGAGGCTGTACGCGAAGGCCGGGGCGGACGTGCTGTTCGTCGAGGCGCCGCGCACCGTGGAGGAGATGCGGACGATCGGCCGCGAGCTCGCCGGCACCCCGCTGCTCGCCAACATCGTCGAGGGCGGCAAGACCCCCGAGCTGAGCGTCGCCGAGCTGGCCGAACTCGGCTTCTCGATCGCGCTGTTCGCCAACTACCTGATGCGCAGCATGCTGCACGCCGGCCGCCAGGCCCTCGCCCACCTCAAGGCGGCCGGGGAGACCCGCAGCCGCACCCCGCACCTGCTGCCGTGGGCCGACCGGCAGACCCTGTTCGGGCTCGCCGCCTACACCGAGGTCGAGCAGAGGTACGCCGATGGCTGAGCGGTTCGACGTGGTGGTGGCCGGGGCCGGGCTCGCCGGGGCGAGCGCGGCGGCCGCCGCGGCCGAGCAGGGCGCCGCGGTGCTGCTGCTGGAGAAGAACCCCACCCCCGGCGGCAGCACCGTGCTCTCCTCCGGGCTCAACGCGTACGCGGGCACCGACGAGCAGGCCGCCGCCGGGGTGTCCGACGGCGTCGAGCTGCTCCGTAAGGACCTGCTCGAGGTCGGCGGGCACCGCAACGACGTGACCCTCGTCGACGCCTACTGCCGCGAGCAGCTCGCCACCTACCGCTGGCTGCGCGGCCACGGCGTTACCTTCGGCCCGCCGCTGCCCGGCTCCGGCCAGTCGGTGCCGCGCTCCCACCCGGCCGACACCGCCGCGATGGTCGAGGCGCTGCTGCGCGCCGCCCGCGCCCGCGGGGCCGAGGTCCGCTACCGGTGGGCGGTGCGCCGCCTGGAGACCGGCGGCGGCCGGGTGGCCGGCCTGGTCGCGGCCGACCGGGACGGGACCGAGCACCGGATCGCGGCGGGCGCGGTGGTGCTCGCCACCGGCGGCTTCTCCCGCAGCCCCGAGCTGATCTCCCGGTTCGCCCCGCGCATGGAGCAGGCGATCAAGGCGGGCGGCTCCGGCAACACCGGCGACGGGCTGCGCATGGCCTGCAAGCTCGGCGCCGGGCTCGCGGACCTGCCGTACATCAAGGCGACCTTCGGCGTGTTCCCCTGGCCGAACCTCGCCGAGGAGGGCCACGGCCTGCTCGCGGTCTACAAGGGGGCGATCGCGGTCAACGGCCACGGCGAGCGCTTCGCGGACGAGTCGCTGTCGTACAAGGAGCTCGGCGACGCCTGCCTCGCCCAGCCCGAGGGCATCGCGTTCCAGATCTTCGACGCCCCGGTGCTCGCCGACGCCAACCCGAACGTGCCGATCTACGACTTCGAGCCGCGGCTGCGCGCCGGGCAGTTCCAGCAGGCCGGCACCATCGCCGAGCTGGCGGACCTGCTCGGCATCCCCGGCGACCGGCTGCAGGCCACGGTCGACGACTACAACGCCCGGATCGCCGCGGGCGAGCCGGACCGGTTCGGCCGCCGCACCCTCTCCGGCGGGGTCGGCAAACCCCGGCCGATCGCCACCCCGCCGTTCTACGGCTACCCGTGCACCGCCGTACTGCTCGCCACCTACGGCGGCGTCACCGTCGACGCCGAGGCGAGGGTGCTCGACGTGTACGGCGAGCCGATCCCCGGCCTGTACGCCGCGGGCGAGGTGACCGGCGGCTTCCACGGCGCGGGCTACGTGACCGGCACCTCGCTCGGCAAGTCCGCGGTCTTCGGCCGGATCGCCGGGATCACCGCGACCAAGGAGGTGGCCACGTGAGCACGGACGTGTTCGACCTGACCGGGCGGCGCGCCCTCGTGGTCGGCGCCGCCGAGGGCGGCCTCGGCGCGCAGGCCGCGCTCGCCCTCGCCCGCCGCGGCGCCGAGGTGGTCGTCGCCGACCTGCCGTCGCGCGGCGCCGACCTCGACGCCACCCTCGGCAGGCTGCTCGCGCTCGGCCGCCGCGCCCGCGCGCTGCGCTGCGACGTCACCCGCGAGGACCAGGCCGAGGCGGCCGTGGCGCACGCCGCCGACCCGGACGGGCGGCTCGACATCCTGGTGAACGCCGCCGGGATGATGCTGCGCCGCGAGGTGGACAAGACCTCGCTCGACGAGTGGCGGCGGGTGCTGGAGGTGAACCTCACCGGCACCTGGCTGCTCAACCGGGCCGCGGGCCGGATCATGACCGGGCGGCGGCGCGGCGCGATCGTCAACTTCTCCACCGTGTACGCCGAGCGGGTCGGCCCGATCCCCGAGTCGGCGTACTACGCCGCCAAGGCCGGGATCGCCAACCTCACCCGCTCGATGGCCGCCGAGTTCGGCCCGTACGGGGTGACCGTGAACTGCCTGGCGCCCGCGGTGTTCTACCCGACCCGGATGACCGCCCCGCTCGCCGACGACCCGGACCGGCTGCGCTGGTTCGCCGAGCGCACCATGCTCGGCCGGCTCGGCGACCCGGAGACCGACCTGGAGGGGCCGCTGCTGCTGCTCGCCTCGGACGCGGGCCGCTACATGACCGGCCAGATCGTGTACGTCGACGGCGGCTGGTCCGCCTGGTGAACCCGCAAAGGAGATCCCCCGCATGAGCCGTACGGCCCTGCTCCTCATCGACTACCAGGTCGCGCTGTGCGAGCTGGGCGAGCACTGCCGCATGCCCGCGCTCGCCGAGCAGGTGGCGCGCCGCGGCGTGATCGCCGCCGCCGAGCAGACCCTCGCCGCCGCCCGCGAGGCCGGGCTGTACGTCGTGCACGTCCGCCTCGCCTTCGACCCGTCGTACGAGCTGCGCACCAACCGCACCCCGCGGTTCGACGCCTACCCGCGCGAGCGGGCGATGCTCGCCGACGCCCCCGGCGCGCGCATCGTGAGCCCGCTCGCCCCGCTGCCCACCGAGCCGGTGATCGACAAGGGCGCGGTCGGCGCGTTCGCGGGCACGCCGCTGCTCGGCATGCTGCTCGCCCAGGGGGTACGGCACGTCGCGCTCGGCGGCGTCGCCACCAACCTCGCGGTCGAGTCGACCGCCCGCGTCGCGGCCGACAGCGGCCTGCAGGTCACCGTGCTGGAGGACCTGTGCGCCTCGTTCGACCCGGCGCTGCACGACGTCGCGATCGAGAAGATCCTCCCCATGTTCGCCTCGGTCCGCACCTCGGCGGAGTTCCTCGCCGAGGTCGACCACGCAACCCGATAGGAGCGGGCATGTCCGTGACCGACACATCCCAGTTCGACGTAGTGGTGGTGGGCGCCGGGGTGGCCGGGCTCACCGCGGCCGTCTCCGCCGCCGAGGCGGGCGCGCGCGTCGTCGTCGCCGAGCGGGCGCCCCGGGACGAGGCGGGCGGCAACACCCGCTACACCGAGGCGTTCCTCCGCATGAAGTCGATCGACGAGGTCTCCGACGACTTCGCCGAGATGCTGCTCGGCGACTTCCAGGGCCACCCCGACCCGGGCCTGGTGGTGGAGACGCTGCGCGACCGCGACTCCTGGTCCGCGCCCGCCCGCACGCTCAGCGTGGTCGACCCGGACGTGGTCGCCACGCTCGCCGACCAGGCCGGGCCGACGCTGCGCTGGATCCGCGGCCACGGGGTGCGGTTCGAGGCGCTGCCCACGCCGTTCCTCACCACCTCCACCACCCGGCTCATGCCGATCGGCGGCGGCGCCGCGCTGGTCGAGGCGCTCACCGCCGCGGCCGAGCGGCTCGGCGTCGAGTTCCGGTACAAGACGGCCGCCCGATCGCTGATCGTCGAGGACGGCGCGGTGGCCGGGGTGCGCACCAGCCGCGGCGAGCTGCGCGGCCGGGTGGTGCTCGCCTGCGGCGGGTACGAGGGCAACCCCGAGCTGATGGCCCGCTACCACGGCCGCGGCGGCCGGTACACGCGGCCGGTGGCGCGCGGCGGCCACTACAACAAGGGCGACGGCCTGGTGATGGGCCTCGCCGTCGGCGCGGCCACCGCCGGGGACTTCGCGCTGTTCCACGCCGAGCCGGTCGACCCGCGCTCCGGCATGCCCGAGGCCGCGATCTTCGCGTTCCCGTACGGCATCCTCGTCAACAAGGAGGGCAGGCGGTTCACCGACGAGGCGCCCGGCCCGGTGGACGCCTGGTACGAGCGGGTGGCCCGGCGCATCCACGCCCAGCCGGACGGCATCGCGTACGCGATCTTCGATGCCGGGTGGGCGGACGTGCCGAACTTCTCCGCGGCGATCCGCACCGACCAGCCGCCGATCGAGGCCGACACCCTGGAGGCCCTCGCCGCCAAACTGGAGATCCCGGCCGACGCGCTCGCCGCCACCGTCGCCGAGTTCAACAAGGCGTGCGTCGAGGGCGAGTTCCGGCCGCTCGAGGTCGACGGGCTCGCCACCCGGGGCCTGGAGCCGCCGAAGTCGAACTGGGCCCGGCCGCTGGTGGCCGCGCCGTACCGGGCGTACCCGATCATCGCGTCGAACGTGTTCACCTTCGGCGGGCTGAAGACCGACGACCGGGCGAGGGTGATCGACACCGACGGCGAGCCGATCCCCGGCCTGTACGCCGCGGGCGAGCTCACCGGCATGTACTACACGAACTACACCGGCTCCACCTCGGTGCTGCGCGGCGCGGTCTTCGGCCGCATCGCCGGGCGGCAGGCCGCCGAGGGCTGACCCCGGGCCACGGCGAGGCGGCGCGCGCGGCCATCGTGAGGGCTCGCCGGCCGCGCCCGCCCCGCCGTACCGGACGGACCCCACCGAACCCCCACCCGCCACCCGGCGAGAACGGCAGGAATCCGACATGCGCATCTGGCACCAGAGCTTCACCGTGCTCGACGACGTGCCGCACTACCGGGACGCGCTGCGCCGGCATCTGACCGCGGCGGCCCGGCCCGGCACCGAGGTGGAGCTGCACGGCATGGCGCCCGGCACCTATCCGAGCTCCTATCCGGGCGTGCACATCGGCCACCTCTACCTGACGAACCTCCACCGCGAGCAGTTCGTGCGGGCCGCGCTCGCCGCCGAGGAGCAGGGCTACGACGCGTTCTTCATCGCCACCCTCCCGGACACCGGGTTCGAGGAGATCCGCACGCTCGTCGACATCCCGGTGGTGGCGTTCGGCAACGCCTCGGTGGCGTACGCGGCGACGCTCGGCACCTGCGTCGGCATCGTCAACTTCATCGCCGCGCTCGAGCCGCAGATCCGCCGCAACATGGCCGCGTACGGCCTCGGCTCGATCGTCGGCCCGATCGTGCAGGTCGAGGCCGAGTTCACCGACGTGATGGCCGCCTACGACAACCCGGGGCCGCTGGTCGACGCGTTCCGCCGGGCCGCGCGGAAGGCGATCGACGCCGGGGCGAACGTGATCGTCCCCGGTGAGGGGCCGCTCAACGTGTTCCTCGCCGACCAGGGGATCTCCCGGGTGGACGAGGTCCCGGTGATCGACTCGCTCGCCACCGGGCTCGCGCTCGCCGAGACCCGGGCCGAGTTCCACCGGCGCAGCGGGCTGCGCCCGGCCCGCACCGGCATGTACTTCAGCAAGCCCGACATGGAGATGGTGCGGGCGGCGCGCAAGTTCTACTTCGGGGGTGCGTCGACGGCCGCCGGTTCGTCGACGAGAAGGCCCAGGGCTACTCCAAGCTCGGCCGCATCATCGCCGGGCAGCCCGCGGGCCGTGCCGTACTGGTCTGGGACGAGCGCATGCACGAGATCGCGATGAACTCCGAGCTGATGCGCGAGTCCGCCGCGGCCGGCGCGTTCGCCCGGTACGGCTCGGCCGCCGAACTCGCCGCCGCGTTCTCCCTGCCCGAGCAGGCCCTCGCCGAGACCCTCGCCGCCTTCCGCGCGATCTCCGTCGTCGAGGACCCCTCCGGCGTCGACCACGGCCCGCTCGAGTTCCCGCTGCTCGCCGCCTGGGTCACCCACGGCATCCTCACCACCCAGGGCGGCCTCCTCGTCGACACCACCGGCCGCGTCCGGCACCGCGACGGCTACCCCATCGAGAACCTGTACGCCGGAGGCGGCTCGGCCTGCGGCATCTCCGGCCCCTCCGCCGAGGGCTACATGTCCGGCAACGGCCTCCTCTCCGCCCTCGGCTTCGGCTGGATCATCGGCGACCACCTTGCCGGCGGCGGCCTGAAGGCCGCGTGACGTCTCAGGAGAAGTGACCATGCGGAACGCCGAACCCCCCGTCGAGCGGCTGATCGCCGAGAAGGCGGTGAGCCTGCGGTTCGAGGATCTTCCGGAGAACGTGGTACGGCTGGCGAAGGTCGCGGTCACCGACACGATCGGGGTGGGCCTCGCCGGGACGCGGGAGCCGGTCGCGCAGGCCGCCGCCGATCTGGTGACCTCGACCACCGAGGCGCCGGGGTCGGCCACGGTGTGGGCGACCGGGTCCGGGTCGGCGCCGCAGGGCGCCGCGTACGCCAACGGGGTGGCCTGTCACGCGCTCGACTGGGACGACTACATGCACCCGATGCACGGCCACTGCAGCGCGGTGCTGCTGCCGGTGTGCTGGGCGCTCGCGGAGAGCGGGGACGCGGACGGGCGGCGGTTCCTGGAGGCGTTCGTCGCCGGGTACGAGGTCAACGGGATGCTGGGCCGGGTGCTGGCCACCCCGCACTACGAGAAGGG
>Ga0207866_1000770_pt1 | contig 40040 bp, 34 predicted proteins | sample HigsolmetaAR203D_FD_184835 | JGI IMG/M metagenome (GOLD analysis project Ga0207866, IMG submission 184835) | Ionic liquid and high solid enriched microbial communities from the Joint BioEnergy Institute, USA - AR20-3-D (SPAdes) (version 2) ...
CTCTTCGATCACTTGTTCATTATAATGGTAAACGTTTACTGTATCAATAAAGAGTTGTACAGTGTCGGTTTGCCCATTGGACGCAGTCGATCGATCTGGATGAGATCGAGATGCTCATCTTAGCAGTTTCCCGGAGAACCTGCGTGAACTTGCTGCAGAGACAGCGAAACCGTTTGTAACCGTCAAGTACCTTTGAAAGGACCCGGCGCATGACGGTAAAGTTCTTTTCAAGCGAAATGGCACCAGCGGGGACTGAATTATTTCTCGGGCAATAATTCGACAGGAGGGTGGGTCTGTGGAGCAGGACAGCAACGATCCAGGCGGAAATGGTCGCTTGCGGGTTCGGAAGATGCTGTTGGTTCGATGTAATGCAAAAATGCATCACATTCAGGCGGTTTTCGGCCATATCCGCAAATGTAATGTAAAAATGCACTACATTCGGCCTGTCCGCCGATTTCGGGGACAATATAATGTATTTTTGCATCACATGTCCCGACATGCCCCGGTCCGCCCCATGTTGACCCCGGAAAACGGCGGCGATAAAATATCTTATACCAAAAGCTTTTACTGCAAGATAATTGCGCGTGTGCGGGGAGGCGGGCCAATGGATTACAGCCGGCTGGCCGAGGAAGTCTTCGACTCCATACGCAGGCACAAGTGCCGTCCGTTTCCGGATGAGCCGCGGGAGCTGACCCACGGCGAAATGGGCATTCTGATGTATTTGACGCACCATCGGGACGGCGTTCCGGCGGGCGAGCTCAGCAGGTGGCTGCGGATCACGACCGGACGCGTCGCCACCGCGCTGAACAGTCTGGAGCGCAAGCGGTTCATCGAGCGGAGGCGCGATGACGGCGACCGGCGGCGGGTGCTGGTTCACGTCACCGAAGCGGGCAGGGCGTTCGCCCTGAAGCGGCACGAGGAGGCGAAGCGCGGCATGGAATGCCTGCTGCGCAAGCTCGGGGAGCGCGACGCGAAGGAATTCGTGCGCATCCTCAAGCGCATTCACGAGATGAATCGTGAAACGGATCAAGGTTGAACGACGGCGGAAGGCGGAGGGTGCGATGTTAAGAATTTTCAAGTATTTGCACAAAACGGAATGGCTATACCTGGCGGTCGCCGTCCTGTTCATCACGGTGTCGGTCTGGCTGGATCTGAAGCTGCCCGGCTACATGTCGCAGGTGACCGTGCTTGTCCAGTCCGAAGGATCGAACATGGGCGAGATTCTGCTGAACGGCGGTTACATGCTGCTGTGCGCGATCGGCAGCATGGCGGCCGCGATGGCGGTCGGCTATTTCGCGGCGCGGGTGGCGGCCGGCCTGTCCATGCGGCTCCGGAGCGGGCTGTTCGAGAAGACGCTGTCGTTCTCGATGGCGGAGGTCAACAAATTCTCGATCGCGAGCCTGATCACCCGGACGACCAACGACATCAACCAGGTGCAGCTTCTGATCGCGATGGGGCTGATGGTGCTGGTGCGGGCGCCGATCATGGCGGTGTGGGCCGTGGTCAAGATATCGGGCAAGAACTGGGAGTGGACGGCGGCCACCGGCGTGGCGGTGCTGGTGCTTGTCGCCATGTTGGCCGTCGTGACATCGATCACGCTGCCCCGCTTCCGGAAGATCCAGGTGCTCACCGACAACCTGAACCGCGTGACGCGCGAGAATCTGACCGGCATCCGGGTCGTACGCGCCTACAACGCGGAAGGCTACCAGACGGCGAAGTTCGAAAAGGCGAACGAGGATCTGACGAATGTGCACCTGACTGCCATGCGGACGCTCGCGATCATGTTTCCGGGAATGGGCTTCATCATGTCGGGCATGTCGCTGTCCATCTATTGGATCGGCGCATACGTGATCCGGGCGGCACGGCTGGAGGACCGGATCTTCCTGTTCTCCGACATGGTCGTGTTCTCGTCCTACGCGATGCAGGTCATCTTTGCCTTCATGATGCTCAGCATGGTGTTCGTCATGCTGCCGCGCGCGGCGGTGGCCGCAAGGCGGATTCTCGAGGTGCTGGACACCGATGTGAGCATCCGGGACGGATCCGCGAACGAAGGCAAGCCCGGCGCCGAGGGCGAGATCGAGTTCCGGAACGTCAGCTTCAAATATCCCGATGCGGCCGACTACGTGCTCCGCGACATCAGCTTCACCGCGCGCAAAGGGGAGACGGTGGCATTCATCGGCGCGACCGGCAGCGGCAAGACGACACTCGTCAATCTGATTCCGCGGTTCTACGACGCCACCGAAGGCGAGGTGCTGGTGGACGGCCGCAATGTGAAGGAATACACGCTCGAAGCGCTGCGCCGCCGCATCGGCTACGTCTCGCAGCGGGCGGTGCTGTTCAGCGGCACGGTCAGCTCCAATGTGGCGTACGGCCGGATCGACGCGGCAGGTCCGCTCTCCGGCGGCAGCGGCGGCACGGCGGACACGGTCGACGGTCCTGACGCCGCCGGCGGCACGGACACCGGCAGCAGCCTGAGCGGTGAAGAACTTGCCGCCGTGAAGCGGGCGGTCGAGATCGCACAAAGCCGGGATTTCGTCGAGCAGATGGAGGGACAATACGAAGGCAAGGTCGCGCAGGGCGGCACGAACCTGTCCGGCGGACAGCGGCAGCGGCTGTCCATCGCCCGGGCGATTTTCCGCAAGCCCGAGATTCTCATCTTCGACGATTCGTTCTCCGCGCTCGATTACCGGACGGACCGCGCGCTCCGCGCGGCGCTCGCGCGGGAGACGGAGGGCACGACCGTGCTCATTGTCGCGCAGCGCATCGGCACGATCCGCAGCGCCGACAAGATCATTGTCATCGACGAGGGGCGGATCGTCGGCATGGGCACCCATGACGAACTGATGGCAAGCTGTCCGACCTATCGGGAAATCGCCTATTCCCAACTGTCGAAGGAGGAACTGGCCCATGAGCGGCAGGCGTGAATACCACTTCGGCGACTACAACCGGCGGCCGCGCGGCCCCCGGGGGCCGCACGGCGGACCGTTCGGAGGACCGCCCGGCATGTTCCCGGGCGGCAAGCCGAAGGATTTCCGCGGTGCGATCCGCAAGCTCCTCGGCTATATCGGAAAGTACCTGCCGGCCATCATCGTCGCGCTCGTCCTCGGCTTCTTCGGCGCCGTCTTCAACATCATCGGCCCCGACAAGCTGAGCGAGATCACCGACATCATCGCGGCCGGCATGATGACCGGCATCGACATCGACGCCGTCGCCAGGGTCGGCACCTTCCTCGCGGTGCTGTACGTGCTGTCCCTGCTGTTCAACTACATCCAGGGCTTCATCATGGCGACCGTGACGCAGCGCGTCTCGAAGCGGCTCCGGAGCGACATTTCGCACAAAATCAACCGTCTCCCGCTGTCCTACTTCAACCGCAACTCCACTGGCGACGTGCTCAGCCGCGTCACGAACGACGTCGACCTGATCGGCCAGACGATGAACAACAGCATCGGCTCGTTCATCAACGCGATCACAACCTTCATCGGCGCGCTCGTCATGATGTTCTGGACGAACGGGATCATGGCGCTGTCGGCCATCCTGTCCACGTTCGCCGGCTTCTTCCTGATGGCGCGCATCATGGGGGTGTCGCAGAAGCATTTTGCCGCCGTGCAGGAGAGAATCGGCATGGTGAACGGGTACGTGGAGGAGATTTTCGCCGGCCACACCGTCGTGAAAGCCTACAACGGAGAGCGGGAGACGCGGCGGCGGTTCAACGAGATCAACGAGAAGCTGTACGCGAGCGCCTGGAAATCGCAGTTCCTGTCCGGCCTCATGATGCCGCTCATGGGCTTCGTCGGCAACTTCGGCTACGTCGTCGTCTGCATCGTCGGCGCGCTGCTCGCGACGAACGGCCACACGAGCTTCGGCACGATCGTCGCGTTCATGGTGTACATCCGGCTGTTCACGGGCCCGCTGCAGCAGTTCGCCCAGATCGGCACGAGCCTGCAGTCGACGGCGGCCGCGGCCGAGCGCGTGTTCGAGTTCCTCGGTGAAGAAGAGATGGCGGACGAGAGCGGGAAGACCGCCCGGCTCGACAACGTCAAGGGCGACGTCGAGTTCCGCCATGTGCGCTTCGGCTACGAGGGCACGGACAAGATCGTCATCAAGGATTTCTCGGCGCGCGCGAAGGCCGGCCAGAAAATCGCGATCGTCGGTCCGACCGGCGCGGGCAAGACGACGCTCGTCAACCTGCTGATGCGGTTCAACGAAATGAACGACGGGGACATCCTGATCGACGGTGTGTCGATCAAGGATTTGACGCGCGAGAACGTGCACAGCCTGTTCTGCATGGTGCTGCAGGACACGTGGCTGTTCGAGGGAACGATCCGCGAGAACATCGTGTACGCGAAGCAGGGTGTGACCGACGAGGAAGTCGAGCGGGCCTGCCGGGCCGTCGGGCTGCACCATTTCATCCGCAGCCTGCCGAACGGATACGACACCGTGCTGGACGACAAGGTGAACCTGTCCGCCGGCCAGAAGCAGCTCATCACGATCGCCCGCGCGATGGTCGAGAACGCGCCGATGCTCATCCTCGACGAGGCGACGAGCTCGGTCGACACGCGCACCGAAGTCCAGATCCAGGAGGCGATGGACAAATTGATGGCCGGGCGCACGTCGTTCGTCATCGCCCACCGGCTGTCCACGATCCGCAACGCCGATCTGATTCTGGTCATGAAAGACGGCAACATCATCGAGAGCGGCACACACGAGGAGCTGCTCGCGAAGAACGGCCATTACGCGGAGTTGTACAACAGCCAGTTCGAGCAGGTGTCGTAGCGCATTCCGCCCGAACCGGACATCATACGGGGAGCTGTCCCGCGAGTCAAGGAAAAAAGGCTCGCGGGCGGCTCTCTTTTTTGTTCTTCCGGCACCAATTGCATGGCCGGCCGATTGTTCTTGAAATTGAATGCTTTTATTCGAAAAATAGTATGATATAAATGATAAATATGACGTAATAAATCTACAAAATACGTCTGAAACCGTGTACAATAATCCATGAAACCGGCAATACATCATCTGGATGCTCTGGAGGGATTGCATTGGCGCTGTCGGTAGGAGTCAGCGGAATGGGTAGAATCGGCAGGCTGGTGGTTCGCAACATGTTCTCGGATTCCCGTCCGAACTGCGAGCTGCGCGTCATCAACGCGTCCTATCCGGCCGGGGTGATCGCCCATCTGCTCAAATATGACACCGTCCACGGCAAATGGGATGCGCGGATCGAAGCTCCGGACGACCACCGACTCGTGATCAACGGCCATACGATTCGTGTCACCGCGGAACGGGATCCGGCCGAAATCGGCTGGGGGGACCTGGGCGTCGAACTGGTGGTGGACGCGACCGGCAAATTCAACAGCCGGGAGGGAGCATCCGGACATCTGGCCGCCGGAGCGTCGCACGTCCTGATCACGGCGCCCGGCAAGCAGATGGATCTGACGGTCGTGATGGGCGTGAACCATCACATGTACGATCCGAAATTGCACAGACTGGTTTCGGCGGCGTCCTGCACAACCAACTGCCTGGCGCCGGTGCTGTACGTGCTGGATCAGGCGTTCAGGGTGCAGTCGGGATGGATGACGACGGTGCATGCGTATACGTCCGACCAGCGGATCCTGGACAATCCGCACAAGGATCTGCGCCGCGCGCGGGCATGCACGGAATCCATCGTGCCGACCACGACCGGTGTAGGAAAGGCACTGACGGAAGTGCTGCCGCATCTCGCTTCGTGTATTCGGGGGTTGTCCATCCGCGTGCCGGTCAAGGACGTGTCGGTGATCGACCTCACGGTGAAGGTCGCCGAACCGGTCACGCCGGAAGACGTGCACGATGCGCTAAGGGAAGCCGCAAGCGGCGCGATGGCTCCGTACCTGGGCTATTCCGAGGAGCCGCTCGTCTCGTCCGACTTCATCGGGAATCCGAAGTCCGCGGTCATCGACGCGCTTTCGCTGGATGTCATGGACGACCAAATCAAGGTATTGGCCTGGTATGACAATGAATGGGCTTACGCCACGCGCGTGACGGAGCTCGTCCAATACATGGCGGAAAGGATCGAACAGGTATGGTATACACCACAACCGATTTGACGCGGCTGAACGCGGGCGACGAGAACCGCAACTTGCCGGCGGAGACGCTGGTCCGCATCGCGCTGGGGCGCGGCGAAGGCCGGCTCGCGTCCACGGGGGCGCTGGCCGTCCGGACGGGCAAGTACACCGGCCGCTCGCCGAAGGACAAGTATATCGTGAACGAGCCTTCCGTCACGAACCACATCGACTGGGGCAGCGTGAACCAGCCGATGGCGCCGGAGACGTTCGACCGGCTGTACCGCAAGGCCATGGACTACATGGCGGGCAGGGAGCTGTTTATTTTCGACGGGTTCGCGGGGGCGGATGAGCGGTACCGTCTGCCGATCCGCGTCATCAACGAATTCGCGTGGCACAATCTGTTTGCGCGCCAGCTTTTCATCCGCCCGACCGACGAGGAGCTCCGGACGCACCGGCCCGAATTCACGGTCATCGACCTGCCCGGGCTGAAGGCGGACCCGGCCGTGGACGGCACGCGCTCGGAGACGTTCATCTGCATCTCCTTCGAGCGAAAAATCGTGCTGATCGGCGGGACCGAATACGCGGGCGAGATCAAGAAATCCATCTTCAGCGTGCTCAACTATCTTTACCCGTTCCGGGGCGTTCTGCCGATGCACTGCTCCGCGAACGTCGGCGCGGAAGGCGACGTCGCGCTGTTCTTCGGCCTCTCCGGCACCGGCAAGACGACGCTGTCGGCGGATCCGGAGCGCGGCCTGATCGGCGACGACGAGCACGGCTGGTCGGACGACGGCGTGTTCAACTTCGAAGGCGGCTGCTATGCCAAGTGCGCCAACCTGTCGGCGGAGAAAGAGCCGCAGATCTGGAACGCGATCCGGCACGGCACCGTGCTCGAGAACGTCGTGCTCGATCCCGCGACCGGCGAGGCCGACTACGACGACACCTCCCTGACGGAAAACACGCGCGCGGCCTACCCCGTCGACATGATTCCGGGCGCCGTCATACCGGGCAAGGCCGGCCAGCCGAAGGTCATCCTCTTCCTGACGGCCGACGCTTTCGGCGTGCTGCCGCCGATCGCCAGGCTGACGAAGGAGCAGGCGATGTACCATTTCCTGTCCGGCTACACGTCGAAGCTGGCGGGCACCGAGCGCGGCGTCACCGAACCGGAGGCGACGTTCTCCGCCTGCTTCGGCGCGCCGTTCCTGCCGCTCCGGCCGAAGGTGTACGCGGACATGCTCGGAGAGAAAATCGACCGCCTGGGCGTCCGCGTCTACCTCGTCAACACCGGCTGGACCGGCGGCCCGTACGGCGTCGGCAAACGGATGAATCTGGCCTGGACGCGCCGCATGGTGAGCGCCGCGGTGGACGGCTCGATCGAGAAGGCGAACTTTGCGCCCGATCCCGTGTTCGGCTTGCTGTGCCCGGACCACATCGAGGGCGTGCCGGACGACATTCTGCAGCCACGCAACGCCTGGAGCGACAAGGCGGCTTACGACGCGGCGGCGCGGGAACTGTCCGCGCGGTTCGAGCAGAACTTCAGGAAATTCTCCAACTGATGGCGAACGGGGATTGCCGGCGACGGCGATCCCCTCTTTTTTCCCCGAACATCCTCAGGATGCCGAATTTTGACAAATGCTTGACGGATCGCTATAGTTAAATCAACTATCCTGACGATCGTTAGGTAGCCCTGCCGAAGGGAGCATCCCATGTCCAACACCAGGAAAGCGATCATCGAGGCGGCGGCCCGGCTGTTCGCGGAGAAAGGCTACGAAGGCATGACGATGAAGGAGATCGCGCGGGAAGTCGGCATCAAGGCGCCGTCCCTGTACGCCTTTTTCGAGAACAAGGAAGACATCCTGCTGCACATTTACCGCAATGTCATGTCCGAGCATTTTCAATTGGCCTTGTCCAGTCTGGGCAATCCGGACAAGCCGGTCAAGACGCAGCTCTATGAATTGCTGCGCGCGATCATGGTGTTTCAATTGCAGGAAAAGCTGCCCATCCGGATTTTCCTGCGCCTTCTGCTCTTTCCGCCGAGCGTGTTCCAGATCGATTTGAGAGAGGAGTTCTTCAAGCTGGAGCAAGGGGAGAAGGAGCTGTTCATCGGGATGTTCCGGAGGGGCATGGACAGCGGCGAGATCCGGGAGACGGACAGCGACGCCCTGGCCCAATATTTGCTGTGCATCATGGACGGATTGTTCTGGGAGATGCAGCGGTTCGACGAGGAGACGTTCTGGAAGCGATTCCACATGGTGTGGGAACAGTTCTGGGAAGGGATCAGGGCGCGCTGAATCGCCTGCTGCTCTCCACAGTTCTGACGCGGAAGGGATCGGCGAAGCGAATACGGTAAGCGATGCAAGAACGGCCTGCGGGAACCGTCGTCCCTGCGGGCCGTTTTTTCGTGTCCGGCGTTGCGCTTCGCCGGGCCGAAGTCTAACCGCCGGGGTCGGACAATACAGTATACCATCGGAGAAAAAACGGGGTGAACCGCATGTCGTCTCCCAACATCCCCAACATTACGCCCGTCATCTCGATCGACCGCGACGACGCGATCAACCTGCTGCTGTCGTCCATCGCCCTCGAGGAACTCGGCCTCAGCCACATCCTCAACGCGGAGGGCGAGAAGATCCAGTACATGCTCGGCGGCATGCGGGAGGCCGCGCCTCCCGCCAGTCCGACCGTCGAGCAAATGCTGGCGCTGAACGAGTCGGTCCGGCAGACGCTCGATACGGCCGTGAAGCACGAGATGCATCTGTACTCGAAGCTCGAGACGGTTCTCGGGCTGCTGCAGGCCGAAAAGAAAACCGCCGCGAAAGGCGCGCCGGGCCCGGGCAGTTTCGCCGGACCGCCGGCCCCCGCCTGGACCGCCGCACACGCGTTCGCCGCCAGCACATCCAATCAGACCGTGGCGATCAGCGGCGCCGGAGCGGCGATCCGCTTTCCGGACAACCAGGTGCTCGTCGGCGTGACGAAGAACGCCGCGAACACGGCGTTCACCGTGCCCGCGACCGGCCATTATCTCGTCACATACACGGTGAACATCGAGCTGGCCGCCTCGGAGTTTATTGCGCTGACCGTCAACAACGTGATCTTCGCGCCCGGCATGCTCACCGCGGACGGCGCCGGCGGCTACGCCGCCACCGTCATCGTCCCGCTTGCCGCGGGCGGCGCGCTCGCGGTGAAAATCTTCGGCCCCGGCCGCAACGCGGAACTGTTCGACGGCGCGGGGGCGACGCTGACGATCGTCCGGATCAAATAGCGCCGGTCCGGCAGGGGACGGTCGCGAATCGCGCGAGGGGGGAGCGGACGGCCATGAACATCCTGTTCGCCAGCCCGGTTCGGCAAAAGCCCGAAATTTTGCGGATGTTCCTCTACACGCTGCGGCATGTCCGCAAGCCGGATGGCTGCGAGGCGCACTATCTTTTTGTCGACGACAACGAGTCGGAGGCATCGTCGGCCCTTCTCCGGCAGTTCCAGGCTTCGAATCCGAACGTGAAGATCGTCAAATCCGGCCGGCCCGGGCGCTACGTCGTCGACGAATCCACCCACTACTGGACGGAGGACAACATGGAGCGGGTGGGGCGGATGAAGGACGGCATCATCCGCGAGGCGATCGACGGGGGTTACGACGGCGTCTGGTTCATCGACTCGGATCTGCTGGTGCATCCGGACACGCTGGTCAATCTGCTGCAGGCGGACAAGGAGATCATCAGTTGCATCTTCTGGACGAAATGGCGGGAGAATGGAACGACGACTGCGCCGCCGCCCGCAATTTCGCGTTCGGTCAGGCGACGATGGACTTCATCCTGTGGCTGGACGCGGATGACGTGATCGAGCGGGAGGACCGGCTCAGACTGCTCGAGCTGATCAGACATTTCCCGCCGGACGTCGACAGCGTGCTCATGGACCACCATCTCGAGCGGCAGGAGGACGGCAGTCCGCGGCTCAGCCGGAAGCTCCACCGGCTGGTGCGGCGCGCGCGCGGGTATTGCTGGGAGGGCGCCGTGAACGCGACGCTGGTGGTGGCGACGGGCAATGTGCTGCGCTCGGACATCGCCGTTTCGCGCCGAAGGACGGAGGGAGGGGACGGGTTCAGGCTGGCGATGTACGCCCGTCTGCTGGAGCGGGGGGCGGTGCTCGGTCCGCGGGACATGCTGGGGTATGCGATCGAGCTGGCCTCCCGCGGCCGTCATGGCGAAGCCATCCCCTGGTTCGAGCGGTATCTGTCCGGAGAGCCGGGGTCGCCGGAAGAGCGGGCCGAGGCGTGCATGCGGCTCGCGTCGTGCTACGGGGCTGCGGGCGAGCGGGAGAAACAGCGGAGGACGCTGCTCGAATTGCTGTCCGTGAAGGCGCCGCGCCCCGAGGCGATGTACCAGCTTGGCTTATCGTTCCTGGAGGACGGGCTGCATCGCCACGCCGTCTTCTGGTTCGAATCGGCCGTCCGATGCCGGGAGGAGCAGCCGGACGCCGGCGGATGGGTCGATCATCCCGCGCGGACCTGGATGCCGTATTTCCTGCTCGGCCTCTGCTACGACCGCCTTGGCGATCCCGAAAAAGCCCGTGCGTGCAACGAAGCGGCCGCCGCGTACCGGCCCGATCATCCGGGGGTTCTCCAAAACCGTGCGTATTTCCAGCGTGCGCTTGGCGACAAAGCGCAGGCGCGTCGTCGTCGATACCGGTTCGACCGACCGCACGAAGGAGATCGCGCGGCGGTACGGGGCGGCGGTGTACGATTTCGAGTGGATCGACGATTTCGCCGCGGCGCGGAATTTCGCGTTCTCGAAGGCGACGAAGGACTACATCCTGTGGCTGGACGCCGACGACGTCCTCTTGCCCGAGGACGGCAGGCGGCTCGGCGAGCTGAAGCGGACGCTCGATCCCGCGTTCAACACGGTCACGATGCCATACGTCCTCGCGACGGACGAATCCGGCAAGCCGACGTTCACGCTGCGGCGGAATCGGCTTGTGAAGCGGTCGTGCCATTTCAGGTGGATCGGACCGGTGCACGAATATCTCGAGGTTCGCGGCCCCGTTTTCCACAGCGATGTCCGGGTGACGCACGCGAAGGAGAAGGCCTGGTCGGACCGGAATCTCCGCATTTATCGCGCGCGCCTGGCGAGGGGCGAGGATTTCTCGCCGCGGGATCTGTACTATTTCGCCAACGAACTCAGGGACCACGGGCTGTATGATGAGGCGCGCGAAACCTACGGGCGGTTTCTGGACACGGGGCGGGGCTGGGTGGAGGACAACATCCAGGCGAGCCTGAAGCTTGCGGATTGCTGCCGGCGGCTGAACGACGAACAGACGGAGTTCCAGGCGCTGTGCCGCAGCTTTCTCTACGACCGGCCCCGGGGCGAGTGCTGCTACCTGCTGGGCGAGTATTTTCTGAATCGATGCCACGGCTGTTCTGGACGGCTTCACGATCACCGGCGGAAACGGAGGGGAAGGAGAGTTAGGCGGCGGGATTTTGTTGAAATCCGGCAGCCCGACGCTGCGCAATTTGCTGATTGAAGGTAATGAGGCAAATATGGGCGGCGGAATGTACATCGAGAACAGCAGCCCGGGTCTGGAACAGGTGACGTTCAGACAAAACAAAGCAATCTTTGTTGGCGGCGGGGCATACGTGGCTGGTAACGGTCATCTTGTCATGTCCAATGGTTCCTTTGAAAACAATGAATCAGGGACTAACGGCGGAGGACTTGCCCTTTCTTCCGGCTCCGGTGCCGCTGCGGAGCTGAAAAACGTGACGATCAGCGGAAACAAGGCCTATAGCGGAGCGGGGATATATAGTGCGGCAACCCTGAAGTTGGAAGACGTGACGATTCGGTACAATTCCAGTACCGGCGGCTCCTCAAGCGCGGGAGGCGGCATGTATACGTTGGGAGGCACCGTCACGATGACGAGGGTGACGCTGGAGAGGAATACCGCTTTTGGTGGCGGCGCGGCATCGCTCAACAATACAAACGCAACGTTGAAAGATGTAATGGTGAACCAGAATACCGTCACTGGCAATGGGGGCGGGCTCGTTGTCTCCGGTTCAACGCTGACGGCGATGAATGTGATCGTTGCCGGCAATGAAGCAAGTCACGCGGGAGGTCTGTTCCTGAGTTCTTTGCAGTCCGCGACGCTGACCAATGTGCTGATCAACGGGAACAAGACGACCGGCAACGGCGGCGGAGTGTATTTCCAAGGCCAAGGAAATTATACGCTGACGAATGTGACGATCAGCGGGAATGCGGCGGCAAAAGGCGGCGGATTCTATCAAAATCTCTCCGGTACGGGCGAGGTGATCGTCCGCAACAGCATCGTCTGGGGCAACGACGCGACGGAAGGCAAGGATGTGTCGAAGCCGGGCGGGCATTTGGGGTTGGCGTACAGCCTGATCGAAGGATCCGGCGGCACCGATGAGTGGAATGACGCCTTCGGTGAGAATCTGGGCAGCAATATCGACGCCGATCCGCTGTTCGCGGACGCCAAACCGGCCGGCGAGGCACCGAGCACGGAGGGGGATTATCGTCTGACGAATTCGTCTCCCGCGATCGATGCCGGGGACGACGGCGTGTTCGAGGACGATGCGACCCCGGATCTGTCCGGGATCTCGACCGATCTCGCGGGCAAGCCGCGCAAGCGGTATGACGCGGTGGACATGGGCGCCTATGAGTTCCTTGACGAGACCGCTCCGTCCATCACGGACAAGACGCCCGCGAGCAGCGCCGAAAACGTGGCAACGGACGTCAAGCTGGTGCTGAAGTTCGACGAGCCGGTGAAACCGGTGGCGGGCAAGATGATCAAGGTGTGGACATCGGAAGACACGGTCGCGGCTGATTCTGTGGCGACCGCGGCGACGGTGAACGGCACGACGGTCACCATTACGCTGTCGTCCAAGCTTTCGAACGACACGGAATATTACGTCACGATCGACCAGGGCGCGTTCGTCGACCGGGCGGACCACGAGGTCGAGGCGATTGCGGACAAGACGGCCTGGACGTTCACGACCGCCGCGGCCGACGACGAGCCGGGCGACGACGAGCCCGGCAACGGAGGCAGCCCCTCGCCTTCGCAGCCGGCGAATCCTTCGCCTTCCCAGCCCGCTCCGACGGCTCCGGCCGGTGTGGACGTGCTCGTGAACGGCAAGGCCGAGAGCGCGGGCACGCTCGAGACCGGCACGCGGGACGGCCGGGCCGTGGCCACCGTCACGCTGGACGAGAACCGGCTGGAGGAACGGCTGGCCGAGGAAGGCCGGGGCACCGTCGTCACCGTTCCGGTCAGCGCCGGTTCGGAGATCGTCGTCGGCGAGCTGAACGGCCGGATGGTCAAGATGATGGAGGCCAGCGAAGCGATTCTGGAAATCCGGACGGACCGCGCCGCCTACACGCTGCCGGCAAGCCAGATCCGGATCGACGCCCTGTCGGAGCTGATCGGATCGGAGGTCGCCCTGCAGGACATCAAGGTGCAGATCGAGATCGCCGAGCCTGCGGCGGTAACGGTGCAAGCGGTGGAGAGCGCCGCGGCCGACGGATCGTTCACGCTGGTCGTGCCGCCGATCGAGTTCACGGTCCGGGCCGTGCACGGGGACACGATCATTGAAGTCGAGAAGTTCACCGCCTACGTGGAGCGCCTGGTCTCGATTCCGGAAGGCGCCGATCCGGAGCGGATCACGACCGCCGTCGTCGTCGATCCGGACGGCACCGTCCGGCACGTCCCGACCCGGGTGGAACTGATCGACGGCCGCTATTACGCGAAGGTCAACAGCCTGACGAACAGCACGTACGCGGTCATCTGGAATCCGGTGGAGTTCACGGACGTGAGGGGCCATTGGGCGAAATCCGCTGTCAACAACCTGGGATCGCGCAAAATCATGGAAGGCGTCGGAGGCGGACTGTTCGAACCCGCCCGGATCATGACGCGGGCCGAATTCGCGGCGACCATCGTCCGCGCGCTCGGGTTGAAACCGGAGGCGGGGGCCGCGCCGTTTACGGATGTGCGCGAGTCCGACTGGCATAACGGCTATATTCTGACCGCCTGGTCTTACGGCCTGATCACCGGTTCCCCGGACGGCGCGTTCCGCCCGGATGAACGGATCACGCGCGAACAGGCGATGGCGGTGCTCGCCAGGGCGATGGAACTGACGAACCTGAAGGCGAAGCTGCCCGAAGCGGCGGATGGGGAAGTCCCGCTCGCGTTCGCCGACGCGGATCAGGTGTCCGGCTGGGCGAAGGCGGCCATCGCCGACAATGTGCGGGCCGGCATCGTGACGGGCCGGAACGGCACGGAGCTTGCGCCGAAGGCGTTCGTCACCCGGGCCGAAGTGGTGGTCATGGTCCAGCGGCTGCTCCGGAAATCCGATCTGATCTAGACGCCATCACGCGGGGTTATCCCGGTTTTCGCGCCGGAGGCGCGGCGGGATAACCCTTTTTTTCCGGTCCGTTCGGCCCAGATCAAGGATTTGGCGATGTTTCGTTGAATCTGTCAAGTACGGGCAAGGCGTGATCATTTCACACTCTCGCAAAGGAAACTGGCCGATGATTCGGGTGCTGCTTGTCGACGATGAAGAAGACGCGCTGAATCTCATGGAAATTCTGTTCAGGCGAATCGGGGATGTCGAAGTCGTCGGCAGGTACACGAACCCGATTCGGGCGCTCGATGCGCTGGATACGACGCCGGTGGACGCCGTTTTCCTGGACAACCAGATGCCGGGCCTGACCGGCATGGAGATGACCCGGATCATCCGCGCGAAGCTGCCCCGGCTGCCGATTGTGTTCACGACCGCGTACGCGGAATACGCGGTAGAAGCGTTCGAGGTTCGGTCCGTCGACTATCTGCTCAAACCGATCACGATCGACCGGCTGCGGGACGCGGTGTCCCGCATCCGGGAGGCGGCCGCGCTCCCGACGGCTGCGGATGATTCCCGCCTGCCATCCATCCGGTGCATGGGCGGGTTCTCCATCGCGCTGCCTCCGGGCGGCGACCGGCAGATCGAATGGAAGATCAACAAGGAGAAGGAAGTGTGCGCGTTCCTGATCCATCACGGGGGAAATCCCGTGGACACCGAGACATCGTGGAATCGATCTGGCCGGGCCATGACGTGAAGAAGGCGAAAACCTATCTTTACACCTGCCTGTCCTATCTGCGCAGGACGCTGCAGGAGAGCGGCATGCCGATCGCCGTGGAGAAGGCCGGCAACGGTTTTGCCATCCGGCTGAACGGGGCGGAATCCGACGCGGGAGTCATCGAAAGTCTGCTCGACGAAATCCTGGCGGCCGACGAACCGGACCGGCAGTTGTACGACCGGGCGAACCGGCTTTACAGGGGCGAATACATGGAAGGATGCGATTACGTCTGGGCCATGCCGAGACAGGAGGCAATCCAGGCGAAGTATATCCTGTCGCTCCGCACGATGCATCTGCATTTTCGCAGGCGGGGCGAAATGGCGCTCGCGGTGGACAGTCTGCGGCGCGTGCTTTAGATCGCCCCGGAATCCGAGGCGGACGGCCGCGAGCTCATCCGGCTGAACCTGGAGGCCGGCAACCGGCGTGAGGCGATGAACGTCTACCGCAAATTGGAAGAGGTCGTATGCGGTCAGCTCGGACTCGATTTGGAGGAAGAGACGGTCAGACTGCTCGATCAAATCGGATGCCCGGGATGAGCGGATCATGAGAACGAGACTGTCGGCTGCGGCGGTTACGCTGGTTATTGTGGCGGCAACGTACGGGGTGTTTTTCTGCTTTTTTTCGACGGGAGGAAAAGAAACACCGGAAGCGGAGGACGGGACGCTCGATTTCACCGGATGGCGGTTCGCGGACGACGGAGCCGTTCCGTTGGACGGGGAGTGGGAGTTCCACCCGGGCGTGCTGCTCGCGCCGGAGGACTTCGGGAGCGGACGCGAGGCGGAACGGATCCGGGTGCCGGGATCGTGGACCGGCAAGATGCGGGCGATCGGTCAGGCGACGTATCGGCTGCGGGTTCGGGTGGACGGCGCCGACGGCGTGTACGGGCTGAAAACGTCGTCGATCCAGATGGCCAACCGAATCTTCGTGAACGGCCGGGAGGTCGGCGCCAGCGGCGATCCGGAGGGCGCGCGGAGCATGGATGCGGTGAACCGGCCGTACGTCGCGTATTTTGAGATGCGACCCGGCTGGAACGAGATCGTCGTACAGGTGGCGAATCGTCATTTTCCGGCGAGCGGCGGCATCAACGAGTCGATCTGGCTGGGGGACGCCGAATCGATCGCCGGGCTGCGGGAGAAGGCGCTGACGCATGACTGGGTGGCGGTGACGGCCTTTCTCATTATGGGGCTTTACTTCATTGGGCTTCACTCGCAGCGCCGGAACGACCGCTCCCAGCTCGTGTTCGGCCTGGTGTGCGTCTGCGCCGCCGTCTTCACCAGCGCGCGCGGCGAGCGGGTGCTGTTCTTCGTATTCGGCGATCTGCCATTTTGGCTGTTCCTGCGCATCCAGATGATGTCCGCGATCGGCGCAGGGATGGGGTTTCTCCTATATATCCGCATGGCGTTCCGGCCGTTCTGTTCCCGCGCGCTGGTCCGGATCGGGCTGATCGCCGGGGCGCTTCTCATGGCGTGGTCGATCGGCTTCATTCCCCGGTTCGCGACGGATCTGTACCGTCAACTGGTCACGGTTTACGCCACGCTGCCGATGCTGTACGCCGTCTATGTTTTCGTGCAGGCGTCGTTCCGCAGGGCGGAGGGAAGCCGGTATCTGATCGTGGCGGCCGTCTCGCTGAACGTGTACGCCCTGGTGCAAAATTTGAACATCTATATCGGAGTGCCGGTGTACGCGGTGCCGCCGTTCGAGCCGTTCGTGATGCTGCTCATGTTGGCGCTCGCCATGTCGCTGCGCTTCTCGAACGCGTTCCGGAAGATCGAGGAGCTGAGCATCCGGCTGCTCAAGGTGGACAAGCTGAAGGACGATTTCCTGGCGAGGACGTCGCACGAATTCAAGTCGCCGCTGCACGGCGTCAAGATCATCGCGCGGTCGATGCTGGACAGCGCCGGCCAGCCGCCGACCGACGAGCAGCGGGAGAAGCTGCGGCTCATCACGGGCATCGTCGATCGGCTGACGCGGCTGGTGTACGACATCCTGGATCTGTCGAAGATGAAGCAGGGAGAGCTCGCCCTCGAACTTCGGCCGGTCGACGTGCGTTCGGCCGTCGAGACGCAGGCGCGCGTGTACGCGTATCTGTGCGAAGGCCGCAACATCCGGCTCGAAAATCGTGTCCCGGACGGGTTGCCTCGCGCGCTCGCCGACGAGAGCCGGTTCTCGCAGATCATCGCGAATCTGCTCGACAACGCAATCAAGCATACGGAGAACGGGAGCATCGTCGTCACGGCGTCGGAGCGGGACGGCATGATCGAGGTGTCGGTCAAGGACACGGGGGAAGGCATCGACCCGGAGCGTCTGCCGCATCTGTTCGAGCCGTACCGGTCGTTCGACGATTCGTCGGAGCAGCGCGGGTTCGGGCTCGGGTTGCCGATCGTCGGGCAACTGGTCGAGCTGCAGGGCGGCACGGTCGCGGTCGAGTCGACGAAGGGAACCGGCACGACGTTCACGTTCAGGCTGCCGGTTGCGGATACGGTCGGGAAGCGGGGATCCGTGTCCATGTCCCGGCCCGGTTCCGGAACGGTCCGGAATTCGAGGCCGGCGCCGGGAGCGGGATCGGATGAGGGAGCGGGACGGCGTTCGAATCATGGCTCGCAACCGGAATCGGGCAGATCTTCGGCTCACGGTTCCGGAAAGAGCCCGGGTTCGGTGTGGGATTCGGATGTCGCGGCGGACGCGGTCCCGGGAGAAGCGGCGCTCCTGATGCCGGAGTATTCGCTGGAGACGCCCCATTTCGTGGACCGGAAGGGGAAGCATACCGTCCTGATCGTGGATGATTCCGCCCTGAACCTGAAGGTGCTGATCGACGCGCTCGAGCCGATGGGCTGCAACGTCATCGCCGTCAAGAGCGGCCGCGAGGCGCTCGACCAGCTCGCGAGGCCGAACCGGATCGATCTCGTCGTGCTTGACCTCATGATGCCGGGCATGTCCGGCTATGAAGTGTGCCAGGAGATCCGGGCGTCGTGGACGCTGCCCGAGCTGCCCGTGCTGATGGTGACGGCCGCGATCGGTTCGCACGACAAGGTGGCGGCGTTTGAGGCGGGCGCGAACGATTTTCTGCCGAAACCGTTCGATCTGGCGGAGCTGAAGGCGCGGATCGGCAGTCTGCTTACGATGAAGGATTCTCTTGCGAAGGCGGTCGACATGGAGTTGGCGTTCCTTCAGTCACAGATCAAACCGCATTTTCTGTACAACGTGCTGAACAGCATCGTCGCGTCGAGCTACACGGACGCGGAGCGCTCGCGCAAGTTGACGATGGATCTGGCCGATTATATGCGCGGATCTTTCCGGTTCAGCCATGCGGACCAGCGGATACCGTTCGAGAAGGAGCTCGATCTGATCCGGACCTATATCGAGATCGAGAAGGCGCGCTTCAAGGACCGGCTTCGGTTCGAGGCGGACATCGCGGAGGAGATCCTGGTGGCAAGCATTCCGCCGCTTCTGATCCAGCCGCTCGTCGAGAACGCGATCCGGCACGGGATCGGCGGCCGGATGGAAGGCGGCACGGTGCGGCTTAAGGCATACGAGGCGGACGGCGAGTACCGGTTCGTCATTGAGGATGACGGGATCGGCATCGCGGATTTGCGGCCGGGCGAGCTTCCAAGCGGCTGCCCGGACGGGCGCGAGGGCGTAGGACTGCGTAACATCAACAAGCGGATGAAGTACGCGTACGGCACGGAACTGCTCCTGGAGAGCGAGCGCGGGCGGGGCACGAAGGTGACGGTGCGGATTCCGGCGGATCTGGCGTGAGCATGCCGAAAGATGTACCCTGGCAGCCGGTTTTCGGATGGGACCATCCGGGACCGGCTTTCGTTTCGGCGGATTATGTTATATTATTCCTTAAGACGTGCTTCGAAACTTCGCGTCCGCGGTGCTGAAGCCCATCGATGCGCTGCGGTTCGAGTAAATGGCCGGGGAGCGGTTTTGTTTTTTTTTCGCGCGATTCCGGCATCCTTCGACGGAGATTATGGTAAAATCGGGATAAACGCTTTGCGATCGACGGGGAGGAATTGCGGATGGCCGCCGGTAAGAAGCGTACGGGAAAGGGACGGCCGCATGTTTTTCGGTTGTTGGCGGCAGCGGGAATGGCGATTGTCATCGGGTTGGGAGCCGGGGCCTTCCCGCAGCCGGCGGCTCCCGCCGCGGCGGATGCGGAGTTCGAAACCGAGGCCGGGCAGCTTCGCGATTGGGGACTGTTTCTCGGAACAAGCCGGGGGTTCGAGCTCGACCGGGAACCGACCCGGAGCGAGGCCATCGTCATGCTGATCCGGCTGCTGGGCAAGGAGGACGAGGCCAACGGCAATCCGTCGTACCGGCATCCGTTCACCGACGTGCCGGCCTGGGCGGACCGGGCGGTGGCGTACGCCTGGCATCACGGCTTGACAACCGGCGTGTCTGCCGATCGCTTCGGTTCCGGGCTGCCCGTGACGGCCGAGCAGTATTGCACGTTCGTGCTGCGCGCCCTGGGCTATGACGATCAGAACGGCGATTTCGAATGGCGGGAGGCGCCGGGATTCATCGAACAACTCGGGCTGGGCGCGAAGGTGCGTTACGGCGACGGGGAACACGGCGGGCGATTTCTGCGCGGACATGTGGTGGACATTTCCTATCACGCCCTGTTCCTGAAGATGAAGGATCGGGACGTTACGCTGTTCGGGAAGCTGGAGGAGGAGGGCGCGATCGCGGATTTCGCTTCGGGCGGAGAAGCCGTGGAGACGGAACCGCCCGGCGAGATCGGCGAGCCCGCCGCCGACGGAGGCATTACGGTGCCGGTGAAGGTCGCGCCTTATGAATACGATCCGAATTACCTCGCGATTCAGGTGAGCGCGGACCGGCTTCGTGAGTTGCTGCCCGGCGTCCGCTACGAATCCGGCTCCCGGAATCTGCCGCCGGGATACAGTCCGGGACAGCAGTTGGAAATATTGCTGCTCGAGAACTGGACAAAACCGCAGCCCAATCGGGCTTTCGCCATCGGCGGGGAATGGTCGTACGTCTTCCATCCGGACAAGGTGAACGAACTCGATGTGCGGGTGTTTTACGACGACGGCGGCAATCCGGTCGCCTATACCACGATCGCCGATTTGTCGGCGGACAGGACCACGCTGACATTCCATACGCAATTGCCGGGACACGTGCGGGCGAAGGTGGAACACGCCCGGGAGATCGCGGCCAACGCGGTTTTCATTCCGCACGACGCGCTCTATGTTGCGGCATTGGAATATGTGGTGGATTACGAAAACGGCGAACCGGTCACGGCGATCGACAAGGTGGTGGAGATCGACCGCAGCCGTCTGCCTGAGGCCAATCGCCATTTTGCGAAGCGAAGCCAGACGGGCTTCTACCTCGGCGCGAACGGGGGTGGCGTGACGCTGGCGGATATTGCGGACATGACGGCTTTCATTCAGGGCGCGCAGCAGAACCTGATGGCCTCAAATCTGATGGGAATGGATCTCACCTTCGACTATTATCCTTTGCAGTTGGACCAATATTCGGGCGGCTGGTCGCTGATGTTCGACTGGTTCCTGAACGAGGACGGCGAGATTCTGGCCTACACGTATTTTACCGACGCCGATTACCGGGCCTGGGCCGACCGTGTCAACCAATGGTCGGATTGAAGCGGATATCCGGCCCGGGGGACGAATCCTGCCCGCATTACGGTCGGCCGGATTTCCGGCCGGCCATTTCTTTATGCGCCGGTTCTTAAGGTTTTATTAATGTCTGATTTCGTATAATCCCTGTTATGACATATGACAAGATTTGACTACTAACGACGTTTTCGACTATAGGGAGGACGAAGCATGCATAAGGCAGTCATGGGCAAATGGACTCGACTGACAGTGATCGCGGTGCTGCTCTTCTGGAATTTCGGATGGTTTGCTTCCGGTGTACAGGCCGCGAATGCGACGACGTTCTCCGGGGTAATGAAAGATCATACGTTTTACCGTCCGATGATGCCCGGGGATCGCCATGATGTACACTTTTCACCGGAAGCGCGTGCCTTGTTTTCGACGATATGGACTCCGGACATGACTTGTGACAACTTATGCGACGAAGGCGTGTTCACAGAAGGGGAAGAGGAATTCTATTACGTCATCATGCAAATCATCCCCGCGGCAACCGGTCCCTACACCATCGAAACCTTCCAAACGGAATTTGATACGGCGATGTTTGTCTATGAGGACAGTTTTATTGAAGATTCGCCGTTGACCAACCTGATTGCCGGAAATGATGATATCGACGATGAAAACTGGATGTCACGCATTACCCTGAATCTGGAGTCCGGCAGAAGCTATTATCTGGTTGTAACCAGCTATGATGAAGTGAATGAAGGGGATACAGTCTTTTTCAGAATTGATTATGCGAACGGTCCCACGGAAGTGTTCATTATCGATCCTGATGGAACCGATTCGGCCATTTCGCCCGAGACGGCCGACTTCGACAAGACGCCTTCCGAACAGGAAGATATCCCCGTCACCCTGACGTTGAACGAGAATGATTTCATTGGAATCTTCAACGACGACACGGAACTGGAGCCCGGCGTGGATTATACGGTTTCCGGCAATACGGTAACCATTCTCAAAAGCTATCTGGCGGAGCTTGCGGCCGGCACTCACCAATTGACGTTCGTGTTCAGCGGCGACGCGCCGTAAACGTTGACCGTCACGGTGACAGACGCACCCGAAGAAACCTATTCGGTCACCTACGACGGCAATGGCAGCGATGGCGGATCGGTTCCGGAGGACGATAACCAATACAAGGAAAATGATACCGTCACGGTTCTTGGCAACACGGGGAATTTGAGCAAGACCGGGTACAGTTTTGCGGGTTGGAATACCGCATCCGACGGAAGCGGAACGAGTTATGCCCCCGGGGCCGAATTCCCGATGGGTACGGAAGACGTAACGCTTTATGCGAAGTGGACGGCGAACACGTACACGGTGACGTTCGACGCGCACGGTCGACCCGGAAACCCGGAAGAAGCGGTACGATGCGACGTACGGCAAAGGTGAAGACGGCGTCACGGACGAGCCGCTGCCGACGCCGGAGCGGACGGGGTACACGTTCGCGGGGTGGTACACGGGCGCAAGCGGCACGGGCACGAAAGTGACCGACGCGACGGAGATGACGACGGCCGGGGACCATACGCTGTATGCCAACTGGACAGCCATTCCCGTCAGCAACACTGGCGGTAACGGCAACGCTCCGGGACCCGAAGGGTCTGAACCGGCGCCTGCCGGAGTTGACGTGCTCGTCAATGGCAAAGTGGAGAGCGCCGGCACCGCCAGGACGGAACAGATCGACGACAGAGCGGTCACCACGATCGTCGTCGACGAGGAGAAGCTGCTGCAGCGGCTTGAAGCGGAGGGCGGCGAAGCCGTCATCACGATCCCGTATGCCGGGGACGCGGATTCCGTCGTCGGCGAATTGAACGCCCGCATGGTCAAGAGCATGGAAGCCGCCCAGGCCGTCCTGGAAATCCGGACGGACAAGGCGACCTACACGCTCCCCGCGGAGCAGATCAACGTGGACGCCATTTCCGCGCAGATCGGCGAAGACGTGGATCTGCAGGACATCAAGATCCGGATCGAGATCGCGGAGCCGTCGGAAGAAACAGCGCAAATCGTCGAATCCGCCGCGGCGGAAGGCGGGCTTGCCATCGTGGTGCCGCCGATCGAATTCACGGTTACCGGCGTCTGCAACGACACCCGGATCGAAGTGACCCGGTTCAACGCCTACGTGGAACGGACCGTCGCCATTCCCGAGGGCGTCGATCCGAGCCGGATCACGACCGGCATCGTCGTGGAGCCGGACGGCACCGTGCGCCACGTGCCGACCAAGGTGATCCTGATCGACGGGCGGTATTACGCGCAGATCAACAGTCTGACCAACAGCGTCTACACCGTCGTCTGGAATCCGGTCGAATTTGCCGATGTCGCGCGGCATTGGGCGAAGGACGCGGTCAACGACATGGGATCGCGCCTGGTGGTCAAGGGCAAGAGCGACGGTCTGTACGATCCCGACAGCGCGGTGACGCGGGCCGAATTTGCCGCCATCGTCGTGCGCGCGCTCGGCTTGAAGCTGGAATCCGGCAAATCGCCGTTCAAGGATGTCCGCGAGAACGACTGGTTTGCCGAATATGCCCGGACCGCGCACGCCTACGGGATGATCAAGGGCGATTAGGACGGCGCGTTCCGTCCGCATGACGCGATCACGCGCGAGCAGGCGATGCTGATCGTGTCCCGGGCGATGAAGCTGACCGGCCTCAAGGCCGATCTCGAAGACGGCGCGGCGGAAATCCTGGCGAAGGCGTTCAGGGACGCCGGGGACATTTCGCGATGGGCCGTCTCCGGCGCGGCGGAAGCCTACGCGGCGGGCATTGTCAACGGAAAACCGGATGGGCGGATCGATCCCGGCGCGCTTATCACCCGCGCGGAAGCGGCCGCCATCATCCAGCGCCTGCTGAAGCAATCCGATCTCATATAGGGCATGACACGCACTCCGGCGGGAGTCCGGGGTGCGCGTTTTTTCCGAACATCGTGCAATTGAACTTTCGGCGAATCTGGCGATATGATGATAGCGTTGACGTTTCAGGAATACAGCACATGAATCAGCAGAAAGGCCGAAGCCGGATGAACCAGAAATATTTGCGCAAACCCGGACTTGTCGTCCTGATTTCCGTCCTGTCGATGATACCGCCGCTGGCCACCGACATGTACATGCCGTCCCTGCCGGAGCTTACGGAATACTTCGATACGACGTCCACGCTCACCAGTTTCTCGATGTCGATTTTCTTCATCTTCATGGCCGTCGGGATGCTCGTCCTCGGACCCGTCAGCGACAAATACGGGCGCAAGCCGGTCCTGCTGCTAAGCGTCTCAACCACAATGGTATTCAGCGCCCTCTGCGCGTGGGCGCCGACGATCGGTTGGCTGCTCACGGTGCGGGCCATCCAGGCGCTCGGCGCGGGCGGGATGGTCACGATCGCCACGGCGATGATCCGCGACAGCTTCGAAGGGAAGGCGATGTCGCAGGTCATCTCGATCACCCAGGCGCTCAGTCTGCTGGCCCCGATGGGCGCGCCTATCCTCGGCGCCGTCATCATCGAATACTCGAGCTGGAAAATGACGTTCGTCGCCATTGCCGTCCTGATGGCGCTGACGCTGGCCGGGTCGCTGCTGCTTCAGGAGACATTGCCGAAGGAGAGGCGCAATGCGGAAAACATTTTCCACTCCATCATGGGACTGGCGCGGGCGGTCCGGAACCGGCAATTCACGGCGCTGCTGCTTGCCGGCGGACTGCTGACGTCGCCATTCATGGCCTATCTCGGCGTCGCTTCCTATATCTACATCGTGCAATTCGGCATATCGGAGACGTCGTTCAGCTTGTTCTTCGCCGTGACGTCCGCTTTCTTCATTGCGGGTCCGCTGCTTCACATGCGGATCGGACTGCGCCCAGTCCGGCGCGTGTTCGCCGCGGGATATGCGATCGTCCTGACGGTCGCGCTGCTCATGCTGACGGTCGGGCATGCCGGTCCGTACGCGTTCGTGCTCACGTTCATTCCGTTCGTCATGCTGTCGAGCTATTTCCGTCCGTTCATTTCCAACCGCCTGCTGGCCATGCAGAAGAACGACATCGGCGCGGCCGCCGCGGCGATGAATTTCGGCTTCACCGTGCTCGGCAGTGTCGGCATGATGACGGGTTCGCTGCGGTGGGGGAATTACATCGACGGTCTCGGGTACACGATGCTCATTTTCCTTGCGGCGTCGATGCTGGTCTCGCTGGTCGCGCTGAGAATGAAATTCGCGGAGTAACCGGAAGCGGCACCCGGGGATCCTGTTCAGGAGCTGTTCAGCCTGCAGCAGCTATACTATTATTAGTGAGTGATGGACAAGTCGCCCGCGGCACAACCGGTCCCTGGAGGAATCATCCATGAGCCTCGAGCATCTTCTGGAAAAAATCGAGCAGACCCATCTGTCGGACGAGGACAAGCGGACGTTGCGGCAACTTGTCGACATCCGGCGGACGCTGGACGATTCCGTCATCGTGGCGATCACGGATGCGCAGGGCGTCATTCGGGAAGTCAACGACAAGTTCGTGGAAATTTCCGGATACAGCCGCGAAGAGTTGATCGGCAACACGCACCGGATCGTCAATTCCGGGTATCATCCCCGTTCATTCTTCGAGGAGATGTGGAACACGATCCGATCGGGCCGGGTGTGGAAGGGCGAGATCCGGAACCGCGCGAAGGACGGCTCGCTGTACTGGGTGAACACCACGATCGTGCCTTTTCTGGACGAAACCGGGAAACCTTATCAATATATCTCCATCCGCACCGACATTACCTCGCGCGTCCGGATGGAGAAGGAGCTCCAGCAGGTGCTCGAAAACGACTTCCAGCACATCATCAAGCAGCTCGCGAACCTGATGTTCAAGATCCGGCGGGACGAAGACGGGAAGTTCCGGTTCGACCTGGCCGAGGGGATGATGGCGGAGCAATTGTCGTTCACAACGGAGAACGTGCGGGACAGGGAGATCCGCGAGCTGTTTCCGGACGAAACGGCGGACGTGCTGGAGCTGCATGCGCGTTCAGCCCACGAAGGCCGGCATGTCCAGTTCGAGATGACGATCTGGAACCGGAATTTTCTCGTGCATCTCTCGCCGATCGTGAAGGATCTCGAGGTGAAGGAGATCGTTGGCACCGCGATCGATATCAGCGAGCGGCACCGGGCGGAAGCGAAAATGAAATATATGGCCTATCACGATCCGCTGACCTCCCTGCCGAACCGGGTGCTGTTCATGGACGAGATCGAAAGCCTGATCGCGCAGTCCCGGGTCCGGGACGAGCCGTTCGCCGTGCTGTTTCTCGACCTGGACGGATTCAAGGGCATCAACGACACGCTCGGACACGCCGCAGGCGACGAGCTGCTCCGGATGGTCGGCAGCCGTCTCATCCGCTTCGCGGGGACCCATACGACCGCTTCGCGGTTCGGGGGCGACGAATTCGCCATTCTGCTGCCCGGAGCGGATGAGCGCGAGGCGTGCGAGAGCGCGAAGCGCATATTGGATCTGCTCGGTCAGCCGTATGCCGTCAACAATTTGGAGATCTATATCAGCCCCAGCGTCGGCATCAGCCTCTTTCCCCGCGACGGCGACAAATCCGACACGCTGATCAAGCACGCGGACGCTGCCATGTACCATGCGAAATCGCTGGGGAAGAACAACTGGCAACTGTTCCATCCCGAGATGATCGAGAACCGGCTGCACAAGCTGCGCATGGAAGCCGCCCTGCGCAAGGCGGTCGAGAAGGAGCAGTTCCTGCTGCATTATCAGCCCCAGTTCGACATCGCGCGCAACCGGATCATCGGCATCGAGGCGCTCATCCGGTGGGATCATCCGGAATCCGGACTGCTGCTGCCGGAAGACTTCATTCCGGCGGCCGAAGAGAACGGGCTGATCCTTCCGATCGGCAAATGGGTGCTGCGGGAAGCCTGCAGGCAGAACAAGGCGTGGCAGGACGCCGGATACGAGCCCGTCCCCGTGATGGTCAACATCTCGAGCGGCCAGTTCCTGGCCGGCGGGTTCACCGCCACGGTCCGGTCGATTCTGGAGGAGACCGGGCTCGATCCGCGTTATCTGGAGCTCGAGATAACGGAGAGCACGATTACGGACGTCCGGTGCGTGAAGGAGATCGTCTCCGGGCTGCAGGAAATCGGCGTGCAGGTCAGCATCGACGATTTCGGATCGGGCTTCAGCTCCCTCCGCGTGCTGAGCGAGCTGCCGATCAACAAGCTGAAGATCGACCGGGTGTTCATCCGGCAGCTCGACGAGCGGAAACGGTCGCTGGTCAAGGCGATGGTCACGCTGGCCCGCAATCTCGGTCTCGAAGTGCTCGCCGAGGGCGTGGAGACCGATGAACAGCTCGAATTCCTGATGCAGCTCGAGTGCGCGTGGATGCAGGGCAACCGCTTCTGCGAGCCGATGGAGCCGGAACGGTTCGAAGCGTTTCTGGCCTCGCTGCCCTTGACGGAACGGGCCTGCCCATCCATAATGGATGGACAGGGGTTTGGCCGGCATGCCGGGCCGTGAGAGACGCTTGAGATGGAAGGAACGCCGAAAGGAGCGGCAATCATGTCCGAAACGAATCGGAGGCTCGCGCCCGAAGAGCGCGACAAGCTGATCGGGACGCTGAAAGCGCGGTTCGCGAAATACCCGGAGCGCCATGAAGGCATCGCCTGGGAGGAGGTGGCCGCCCGGCTCGAATCCGCCGATCCCGCGAAGCAGTGGTCGCTCGGCGAGATGGAGCGGACCGGCGGCGAGCCGGATGTCGTCGGACGGGATCCGGAGACCGGCGAAATCCTGTTCGTCGACTGCTCGGCCGAAAGCCCGAAGGGACGGCGCAGCCTCTGCTACGACCCGGAAGCGCTGGCGTCGCGCAAGGAGCACAAGCCGGCGGACAGCGCAGTGGGCATGGCCGAAGCGATGGGCATCGAGCTGCTGACGGAGGAGCAATACCGCGGGCTGCAAGAACTCGGGGCGTTCGACCTGAAGACGTCGAGCTGGATCCGCACGCCCGACAAGATCCGCAGGCTGGGCGGCGCGCTGTTCTGCGACCGCCGCTACGACACGGTGTTCGTCTACCACAACGGCGCCGAGTCCTACTACGCCGCGCGGGGATTCCGGGGCATGCTCAGGGTTTAGGCGAAGCGGCGCATAACGGAACACGGAGTCGCGGGCGCGGCTCTTTTTTTGCATGAGGTACAGGTTGCGGCATGGAGACATGCGGGGGTGAAGGCATCATGGACAGCCGCACGGTGGAAACGCTGACGTTCCGGCAGGGTGTTGTCGATTGCGTGCCGACGCTGCTGGGGTACTTGTCCATCGGATTCGCGGCCGGGGTGATCGAGGCGACGGCGGGCATGAGCCTGCTCGAGATCGGGCTGTTGTCGCTGTTCCTGTATGCGGGATCGGCCCAGTTCATCACGGCGGGTATGGTGATGGCCGGGGCGCCGGTCGCGTCCGTCGTGGCCACCGTATTGATCGTGAATCTTCGGCATCTCTTGATGAGCGCGGCGCTCGCGCCGAAATTCGCCGGCCATTCGCCGCTCAAGAACTTCCTGATCGGGGCGCAGCTTACCGACGAGACGTTCGGGGTGGCCTCGGGCAGGCTGAAAGGCGGCGAGTCCGGCGCGGACCGGTGGATGTTCGGGCTGAACGTGACGGCACATGCCAACTGGATCGTCGCGAATGTGCTCGGCGCGCTGCTCGGCGGATGGATCGCCGATCCGGAGCGCTACGGGCTGCATTACGCGCTGCCGGCCATGTTCATCGGGCTGGCGGCGATGATCGTGACGCAGCGCAAGCAGTACAAGCGCGACCTGCTGGTGATCGGCTGCGCCGCGGGCGGTTTCGCGCTCGCTTCTCTCTGGCTGCCGGGACATCTGGCCGTCATGACGGCGGCGGTGCTGGCGGCGGTCGCCGGGGCGGTGACCGAGCGATGAGCGTGAGCCTGGAATTTCTGTGGATGCTGGCCGGGGTGGCGATCGTGACGCTGATCCCGCGGACGCTGCCGCTGGTGCTGATCAGCCGGATGAAGCTGCCCGGTTATGTGATGAAGTTCCTGAAGCATGTGCCGCTGGCCGTCATGGCGGCGCTGGTGGCGCAGTCGGTGCTGACGGACGGGGAGTCGTGGCGCTCGCCGGACAATCCGGAGTGGCTGGCGTTCTTCCCGACGCTGGCCGTTGCGCTGCTCACCCGCAGCCTGCTGCTGACCGTCGTCGCCGGCGTCGGCTTCGCGGCGCTGCTGGGATGGCTGATGTGAACGTTCGGCGGTTATTGCGGCCGATCGAAAATCTTCACCATCTTCACGAGCAGCGCCCTGAGTGTCTCGAATTCGTCCTCCGTCATGCCCCGCCTCACCCGATCCTCCACGACGGCGGCGAAATGCTGCGTCTCCTCGGCCAGCCTTCTGCCCTCGTCGGTTAGGAAGATCTGCTTCGAGCGGCCGTCCTCGGGACTGCTGCGGCGCGTGATCAGCCCCCTGCTTTCGAGGCCGTTCATCAGGCTCGTGACGCTCGGCCGCTCGATCATCAGAATCTGCTCGAGCTGCGACGGCGTGATGCCGGGGTAGTGGAGGAGGACGCCGAGGGCGCTCCATTGCGTGTGCGTGAGGCCGGTCGGGCGCAGCAACTGCTCGATTTCCCGCCGGAGCGTGATGTATCCCGTCTTCACGATCCGTCCGATGGGCCCCTGATCCCATTGCCATTCCGGATGCGACATGCGCGTTCCTCCGTCGCGTCGATACGGTTAGAATTCTAACCATAAGCTTGACCGAAGCCGGCGCGGATGTCAAGCGGGGCGGCTCACCCCGCGAACTCCGCGATCAGCCGGTTGAATTCCTCCCGCTCTTCCCAGAACGGCACGTGGCCGCTGTACGGGAACGCCGCGAGCCGGGACTGCGGGATGCGCGCGTTCAGCTCCAGCGCGTGCGCGAACGGCACCACCTGGTCGTGGATGCCGTGCACGATCAGCGTGGGAACCTGAATGGCGGCGAGATCGCCGGACAGATTCGAGTCCCGGAGCAGCCGGATCATCGCCGCCGTGGACCAGCCCGCCGCCTGCAGCCCGAGACCGATGAACCATTCCCGGAACGGCTCGGTCACATACCGGAAGAAAAAGCTGTCCGCCACATGCCGCACCAGATTGGGCCGGTCGCCGGCATTCACGGCCAGATACCGCTCCGCGACCTCCGGCGTGAACGATGTCGGCGCGGCCGCGGCGATCAGGACAAGCTTCGCCACGCCGTCCCCCCGGTGCCTGGCCATGTAGCGGATCGAGATCGCGCCGCCCGCCGAATGGCCGGCCAGCACAACGTTCTGCAGCCGCTTGTGTTCGAACACCGCGCGAATGTCATCCGCGAGCCGGTCGAAGTCGTATCCGCCGTACGGTTTGTCCGATTGCCCGAAGCCCCGCCAGTCGATGCCGATGACGCGGTATCCTTGCGCGGGCAGCTCGTCGAACTGATACTCGAACTGCCTGTGGTTCAGCGGCCAGCCGTGGATGAACACGATCGTCCTGCCGCCCCCGGGGTTCAAATCTTCGACGTACAATTTGACGCCCGGCTCCACCGTCACATACTCGCCCAATCTCCATTCCTCCCGGACAAAAATGAACTCCGATATTTCAACATACTCGCCGGGAGAGGGAAACATGCCCGCTTGATGCGTGACATGTCCGATGAACATGATTCGCGCGGGCCCGGTCCTCACCGATGCTGCTCGTACCGGTTCGCCCGGGTGACGGCGCGGATCGCGGCCAGCTCTTCATCGCTCAGCGGCGGGACGGCCGCGGCCGACAGATTGAGCCGCAGTTGCTCCAGGCTGCCGGCTCCCGGAATGACCGTCGCCACCGCCGGATCGGCGAGCGCGTAGCGGATGGCCGTCTGCACGAGCGTGCGGCCGCCGCACAGGTCGAGCAGCCGTCGCCGCACCTCCGGCAGCTCCTCCCGGCTGTAGTCGAGGTAGTCCCGCTCCGCCTTCGCGGCGCCGCTCTCCGTCAGGATGCCGCCGGCCAGCGGCCCGCGCGCGATCAGGCCGATGCCGCGCGATTCGATCAGGCGCAGCGTCTCCTCCTCGGGACGGCGGTCCAGCATGCTGTACTGGCTCATCAGACTGACGATGTTCGAGCGGCGCGCGTATTCGCGGATCACGTTCGGCCGGATGGACGAGATGCCGTAGTATCGGATCAGCCCTTCCCGCTTCAGCTCCTCGAACGCTTCGATCGTCTCGTCGATCGGATCGTCGATCGTCCCGCCGTGCAGTTGGTACAGGTCGATGTAGTCCGTGCCGAGCCGGCGCAGGCTGTCATGGACCGCCTGCTTGATGTAGACCTTCGACGGATCCCAGACCCAGCCCTCGCGCCCGGGAATTCGGCGGTTGCCGACCTTCGTCGCCACGATCACTTCGCTTCGCCGGCCCCGGATTGCAAGACCCACCAGTTCCTCGTTCCGTCCCGCGTCATACAGATCGGCGGTGTCGAGGAAGTTGACGCCCTTGTCCAGCGCCTCATGAATGATCCGGACGGCCGGGCCCTCCTCCGTTCCGAGCGACATGCAGCCGAGCCCGATCTCGCTCACGTACAGATCCGATTGTCCAAGCCGGTTTCGCTTCATTCCGATCCGCATCCTCCCTGTCAAAAATATCAATCCTTCTCCCATCATATCACGCCGGGACGGACAATCCGAAACCCGCCGAACGGCCGAACCCTGGCGAATCGGCTTTTTGCCGTCCGAGGAAGGAATTTCCTTCAGGGAGTCGAATCTTGGGATGATCGATCATTCGGGAAAGGCGGGATTCCGCGGGATGAAACCGACCGTCATGGTGCTGGGCGTCTACCACATGAGCGACCATGATCTCGATCCGAACCGTCAGGCGGAGATCCTGGAGGCCGTCGACCGGCTCGCCCGGTTCAGGCCGACGAAGATCGCCGTCGAAGTCCCCGTGAAGAAGGGCGATCTGCTCAACCGCGATTATGCGGACTATCTGTCCGGCGCCTTGTCGATTGCGTCCCCGGGCGTCCTCTCCGCGGGCTACCGAACGTCCAACGAGGTGTGCCAGCTCGCGTTCCGGCTGGCGCAGGCATGCGGCCATCGGCAGGTGCATGCGATCGACTGGATGGAGAACATCGGCCAACGCAGCGCGGGAGACGTCGCGGAGTGGGCGGAGAAGCATCAGCCGGAACTGCACGCGGACATGATGAAGCATCTCGAGCAGTTGCGCAGCCGCGACCATCTGCCCCGATCGTTCGCGCAGATCCTGAAGGATCTGAACGATCCGGCCTTCAATCTGCACGACCATCAAATCTACATCCGCTATTTCCCCAGAATCGGCACGCGGACGGACTACGTGGGAGTCGACTGGTTGCGCTGGTGGTATCAGCGGAACCTGATCATGTACGGGAACATCGCGCAGCTCGCCGAGGGACCGGACGAGCGGATCCTCGCCATGCACGGCTGCTCGCACAATTACCTGATCGGGCAGTTCCTGCGGGAGAGCGGCCTGTTCGAACTGGAATCCCCCCTGGATTATTTATGACGGAGAGGATGAGCTGACCATGGCGCAAGTCAAAGTCTACGCGCGCGCCGACGTCATGCGGCCGATCCGGCGGACGTTCTCGGATGCGCTCCACGCCTGCCTCGTCGAGGCGCTCGGTCTGCCCGCGGACAAGCGGTTCCACCGGTTCATCCTGCTGGACCGGGAGGACTTCCTGTATCCGCCCGACCGCTCGGAGAAATACACGATCATCGAGATCAGCATGTTCGAGGGGCGCACCGTGGAGACGAAGAAGAAGCTGATCCGCCTGCTCTTCGAAAGGATGTCCGCCATCGGCATCCCGGCGAACGACCTCGAGATCACGATGTTCGAAACGCCGAGGTCCTCCTGGGGCATCCGGGGCCTCCCCGGCGACGAGCTCGGCTTGAATGACAAGGTGGACGTATAGACCGTCCGACCAACCAACACACGGGCTGCCCGCAAGCCATCCGGGAAGATGGTTTTGCGGGCGGCTACGCGTTTTGCGGGTTTTTCGGACCGGGCTTGACGATCTTAAGAAATTCTTCATCTTTCTCCATCCTGTTTCGCAAGAACCGCCGTTTATAATGGAAGACGTAATCGGCCGATTACAGGGGGAGGAAGAGGGGCTGCCATGAACGCGCAAACCGTGCTCGTCGTCGACGATGACAAGGAAATTCGCGAAGCGATCGGCATTTATCTCCGAAACGAAGGACTGAACGTGCTGGAAGCCGGGGACGGCAGGCAGGCGCTGGACATGCTGGAACAACACGAGGTCCATCTCATCATCCTCGATGTGATGATGCCCCGGCTCGACGGGCTGACCGCGACGCTCAGGATCCGCGAGCAGCGGAATATCCCGATCCTGATGCTGAGCGCGAAGAACGAGGACGCGGACAAGGTGCTCGGCCTGCAGGTCGGCGCCGACGATTACGTGACGAAGCCGTTCAATCCGCTCGAGCTGATCGCGCGGGTGAAATCGCAGCTCCGGCGGTACATGACGCTCGGCATGTACGAGGGCGCAAGCCGCGTCATCCGGCTGAACGGCCTCACGCTCGACCCGGACGCGAAGGAGGTCCGGCTGAACGGCGAGCCGGTGCGGCTGACGCCGATCGAGTACGGCATCGTGGAGCTGCTCATGACGCACGCGGGGCGCGTCTTCTCGATCGGCGAAATCTACGAGCGCGTATGGAAGGAGCCCGGATTCCGGGCGGAGAACACGGTGGCCGTCCATATCCGGAAGATCCGGGAGAAGATCGAGATCGATCCGAAAAATCCGCGCTATTTGAAGGTGGTATGGGGTCTTGGGTACAAGATGGAGAAATAGGCTGGCGGTGGTTGCGGCGACGCTTTTATTGACGATCGGGCTGAACGGCGTGCTGGCGGGAATCACGGATGTCGGAAGGTACTCGGGCAAAAGCTTCATCGAGGCGAGCGGCATCGTTCCGGATCTGGCGACGTTCGTCGAGTTCCTGTCGTTCTACGAGCTTGCACCGGTCACCTATGAGGAAGCGGAGCGGCAGATCCGGATCGGTAAGGAGGAACTGGAATGGTATCGGCGCGAGCACGCCGAAGCGCAGCAGAAGAGCGACGAGGAAGTCCGGCTCGCGTTTCTCGAAGAGCGGAAAGAGAACCTGCGCCGGCATTTCGGGTATCTGGACCGGATGCGCGCCGATTTCTACCAATATCGCGAACGGTACGCCTATTATTTCACCGAGACGGGGACGGGGCAGGTATTCACGAATCTGGACGCGGTACCGGAACGTGATGAAAACGCGGCGGAGGCCATGAAGGACATGCTCTACGTGATCCAATACCCCGATCGGCTGAACGGCCGGCTGTCGGTCCACCGTCCGCCGAATGTTCTGCCCTGGCGGAAGGAAGTGGCCCAGGCGATCGCTTCCCGTCCGGCGAAGCTGTTCTCGGGCTGGATCGGGGTGCCGAAGTCGGAAATGTTCCTGGAGCAATATCGGGATTTCAGGTGCCATCAAGGGTATACGTTCGGCATGATCGGGGTCGGCGTCGCCATCCTGGCGGGGCTTTTCGCGGCCCGGAAGAAGCTCGCCGCGGGGGCCGGACCGGCGGCAATCGTTCCGTCCGGCTGGCGCCAGGTGTGGCGGAACATTCCGCTCGATGTCCGGGGCGCGGTGCTCTTGATCACGGGAATCGCCGCGTTCAATCTGCATCGGGAAGCGATTCTGCCGTACGATCTTCTGTCCGCGTTCAACCCGGCGGAGCTGGTCGGCGCAACGCTGTGGAAGCTTGCGGTGCTGACGGTTTTGACGGCGGCCTTGAGTGTGCAAATTCTGCCGGCGCTTCGGATGCGCGAAGACGGAGAGTCGCTCGCCGCCGCGTGGCGGAAGTCGCTGACGATGCGGCTGTACGGCGTGGTCCGCGACGCGTTCCTGCATCTGCGGGTCGGCGCGCAGGCGGTGCTGATATCCGGCGCGATGTTCGTCCTGGGATTCGCGTTTTGCTTCTTCCCGACCGTGTTCACGCCGCTCCCGTGGGTGCTGCTGATTCCGGGGGCCGCCGTCGTCATGCTTTTTATCGTCCTGCGGCAGGCCGGATATCTGAACCGGCTGCTCAGCGCCGCTCGGGAGCACGCGGCCGGCCGGGACGCGGGCGATGTTCCGGTGAAGGGCCGCTCGGTCATGGCGGAGCTGGCGGACCACTGGAACCGGATGCGCCGGATCGCCGAAGCGTCGCGCGCGAGCGAGGCGAAGAGCGAACGGCTCAAGACGGAGCTGATCACGAACGTGAGCCACGATCTGCGCACGCCGCTCACGTCGGTCATCACGTATGTGGACCTGCTCAAGAATCCGGAGTTGTCCGAAGAGGAGCGGGCGCATTACCTCGATATCATTGATCAGAAGAGCAAGCGGCTGAAGGCGCTGATCGACGATCTGTTCGAGGCGACGAAGATGGCGAGCGGCAGCGTCGAGCTGAACCGGGAGCGGGTGGATCTCGTCCAGCTCGTCGAACAGGCGCTGGCCGAGTCCGGGGCGAAGGACGGAGGCGCCGGCGTCGAGTTCAGGGTCCGGCTGCCGGAAAAGCCGGTTTACGCCTTCGTCGACGGGCAGAAAATATGGCGCGTCTTCGACAACCTCATCTCGAACATGGCCCGCTATTCGCTCGAAGGGACCCGGGCCTACATCACGCTCGGCCGCGCGAACGGGATGGCGGAGATCGCGTTCAAGAACGTCTCGAAGTACGAGCTCGGCGACAACGTCGACGAGCTGATCGAGCGGTTCAAGCGGGGCGACGCGTCGCGGCACACCGAGGGATCGGGGCTGGGGCTCGCGATCGCGAAGTCGATCGTCGATCTGCACGGCGGCGCGCTCGAGCTCGAAGTGGACGGCGATCTGTTCAAGGTGACGGTGCGGCTGCCGGAGGCGTGAGAGAGGCGGAAGGGCGGGCTTGAACAGGCATGAAAGAGGGACAGGCATCAGGCCGGGATGGACCGGCCGGGGCCTGTCCCTTCTTCCATGGACGGATGTTCACGCGTACGGATCGATCGTCACGATCGTGCCGTCCGGGTTGTAGTGCAGCTCCGTGTATTTGACGCAGCGCAGGTGGTTGACGCCGCCGGAGAGCGAGGCGTCGTGGTAGAACAGATACCATTTGCCCTGGAATTCGACGATGGAATGATGGGTCGTCCAGCCGATGACCGGCGTCAGGATGACGCCCTTGTACGTGAACGGCCCGTACGGATTGTCGCCGATCGCGTACACGAGCTTGTGCGTCGTGCCCGTCGAGTACGACAGGTAGTATTTTCCGTTGTATTTGTGCATCCACGGCCCTTCGAAGTAGCGCCGGTCCTCGTCGCCCGCCTTGATCGGATTGCCGTCTTCGTCGAGGATTTGCACCTCGCGCGGCGTCTCCGCGAACGTCAGCATGTCGGCGCTGAGCCGCGCGACGCGCGGTCCGAGCGCGGGCGCTTCGGGAGCGGGCTCCTTCCCGTCGGGGTTGAACGAGCCGGTCTGCCATTTCTCGAGCTGGCCGCCCCACAGGCCGCCGAAGTACATGTACGCTTCGCCGTCGTCGTCGACCAGCACGGCCGGGTCGATGCTGAAGCTGCCGGGAATGTAGTTCGGCTCGGGCTTGAACGGGCCCGCCGGCCTGTCGCTCACCGCGACGCCGATCCGGAAATTCCCCTCGAGGTCGCGCGCGGGGAAATAGAGATAGTATTTGCCGTTCTTGAACGCCGCGTCCGGCGCCCACATTTGCTTGCTCGCCCAGGGCACGTCGCGCACGTGGAGCGCTTCGCCGTGGTCGACGACCGGCGAGTTCAGGTCGTCCATGGACAGCACATGGTAGTCTTCCATTTGGTATTGGTCGCCGTTGTCGTTCGTCGGCCCGTCATGCTCGAGGTCGTGGGACGGGTAGATGTACAGCTTGCCCTCGAAAACATGCGCCGAAGGATCCGCCGTGTAGATGTGAGTGACGAGCGGCTCTTTCGGTTTCGGAATGTTCGACATCGTGATCCCCTTTCGGTCGAGACATAGGTTTTTCTTGTCCATTATAGCAAGTTGAACCGCTTTCACAAGGGAGTGAATTTAAGGATTTTCCCGTCAAATTAAAGGTGCCGCGGGCACGCCGTCCGATTGACAGCGGGTCCCGGATTCTGGTTGAATCGGAGTAACAGACGGAGGCATGGAGGCGGGCCGCGATGATGCACGACCGGGTCGGCACCGGCATCAGGGGAATCGATGACGTCGTCGACGGGCTGAGGCTTGGCGACAATGTCGTCTGGCAGGTGGACGATCTCGCGCAGTACGGAAGGCTGGCCGCGCGGTTCGCGGAGCAGGCGAAGCGGGACGGGCGGAAGCTGATCTATGTCCGCTTCGGCAGCCACGAGCCGCTGTTCGGCGCGGATTCGGGCGCCCATATCGTCGAGCTGAAGGCCGACCGGGGATTCGAGCGGTTCGCCGCGTCCGTCCACCGGCTGATCGAGCGGGAGGGCCGGCGGGCGTTCTACGTGTTCGACTGTCTGACCGATCTGCTCGCCGACTGGCATTCCGATCTGATGATCGGCAACTTCTTCCGCGTCACCTGTCCGTATCTGTACGAGCTCGAGACGGTGGCGTACTTCGCCATCATCCGCAACGCCCACACGTTCGCGACGATCGCGGGCATCCGCGAGACGACGCAGCTCCTGATCGACGTGTACCGGGTCGGCGGCGGCGATTACATCCACCCGCTGAAGGCGTGGAACCGCTATACGCCCGTCATGTTCTTCCCGCACCGGCTCGACGGCGACGAAGCCGTCAGCATCACCTCGAGCGCCGAGGCGGCCGAGCTGTTCGCCGCAGTCGCGCGGGGCGAAGACCGCCTCGATTACTGGAACGTCATGTTCGCGAAGGCCAGGGAAGCGCTCGGCGCGCCGGACGCGCAGCAGGAGCGGGTCAAGATGCGGCTGCTCCGGATGCTCGCCGGGCGGGATACGCGGCTGCTCAAGCTGTGCGGCCGCTACTTCACGCTCGCGGACGTGCTCAGGATCGCGGAACGGCAGATCGGCAGCGGCTTCATCGGCGGCAAGAGCGTCGGCATGCTGCTCGCCCGGCGCATTCTCGAGGAGGAGGACGGCGGCCGGCTGGCGAGGAAGCTCGAGCCGCACGACTCCTGGTACATCGGCTCGGACGTGTTCTACACCTACATCGTCCACAACGGCTGGTGGAAGCTGTTCATGCGGCAGAAGACGAAGGAAGGCTACTTCCGCTGTGCCGCCGAGCTGCGGGAGAAGCTGCTTGCGGGCCGGTTCCCCGAATCGATCCGCGAGCGGTTCATGCGGATGCTCGAGCATTACGGCCAGTCGCCGATCATCGTCCGCTCGAGCTCGCTGCTCGAGGACCAGTACGGCAACGCGTTCGCGGGCAAGTACGAGAGCGTGTTCCGCATCAACCGCGGCACGCCGGAGGAGCGGTACGAGGCGTTCGAGCAGGCGGTGCGGACCGTCTACGCCAGCGCGATGAACGAAGACGCGCTCGTCTACCGGCAGATACGCGGCCTCGCAGGCGAGGACGAGCAGATGGCGCTGCTCGTGCAGCGGGTGTCCGGCGATGAGCACGGGGAGGGCTATTTTCCCCATGCGGCGGGCGTCGGTCATTCGACGAATCTGTATGTGTGGGACCCGGGCATCGACATGAGCGCGGGCATGCTGCGGCTGGTGTTCGGACTCGGGACGCGGGCGGTCGACCGGACGGAGGGCGACTACGCCCGGATCGTCTGCCTGGACGATCCGCGCCGGCAGCCGCCGATGCACGCGGGCGACCGGCGGAAGTACGCGCAGCACGAGGTCGACCTGCTGTCGTTCACGGAGGGCGCGCTCATCTCGCGGGACGCGGACCGGGTGCTGGCGGGCGGCATCAAGACCGGCCGGTCGCTCATCGCGTCGCCGGACGACGAAACGGCCGCACGCATGCGCGAGCTCGGAATCACGGACCGGCCGGCGCCCTGGATCGTCGATTTTGGCGGGCTGCTGGAGCGGACCGATTTTCCGGCGTTCATGCGGGAGATGCTGGCGCGGCTCGCCGCCGTGTACGAATACCCGGTCGACATCGAGTTCACGGTCAACTTCACGCCGGACGGCGGGTACCGCGTCAATCTGCTGCAATGCCGGCCGCTGCAGACGCGCGGGCTCGGCCGGCCGGTCGAGCTGCCGGAGCCGACGGACGACTGCTTCTTCGCGGCCCGCGGCGGCTTCATGGGCGGCAACGTGCGGCTGCCGATCGACCATGTGGTGGTTGTGCGGCCGGACGCCTATCTCGCGCTGCCCGAGCAGGGCAAGTACGCGGTCGCCCGGCTGATCGGCCGGGTCAACAAGGCGCTCAAGGGCCGGCAGATGATGCTGGTCGGGCCGGGGCGATGGGGAACGACGACGCCGTCGCTCGGGGTGCCCGTGCATTTCGCGGAGATCTGCCATGCGGCGGTGCTCTGCGAGGTGGCCTCGGCGGAATCCGGCATCGCGCCCGAACTGTCGTACGGCAGCCACTTCTTCCTCGATCTTGTGGAGGCGGGCATCTTCTACGCGGCGCTGGTGCCTGGCGAGCCGGACGTCGTCTGGCATCCGGAGCGCGTGCTGGATAAGCCCAACGCGCTGATCGAGCTGGCGCCGGAGGCAGCGCCGCTCGCCGAAGTCGTGCATGTGGCGCGGACGGAGGGGATGGAGATCTTTGCGGACGTCGGGTCGCAGCGGGTGGTGTGCCGGTAGCGGCAGGCCAAGCGAAAAAAGTCTCTCCGCGAAGAGAGACTTTTTCATTTCCCGTCAAGTCCAATCCTGGAAGAAGCTGCCGGCCACGGTGAAGAAGTGGACCTGATATTGAATGTCGACCGGGTTCTGATGGATGTCCTTCAGTCCGTGGATTCGGACTTCGTAGACGTCGCCGTCCCGGAAGCCTTCGCTTCGCAATTCATCGCCGAGGTGGAAAATGACGGCGTAAGTCGATCCGGACAGCACCGTATTGACCGTCATGAATTTGGAATCCAGGGATCGCCTGGAATGGCTTTGATCCAGGCGCCAGACCTTGCCGTCGTTCAGCCTTTCAAGTTCTACCGTCACTTCCGACAGCACGGGTTCCTCGAACTTGTCCGGATTCAGCATGACGGACCACGGCGTATTGTACTTGACGAAGTCTATCCCGAAAATTAAAGTAGCTTAGAAGCACAAAAAAGGTGGTACCCGGACATAGTCACTACTTTAGAGGAATAATATGGTAATTTCGTCTATGCAGTTTGGTCCATTTCCTCCACGACAACCTTGTAACCCAGGATTTCCAACTTGCGAATGGCTTGCCTTGCCACATGAGTTCGCTTGCGCTCTTCGT
>Ga0207866_1000775_pt1 | contig 39818 bp, 30 predicted proteins | sample HigsolmetaAR203D_FD_184835 | JGI IMG/M metagenome (GOLD analysis project Ga0207866, IMG submission 184835) | Ionic liquid and high solid enriched microbial communities from the Joint BioEnergy Institute, USA - AR20-3-D (SPAdes) (version 2) ...
CCAATTGGCTATGGAAGGCAGGCAAAGGGAGGCACAATGCCTTTCATTTTCGCTTCATTTTCGAATACATACAGGACAAAAACTCCCTCGACTGCCAATGGTAACGAGGGAGTTTGTCTGCAATCTGGAGTCTCCCTAATAAGACGGGAGACTCCAGACTGAAGACAAACCGTTCATTGGATAAACGTCCATAAGAAAATGATTTCCAGGCCGGAAGGCCTGCCCATTCATCAACCGAAACTGTAGACAACGTACATCGCATGGAGAGATGGGCCAAGCGAGCTCCTTTGACGACCCACTCAGCGGAAAAACGAAGACGCGGGGATCAACAGGGGACACAAGTCTCACTTCCGCGAAACACCCAGATGTTTGTCCCCTGCCCGCGTCTCGTTTTGGAGCGGACTTTATCCGCTTCTGCGCTGGGCGTCAAGCGAGCGAGCGGGCCCGATCTCCCATGCGCCGCGAACTTTGTCTACACGCTGGAGTCTCCCTAATAAGACGGGAGACTCTTCTTTGTTGACATACGCTGGCTGGAGTACCAGTGTCCTTAGGCAATATCATTAACCCCTTGTATGCCTTCGAGAGCTTGCTCCAAGTGGAAGCTTGTAAAAACTTACACCCCTTAGTCATGGGAAGCCCCTCGGGAAACCGATGATGACGTGAAGGGGTGTGTTGTGTGCAGGAAACGTGACTTGTCCGGGCCGGCGGCTGACGAAGCGTCTGCCTATGGCTGTCGGACATGCGCGTCAGTTTTCTTGGCTTGTGGAATCAGCCGGAACATGTACACGTAGAGCAGCGCACTCACCAGCGTGAGCCCGAGAATGACCGCGAAAACGCCGACGGGGGAGAGTCGCTCTGACAAGCCGATGGTCAGCGGCGCGAGGAACCGGCCGATCGAAAACTGCAGCGAGGACGCCCCCATGTACTGGCCGCGTGCGTCCTCCGGCGCGTATTTGCTGATGAAGCTTTGGGCCACGGGGGTGCGAATCAGTTCGCCCAGCGTCATGATGACGATGCAGCCGAACAACAACCAGATGTTGACCGTAAAGCCCATCAGGAACAGGCCGAGACCGCACAGAACGGACGACAGCACGAGACTGTTGCGGTCGCTCCAGTTTTCAAACCGGCGCGTGACCGGTAGCGTGAACAGCACGACCAACAAGCCGTTCAAGCCGATCAGCCAGCCGAACGCGGAGGTGCCCCCAATCGAAAACGACCAGTCACCCCACCAGACGAGCGGCTGGATGGGCACGTGTTCCTTGACGTACAGCGCCATGAACAAATCGAGCTGCATGAAGGCGATCGCGATCAGGACACCCGCTCCGATGTAGATGGCAAACGGCTTGTCGCGAAAAATCACGACATAGCTTTGGAACTGCTCCTTCAATGAGAACGCTTGGCGAGCACTTCCTGCCTGGTGCGACGGCAGTGTCTCCTTGATCCAGACGTATATCGCAAGGCCGAACAACAGTTCGACGATCATGCAGATAAGCAGCAGTTCAAACCGGTGGTGCACGAAAAAGAAGGAGCCAAGAACAGGCCCGGCAACGACGCCAATGTTCATCGCGGTGTAAAAGGTGGCAAATATCAGGCGCCGATCCTCTTCCGATGTCAGGTCGGCCACCATCGCCGAACTGGCCGGCCAGTACAGGGAGCCGGCAATCCCGATGCCGATAAAGGCGATGTAATCAACCCAGGGCGAGGGAGAAAAGGCAAACAGCCCGAACATCGTCGAAGACAACGCGATGGACATCAGCATCGTCGTACGTCGGCCGATCCGGTCGGCCAGGTATCCTCCGGCCAGGTTGGCGAACATCCCCAGCAGCGGAGGTACGGTCAGCAGCAGTCCAGCCTCCTTTTTGCCGAACGCGTCGCTGAAATGAATCGCCATAAAGGGAAAGTACATCCAGAAAAACGTATGCGTAATCAGCTCGCCGAAAAGCCTGATTTTCAAATTTAGGTCCCAAGAACGCCAATGCATGACAAGAATCCCTCCGATTTCTCGATGGTTTGCTGTCTGCAGGCGCCCTTCCCACGGCGTTTTCCATCCGCGCGCAAATGCAAAAGGAGGAACGAAAAAAAGCGCAATCGGGAGAAGCGAGACCTCTACCTCTTCCGCATGCGCTTGCTCGACAAGGTCGGGATACGGGCACGGGGAAACGGACGAGTGCGAAAACGGCGCGTTTTCACCTGCCCATGCCAGGAAGCCAATGGTGACAGCTGTCCGGCCCGGCCCCTTATCGAAAAGGACGGAAGTGGTTCAGGCGTCCTGCAGCTTTCTTGCAAGACAGGGATGTGAAAGGGGCGGAGACCCCTCGCACAAGGTCCCCGTCCTATGCCAGAAAAACTGCAGCAATCGCCATGAACCAACACTCCCATCCTTTGACTGTTCATTCAAAAGATTTGTACAGATAAAAACTCTTTGATGACTAGAATACTCCATAGATGTGAAAACATGCAAGAAAAATTTTTTATCCACCAGCGGTTCCGCTGTTCGCCGATTGTGTGCGGGTGGGCGCTCCGAATACCGGTAATGAGCAGTCTCATAATTGAAAAGTATCTGTCCATTCGGTAAAATAATTTTTATCTATTGCACCCTGGGGAGGAGTTAGGATGTTGGATCCACGTATCGGCAAGCTGGCGGAAACTCTGCTGAATCACTCCGTTCGTTTGCAGGCACAGGAATGTTTGTTGATTGAAGTACGCGGAGAAGGACAGGCGCTTGCCAAGGAACTGATCAGGCAGGCGTACGCCAGGGGAGCGTATCCGTTTGTGCGGTTCATCAATCCGGCCATACAGCGTGAATTGATGATGGGCGCTGACGAAAGGCGGGCGTCCTACCAGCTCAAGTGGGAACAGGCGATGTTTCAAGACATCCAGGCGTTTATCGTGATCAACGGGCCCACCAACACCAGCGAGGCAGCCGACGTGCCCATCGAGCGCAGCCGTGCCCATCAGGCGGTGATGCAGCCCCTTTCCGACTACATCATCACCCAGATGCGCTGGGCGCTGCTCAACTACCCGACGCCGGCGATGGCCCAAAGCGCCAACATGTCCACCGAGGCGTTCGCAGACTTTTACTTCGACGTCTGCTCACTGGACTATCAGAAGATGCACGAGGCGTTTTTGCCGCTGAAAGCACTGATGGAGCGGACGGACAACGTGCGCCTGGTCGGGCCGGGTACCGACCTGACCTTTTCCATCAAAGGCATGCCCAGCGTGATTTGTTCCGGCGAGGCGAACATTCCGGATGGAGAGATATATACGGCGCCGGTGCGTGACTCTGTTAACGGCACGATTACGTTCAACACGGCCACCACGTATCAGGGTACCCGGTTTGAAAACGTGCGGCTCACGTTTGAAAACGGCAAGATTGTAGAGGCGACAGCCAACAACACCCAGAAGCTGAACGAGATTCTCGACAGCGATGAAGGAGCCCGCTACATCGGCGAGTTTGCCATCGGCGTCAACCCGTACATCCTGCACCCGATGAACGACATTTTGTTTGATGAAAAAATCGCCGGCAGCTTTCACTTCACTCCCGGGCGCGCCCTAGAAAATGCGGACAACGGCAACCGCAGCCAGGTGCACTGGGACATGGTAAATATCCAACGTCCGGAGTACGGCGGCGGCGAAATCTGGTTTGACGACGTGCTGATCCGCAAAGACGGCCTGTTCGTCCTGCCGGAGCTGGAGGCGCTCAATCCGGACAAGTTGAAAGGCTGAACAACTGAAATTGGATGTCTGGCCCGTTTATCCAAGCGGGTCTTTTTTTGTCGCAGCGGTCATTACCGGGAAAGATAGTAAAATATTTACAGTAAATTGAATCTTGTGATAATCTATATAAAAAAGTTAAAAAGGATAAACAACTTTCGTAGGGGGCTTCTGCTATGGTAGAGGACGTTCGAGAGATGCTTCTGAGGTATCGACTCCAGGAGAACATCACGCTCAGTGAGTTGGCGGAGCGGACAGGTGTCAGCAAAAGCGTCCTGTCACGGATCGAATCCGGGGAAACGAAACGGCCCGGATTTGCCACCTGCAAAAAAATATCGCAGGCGCTGCAGATTCCCTACGCATCGCTAATCAGCGCGTACCTGGACATGACCGAACAGGCTGAAATGCTGAAGTTTCTGCTGGAAGAGGCTGTTTCCCTGAATAACAGGTCGCTGGTTCGAAAAGCGGCGCAAAAGTTGCTGGAGACCCCTAAATTGGACCCCTTTCTTGCCCTGGATACGTTGCTGCATGTCGCAAAAGAAAAAGAAGAGGCGGAAATCAAACTGGCCCTGTATGACGTATTGATAGACTATACCAGAAGACGCGGCATTCCTTACTACCTGGCAAAAGGGTTACTGGAACGGTATGAAATCGAACGCGACCACTTTACCCAATTCGAGGAGATTTACCGAAGAGGAAAGGAAATGCTGCATTACATCGAATACCTGCACCCGATGGAGCGAATCACAGCCTATTATCGTTTGGGCGTACATGCGTACATTCTGGATTACTATCAGGAATGCATTGATCTGTGCAGCAAGGGGATTCGTGAAGACCAAACCGACAACAAACATAAAGCCTCCGCTCTGATTGCGATTGTCAACGCGTATCTGCGCCTGGACGATCTCATTTTGGCCGAGCTTTACCTGAAAAAGTATGAAAAAAGCGAATATGCGGACTACCGCAAACACCACCTCCGGGCACTGCTGTATGCAAAGAAAAGGGAATATGACGAAGCAATTCGTCTCTATAAAGAATGTCTTAATGAAGCTAAGCAGGATGCTCGAATTTCAATTGTCAGTGATCTTCTGGAAGTATATCTGGAAACCGGAAGAAATGACTTGATCAACGAGTTGATTGATTCTGAAGATCATTTTTTACCTGTTGACTGTCATCCACACAGGATCAAAAATGCCGCTATATATTACCAACGAAAGAGCATGTGCCAGTTCTCAATGGGACAGATTGACGAGGCGAACGACAGTCTTCTGAAAAGTATTGAATACTATCGGCAGCTTGGCGATTCTGAAAAGGTGATCGAATGTTTCGGCCTGCTCGTAAAGCACCATCGACTAAGCAGCAGAAAATTGTCAAACAAGCATATGGAAATAATTGAAAAAATATGCTATATTAATGAAATAATGGCATAAGGAGGTGTGTTCCTGTGAAAACTTTGCTGTCGCTGCTTGCGTTTGCATTCCTCTTCACCGCAACCGCTGTCCCCGCAGCTCTGCCACATCAAAATGGACAAGGTTCTATTGTCGTAACGGGTGCTGACCCGGACTGGGACTAAATCAATTGAGGATCTGAAATCAGCTTCCCCCACATTGAGATGCACACTCTCAATATGGGGGTAATTTTTTTTGGCAAAGATCATGAGCGTGCGCGGAACAATTCCTGATAAGCACAGTTTAACTACTTTCTAAACAAATATGTTTACAAACACCCTTACCGCATATTATACTTATCATACAGAAAAGTATGGTAAGTGAGGTGGATGTAGCCATGATCCGTTTGGGATGGAAACGTCGGCTGCATGTGATGTTTGCCGGGAAACTGCTGGGACGGGAATTGTACGCGGATGAGGGGTATGTGACACAACTGCTGGAGATGGGCCAGCAGGAAGCGATCGCAGAGTTTGACCGCGACTTGCAGGCGGTGATTGTTCGCCCCTGACACGGTTCGAGGTCGTTCCCTCTTTTCACGGCAGAGGGAGCGCTGGCACAGCAGCCTGCTTTTTCAGTACAATGGGGAGAAAAGCGTGAAACAGAGGGATTAACGTGAGTCGCAAGGGATGGTTGGAATACGTCGTGACACAGGAGGATGCGGGGCTGACCGTCGAGCAGATTGCCCGGCAAAAACTGAGCGTATCGGGGCGGATGCTGCAGCGGTTGACGCGGAGCAAAGGGATATTGCTGAACCGCAAGTCTCCATTTTTGCAGCGGCAGGTAAAGGCCGGCGACAAGATAGCGGTACGGGTGCAAGACAACAGACTGGGGCAGGATAAGGGGCCGACGATGAAGGCATCTTCCCTTCCGATGCCACCTGTTGTGCAGGTAGATGTGCTGTTTGAAGACGATCACCTCTTGGTCGTATGCAAACCGGCGGGGATGATGGTTCACCCGACCCGCCGAGAGCAGGGAAACACGCTGGTGCACATTCTGGCCGATCAGTACCGGTACAAGGGAGAGAACATCCAAATCCATGCGGTACATCGTCTGGACAAGGAAACGTCCGGTGTCATTTTGCTCGCCAAAAGCAGCTACGGTCATCAACTGGCTGACCGGCTGCTGCGGGAAGGGAGCATCAAGCGGGAGTACCTGGCTGTCGCCTCCGGTGTGGTGGAGAACGATGCGGACACGATTCATGCCCCGATCGGCCGCGACCCGCGCCACCCGACCAGACGGCGTGTCATGGACAGCGGTGATCCGGCTGTCACCCACTATGAAGTGATTGCCCGGTCAGAGGAGGCCACATTGGTGCGTGTATGGCTGGAGACGGGACGCACGCACCAGATACGCGTCCATTTTCAGCACATCGGACATCCCCTGGTGGGCGATGCCATGTACGGAGGAAACAGTGGGCTCATACGGCGGCAGGCCCTGCACGCCTGGAGGCTTTCGTTTGTGCATCCGGTGAGCGGCGAAGAGATTGTGTGCACTGCCCCCATGCCGGAAGACATGACAAGCCTGATCACCCGGCTCCGCTTGTAGGCTGGGGGACCGCACCCGTCGGGAAAGCTGGGACACGTAAGTCCGGCAGCTTTCCCGGTTGTATGACAAGGCTTCATTGTACAAGAAAGTCCTGGACCTTCACATCTTCGTTGGGCAAATGGATGACCTGTTCGATCTTAAACGATTTGCCATCAATAATTGCCATTTGTCCTCCGATTTGAGGGTGATTCTCTGTTTGAGACAATACATACAACCTGCCATGTTTCATCTGGGCAGTCATATAAGGCACCTCAAATGTGACGTTCTTCTTGATGGAAAATTGATCGTCCAGGACGAACAGACCAGTATTGCCGCTAGAGGTGATATAGGTGATGTAAATGGTATTCGGATCAACCAAGAATATTTTGTCTGCTTCCGCTGCCTCGTCAGGATAGGCGATATGGGAGATTTCTCCGGTATCTGCATGAATGCGGGTCAGACTGCCATCGGTGTTTAGCAGCAAGTAATCATGTACCTTCAGCATCTCTGTAGCGCCATCCTTCACCTGATAACTGCGGATAACGTTTCCGTCCTTTCTGTTAATGACATGGACCTCGTTTACTTCTTTTTCGGCGTTGTAGTTTAACACGTATATACGGGATTCATCATACGTGGCGCTGCTTAGATACGATGGCAGGCGGATGCTTGATTGCGTGCCGAAGATTGAGTCAGTGATGTACAGTGTATTCTCCTGGAGGCTGGTGTTCAGGCTTTCGATTCGGATGTGTTTATCCCGGATCATAAACGTATAGGGGGCGGCTAAGGCGTGTTCCGTTTTGTGAAAGTCATCGTCGATCGTGTAATACTTTGACATGTGTTCTGCAGGCAGGATCAGATTGTTATTGGTGTCTTTGATGAGATAAGGGGTGTCACTGAATGAATAGGTAACCTTCTCAAATGATTGACCGTCATTTGTGGCCACAATATAGGTGCGGCCCATAAACGGGTGTGAATACAAAAACAGGTATTTGTATTCGCTCGCTTTTTTGCTCACCGAAGTGGGCTCTTGAAACGAAAGTATTGCCGCGATGACCAGAACCGCGAGAGAGAAACATCCCCCGAAGAAGAAAAATCCCCAGATGATCCTTTTCAGATTGTTCGCAACCATTAGTTTTCACCTACAGTAAGGAATTTATCGATTTTCGATGCTGAAACCTTAAAAGGGAAGAGTGTGCGCGAACCACACTCTCCCAGTTCCATTAATATTCAACGGTGAGCTTCGACTCGGCAATATCTGCTGGCGTTACGATAAATCCTCCATCGGCATCTACGTCAAAGCCTTGTTCATACCATGCTTTCCACACTAGTTGCGAGCAATAAAAGCCTTTTGTAAAATGTTTTTCAACATTTAGTTTGTATGGTTTGCCTAGCTGGCTGTAAGCGTATTTCTGAGCGTTAACGTAATCTTCTTCATCCGCTCCCTTGACATAATACTTATAGGCAGTCTTGAACCTTTTTCCCCAGTTGTTTTTATACACCCTTACTCCATCATCGGGCCAAGCTTCCACAATGTAATCGTTGTTTTTCCTTACGATCGCAGCGTGACCATGATTCCAGCCTGAGGTCCTGTTATCAAATGTAATCAAGATATCCCCTACTGTCCCCATTTTGCCGTTGGAGCTTCGTGATTTTTTTGTGTTTTGCTCTTCTACAACAAGTTTATATTTTTCAGGCGCATGTTTTTTCAACTCCTCAAGAGCAGTTGCACTTTTCGTAGTTCGGAGTGTTAACTGTTTTCTTGCATTTTCGGTTTCCAGTTCTTCTTTTGCCAATTCCGCTTGAACCTCTGGGGAAGATAAATCCAGGTAACCGTTTTGGCTAGTGGAGGAAGCCTGGGCCAGCAATGGCAAAGCTGAAATACTCAAGGTTGCAGCGAAAGAAAAGGCAAACAACAAGTTTTTCATTTTCATAATAAGGTTGACTCCTTTCCAGAAAAAATTAATACTATCCGGATAGTATTCGTGATATACTATAATTTGGGAAAATTCCCTTGTCAATGACAAAATTGCAAAAAGAGGGTGAATTCCAAAATGACAGAAAACAAGCACAAGATCAAAAGTCAGGAGTCATACAGAAGACTGATGGAAGCATCCAACAAAGTCTTTGCACGGCACGGCTACGTAAACGCGTCGATTGATATGTTGACAAAGGAAGCCGGGTATACAAAGGGAACATTTTACCTGCATTTTGCCAACAAGGAAGAGTTTTTTTTAACATTGATGGAAGCTAAGCTGGAAGCATTCAAGGAGCACTTTCTGCCGCTGCTGCACATCGACGAGCCCATGGAGAAGTGGATCGATCGGGGCATTGCTCTGTTTTATGAGATCAGTACCGAAGAAAACTGGATTCCGATCTATTTTGAGTTCTGCGCAAACGCGATCCGAAATGAAAGCGTGAAGGAGCGAATGTCTGCGTATTATCGGGAATGGATCGACATGATCAGCATGGTGCTGCAAAAAGGTGTACACATGAAGCAATTGCCGGAAGACCTGGACACCAACAAAATGGCCGCTTCCATCGTGGCCATCCTGGACGGGTACAATATGCAGCGCAGTATCGCGGGCAGCAGCATTGACCCCAAAGCACTGGCTCAGATCATAAAAGGGCTGCTTAAATTGCCTGTGAGAAAAAACGAAACGGAAGAGATCGAGGGAAGAAAGGCAGGGGAGGATGAGTGATCATGGCTGACTGGCTGCTCTATTCTTATTTTTTCTTTATCTGTTTAACGATTGTGCTTGCGATTGTCTGTCTGATCAGGAAAAAGAACACGTTTTTTTCCGCTCTAACCCTGGTGTTTGCCATCACTGCTCCGCTTGTTTTCTTCCTTCATGCACTGGCAAGAGGGGCGGGTACCGAACTGGAGCATTTTGTCCGTGAACTGCGTGCAGGTGAACTGTGGGCCATCTTTGTATTGTGTGCGTTTGCGGAAATCGTATGGTGGTACGGAAAAACCCTGTGGGAATTCCGAGGTAAAAGGTAACCGGAGGCAGATGTCCAATGGCGACGACTGTACGGCTCGCCGTCTTTTGAACGTTCAACTGTTTCGAAATGCCGCCCGATCATTTTGCTGAGGGGTATATCCAGTCTGTGAAATTTGCTCAATTGCTGCATCGTATGATACAGATGGATTAATCTTCTCATAATGAAAGGAACTGAAGCGGAGGGTGGCATGAACAGCAAACAGTTGATGATTGCACTCATAGTTGGACTCTTGTTCACGACTGCCTGCAGCGGACAGGAGCAGGCAAATGATCCGGCCGAGGTCAAGAAAGTAGAAATCACCGCGGTCAAAAAGGAACAGGCGACCCAAGTGTCAGAATTGTCTGGCACACTGCAGCCGTTGGAAGAGGCGCTTGTTTCGTTTGAAGTGGGCGGCCGGGTGGTCGAACTGGCCAAGGAAGAAGGGGACAACGTCACGGCAGGCGAACTGCTCGCCCGGTTGGACAGCAGCGACTACTCGCTGCAGGTGGCGTCTGCCGCCGCAGCCGTCCAGCAGACTGCCGCCAATTTGGAAAAGGTGAACAACGGGGCGCGCGATCAGGAGGTTACGCAGGCGCGGCTGCAGGTGGAAAAAGCGACGATCGCCTACCGGAAGGCGCAAGACGACTTCAAACGAATCGAGCGGCTGTATCAGGAAAAAGCGATTTCCCAAAATGAGTACGAAAATGCCAAAAACTATCTGGCCGTAGCGGAAAAAGACCTGCAAAACGCGCAGCAGGCGTACTCGTTGGTCACGCAGGGGGCGCGCGCGGAGGATCGGGAGCTCACCCGGGCCAGTTACAACCAGGCGGTGGTTTCCAAGGAGCTCGCCGCCAGCACGTTGGCCAAGACGCACCTGCGCGCGCCCATCAGCGGGACGGTGATCGCCAAGCTGTCCTCCACCGGTTCGCTGGTCAGCGTGGGCACGCCTGTCTACCGTGTGGGCAACATTGACACGCTGAAAGTGGTGCTGCCTGTCCCCGACCGGGAGATTTTTGCCTGGAAGGAGGGAGAGATCGTCACCATGGAGCTGTATGGCCAAACGCGCAACGGCAAGGTGGTGAAAATCTATCCGGCGACCAACCAGGGAACGGGGACGATCGGGGTGGAGGTTCATATCGGCAATCCCAGACATGACTGGTTTGCCGGCCAAGTGGTGAAAGCAAGAAAAACGATCCAGGGCAAGGAAGGCATCTATGTGCCGGTCGAGGCCGTCATCAGCCGCGGCCAGGGAGATGCGCACGTCTTTCTCAATGTCGGCGGAAAGGCAGTAAAAACGGCCGTGTCCATCGGCGAGATCAACGGCAACCGACTGGAGATCGTGAGCGGTCTGAAAGAGGGCGACAAGCTGATCGTCAAAGGCGTGGACCGGTTGTTTGACGGCGATCCAATCGAAGCGGCAGGGGGTCAGCCACAGTGATCGAATACATCGTCCGCAAACGGAAAATCACGCTGATGTTTTTCGTGATGGTCGTGGTTGTTGGCTTTCTCAGTTTTCTTCAGCTCCCCAAGCAGGAGTCGCCGGACATCATCGTCAATATTGCGACCGTGACGACCATCTACCCGGGTGCTTCACCGGAAAAAGTGGAGCAGACCGTCACGAAAAAGCTGGAAGAAAAAATCAACGAACTGCAGGGACTCAGCTACATTTCGTCCCATTCCAGACTGGGTGTGTCGACGATCATCGTGGAGACGAAGAGCGACGTCGACCCCAAGCAGAAATGGGATGAACTGCGCAAGAAAGTGAAAGACGCGGAAGCAGATCTGCCCGCCGACGCACAACAGCCCATCATCAACGACGATCTGAACCGCACGTTTGTGCAGACGATGGCGATTACCGCCGACACGCGGGAACAGCTCTACAGTCTGCGCTCGCTGTTGAAGTCGTGGAAGGATCAGCTGCGTACCATTCCCAATGTGGCCGATGTTACCATCGAAGGACTGCCCGAAGAGGAAGTACGCATTGAGGTGGATACGCAGAAGCTGAGCCAGTACGGCCTTACCTGGGGTCAGGTCATGATGGCGGTGAAAAAGGAGAACGAACGCGTCCCGCTGGGGGATTTGACCACCGACAGCCGGACGTACCAGCTCAAGTTGGCAGAGAATTACGATGTGAATGCGCTGAACAAGGTGATCATCTCGCGCACGCCGGAAGGCTACCCCGTATATCTGAAAGATATCGGTACGGTGAAGCTGACCACAGAAACGGTCAAATCGTATTCGTACTACAACGGGAAACCGTCCGTCTCCCTGAGCATCAACGCCGAGACGGGCAGCGACGTCCCCTCGTTGCAGCGGCGAGTGGACGAGATGATGGCGACGCTGGAAAAATCGCTGCCGGCGTGGGCAAAAAAACACTCCATCTACTCGCAGAACGAACGCGTGGATGAGCTGTTTGGAGACCTGTCGCGGGAGATGTGGATTGCCATCGCCGCCGTTTTGCTCGTGTGTACGCTGGGGCTGAACCTGATCACCTCGGTAGTCGTCGCCCTGGCCATTCCCATCTCGCTGGCCGTGGGCTTGCTGTTTTTGCCCTCGCTGGGTATCACGTTAAACATGATCTCCATCGTATCGTTGATCATCGTGTTGGGCATTTTGGTGGATGACGCCGTGGTCGTCAACGACAACATCGAACGGCGCCTCTCGGTGCTGGGCGAAAGGCCGTTGCAGGCAGCCATCAACGGCGCCAACGAAGTGTCCATCTCCATTGTCACGGCCACGTTGGCGACAATTGCCTCATTTGGTCCGCTCATGTTTTTGAACGGCAATGCAGGCCAATTCATCCGTCCCGTGCCGGTGATCATATCGCTGACCATGCTGGCGTCGATGATCATGTCGCTGACGATCATTCCGATTTTCCGCCAATGGTATGAGCAGCGCCGCCGCTCGGGAGTGGAAGACTATCGCAAGCCGGCGGGCTTGTTGGGCAAACAGTTGCAGCAGTTGACCAAATGGTACGCCAAGCGGCTGATGCCGAGGATTTTGAAGCGCCCGCTGCTGGCCGGAATGGTCGGCGTGCTGATCGGCACACTCGCCTACGGATTGATTCCATTCACCCCGGTTCAACTGTTCCCCAACGATGATCGCCCGCAGTTTTTGGTGGATATCCGTCTGCCGGTTGGCAGCAGCATCGACGAGACGGATCGCGTCGTCAGAGGGGTGTCCGACTGGATCATGAAGCAGCCGGGCATCGAATCTGTCGCTTCATACGCCGGCGGCAGCGCACCGAAAATGTTCGGCGGCGACACCAGTGCCGGCGAAGGCATCACGGTCGGGCAGTTGGTCGTCCGTTTTGACAAAGCGAAAGTAAAAATCGACGATATGATGGAACCGTGGCAGGAGGAGTTCAAGAAGCTGTACCCGGAAGCAACCATCCTGCCCAAGCAGTTGGAAGCAGGTCCGCCTGTCGGCAAACCGGTGGTGATCCGGCTGTACGGGGAGGATGTGGCGACGCTGCGCACCCTGTCCGAGCAGGTCAAGAGCAAGGTGGCGAAAATTCCGGGAACGTACGATGTGCAGGACGACTTCGGCATCGACAGCTACACGCTGGAGTTTGTCGTCAACAAGGAACTGATGGAACAAAAGCTGGTCAACTACAACGATCTTTCCCAGACGCTGCGCCTCGTCAGCGAAGGGATTACGGTCAGTCGGTTTGACAACGGGACTGATCTGCTCGACATCAAACTGTTCCTGCAAAAAGGAGAGGAGGACCCGTCCCTGCTTTTCCAACGGCTGACCGTGGCCAACGCCCGGGGCGAACAGATACCGCTGACCCAGTTGGCGGAAGTAAAGCCCACTTTCAGCACGCAGGCGATTCCGCACCGCGACCTGTCCCGCTGCGTCACCGTCTCCAGTGACGTCAGAGGACGCACGGCAACGGAGGTCATGCAGGAGATAAAGCCGATGCTGCAGACATTGCCCCTGCCGGACGGCTATCGCTGGGAGATCGGCGGAGAGACGTCGGAGCAGACGGAAATTTTCATCGACATGGGCAAACTGTCTGTCGTGGTGGTGTTCCTCATCCTGATCATGATCGCGATGCAGTTCTATTCGCTCAGCATTCCGGTGCTGGTGTTAAGCACGGTTTACCTCGCGTTTGCGGGCAGCCTGATCGGGCTGTTTGTCACCCAGACCCCGCTCGGCTTCATGACGATGATGGGCGTGATTTCGCTCTCTGGGATCGTCGTCCGCAACGGGATCGTCCTGATCGAATTTATCGAGGAAGCGCGGCGTGACGGCGTGGAACTGAAGCAGGCGGTGGTCCAGGCGGGAGAAGCGCGCTTGAGGCCGATTTTGCTGACCTCGTTTACGGCCGTGGCCGGCTTGATGCCGCTTGCCCTCTCCGGAGACGTGCTGTTCCAGCCGCTGGCGGTCACGATTATATTCGGGCTGCTCTTTTCCACCATGCTGACGCTGATCGTCGTACCGTCCTTCTACACGGTGCTGGCGGAGGGCAAACGGAAGCGGCAGGCGAAAAAGGCAGCCAAGCGCCCCGACCTGTTTGGTCCGGAGGCGGAGATGAAGGCGTAACGCACTGACATAACGCGAACACTGCAACAATAGGCAGGTCCCCTCCGTGCCGAGCCGGAAAGCCGGGTGTTTTTAAGCGTGCGCGGAGGGGGTTTTTGCTTCATGCCGTCGTTTTCCAGCTGGTTGCCGTTATGGTATGATGGACCCAAAAGCCCGATCGGGACATGACGACGGGACGCAATCCAGGAAAGGAGTGTCCAGGATGCAACAGCCCCAGCTTCTTCATGAAGAAAAGGTGTTTAAGGACCCCGTGCACCGTTATGTACACGTCCGGGAGAAACTGATCTGGGACTTGATCAACTCGCCGGAATTTCAGCGGTTGCGACGGATCAGGCAACTGGGCACCAGCTTTTTTACCTTCCACGGCGGGGAACACAGCCGGTTTAACCACTCGCTTGGCGTATACGAGATCATGCGGCGCATTCTGGAGACGTTTGAAGGGCGGATTCAACTGTCGTACGAGGAAAAACTGCTCTGCCTGTGCGCTGCGCTGCTGCACGACGTGGGCCACGGACCGTTTTCCCATTCGTTTGAAAAGGTGTTTCGTTACCATCATGAAGATTGGACGCGCGCGATTTTGCTCGGCGACACGCAGATTAACCGGATTCTGCGCCGGATGGGCGACGATTTCCCCAAACGGGTGGCAGAGGTAATCGCCAAAACGTACGACAACAAACTGATCGTCAGCCTCATCTCCAGCCAGATCGACGCAGACCGGATGGATTATTTGCTGCGCGACGCCTACTATACCGGCGTCAATTACGGTAACTTTGAAATTGAACGGATTCTGCGGGTGATGCGCCCCCATGATGAGGGCATCGTGTTTAAATTCAGCGGGATGCACGCCGTCGAGGACTACATCATGTCCCGCTACCAGATGTACTGGCAGGTGTATTTCCACCCGGTAACGCGCAGTGCGGAAGTGGTGCTCCGCAAGATTTTCCAGCGGGCCAAGGAGCTGTTTGCCAAAGGCTACTCGTTCGCGCAGGAGCCGGTGCTGCTGCTGCCGTTCTTGACGGACAAGGTGAACCTGTCCGATTACCTGTCCCTGGACGAATCGGTAATTCTCTTTTACATGCAGATGTGGCGCAAGGAGAGCGATCCCATTTTGAAAGATTTGTGCTCCCGTTTTCTGGACAGGAATCTCTTTAAATACGTCGAATACAATCCGAGAGATTACCGCTTGCTGCAAGAGTTGAAACAGGAGTTTCAAGCGGCGGGAATCGACCCGATGTATTATTTGGAAGTAGACACCACCTCCGATCTTCCGTATGATTTTTATCGTGCCGGCGAGGAAGAGGAACGAATTCCCATCATGCTTCTGATGCCATCCGGAGAACTGGTGGAGCTGTCGCAGAAATCGGAAATTGTGGAGGCGATCAGCGGCAAGCGCCGGTTTGACTACAAGCTGTACTTTCCAATGGATAAGGTGCTGGCTTTGCCGGAGGACGTCTCCGGAAAGTTACGAGAACGTCTGGGAGTGATGGAAGATGCTTAATCGTCACGCCAAAATCATACGCTTGATCGAAATTGCCGGCGAAGTGAGCGGACGAAAAAAGTTGCAAAAGATGGTATACATAGCGAAACAACTGAACATGGACTTCGACGAGCGGTTCGAATTTCACATGTACGGCCCCTATTCCGAGGAACTGACGTTGCGAGTGGACGAGCTGTGCAACATGGGCTTGTTGGACGAGCAGATGGAGAGCAAAGGGGCCATTCAGCTGTATCGGTACACCCTGAACGAAGCGGGCCGCGATTTTCTGCGTTTCCACGAGGTGGATTTTGGCCTTGGCGAGCGGCTGATCCAACGGATGAACGAGGAAAACTCCCGCTTTCTCGAATTGGTCTCCACCATCCTGTATTTCAACAATCTTCCCTATGATGAAATGAAGGCCAAAATTTTTACCTTTAAAAGCAAACAGCGTTATACAGAAGCGGAGATTCAAAAGGGCATGACGTTTATCGAGGAGCTGCGTGCGCTGATGAATGCCGACAGCGACGCACTCGCGCACTGATTTGTAATGGTATTGTCATCATAAAAAATGATAGAGCGGGCATGCAAGTAAAGACCGGCAATGGTGCCGGTCCTTTTTTTGTCTCAAGAGGGAGCGGCATAATGAAGCCACCGTTCCTTGACAACTCCATAAAGGATACACCTGATCTGCCTACATACGCGTCGGGGAAGGACATAAGGAGGTACGGAAATGCAGGATGGCTTCAAACGCCGTTGGAAGTGGATTGTGTCGCTGATTAGCTGCGCGGTCGCGGCGATCGTATTCTGGGCCGGTGCCAGTGCCAATCAGACGAAAGTGGTGTACGTGTTTAGCGAAAGCTGCGGGTACTGCACCACGTTTACGCCTACGTTTGAGCAGGTGATCAGGGAGTTTCCGCAATGGCAGGTGGAGCGGTTGGACGTACACGACAAACGGGACCTGGCCGAAGCGGAACGGCTGGGAGCAGAAGTGACACCTACTGTCTTTGTTGTGCAAGGCGGGGAGGTAGCAGGCAAGCTGGAAGGAGCTGTGTCGGCAACGGCTTTTCGTAGATTTTTGCAGAAACATCTAACAAAACCTCTTTCTGGAAAAAGTAACGGTGAGTAAAATGGTCGTAGGAGAATAGAAGGGACAAAAGGGCGGAAGTGTCAATGGACGACCAGACACACGTGATTGCGCAGATGCGGCGGTATCAGTTCTATGCAAATGGCAATAGAAAAAATGATGATGTTGGAGGAGGCAGCCACTTGAAACGAATGCATGTTTTTCTCGCCAGTCTATTGGGAACCGTGCTTTCATTAAGCGGTCTTTTCACTGCACCCCATCCCTCTGTTGCGCAAGCACAAACGGTTCAGAAAGACTATGAAAACCACCCGAACCGTGCAGCGATCGAATATGTGGTGAAACACAAACTTATGTGGCTTTTCCCGGATGGGAATTTCCGTCCCGAGCAGCCGATTACGCAAGCTGATCTGGTGGCTGGATTGGTGAACGTAAAGGGGTTGACCCAAGGTGTTTCCGTTCCCGGTTTTCCGCAGAATCACTGGGCGAAGGTGTACTATGAGCGGGCGATGAAGGATGGGATTTTGGATGATGTTTCGATTAATCCCAATAAGGTTTTGAACCGGGAAGAGGCTGGGGTGCTGATGAATAATGCGTGGAAGAATTTGCGATCAGTTTTCGCAAAAAAACGGCAGTCTTATTCCGAAGTTGCAGTAAGTAACGGATGGTTACCTCCAAAGTCAGGAGTTTTTTCTAACGGGGTTCAAACTACCCTTTACGATGCTATTGGAGTTGTCTCTCGAGTAGAAGAGGCTGTAGCCTTGGATAAGCTTCATCGGGATTTTCTTGGGATGATTGAAGGCGAAAAAATCGCCACTCAGTTTCACCAGTCTTTAAAAAGTGCTGATGGTTACTTGCGAGGCAGAGTTCCTACTATAAAGGGGTACGATGTTAGGCTAATCATGGTACTGAAAAATGGTGAAGTTAGATATTTTAATTCTGGACAGTTTAAGGTTAATATAACCCAGATTGATTATATGCAATTTAGTGTTAAGAGGATCGGGGAAGCCATTGCTTTGGCACTTTACGACTATGGTAAACTCCCTTCTATAGAACGGGTAAATGCGCGGTGATGATATTGCTGATGAATCCTAGGTTATTGATCTTTGTATTAGTGTTAACATTGTTTTTTAATTCTTTCTTATTTTTCCCTAGCAATGTAGAGGCAAGTACAAATAATCCCGCATTATACGGCAGGGTTGTCGGATGGTTAAACGACAATAAGGGGGTAGAGGGAAGTTTTGATCACATAATTGATGGGTTCGGAATAAACAAGCAGCAGATGTACCTCACAATTGCTGACGTGCAGTACAGTGGTGCAACGAGTGGTAGCGGTAAGGTACTAAATTATTCTAAAGCATCTCAAACCGCAGACAATGGATATCCAATCGTTGATTTTTCCGAAGCGCAAGAATGGGCAAGACTGTTTAACGGAAACCCTTCTTTTTTAACTAACGCAAACGGGTTTTATGGTGCCAACATTACCGGCGGTGGTCCAAAAGCTCAGGATTACACCGGCTATCTCCTTGCAAAAGTCGCCGAAATGTCCGGGGGAAAGGGCTTGCCATTCACTTTCAGACCCGCCAAAAGTGGAGAACAAGGCTCTTGGGTGGGTGTCGTAAAATTCTTGACCACCCAGCGACCGGATGGTTCGATTCGCACCGATAAAAGCCAGTATCAAGTCGGAGACACCGTCAGGATTGATGCTTACGGGAAGGACTACAGTATTTACAATCGCGGATTAAAAGTCCTCAACTATTATATCTACAATGTCGATACCGGAAAGACGGAATATACGTTTACTTCGTTAATCAAAGAATACCCGATCAGCGGCGAGGGGGACGGAAGCGGTGCAACGATAAACTTCCCGCAACAAACGTGGGTGCCCGCGAAAGCCGGAAACTACGAAGCAAGAATCCTGTTCACCGATACACATGCCCGAAATACCAAAAATGCCCCTGCAGTGGGAGGTCAAGGTGTTGCGTATGCAGCACCTTTTGTTGTTGGCAACCCTCCTTCGCCGGAGCCTCCGGATGATGATGACGATGATGAACCGCCAGCACCCGAGAAGTGCAGCATTTCTTCCACTCAAACCAAGATGGAGATTCGCATTGAGGAAGAAAAAAGCGACCGGGAATTAAAGAACGTTCCCAGCGGCGGGGAAACCATCTATGTCGAACCAGGCAGCCGGATTATCATTACGGCCGCTAAGTCGGGAAGATTCACGGCCAACGGCATTCCCATGCAGAAAGGGTCCGGCAACAACGCCAAGGTTGGTGTGCTGGATGCCCCATTCGATGAAGGGGCAATTCAGATCAAGTATGAAAGCGACGATGGGGCTGACTGTTGGGTAAAAACGATGTATGTGCGAAAGAAAGGTGACCGCCTCGATAATTGTCCCATTGTAAAACTGTCGGGAAGTACGGTTAGAAACGGCGAAACCATCGAAGTGATGCCGGGAGAGGAGCTGCACTTCCGTGTCCAGTACACGGATCGGTATGGGGATGTACAACCCTTGGACGTGTATTGGGAAGTAACGCTGCCGGATGGCAAAATTGAGAAAGTGCCGAAGATGACGGATGACAATGGAAAGCTAAAACCGACCAGATCAGACGATCTTACATTGCCCTACACATACGGCAAGAAAGAGATCGTCCCTTTGGAACCAGGAAAGACATACCAACTGAGGCTCGACCTGGAGAGTACAAACTTTGATTCTACCAAACGACCGGAATGCGCCTGGTCCATTACGATCAAAGTCCGGGATGTGAGCTGCACAATCTACGAGCAGGACCGGATCAAGTTTTACGCGTACGGGGAACCGCCTGTCGGTTATTCGCCTGGCGGCCAACTGCTGGACGACACACTGCTTGATGACGGGCTGTACTTCCGCCACTTAACGAATACCGGCAGTGAATACGATACCCACTTGGGATTGGCTGCAGACGTGCCGGGCACGTGGTACTTGAAATTCAACGGCCAGCAAACCCCATTGACGGGCAAATTGGCAGCAAAAGAAAAGTTTCACCTGTACTTGCCGCTCGATGTAGAAGCAGGGGATACTGTTACGCTGGTCTTTATTTCCGAGACGGGCTGCATTCGGGAGTTGGAACTGCCCATCTGGTCGGATCGTGTGTGCTACTCACTAACCGCCTCCATCGAACGCACGACGGGACAAGTGGTGTGGAGAAAGGATGTCGAACGCGGTGAAATCCTTGAGTTTAAGCCGGAAGATTGGATCGACGAGTATCACGGCTTCCGCCTCTTTACCAGCGACGAGACACATTTTTCGCTGAGATGGCTTGACCCTGCAACGAACACCTGGGAAAAGGAACGTGACGGCGAATGGCTGTCCTCATCCAAACAAGCGCAGAATCATCATAGAATTGGGTTCCCTCGTGATGAGGCAACGGGGTTACCGTTACCCGGATTCTACAGGGTTCAGTTTTATAACCCAAAAAGTGGTACCACCCAATGTGACGGCGAATTCTTTGTTCGCATTGGAGACGCTGGCATTCCCAACGATGGGGAGAACCTGCTGATCATCAAGAGCAGCTTCACGATCACGCCAAACGATCCGCAGGCTCCGGGGACGACCGCAACCATTACGTTTGACGTGAAGAACGCCGGGAAACTGGAACACGATACCAAACTGGCGGTGCGCTGGGAAAGCTCCCCGACGGCCACCATGCTGGACGTGAACAACTTCAAGCCGGGGGAAGTTCGCAAAATTACCGTGCCGACGCAGTATCCGCAGCAGTCGGAGGATTTTATTGCCAACATCAACCCGCATAAAGACAGGCCGGCTGACGAAACCATTTGGCCGGACAACCGCGCTGAGTGGCCGGTCAAGGTGATCGGCGGCGGGGGAGGAACCATTCCCAATCCGCCAGGTGGCGGAGGAAACTTTGACGGCGGCGAGATCGGCCTCAAGATATTCGACAGCGACGGCCGCGAGCTGCAGAAGCTGCAGGCGAATGCGGACGGTGTATGGGAACGGGAGCCGGCCAAGATCCGCGTTGAGATCGACCAAACGAAAATCAACGATGGCTTTGCTCGCGTAAAGCAGGAGATCAACCAAAACATCACCTCGTACAAGTCACAGCTGGAGCAGGCTATCAAGGGTGACGGGATCAAAGGCGTGTCTGTGACGGCGACTCCGGGATGGATCGCGGACGCGAAAAGCATGGCCGTGTACAGCCCGGCCATGCTGGACTTGAAGGTAACCGGTCCCGGCACGCCCCAACAGTGGCAGGTGAGCAGCGCGGGAACCGGCGGCGATTATGTTTACACCGGAACGGTTGTCCCGACACAAACAACGTGGCGGCAGGTGCTAAACGCGCAGAAATACAAGGTCGAGATCAACGGGTTTGTGATCACGATGGATTACAACATCCGGTTTGACGTGTCGTATGAAAGCTGCACAGAGGACGACGACGGCAACGAAACGTGCGTTCCGCACAGCCTGACCCGAAACATGACGGGGCGTTACACGATCACGGTAAAAGGCGGGGAGCGCGAGTTTGAAGTATTTGAACCAAACGCCAGAGGGCTGCTGCGCCACACCGCAGAATGGACGGAATACCACGGGCGCGACCGATATCCGGACAGTCGTCCCAATGATTTTTACGCTGGTGAGCGCATACTGACCAGTCTTGTCCTGGAAACGCGTCACCGCCATCCGGTCAGCGGCAAATATCCGGAGATTACGGCGGCACAGGCATGGATTTCCGAAACCGGGAGGCGAAACACGCCGCTTCAGTCCACCCTGGAGTTACAGCGGTCATCACAGACGGCATGGCAGGGGGCGTCCTATATGGTGCCCAAACTGGGCTTGAGGGAAATGGGCGTCGATACGCCCCTGATGGGAGACAAACAGCACGGCTTTCAAAAGGATGCCAGCTACGCCGTATACTTTCACGTGCATTTTCGGTTTGGAGCGGTGAAGGGCTTTGCCTTTCCGAACAAACAGCAGTTCACCGGGCATGATCAGGCGGATTATCGGGCGCCGTTCCGCATTATCGCCAACGCCTGGGAACGCCAGGGCATTCGCAACCATACCACTCGGTAAATTTACTTGCTCCCCCTTGCTGTCTTTTTCTACCGTATAGGAAGAAACAGGCAAGGGGGTATTTTTATGGGTGGCATGTTGCGCCGGATGGCACATTTGCTGCTGCTGGCTGTTCTGATGTTGAGCAGCGTGGTTCCGCCCGGTTGGGCCAAACAGAGCACTGCGCTTTCCCATGAGGCGGGGGACAAGCCTCGCGGGAGCGAATGGACCACGCTTGCACACCAGGAGGGCGAAGGTGGAGAAGAGACTACAGCGGAGGAAGCAAAGGAAGCGGACGACTCCGATTCAGTGACGGGAGAGGAGGAGTTGGGCGCGGGTGACGTGGGAGAAGAGGGCGAAGAGGCAGAAGAAGTCGAAGACGGGATTCATGAGTCGGACGAGCAGGCGGACCGCAACCTGCAGGAACAGGAAGAGGAGTTTACCCGGCGCTTTTCCGGCAGGAAGAAGCCGTCGGAAGTGGAACTGCGGGCGCTGCCCGCGACGTACGAACTGGAGCCCAATGACACCTTTTCCAAAGCGGATTGGATGTTTGCCGGAAAGGACGCGTATGGCCGGATTGGAAAAAGCGGTGATGTGGATGTGTGGAAAATGAAAGCTCCCACAAACGGGACGATCACGTTTACGCTTTTTGATATTCCCAGCAAGACAGATTATTTTCTGTACGTGTTCGACAGCGAAGGGCGTGAGCTGGGGCGTTCTGACCAACCGCGAAGTGACAGGCAGCGGGTGGAAGACGTCGCTGTCGAAAAAAACAATTGGTACTACGTGAAAGTGGAGGGCAGCCAGGGGGCCTTTAACAAGAAAGTGTACTATCGCCTGAGGGCGGATGCCGTGGCGCAAAATGAAGGCAAGCAGGATGAGTACGAACCAAATGACACGATCAAAAACGCTCGCGAACCGGAGGACCGCGAAAACATCGTGGCCAATTTGCATCACCTTGACGATGTCGATTTCTACCGCGTGACGGTCAACCTGTCTTCCACGATCCGGGCAACGCTCAGCAATATTCCCGAGGGGATGGACCTTGACTTGTACCTGTACAACAAGGAAAACAAGCTGGTTGCCAGATCGGAAAAGGCCAAGAATGCCGACGAGCTGATTGTGTACAACGGCGACCCCGGCACCTATTTCGTAAAAGTATCGGCCAGCCGCAGCTCTGCGCTCAAGCCGCATGCCTACAAGCTGTCGATTACGACTGCGACGATTCCGGTCATTCTGATTCCGGGTATCGGCGGTTCCCGGCTGGAGGTTGAAGAGAACGGGAAAACATCGGAAATATGGCTGGGCCTGTGGGAGATGAGCGTGGGTATCAAAGATCCGCGGCACCGCAAAATCTTGTCGCTGGAACCCGTCAAGAATGGAAGCATAAACGTACAGCCCCGCCAACCAGGGATCAAAGTGTTTCCGGAGCGGGCGGATGGCGGGTTTCGCGCCATCGAATATCTGTCGTATGCTTCACTGGATGTCATCAAGAAAAAAGCGGAGCAGTATGCAAGCATGGTCAAGCATCTGGAGAAAATGGGGTACGAGAAAAACCGGACGCTTTTTGCCATGCCTTACGATTGGCGGTACAGCAACGCCGATAACGCCACTTTTTTAAAACAGAAAATAGACGAGGCTCTAAAGCGATCTGGAGCCAGTCAGGTACAGTTGGTGGCCCACAGCATGGGCGGATTGCTGGTGCGGGAGACGCTTCTGTCCAACGTGTCCTACCAGCAGAAAACAAAGCGTATCATTTACATGGGCACCCCGTTTTTGGGATCGCCCCGTGCATACCAGGCGATCAAATACGGCTACAACTTCGACATCCCTGCACTGCACGAGGAAACGGGGAAAGTCATCTCTGCATACGCTCCGGCTGTATACGAACTGCTTCCTTCCCGAAAGTACTTCGACACGGAAGCGTTTCTCAAAAAAGATGCCGTGCATTCGTACTCCTATAAAGAGTTCTTGCAAGATCGGCAGATCCGCCTGGACTATGACCCGTTGGTCAAACAAGCGGGGGAATTGCATGAAAAGTGGGACAACAAGATCATCTATGTGCCGCAGTATTCGATCATCGGAATAGGGCAAACGACGCTGTTGGGATATGTCATGAACCCGGTATCCCGTCAGTTAGAACCGTTTTTTGACAAAGGTTTTGGAGATGGGACAGTACCCTATGTGAGTGCCACCTATGCCCAAAAAGACATCAAGAAACAGTATTTCATCCTCGAGGAGCATGCCAAGCTGCCGGTTAATCCGTACGTCATCCAGCAGGTGGGCCATCTGCTGATTGGTATCGAGGATGTGCAGAAAGGAATGCGGCGGACTCCCAAGCAAACATCCTCTTACCTGTATTACATCCTGTCCCGCGAAGACGGTGAATTTCCCGTAGTGATCGTCTCCAAGTCCGGCAGGTCCATGCGGATTGATCCTGAGAAAAAAGAGGTGTGGGACGATGTGCGCGTCGAATACCACGGCAATATCGTGGTGATTCACGTGCTGGACGGCCAGCCGCTTCACTTTCAGGAAATGCCGCGTTCCAAGCACAGTTCCTCGGCCAAGTTGCTGATCCGGCGGTTTTCATCAGATGATCAGCAGGAATCGGGACGACTGTTCCGGCTTGTAGAAAACCGAATGGAACACGTGAAAGGAATAGAAATTGATGAGCGCTGACGTCATCCTCTACATCATCATGTGGATCGTTCCCGCCTGGGAATTCGGCGGACCTTTGATCGGTCTGGTAATTTCCGGATACTTGAGCCTTATTTTCGGCATCCGCATCTGGCTGATCATGGCGGTTACCTTTCTTGTGACCTTTTGTTATTTCGAATTGCGTCTCGCCGAGTATACCATGTTCAATTCCTGGGAATTTAACGCACTCATGGCGTTTCACAGCGCCTGGAACGTGGCTCTGCTGATCTGGCTGATTGGTAAAGCGGTGCGAGCAATAAGAGGAAAGCGACCGAGGAACTGACGAGTGGCTGGGCGTCAGGCACACTGTCCTCAGGATGATTCTGCTGAGCGTTGAGCGTAGCTGCAAATGGCCAGACACGCCGAAAAATTGCGCCTCACACTGTTTCCAGGTAGAATATGCTGTAAGAAACAACGGGTCAAAAGAGGGTGGATCACGTGGACATTTTTGACAGCAAATCTGGCGGTTTTACGATCGTGAGCGGAAAAACGAACGTGCACGGCGGTTATGGGCAGGGGGTGCTTGACCTGAGCGCTGTCTCCTCCGTTATCATTGACGGGGACAAGGCTTACATCGACATGGGTGCTATGCATGCAAAAAGCGCCGTGGAAAAAGGCGTCAAGTGGACGACCAACAAGGAAGAGGTGCCCAACGGCAAGCCGTATTGGGTGGTTTGGGTAACGGTTGACCGCAACGATTCGGGGCCGTATTACGCCGGGGTAACCGCCTGCTACATGGAGATTGACCGGGAGGCTCGGCGCGGATACAAAATTTTGGCCGACCATGTCAACCGAATGGACTACTCGATGAAACGGCGCATCATGGTGTCAGAGCTAAACGACACGGAAAAAGCGGCGCTGAAAAAGCTGTTGATGGAACACAACCCGGCGATGTGGGAGAATTCCAGCGAGGAACTGAAGCAGGCGTTGGCGTAAAGTTGGCGTTATAAAGCAGGACGTGCACGTGCACGGTTGAGCCTTTCGTTCGGTCCATCCTGTTGTCTGGTTGGGCGAAGCTCAGCGTGTAGACAAAGTCCGCGGCGCATGGGAGATCGGGCCCGCTCGCTCGCTTGACGCCCAGCACAGAAGCGGATGAAGGCCGCTCCAAAACGAGACGCGGGCAGGGGACAAACATCTGGGTATTTCGAGGAAGTGAGACTTGTGTCCTTGTTGATTCCCGCGTCTTCGTTTTTCCGCTGAGTCGGTCGTCAAAGGAGCTCGCTTGGCCCAACCCTTCATGCGACGCACATTGTCTTCCGCTTCGGTTGATGAACAGGCAGGCCTTTCGGCCTGGAAATCATTTTTTGTGGACGCTAACTCAATGAACCGTTTGTCTTCAGTATGGAAGCTGTAAATCTTGAACGGAATGTGAACAAATTGTGAAATCAATTGTTAGTCGTATTGAAGTCAGGTAAACTTATTTCCATAGCTGTATACATGTACACTAGGTCAGCAAACAGGAAAAGAGCCCGTCTCTCTTTTCCTGTTTGTCTTTTTTTACGAAAACGTTTGCTTCGCTGTGTTTGCTGCTGATCCGTGATGTTGTTGGAGCATTTTTCAGCGCATGTCCTGTCCGCAGATGCGTGAAACTAGGAAAGCACGGCCACACTGTTGACGGAAGGGGCGTTGAAGATGACCGACCGTATACAAGGGGGAGAGCTGCCGGGGAACGACGCTCAGGCAGGTCACGACCATTTCGTGCGGCACGGCGGCGTCCATTTTCGCACGCACGTGTCTCCCCAGGAAATCAACAACTTTGTCCGCAAGTTGCCGGCCGGAAAACGGGAGAGCCTGTTTGAAGTGCTGGATGAGCTTGACCGCGCCGGGCTGATCACCATTTGCAATGACCACGTGTTTGCCGATGGCAACGGCGTCGTGGGGGGCGGCGAAGAAGCGGCCCGCTGACGACAAAGAAGAATCAGCCCCCTGACGGAAAAGAGGGCTGTCCCCGGCAGTTTCGTTCTGCCGTGCAGGACAGCCTTTTTTTGTGCCTACTCGGTCGGTTTCCACCAACTGCCCATGCGCTGCCAGAACGACGGGGTGTCCGGAGGCGGGAGCGGCGTGGGCGTTTCATGGTTGGGGAGGTGATCGGTGCAGTACTCCTGCGGCTCGGTACCTTTGGCAAAGTAGAACAACTGCGGGTTGGGGCAGTGCTCCGTCGCCAGCTTGCCCGATGCCGGATCGATGTACACCGACACCACCCCTGCCGGCATGTCAAACAAGGCGGGAGGCTGGTCTTTCAGCGCACTTTCCATGAACTGCGCCCAGATTTTTTTGGAGAGGTAGCCTTCGGTGACATCGTCCACTTTTTGGTTTTTGTCGTATCCCACCCAGACGGTGGTGACCAACTGCGGCGTAAATCCGCTGAGCCAGGCGTCGTAATCGGTGGAGCCGGTTTTGCCTGCGACGGGCCTGTTCAATTCGCCCGCCACCCGGTGGCCTGTGCCGCCCGGTTCAAACACGCTCTGCATCAGATTGATCAGCAGTGCCGAGGCCACCGGATCGGCCACTCTGGTTTTCTCCGGTTTTTCCTCGACGAGCACGTTTCCCTGGCTGTCCTCAATCCGCGTGATGGCAATGGGCTTCACCCGCTCCCCTTTGTTGGCGATGGTGACGTAGGCGGTGTTCAATTCAAGCGGGGAGACGAGCGACGTGCCCAGGGCCAGCGAGGGTACAGCCTGCAGCTTGCTGGTGATCCCCAGCTCGCGGGCCTGATCCACCACTTTTTGCGGGGTGAGATGGTCGATTGTCTTGACCGCGTAGATGTTGTCCGAAGTCTTGATCGCCTCCCGCATGTTGATATAGGCATGGGCATAGCGCTCCCCAAAGTTTTTCGGGATGTAGGTCTTGCCGTTGTCGTAGGTGAACACGGTCGGTTCGCTTTTCATCTGCGTCAGCGGCGTAAAGCCGTTTTGCAGGGCGGCCAGGTACAAGATCGGCTTGAACGCAGAGCCCGGCTGCCGCATGCTCAATGCCCGGTTGTACTGGCTTTTGGTGTAGTCACGTCCGCCCACCATCGCCTTGATGTGGCCGGTGGCCGGGTCCATGGCAACCAGCGCCACCTGCAGATCGGGTTTGTCTTTCGGCAGCACTTTGGCGATGATGTCTTCCGCTTTTTTCTGCATCACCGGGTCCAGGGTCGTGTGGATTTTCAGTCCTCCGTGGATAAAGGTCTCTTCGTCGATGCCGTATTTGTTCTTCACCAGGTTGGCAATGTAATCGCGAAAATAAGGGGCTTGTTCAGCCGCGGCTTCGGTGTTGCGCTCCTTTAGCTTGATCGGTTCGGCATACGCCTGCTCCGCCTGTTCCGGCGTAATGTAGCCGGAGCGGACCATGGCCTGGAGAATCACCTGCTGCCGCGATTTGGCCTTGTCAAAGTCCACGTAGGGAGAGTAGTACGACGGCCCTTTGGGGATGCCGGCCAACAAGGCGCTTTCTGCCAGCGTCAGATCCTTGGCGTCTTTGCCGAAGTACGTTTGCGCGGCGGCCTGGGCGCCGTAAGCGGAATGGCCGTAGTAGATCTGGTTCATGTACATCTCCAGGATTTCGTCCTTGCTGTAATTTAGTTCCAACTGGATGGCCAACAGCGCTTCCTTTATCTTGCGCTCCCAGGTCTTGTCCATCGAGAGATACAGGTTTCGCGCCAATTGCTGCGTGATCGTGCTGGCTCCCTGCCGCTTTTCCATGTGGATCACGTCCACGTAGGCGGCCCGAGCCAGACGCAGCCAGTCGATGCCGTAGTGCTTGTGGAAGGAACGGTCTTCGATGGCGATCGTCGCCTGCACCAGGAAGGGGGAGATGTCCTTCAGCGGGACGACAAACCGGTTCTGGCCGCGGTGCAGCGTATCCAGCACCTCACCGTTGCTGGCGTAAATGGTCGTCGTCTGATTGATCGAGACTGCCGGCAGCGGCTGCGAACGGAGGTAGAGAATCAGCAGCAGGGCGGCAAACGAACAGCACAATAGGCTGAGTATGAATAATTTTATGAATTTCTTCGCCCAACGCAGATAGCGGAGCAGCGGGGCTTCCCGGATTACTTCCATGTCCTCTCTAGTCCTTTCCCCTCATATTTTTTCGAATCGGGACATACTAACCAAACGATAGGGTTACTGTCTAGTATGGGACAAACTCCGGTTGGATAAACTTAACGGCCGCGCCGGGCAGCGCGTCTCGCAAAAATTGCTTGCATTTTGGGAGGCAGCCACTATAATTTTCTTGGCAGATACGAATGGCAGCGGTCTGGACTAATTTGGCAGGGACTGGCCGCTATCTCCTGCCAAACCGGCGTCGGCCGGGGTCTTTCAATACCAATGCGGTTAGTTAAGGAGGGTACATAATCATGAACATGGAACTGTGGTACACCGAAAAACAAACGGAAAATCACGGTATTACGACAAAGATTACCGAGACGTTGTACAGCGAGAAAACCGAATTTCAACAATTGGATATCATCAACACCAAGCAGTTCGGCCGCATGCTCGTTCTCGACGGCATGGTCATGACCACTGATGTGGACGAGTTTGTCTACCACGAAATGATCGCCCACGTTGCCCTCAACACCCACCCGAACCCGAAAAAGGTGCTCGTCGTGGGCGGTGGCGACGGCGGTGCCATTCGCGAAATCGTCAAACACCCCTCCGTGGAAAAAGCCGTATTGGCGGAAATTGACGGTGGCGTGATCGAGGCCAGCAAAAAGTTTTTCCCGGCCATCGCCAGTGAGCTGTCCGGTAATCCGAAAGTGGACGTGCAGGTGATCGACGGCATCAAGCACATTCACGACCACAAAGGCGAGTACGACGTGATCATGGTCGACTCCACCGAGCCGGTCGGACCGGCTGTAGGCCTGTTTGAGAAAGGATTTTACCAAGGCATTTACGACGCGTTGAAACCGGATGGCATCATGGTGGCGCAGACCGAGTCCCCGTGGTTCAACCGCGACTTGATCAAACGCGTGTTCAAGGATATTAAATCGATTTTCCCGATCACCCGTCTGTATACGTGCAGCATCCCGACCTATCCGTCCGGCCTGTGGAGCTTTACGATCGGCTCCAAACAGTACGATCCGCTGGAAGTGGATGCGAGCAAGATCAAGGATTTGAACACCAAGTACTACAATGCGGAGGTTCACTACGCCGCGTTCAAGCTGCCCAACTTCGTGGCCGAGCTGACCCGCGACTAAGGATTGGGAGGAAGAAACAAGATGCGTTTTGACGAAGCGTATTCCGGCAACGTCTTTATCCGCAGCCATGGCAGCTACGAGGAGAGCCAGGCGGTCATCTACGGCATGCCGATGGACTGGACGGTCAGTTTCCGTCCCGGTTCCCGTTTCGGCCCGGCCCGCATCCGCGAGGTCTCGATCGGTCTGGAAGAGTACAGCCCGTATCTGGACAGACTGCTGGAAGACGTAAAGTATTTCGATGCGGGGGATATTCCCCTGCCGTTTGGCAACGTAGAGGGCAGCCTGGATGCGATCCGCACGTTTGTCAGCAAAATTTTGGCGGACGGCAAGTTTCCGATCGGTCTGGGCGGCGAACACCTGGTGACCTGGCCGGTAATTCAGGCTGTGTACGAAAAGTACAAGAGCGACCTGGTCATCTTCCACTTTGACGCCCACACCGACCTGCGCGACCATTACGAGGGGTATGAGTACTCCCACTCCACGCCGATCAAAAAGGCGTGCGATCTGATCGGCGGCAAAAACGTCTATTCGTTTGGCATCCGCAGCGGGATGAAGGAAGAGTTTGAGTGGGCGAAAGAAAACATGCACCTGTACAAGTACGACGTGCTGGAGCCGGTCAAACAGGTGCTGCCGACGATTGGCAACCGCCCGATCTACCTGACGATTGACATCGACGTGCTTGACCCTGCATACGCGCCGGGTACCGGCACGACCGAGGCGGGCGGCATCACCTCCCGCGAACTGCTGGAGACCATCCACTACATGGCGAAAAACGGCGCCAACGTGATCGGCTGTGACCTGGTGGAAGTGGCACCGGTCTACGATCACAGCGAGATGACCCAGATTGTGGCGTCCAAGATCGTGCGCGAGCTGATTCTGGGCTTTGTAAAATAACAGACGGTACCACAAGCGTCCCCGGTTTCACACTGGGGGCGTTTTTTTGTCGGGTGGGGCGGAAGCACACGTGATGACGGGCGTTTGGGAGTCTATTATAAAACTTTTTTATTTACAAAATTAAAAATATTGCGTATGATGGTGGCAAATCCTTCCACATGCAGTTCAGGGGGCGCATTCCATGAGAGAAGTGTTTGCCAACCGTCAGTTTCGCAAGCTGTTTTTTTCCAACCTGTTTTCCGGCTTTGGCCAGGGAATGACCATGATCGGCATTGCCTGGTACTTGGTGGAAACGACCGGATCAGCCGAGCTGCTCGGCTCCACGATGTTTGTCTCGGCTGTGCTGATGTTTGTGGTCGGCCCGTATATCGGCACGTTGATCGACCGTTTTTCCCGCAAACGGATGCTGCTGGCGGAGCATGTGATCGGCTTTGCCGTGCTGGCCGCCCTCGCGATGTGGGGCTTTTTCGGTCCGTATACCAAGTGGATGCTGGTCGCCGTCTACCTGGTGACGACCCTGATGTTTCAGATTCATTACCCGTCGCAGTCGGCGCTTGTCCAGGAAATGTTTGAGCCGCGGCACTACAACGACATCAACAGCCTGCTGGAGATTGAGGGACAGACGTCGTCCGTGCTGGCCGGGGGGATCGCAGGGTTTCTCCTGGAGGCATACGGGCTGCATGTCGTTTTGCTGATTAACGCCTGTACGTATCTGGCAGCCTTCGGTCTCATGGCCACCATGGCCTACACCTTTACCCTGGAGCGGGAAGTCCGGAACAACAGCGGGGTCAACTGGGTGGGCCAACTGCTCCAAAGCTGGCATTACATACGGGAAAAACGGGGCTTTCTCCTGTTTGGCATCGCGGCGTTGATGCCGTTTATTGCGGTGATGGCCGGCAACTTGTTGAAGCCTGTTTACGTGAATCAGACCTTGAAAGCGGACGTGACGGTGTTTTCGCTCGGAGAAACGGCATACGCCATCGGCGCGGTGGCGGCCGGATTCCTGGTTGCTGCCGTGACAAGGAAGTACGGCCAGGTTCCGGCGTTGGTTGGCAACACGCTGCTGTTTGCTGTCGTCATGGCAGTCATGGTGGCGCTGCCCTACGGATGGGCCCTGATTGGCGCCTACATGGTGTTCGGCTGGTGCAATGCTTCTGTCCGGCTTATCCGGCAGTCGCTGTACATGACGGTCGTGCCGAAGCCGTTCATGGGACGGGTCATGAGCTTTTTCAATTCACTCGGGATGATGATGCGCTTGCTCCTGATCGGCGTGTTTACGTGGATGATTGACCGGACCGGGGCCGGGATGGGGTACCTCGTGCTCGCCGGACTGCTGCTGCTCGCCGCCGTCGGGATTGTGGGAACGATGCGCCATCTGCTGGATGAGCAGTCCGGTCAGTCGGCGGTTGCAACAAAAGAGCGATGAGGCGTACAATGGACGGGTACAAGCAGAACGGGAAGTGAGGACGATCCATGCAAGACGTGCTGATCACCCTGACCGCCAGACAGCGCACGGGAGGAGATTGGGAGGAAACAATCTATCGCTATGCCGGCCGATGCGTGGAAAAGACAGGCGGCTGGTATCTGACGTACAAGGAGCAGCTGGAAGGGGCCGGCGAGGTGAGCACGACGCTGAAGCTGGCAGACGGGACGGTCACCCTGCTGAGACAGGGCGACGTGCAGACGAAACAGCAGTTTCAGCAGGGCATGAGCCACCAGACGACCTACCGCAGTCCCTACGGGCTGTTTTCGATGGAGACCCATACACGCAAGCTGCGCATCCGGCATGAGCAGGGAAGGCCGGTCCAGGTAAGAGTAGCTTACCAGCTGTGGCTGAACAGCCAGTATATCGGCGAGCACGAACTGACGCTGAATGTGGAGTGGCCCTCCGCGACACACTGAACAAATCAAGCGGTCATAACCAACCATTGGCGATAATCTTGTGCAAACTGGTGTACTTGGAGTAAAATGATGCTAGAAAACACAAGCAGCAGAAAGGTTGCAAGCAATCGCCTGCGACCAGGCTGGTACCGTTGGTGGAAAAGAATCACAAAGGTCGGCAAACCGATGCGATTCTTTTTGGGCCAAGCGTGGTATGATAGGAACAGCAGATGCATATGGTAAAAAAGGCTACAGATGCGGGAACATCTGCAGCCTTGTACAATAGCTGCTCCCTTTACGGGATCGGCTCAGAATTTGACCGAAGTGACCTCCGGTTCTCAACTCAAGGGGAGGTCACTTCTTTTTTTGCGTCAAAGCAACAATCGCCACGACGAGACTCAGCAGGCCGACAATAAAGCCGCCGAACTGAATCATCAGGCTCATGGTTTCGTGCGTAATTGCCATACTCTCACCTCCCCCGTTTTCGACGTGGGAGATGAGCCGACCACCCTTGAGGAGCCGATGTCTATGAGTATAGCATAATTTTCCGCTGCGGAGCATGGATCAACAGAAGGGGGAAATAACGTGCACGGCATGGAGTGATGGGCCAGGCTCGTTCGCTATAGCCGGTCGGGGCGGTTTTTTCGTACAATAAGGGTAATTCATACAAGGAAAGGGGAGGGGCATCGTGGGGTTTGCACTCGCAACCGGTGGCATGGCCGGCCTCGTTCTGGCCGCGTTTCTGGCTTTGGGAGACGGACTGTTTCAAACGTCGACGCTCTCCGTCCTGATTGACGTCAGCTATGTCCCCGGCCTGGAGGGACTGCCGTCCGTGGTCGAGCTGTTGGTCCACCTGTTGGTCAGTGCAATCGTTGCGTTTTTCATGATGTACTTCTATCCCCGAACCCGTGGCGAGCGGAGAATCAAATATCTGTCGTACTGGGTGCTCGCCTTTGCTGCGGCCTATCTGCCATTTAGTCTGCTCAGCGGCGCGGCCGTGTCGTGGGCCGATTTTTTCCTTTGGCTGCTGGGCCATCTGCTTTACACGCTGATCATCGCGGTGCAGGCGGAACGGCAGCGGTGACTGCCGAAAATTCGGCACAGTGATGATTTTTTGGCAGTTTGTTCGAAAGGAGGCTGTTACACTCCATGCCGATGTCGGAAACGGTGGAAATGCTGCAGGCCATCCTGGGAACGATCGATGAGGGAATCCACGTCGTTGATGCGAACGGCATTACCATTTATTACAATCACGTGGCGGCCAGACTGGACGGGCTGACGCCTGACGAAGTGCTGGGAAAGCCGCTGCTGGAGGTGTTTCCCTCGCTGGACCGTCACTCCAGCACACTGCTGAGGGTCATTGCGAGCGGCGAACCGATCTACGACCAGCCGCAGACCTACACCAACTGGAGAGGGATGCGGGTGGAGACGATCAATACGACGCTGCCCGTGCGGGTGGGCAATCGGCTGGTCGGGGCGGTCGAGGTGGCCAAGGATATCCGCAAGCTGAAAGAGCTGTCAGAGCGGCTGCTCGACCTGCAGGCGCAGATCAGCAAGCCGAAGCGGGCCAAGCGGAGCAAGCTGGACGGGGACGGGCTTTCCTTTCAGTTTGCCGATATCCTGACACAAAACGAACAGATGATGCGGTTAAAAGACCGCGCGAGAAAGGCGGCCCGCACTTCATCTCCGGTATTGATCTACGGAGAGACGGGGACGGGGAAGGAACTGTTCGTCCAGTCGATCCACCAGGCGTCGTCCCGCTGCGGCAAGCCGTTTATTGCGCAAAACTGCGCGGCCCTGCCGGCTTCGCTGCTGGAAAGCCTGCTGTTTGGCACGACCAAGGGCAGCTTTACCGGAGCAGACGACAGACCGGGACTGTTTGAACTGGCGGATGGCGGGACGCTGTTTCTCGACGAGTTGAACAGCATGCCGCTGGACCTGCAGGCAAAACTGCTGCGCGTGCTGCAGGACGGGCAAATCCGGCGGATCGGCAGCAGCAGCGCCGTACGTGTCGACGTGCGGGTGATCGCTGCCGTCAATGAACCGCCGCTGGAGTTGGTTCGGCGCGGCGCGCTGCGATTGGACCTGTACTACCGCATCAACGTGGTCTCCTTTGAGCTGCCGCCGCTGCGGGAGCGCAGGGAGGACGTGGACCTGCTCGTCCGCCATTTCCTCGACAAATACAATCGCCGTTTTCACATGCAGGTGCAAAACATCAGTCCGGAGGTGGCCGACCTGTTCAGGCAGTACGACTGGCCCGGCAACGTTCGCGAACTGGAGCACGTGATCGAGGCGGCGATGAACATGGTGGAGGGAGCAGTGATTGAACGGGAACACCTGCCGCCGTACTTGGCGGAGCGTTCGCTGGTGAACGGTCCGGGCGAGACCGGACCAGGGGAGATCGGATCGGCCATCCCTCCTATCGAGGCGTGGGCGGCAAAACAGCGCACGCTGCCGGAGGTGCTGCGGGAGGTGGAGGAACGGTGCATTGCCGATGCGCTGAAGTCCACTGGCGGCAATGTACTCAGGGCGGCACGGCTGTTGGGCATTCCCCGGCAGACGCTGCAGTACAAACTCTCGCAGCGGGGAGCAGGCGAACGGTAAGTGCCGAATTTTCGGCAGTCCAAAAACTCCTACAGATGGAAAATCTGCTTGCCAATGCTTTATTTTCTATATTCAAAATCTTTTGATTTGATTGGCACGACTGTTGCATTCCCTTTGTTGTTGAGGAATACACGCGTATCTTCACACAACGCAAAGGGGGATGACAAGGATGACGGTTACAGCCAAACGTGACTGGCGCCAGATCGAAATGTGGAAAGACGTCACCGAAGAACAATGGAACGACTGGATGTGGCAGCTCACCCACACCATTCGGACTGTAGATGAATTGAAACAGGTGATCAACCTGACACCGGAGGAGGAAGAGGGTGTACGCATTTCCAACCAGACCATCCCGCTCAACATCACGCCCTATTACGCCATGCTGATGGACCCGGACGATCCGAAAGATCCGGTCCGCATGCAGTCCGTTCCGCTTTCCTCCGAGATGGTTCGGACCAAATACGACATGGAAGACCCGCTGCACGAGGACACTGATTCACCGGTGCCGGGCCTGACGCACCGGTATCCGGACAGGGTGCTGTTTTTGGTCACCAACCAGTGTTCGATGTACTGTCGTTACTGTACGCGCCGCCGCTTCTCCGGCCAGATCGGCATGGGCGTGCCGAAAAAGCAGCTGGACGCCTGTATCGACTACATCCGCCGTACGCCGGAAGTGCGCGACGTGCTCCTCTCCGGGGGCGACGGTCTGCTGATCAACGACCGCATCCTGGAGTACATTTTGAGCAATTTGCGGGCCATCCCGCACGTGGAGATCATCCGCATCGGCACGCGCGCTCCGGTGGTGTTCCCGCAGCGGATCACGGAAAACCTGTGCAACATCCTGAAAAAATACCATCCCATATGGCTCAACACGCACTTTAACCACCCGAAGGAGATTACCCCGGAAGCGAAGCGGGCCTGCGAAATGCTGGCCAACGCCGGCGTGCCGCTCGGCAACCAGTCGGTTATCCTGGCGGGCATCAACGATTGTCCGAATACGATGAAAAAGCTGGTGCACGAGCTGGTCAAGATTCGCGTACGGCCGTACTACATCTACCAGTGCGACCTGTCCGAGGGGATCGGCCACTTCCGCGCGCCGGTCAGCAAAGGGATCGAGATCATCGAACACCTGCGAGGCCATACCTCCGGCTATGCGGTGCCGACGTTCGTGGTGGACGCGCCGCATGGCGGCGGCAAAATTCCCGTCATGCCCAACTACATCATTTCGCAGTCGGCCGACAAAGTGGTGCTGCGCAACTTTGAGGGCGTGATTACCTCGTATCCCGAGCCGAAAAACTACCACGCCCACGACGAGGAGAATTGCGAGTACTGTCAGGCTGCCAAGGGCAAAGCCGTCGGCATCGCCGCGCTGATGAGAGACGAAGCCGACAACCTGGAGCCGGCTGACCTGCCGCGCAACAAGCGGATTCAGGCGACCAAGATCAAATCGCTGGCAGACATCCGGCAGGAACAAAAAGAAAAGAAATTGCAGAAAGAACAAGAACACAAAGAGGTGTCCGGCAAATAGGCCGGATGGACCGCATAGGCTGACAAGGCCGCCAGGGAAGCCAGGGTTGCTGGCATTCTCTGGCGGCTGTTTGCGTGGAGGAGATTTGCAGGTGACGAATGGGAGCAATCTGTGTTAATATCAGGGCAGACGATTCTGAACGAACGCTCAGTCTGGACAGGCTGCCGCGGTTTGACAAGCGTTTGTGTAGGAATCAACATAATGAGTGAATAGTCATTCATTTTTTCTTGCGATTCTGATAAGATAGAAAAAAACGGACGAACATGAAAAGGGGGAGAAGACCTTGCTGGCCTTGCTCAATCTGATCGCGTTTTTCCTGGTGCTCGCTTACGGTCTGTACCTGGTCTGCCACGTCCTGTACAGCCGGTATCTGTTTATCAAACTGGGCAAAAAGCCGGACGTCAAGGACGACTTCGGCACGCGCCTGAATTTGCTGCTGGAAAACGTCGTCTTTCACAAAAAGCTGTTGAAGGACAAAAAGAGCGGCATCATGCACGTCGTCATGTTTTACGGCTTCATTATCCTGCAGTTTGGTGCCATTGAACTGATCGTGAAAGGTCTGGTGAAGGGCTTTGAACTGCCATTTGGCAGCGCTCACAAGTACTTCAGCCTGATGCAGGAGATCACTGTCTTTCTGATTCTCGCGGCAGTCAGCTACGCGTTCTACCGCCGGTATATCGAAAAGCTGAAGCGGCTGAAGCGCGGATTCAAATCGGGACTGGTGCTGCTGTTTATTTCCACGCTGATGGCAACAGTTTTGTTCTCACTCGCGTTTGAGCAGCTCTGGTTGGGGCACGAACCGTCCGGCTACGCGCCGTTTTCCTCGCTGATCGCGATGGCGTTCGCCGGCATCCCCAATACCGCGGCGGCCGCGCTGTTCTACGTGTTCTGGTGGCTGCACCTGCTGATCCTTTTGGCCTTCGCCGTGTACGTGCCGCAGTCCAAGCACGCTCACCTGATTTTTGCGCCGATCAACGTCTGGTTCAAAAAACTGGACCCGCCCGGCAAACTGTCCAAAATCGACTTTGAAGACGAGACGCAGGAAGTGTTTGGGGTCGGCCGGATTGAGGACTTCACCCAGACGCAGCTGATCGACCTGTACGCCTGTGTGGAGTGCGGTCGCTGCACCAGCATGTGTCCCGCCTCCGGCACCGGCAAGATGCTCTCCCCGATGGAATTGATCACCAAGATGCGGGATCATTTGACGGAAAAAGGAGCGGCGATCACCTCCCGCACGCCGTGGATGCCGAGCTTCGCCTTTACCGGCTCGACCGCCAACCAACTGGCGCTGCAGGCGTCGGAAGTGGCGGCGGCGTCCGAGGGAGCGACCGCAGTCGCCTACGAGAAAAACCTGATCGGCGACGTGATTACCGAGCAGGAGCTGTGGGCCTGCACCACCTGCCGCAACTGTGAGGATCAGTGCCCGGTGATGAACGAGCACGTGGAAAAAATCATCGACATGCGCCGCTACCTGGTGATGACTGAGGGCAGCATGCCGCAAGAGGCGCAGCGGGCGCTGAACAACATCGAGCGGCAGGGCAACCCGTGGGGCATCAACCGCAAGGACCGACTGAAGTGGATCGAAGGGCTGAACGGCCAATACGACGTGCCGACCGTGCAGCAGGTGGAGGAATTCGAGTATCTGTTCTGGGTCGGCTCGATGGGCTCGTTTGACAACCGCAGCCAGAAGATTACGCAGGCGTTTGTCAAGCTGATGCACGAAGCCGGGGTAAGCTTTGCCATTCTCGGCAACGAGGAGAAAAACTCCGGTGACACCGCTCGCCGCATCGGCAACGAGTTTCTGTTCCAGCAGCTCGCCCAGGAGAACATCGCGCTGTTCCAGGCTTACGGCGTGAAGAAGATCGTCACCTGCGACCCGCATGCCTACAACACCTTTAAAAACGAGTACCCCGAGTTCGGCCTGGAGGCGGAGGTGTATCACCACTCCGAGCTGCTCGCCCAGTGGGTCAAGGAAGGACGTCTGAAGCCGACCAAGGAAGTAAAGGAGCGCATCACTTACCACGACTCCTGTTACCTGGGCCGCTACAACGAGATTTACGACAAGCCGCGTGAGATCCTCACGGCGATTCCAGGCGTGGAGATTGTGGAAATGAAGCGGAGCGGCTGCGACAGCATGTGCTGCGGTGCCGGCGGCGGCCTGATGTGGATGGAGGAGCACGAAGGCACCCGCATCAACGTGGCGCGCACCGAGCAGGCGCTGGAAGTAAATCCGACGGCCATCGCCAGCGCGTGTCCGTACTGTTTGACAATGATGAACGACGGCATCAAGATGAAAGAAATGGAGGATCAGGTCAAAACCCGCGACATTGCCGAGATTCTCGCCGATGCCTTGTGATTTTGAAGAGTGTTTTTGGTGTGCTAATCCCTGCCCTGCCAAAGGGTGGGGATTTTTTTGCATAAAACGCATAATAGGGGGTATCAATCGTTTCTCTTTTTTACCTAGTAAGTGAAAACGACAATGACCGGTCTAAAGTCGTTTATCTACTAGCTAAAGGAGAGAATATGATGGCGTTGATACCAATTCCAACAGAACCTGTTAAAGTTGATGGTGTTCGAGATACTTATGTAGACTTGAATCCAAATACCGATCCCAATGATAAAGTACAAGCTTTCGTTGATGCGTTCAAACGAGTTGCCGAAGATGCTAGCGATGAATGTTATGGCTTGCCTGTTGAGGTAATCCTCGCTATGTGGGGAGGAGAATCAGGATGGGGTGCAAGTAAAACACAACGAAACAATCAAAATTGGTCAAACATGAAATATGTAAGTAGTTCCAATCCACCAGGAAACTATGGCAAAGGAGAAGGCGGATGGGCTGCTTATATCGGTCGCAGTACCCATGCTAACTCCTTTGCGCGGTTCTTTAAAGAAAATAGCCGATACTCTGCGTTAATCAATTATTTGAAAAGCACAAACAACCCCAGTTCAGAAAAATGCATACGATACATCGCAGATGCCGGGTATGGCGGCTCCGACCATGATCAATACTATGATGAAGTAATGGGGTATCTGGAAACACTCCGCAGACGAAGCAATCTGTAGTTTGGAAAGAAGTACCATGTATTGGTATTACCCCTGTCAAGTAGACAGACTTTAAACAAGCCCTAGTTCAAGATGCCTGAGCTCGGTATTGTACCGGGCTCAGGTTATGTAACCGGGATTGAAAACGTTTGTGATTGTAAAAACGAAT
>Ga0207866_1000776_pt1 | contig 39767 bp, 32 predicted proteins | sample HigsolmetaAR203D_FD_184835 | JGI IMG/M metagenome (GOLD analysis project Ga0207866, IMG submission 184835) | Ionic liquid and high solid enriched microbial communities from the Joint BioEnergy Institute, USA - AR20-3-D (SPAdes) (version 2) ...
GAAACTGGCGAACGGAGATCGTCCATTACCACTCCTGTCGCTGGACAAATGCAACCGTTGAGGGAAGGAATAACCGAATGAAAGCCTATCAACGTCGGCATTACTTCACCCGGAACCGGGAGCGTTATGTACAAGGACTTCTGGTCGAATGTAACCGTGAACGATTTGGTACATAAAGTCAAGCACTAACTTTGGTGTTGAGCCAAAAAAGTTTTGAAAAAAGTTTTTGTTCCGGCAATTCCCACACCGTTGATCATTGTATCAGAAAAAACGGCGCCAGGCATCAGGAGATGTTTACAATTGGCAATAATAGACAATCCCCGACTTTGGTCCAGGTGGAAGGTCAGACTGAAGGCGGTTCTTTACACGGGCAAAAACAAGTATGCTATATTCGTTCAAAAAAATCCGATAGAAACCGGCTGGTCAGAAGCGTAATCAGTGAAAGGAAAAAATTTGAAAAAATGAGAACTTGTCGCCGGTAAACTGAAACAATTTATTCGAAAAAATCGTATTTACATCTGTGAGAGTATTTTTTATAATTTAAATTGTTTAAATTTTTAACTGTGAAACAATTGCGGCAAGAAGGAGTAAACATGGAATCACGGCACGACGATGTAAGCCATTTACTGGAGCTAATGCACATTTTTTTCAAGAAAATGAGTTCGGAAATGATGGATATCCAAAAACAGCTTGGGATTACCGGTCCGCAATTTCATATGCTCCATCTCATTTCACAATTACATACGTGCAGAATTACCTATTTGGCCGATTTGTTGCAAGTCAAGCCGAGCGCCATCACCGTGATGATTGAGCGGCTCGTGCAGAACGGTCTCGTTTCCCGCAATCTGGATGAACGGGACCGCAGGGTGGTGCTCGTTTCCATTACGGAAACCGGACGCCAAACGCTGAACAGGATGCTGCAACAGATAAACCAGACCGCCGGAAAATATTTCTCCATGCTGGAACCGGAAGAACTGGAATCCATCACGGCGGCATTCAAAAAGCTGATTCGTTACATGGATGAAGAGGGTGATCGTCATAGGGAAATAAACCCTTCGCCCGACTAGTCCAATGCCTGTTAGGAAAAAAGAAAGACGGCAGGGCAATCTCGAAACATTGTTGTCATGAAAAGCCGTGTGATAACGGAGGAGCAGAGAGATGAACAGTTTAACGAATTTTTCCATGAAGAACGTTTCCGCCATTCTTATCATTTGTGTGTTGCTTTTTATCGGGGGAACATTTTCCGCCACGTCGTTAAAACAGGAAATTATGCCGGATGTCACGCTGCCTCTTGTTTTTGTCAATACGACGTATACCGCTCCGCCGAAAGATGTGATGGAGGACGTCACCAAACCGCTGGAAAAGGCGATCGTCGGATTGGAAGGCGTAAAAAATATTTACTCCACCTCATCGGAAAACGTTTCGTTAATTCAGGTGGAACTGGAAAACGGCCGGAATCCCGACGACGCCAAAAGGGATATTGAGGCGGCGATTTCGAACATCCGCCTTCCCCAAAGCGCATCCGAGCCAGTCGTATCCAAATTCGGCTTCGCTTCCATTCCGGTATATTTTATGGCGTTAAGCGGAGAAAACGGCATGAGCCAATCCGAACTGGACCGGATTTATAAAGACGTGATCGAGCCTACCATCAGCACCATGGACGGCATTGATTCCCTGGATGCGGTGGGCAATCACGAAGCGACGTTACGGATCAAACTGGATTTGAATGCTCTGGGAAACTACGGATTGACTCCTTCCCAAGTGTCGCAAACCTTAGGGGCGGCTTTGCGGACCAGCCCGGCGGGATCGGTAGACTTTAACGGCAATACGCATATGGTGCGCGTCGTCAGCGACCTGAACACGATTTACAATCTGGAACATATGAGGATGACGACCGCAACCGGCGACACGGTGCTTTTGAAAGATATCGCCAACGTCGAGGCCATTTCCGAAGCCAAGTTTTTGTCCCGTCTGAATGGCAAACCTTCGATCGGCGTCGCGATCTATAAAGCGAAAGAAGCGAATACCGTCCAGTTTGTCGATCAAATCAAGAAGCTCGTCGCCGGATGGGAAAAGGAATTTCCCGACGTCAAGTTTACCGCCATTATGGACCAGTCGGTCGAAATTAAAAAATCCATCGACAGCATGGTGGAAAAAGGCGTGTTGGGAGCGGTGTTCGCCGCCGTTATGGTGCTGGCGTTTTTGCGGAATGTGCGGATGACGATGATCGTGCTGGTATCGATTCCGCTTTCCATCCTGATTACGTTACTCGTCATGTCATCGTTTGACATTACCCTGAACATTATGACTTTGGGCGGACTCACGATCGCCATCGGGCGCGTCGTGGACGACAGTATCGTGGTCATTGAGAATATATACAGCGAACTGGTCAAAACGCATCAGCGCAATGAGTCGGTGATTAAAAAGGCGACATCCCAGGTCGCTTCGGCGATTACTTCCTCGACATTGACCACAGCGGGAGTGTTTATTCCCATCGGATTTGTCGGCGGAATGGTCGGCGAGATCTTCCGGCCGTTCGCCATCACGATTGCCGTCGCCTTGTTGTCGTCCCTGCTGGTCGCCCTGACCGTCATTCCGATGATGGCGAAAGTGCTTGTATTGAAGCAGTCCAAGTTGAAACACCAGGAAGAGCTCCATACCGGAAAGTTTATGACGTATTACCGGAAATTGCTCGAAAAGACACTCGATCATCCGAAGAAAACGATTTTGGCCGCGTTCCTTCTGTTCGTATTGACAGTCGGCGGGACGTTCCCGTTCCTGGGAAGCGCCTTTATGCCGGAAGGCAGTTCCGCGAAAGACGTCCAATTTACCATTACCCTGCCCCGCGAAACTTCTCTGGAAATGATGGATCTGAAAACAAAGGAAATCGAAGAATTGCTGATGGGGATGAAAGACCCGGAACAGTCGCCGGCTTTTACCTATATCAACAGCATGGTCGGCTTTGATTTCGCGGACGAACGGGTGAATTACAAAACGACGATCATGGGGAAAGTATCGGAAGCTGCCGACACCGAAGCGACTTTGGAAGAGGCGAAACAACAAATTGCGAACCTTTTGCCTCCCGGTTCGGAGGTGACCGGTGTCGTAAGCGAATCCGCCGATGGCGGGAGCGGCTCGGACTTTGTGTACGTTCTGAAGGGCGAGGATTTGAATTTGCTTGCCGCCGCGACGGAGCTGGTCAAAGAGAAAATGCGGGAGTTTCCGGAACTGAAAGAGATTGAGGACAGCCTGGAAGAAAAGAAGATGCAGGTGGAGGTGAACGTCGATCAGAATAAAGCCCGCCTGTACGGAATGACTTCCGCGCAAATTCTCGCCGGCGTCAGTTCGCTGTTGTCCAAGGAAAATCTGGGCGATCTGCGATTTGACAATACGTTGTTTAAAACAGAATTGATGGTTGACGAACAGTTTAAAAATTCATTGGACAAAATCGGAAATTTCCCTATCTCGACCCCGACCGGGACAACCGTTTACTTGAAAGACTTGGCGCAAATTCGTCTCGTTGATGCGCCGGTTACCATCAGCAGACAAAATCAGGAGCAGTATGTGCAAATCACCGCGGATATCGACAGCCCCAACAAAGGGGGCGTCAGTGCGGCCGTCTTCGCCGCGCTCAGTACCGTCGAACTTCCCTCCGGAGTGAGAGCGGAACTGCAGGGGGTCAGCGAGGACATTCAGACGATTTTTAAACAGATGATCATGGCCATGATTGCGGCGATCGGGATCGTTTATCTGATCATGGTGATCGCCTTCGGCAATGCAAGCGCGCCCTTCGCTATCATGTTCTCCTTGCCGCTGGCGGCGATCGGCGGATTTGTCGGACTGTTTTTGACGAACGAGACGCTGAATGTGACCAGCCTGATCGGATTTCTTATGCTCATCGGCATTGTCGTGACGAATGCGATCGTGTTAATCGACCGCGTGCAACAAAATATGGCGGGTGGCCTTTCCGTCCGGGAAGCACTGATAGAAGGTGGACTGAGCCGTTTTCGCCCGATTATCATGACTGCCGGAGCGACAGTCGCCGCCATGCTCCCGTTGCTTTTTGGCGTAGGGCAGAGCGTGATTATTTCCAAAGGGTTGTCAGTTGTCGTCATCGGCGGTTTGACGACGTCGACCTTGCTCACACTCGTTGTCGTGCCTGTCATGTATGAACTGATTTACAGAGCCAAAATCCGCGTTGGCAGGTTGTTCAGAAGGAAACAATCGGTCTCTGCCGAAACCGCCGGGCCGATGGCGCAATAACCGGCATCTGCGGCGTACGAGAAAGATAAGGGAAAGGGAGAATAGGTCCATGAAACCGACATTTGCAAAAATTGTGAAAAGAAATGTCAAATTGACGGTCGCCGTATTGCTTGGATCAGCCCTTCTTGCCGGCTGTTCCGGCAATCCGGAGCCTGTTTCGGGGAATACGGAACCGCAAATCAAAACCGTCAAAGTAGCCACTGTTGAACGGAACAAAATCAGCGAACCGCTTGAGCAGGTGGCGGATGTGGTGTCCTCCATTCAAATGAGCGTGGTGACCAAGGTTGGTGGCGACGTCCAGGAGATTCTGAAGAAACGCGGGGATTATGTGGAGAAAGGAGAAGTCATCTTCCGGCTTGATCCGACGGACGTTTTGCTGCAAAGGGAGAAAGCGCGGATCGCGCTTGAAAGCACGCAGGAACAGATGGCAAAAGCGCGGAAAGATTTTGAAGACAACAAACTCGACCTGAAAAACGGAATCGTTAAACTTGAGCAATCGATTGCTGAGATGGAAAAAAACTATAACAAAATGCGCAACGATTACGATCTAGGTCTTGTGACCGAGTTTCAGCTCGAGCAGATGGAACATCAGTTGAACAGCCTGCGGCTTGACCTGGAAAGCTCGAAGAACAAGCTGGAAACGCTGGAATCGACAAACCCTCTTTCCCAAATGGAGCAGGCGCTGGAGACTTCAAGAATTTCGATTCGGGAAGCGGACCGCACTTTGGAACAAATGGAAGTGAAAGCCCCGGTAAGCGGCGTATTGACAGAGCTGCCGATTGAAGTGGGCATGACGCTGCCTTCGGGTTTCAGCGCAGCCCATATCGAACGGCTGGATCCGGTCAAGATTAAAGCGGAGTTGACCGAGGAAGCGGCCAAATTGGTGCGCGGAAAAGAAGAGTTGACTTTTTACATACCGGGAGAAGTCGATAAAACGAAGGCGAAAGTCAGTTACCTGGCCGACATTATGAGTTCCCAGTCGAAGTCTTACACGCTGGAACTGGAAGTGCCTAACGCGGATCTCAAGCTCAGGCCCGGAATGAAAGCGCAGATTTTGCTTACGGACGAAGAGGATCAGATGGTCGTTACCGTACCGACGCTCAGTGTGGTGCGCGAGGAAGGGGAAACGTTTGTCTTCATTTTGAAAGGCGATCATGTGGAAAAGCGGAAAGTGGAACTGGGCCGGATGAATGAAACGGTTCAGGAAGTGATTTCCGGAGTGGAAGAAGGGGAGCAATTGGTTATATCCGGTCACAATCAATTGCGGGACCAGGAAAAAGTGAAAGTGGAACAATGACATCGTGATTCGGCATCCGTATTATCAAGCGTTATAGGAGGAACTGCAAATGACTGGAAACTGGAAGAAGACCATGACATCCGTTGTAATTGCCGCATCGCTCATCGCAGGCGGTTTGCCCGCCTATGCGGCCGAACTTCCGCTCACTCAGACGAAGGCGGCATCCGGCACTGCGTTTAAACTGACCGAACTTTTGGATGTGGAAGTGAAGAGCGTTCTGAACGAAAAAGTTCAACAAGGGACGCGTTTGGGCGTAGTGATCAAAATGAAGAATAACCGTAATGCGGTCACCCGCGTTCCCGATTACGAACTGCGCGCAAAAACCGAAGACGGTGCGGAATATACGCTTAAGCCGAGCGCCCTCAATCCCAAATCGATTCAACCGAAGGCGCAGTCGGAGCTTAGCTACATGGCGGTCATCGACAGGACAGACCCATTGAAGCTGAAGGAAATCAACTGGACGGATGTGGACTATTACGTTTATCCGAAAAAAGAAACGGTCATCCTTACCGTACCTGTCGATGGCATGACCTGGGAAGGCGGCAATTCGACGATCGATGATCCCAAAGCGACGAAAAAATGGGGGGAGTCGTTCACTCTGCCTTTTGAAGATACGCCGCTCGTTTTCAAGCCGTCCGAATTTACCACTACTTCCAACGCGGCAGGACAAACGATGATTGTGAAAGTGCTCGTGGAAAATCCGGACACCAAAAAACATGCTGTTCCTGATTTTTCCATAGACGGGAGATCGGAATTAAAATCGTACCCGGGCAACAGACTGGAACAAGGTCAGGTGTATGTGGAACCGGGTGAGAAAAAATATATTCATTTTGCGATTCCGACGGAAGCCGGGGTTCATCTGACCGGTTTGACAGTGGTAACGCCGGAGACTTTCGCGGAGGCGAGCCCGCAAGGTCAGGTGTCGGTTGTTCAGTATAGCGTGGGCCGTGTCTCCATATTGCTCCCGCAAGAAAGCATCATCAGTGAATATGCGGTACTTCCCAAGTATACGTATGGCGAGCCGATCCAATTCGATTCGCTGAATAAACTCGTCGATCCGAAATTGACCGTCTCGCTCATGGAACTTCGCATGTATGATAATGAGGGCGCAGGATACAAGACCGCGGTTGCCAAGCTGAAATTTACGAATCGGAGCGGCAACCCGATCGCATTGCCGGCGATCGCGGCCGAACTGGGCACTTCCGACGGTTATCGTTACGCAAGCTCGGAGCAAGCCGCGTACGCAGCCGGCAGAGCCCAAGCTGCGGGCGCATCCGCGGCCATGGGCGCAGGCGCCGCCGGTTCCGCCGCCGGAGCCGCCGCGGGAGGAGCCGCTTCGGGAGGAGTTGCTTCGGGAGGAGCCGCTGCTGGAGGAACCGCTGCGGGATCCCCGATGGTTCAGGCGCAAACCGCCGCGACGCAAATCATGCCGAATTCCAGCGGTATGGTAATCTATTCGTTCCTGCTTCCCGAGTCGGAGTCGGGCGAGAATCTTTCGATGAAACTGCTCGATGCCGTCTCCGTTGCTCCTTATACGTCGACGATCGCGGCCTTTAAGCTTGATACGGTTCCGGAAGCATTGAATGACGAACCGATTTCTTTCTATCCGTTCGACGTGACGATTAAGGATTGGGATTTCAGCGGCAGCATCTCCACGGGGTTGGTGGGCGCCTCGTACACTTACAGAGTGAAGCTGGATCTGGATATTCAGCTCAAAGACGATGTTGTCTTCGGCCAGGACATTCCGAAAATGGAAGTTGAACTGATCGACCGCAACGGGGTAAGTATGGGCTCAAAAGTACTTCCGTTTACCGGAACCGGCAAATTGATCAACGGGCCGCAGACGATTACTTTGGATGTCGCCGGTGACTATTTGCAAAGCGGAGTCAAGATTCATATTTATGAAACGATCCAGACGCCGTTCGGTCCGGTGAAACGTCAGGTTGCTCAATTTCCGGAATAAGCCCGATTAAACGTTGGGACAGCCAATTTCCGGAAATAAGCCCGACTAAACGTCCGGACGTCCAATTTCCGGAATAAGCCCGACTAAACGTCCGGACGGCCAGTCCAGAACAAGTCCGGTAATCTGGACGGCCAATGTCTGACATAAGTCCGGTGAAACGACCGGACGCCAACGTCCGGCATAAATATTCGCAACCGTACGTCTGCCGCCACTTTGGCGGAGTTTGAATCCATCATGTCTGACAGACTTGGTGGAGTTTGAATCCATCATGCCAGACAGAAACCGGGTTCTTTATCCCCATCCGGGGGAACCCGGTTTTTTCATTATTGGCAATGCGATTGGCAATGCGGGATTGGCGATGCGGCAAGATGACGCGGACCGGCCAATTGCCGTTTGGACGGCTGTCGAACATTGACAATATTGAATCCGCAGGCGCCGGAGAATTGTTGTCTGCGGTTAAGGCTCCGGTTCTGCCGCTGCGTTGTTCCGTTGCGGTGGTTTCCGTTTTTGCGGTTGCAGGCTCTAATTGTCATTCTGATGATACAGTGGCATGTTTGATACAGTCTTGATTACAATCCCGATTACAATCTTGATTACAATCTTGATTACAATCTTGATTACAATCTTGATTACAATCTTGATTACAATCTGCGCTTATGCTTTACATCCGTATCCAATGCCCGCTGAAAAACCCAATGCTCTCTGAAGGCCGATCCTGAAAAAAGAGTAAAGCCGGTGATGGCTCTGGGGGGTTAAGTGTCAAATCCGGTTATGGTTCTGTAGGGTTGAGTGTCAAAGCCTGCAATTCTGCATTTTTTCATCCCTTTCATGACAAAAAATTGGTAAATTCCTGCGATTATGCAGGAATATTTTACTAATAAGGGCAATTTGAACAATTAGAGAAAATAATACCTGCACTTTTGCAGGCATTCCTTCCGGACGACGGTTTTTACGGTTAAAAAACTGCAGTTTCGCATTTTTTTTCGCATTTTCTAATAAAAAATGAATGTCCTCCCGCTTTATGGTCCTGTCAGAAACCCGAGAAATATACAAATCCGTGAGATATAAGAGTCCGAAAGATATAAAAGTCTGAAGAGATATAAAAGTCTGTGGAATATAAAAGTCCGAGAGATAATTAAGAGAGATATAAAAGAACGTTGGCGGAATCCATGTTTTATGACCGGAAGAAGCGTGCCGCAGTGAAGCCGCTCAGCTTTTTTCGGAGGGAAGGGAACCGGTGTTCAGAGGGCGAAGTTCTTTGTTTTTCAACAAACGTTTCGCAAAGAAAGTGAACAGCAGCAAAGAAAACGCGACCGACACGGCGCTGACCGTGAACAATATCCGGTAGCTCGTGTACTGGGAGACCCAGCCTAGCATGATCCCACCTAGCCCGATGCCGAGGTCGGTGGCAGTCGATAAAGAAGCGTTGGCAACCCCTTTACGTTCCGGGCGGGCAAGACGTATCACAGCCGCTTGAAAAGCCGGCTGCGCGGAACCGAAACCGATACCGTACAGAACCGCCGAAACGAGCACGCCGAACAATCCGCTCGAGAAGCTCAAGCCCGTCAAAGCCGAAATCGTAATCACCAGGGCCGGTACAATGACAAATGTCTCGCCGTACCGGTCCGAAAGTTTTCCCGCGACGGGACGGCTCAGGGCAAGCGTTGCGGCGTAAACCAGAAAGAACAAGCCGGAATTGACCTTGATCGAGTTGGCGAACAGCGGGACAAAGGTGGTAATACCGCCATAAGCGATAAACAGAAAAAAGACCGATGCCGTGACGGGCAAGACCGACTTTTCGAACAATTCGATTTTCCTTGAACCCGATTGCGGCCGGAAAGTCATTTTTGCGCCAGACGTCAGGAGCAGCGCCGCGGCGGAGAGGCTGACGGCGAATTGAAACAGAGCATGGTACGATAAGTTCTGTGCAACCCAGATGCCGAACATCGGACCGATTGCCATAGCCAGGGTCATGCCCGTGCCAAACCATCCCATACCTTCTCCGCGGCGGGCGGACGGGATCATATCCGTAATCGCCGTGGCAATGGAGGTTGTGGAAACGGCCCAGCTCATCCCGTGCAACATTCTGAGCCCCATCAACGCGACGATTCCACCGATCCAGTCATACATATACATCGCCGCGGTGAAGAGAAGCAACCCCGAAACGATAAACGGACGCCTGCCACACCGGTCCAGCAGTCCGCCGACGATCGGGCGAAACATAACGGCAGACAGCATAAACACACCCATCGCCAGACCGATTTGCGTTTCGTTGCCGCCCATCTGTTTGATGAACAGCGGCAGCGTTGGATATAGCAAATAAAATGCGGTGAACAGAAAAAAATTTCCTGCAGTCATGAGAACAAACGGCTTTGTCCATAGGCGTTCCACGTTTCATTCCTCCTCGGATGAAAGATTCCGTGCTTGAAAAGAGACTCTCGGTTTACGCTTAAACGGCCTATGTGCTTTGTCGCTGGACAATATAGGCAGTCTGGCGATAGCCCATAAGCGGATCAACATTCTATGAATGTTCTCTTGATCGTTGAATGTTCTCTTTATGAATCAGTTCTATTGTCTCGCAGGATTCACGTTTATTGCTTGATGGTGATGCTTAAAAATTGCGGCGCTTGTATAAAACCGGGTTGAGGCATGTTTCCCCAACCCGGTTTTTGCTTGTATTTTTATGGTTTATATGTTCATATTTCATATATAAAAATTACAAATCCCGGTGTGCTTTGAATATTGTCGTCTGCTCAGCCTGATTTCCCTGAATCTTTACCTCCAAGCATACGCTGGCCCGAAAGGTTATCCTGAAAGAAGCCGGAATGGCCGCCTCTTTTTGACTTGAAGACAATATCAAAACTTTTTTGCCCACAAAGCTCTTTTACTCACAAAGTTCATTTACTCACAAAGTTCATTTACTCACAAAGTTCATTTACTCACAAAGCTCCCTTACTCACAAAACTAATCCTGCGGTCTTCTTAGCGTTTTTTCTTTTTCAACGATTATCTGTTCATATCTTGCAATTTTATAATCCAGGCGTTCCAACGTTTCCTTCATATCTTCCAGTCTTGTTATGAGCTGTTTGCGCTGCTCGATTAAGAGTTCTTTTCTTGCCTCAATGGTTGCATCCCCCTGTTGAAACAGCTCAACATACTCAATCAATACTTCAATTGGCAGACCTGCATTTCGCATACATTTGATAAATTCGACCCACTTGCAGTCTTCTTCCGTATAATCCCTGATTCCGCTTTTATTGCGGTTCACACGAGGAATCAGTCCGATGCGTTCATAATAGCGGAGCGTATCCTGTGAAATGCCAAATTTTTCACTTACTTCTGCAATCGTCATGTGTTTCACCTTCTGGAGAACGGACCGCTTGAGCCTTCAGCGGTCCGCTTTTCTGGTTTAAAAGCCCTGACCCGGAAGAAATGCCCGGTTTGGCGGCCGCCGGGTTTTTCTGTTCAAACAGGTTCGGTTTGTTTACCCGACATGTGTGCCATAAACCGGGGCGAAGATTTTCAAACATTGTCATTATCATGGAAGGTTTTCAAACATTGTCACTACTATGGAAGTTTTTCGAACATTATCATTACTATGGAAGTCTTCGAACATTATCATTACTATGGAAGTCTTCGAACATTGTCATTACCATGGAAGATTTTTAAATACTGCTATTACCACGGAAAATACTCAAACATTGTCGTTACCACGAATGTCAAGCTGCCGTCGCACCGCAATTACTTAAAACCGGCTATGGGACCGACGATTGGGTGCGGTACATACGGTTCTTCCAGGAACTCCATTTCTTCAGGCGTTAACCGTATCGAAAGAGCGGCTACCGCATCTTCGAGATGAGACATTTTCGTAGCACCGATAATGGGAGCCGTTACGGATTCCTTATGCATTAACCAGGCAAGTGCGATTTGGGCGCGGGGAACGCCGTGTTTTTCTGCGAGTGCCGCAACCCGCTCCACGATCAGCCGATCGGTGTTTGCGGTCGCGTCATATTTCGATTTCTGAACCTGATCGGTTTCGGAACGATGCGTCTTTTCCTCCCAATCGCGCGCCAATCTTCCCGATGCAAGCGGGCTATAGGGAATCACGGCAATTTTTTCTTCCTTGCAAAGCGGCAGCATTTCCCGTTCTTCTTCACGGTATATGAGGTTGTAATGATTCTGCATCGATACAAACCGGGTCCATCCATGTTTCTCCGCTACATGCAACGCTTTCAGGAACTGCCATGCGAACATGGCGGAAGCGCCGATGTATCTCGCCTTTCCAGCCTTCACCACATCATGCAGCGCTTCCATCGTCTCTTCGATGGGAGTATTGTAATCCCAGCGGTGGATTTGGTACAAATCCACATAATCTGTTCCCAGTCTCTTAAGGCTCTTATCAATTTCACTCATAATTGCCTTCCGGGAAAGCCCGGCACCATTTGGACCTTCATGCATGCGGAAATATACTTTCGTTGCGATGACAATTTCATCCCGATTGGCATAATCTTTCAGAGCCCGTCCGACAATTTCCTCGCTCGTTCCGTCTGAATACACATTTGCCGTATCAAAAAAATTGATACCCAGCTCCAGAGCTTTTTTAATAATGGGACGGCTGCGCTCCTCATCAAGTACCCATGGATGATGCCACCGCTCAGCTACGCCAAAGCTCATGCAGCCAAGACAAATCCGCGATACGTCCAAGCCGGTATTTCCAAGTTTCACATATTCCATTTGATTGTTCCTCCCTTTCCAAATAGAAGAAATGGTTTCCTTTACATGTAGTTTATTCTTTGGAGTTAACTCCAAGTCAAGCGATTTTTTACGCAGTGCGTATCTTTTAGTGCGTATCTTTAATGCATGTCTTTATTCCGTACCGCGTAGATGTTCAAGACGTGAAAGCGGAGTGAAATAAAAAAATGGTTTCTGGTTGCAGTTTTTTTGTTCGCGGTAACGTTTGTCGCTAAACGCAAATCGTTCTATAATAGAATTGATAAATGAATTGTGGCTTTTTCTTTCCCATAGCCGGATTTTTGATAGGAGGATCATATGATATGGGAAAAACTTTATTTTGGGGAGGAGTAACGATCGTCATCCTCTATGCGGCGCTTCCCTGGGTGTTGACGAGACTGATGTCGGTCGGGGTGTTCCGCAAGGGGGCAGCGAAGGGAACGGTAGCTCTCACTTTTGACGACGGACCTCATCCGGTGTATACGCCCATGCTGCTTGATCTGTTGCGCCGCCATCGGGTGAAGGCCACGTTTTTCGTTCTCGGTTCCAAGGCTGAACAATATCCCGGGCTGATCGCCCGTATCCATAACGAAGGCCACCAGATTGGGGTGCATAATTACACGCATGTGTCCAACTGGTTGCTGCCGCCGTGGACGATATGGCACAAACAGGTGGAGTCGACTTCGCGTATCATTGAGAACATCACCGGAGTCCGCCCCGTGTATTACCGTCCTCCATGGGGAATATTGAACTTATTCGATTTTTTGCTGTTGCGTAAATACCGGATCGTGTTGTGGTCGGTCATGCCGGGCGATTGGAACAGCCGAATCGGGGCCGCAAGATTATCCCGGAGAATTTTGTGCAAGGTGGGCGACGGGGATGTCATTCTGTTGCACGACAGCGGCGACACGTTTGGCGCCGATTATGACGCCCCCGCACATATGTTGCAGGCTCTGGAGAAGGTTTTGGCAGAACTGAAAGAACGCGGGTTGCAATGCATTCGGATTGATGAGATGGACAATACGGTCAAGGAGATGAAACCGTTCCGTATGAACCGTTCAAAGAAACTGTTGCTGACATGCTGGATGATGTGGGAATGGTGCTTTGAGCGCATGTTCCGCATCGAGCCGATCGACCGCAACAATCCTTTACTGAAATTGCGGATTCGCAAATACCGGGGAAACCGGGTATTGACATTGGCGGATGGAGAACAAATCCGGCCGGGGGATTACATCGCCGAACTTCACTTTGACAACGAGCTGTTGCTGCAGTTGGGCGCCGGATCCCAATCGCCAATGCAGCTTGCGATTCAACTGATCCGCCGGACCGAACTTCTCATGCCGCAAATCCGGCATATCATCGCAACCGATCCGAAGTACAAGGACGTCAAAGGGCTTTATGGCGTCAGCATTATTCACCGCGGGGCGAAAAAGCTCGGGTTTACCGTGATGAATTTGCCGAAAGGCATGTTTTCCTTTTTATCCCGGTATTATTTGCGGTTTCTTCTATATGTGATTCATCCGATGGGTAAGGAACGGTTTCGCGAAAAATCGGAGCTGCTCGTCCCCAAAATTATTGCAATGTCGCGGAAAGAGCTGGTCGACCGTTACAGTGCATAGGAGGTTTGACACGGCATCGAAATCCCGGCGATTCCCAAGCCAAGTATAGGAGGCAACACCGGTGGCCAAAAAATTTTTTACTTTAGACGAAGCGAATGCGCTTCTTCCGATACTTCGCACGGAATTGGAACAATTGCAAAACATCAAGCGCCAGTTTGAAGAAAAATATTATGAATTGCTGGAAATGAAAGAACAGCGGCGAACCGGCGCGGATGAATCGGCGGATCCGGATCCGTTTTTTGCGCAGGAATGTGAGCTGGAATTTTTGCAGATCGAGGCGAAAGGAATTATCCGCAGCATACATGGAAAAGGCGCGGAATTGAAAGATATCGAAGAAGGCCTGATCGATTTTCCCGCAATCATTGACGGTAAAGAGGTTCTTCTCTGCTGGAAGAAAGGAGAAGAGAAAATCAGCCATTACCATGGCATATGGGATGGATTTGCAGGAAGAAGACCTATCGGGGAATAGGTCTTCTTTTGGATGCGCTGTTTGAAGGAGGAAATCGGATGCTATGGAAAATGGAAGTCGTTGTCCTATCGCTTGGCCTTTATAATTTACTGTTAGCCACTTCAGTCGGCGCTTCCGATATGAAACAACGCCCGAAAATTTGGCTGCTGCTTGCATTGTCAGGGGCTGTGTTGCCGGCGGCGGGATTGTTAGCGGGACAGGCCGCAACCGCCTGGATGGAGGAATGGGGGTTTTATGTCGGAATTTTAGCCCTTTTGGGACTTGGAGTCTATTTTTTATTGAAGGAAAGTGATGAAGGAATCCGGCTGATCGAACTGCGCCGCATTTGGACGTTCAACGCCGCCGCTTTCTATCTTTGCGGCTTTCTGATCGGTCTTGCTTTCGGCATACTGAAATTTCCGCTCTCCGCTACGTTGATTATCATCTTTGTCCAGACGGTTTTGTTTTCTGTGATCGGCTTCCTGTTCGGCCGAAACATCCACCGGTATTTAAGCGGCGCGTCAGAAAAATTATTAAGCATAGCGCTGATGATGGCGGCGGTATTCGTGTCGATCCAGCATTGGTTTTCGGCCTAGGACGGGCCTAGGACGGTTTTAAGCAAGATGATCAAACTTGCTTCACTACGGATTTTTCGGGCATTTTGCGAACGGGCAGTTTGAGGCGGATGGAGACCAGGAACAGGATTCTCAGAACGGCAATCAGCGCAAAGCACGCCCAGATCGGAAAAACGGATACCAGCACACCGCACAGCAAGGCGCCAAGGCTGTTTCCCAGGTTCATGACCAACTGGAAATCGGAGAAATAATCCATTTCTTTGGCATGCTTGTTTGCCTCTTCCATCATCATCGACTGTGACGACACTTCGTGAACGGATAAACAAGCTCCGATCCAGCCTTGCATGATAATGAGCAACCACAGAGGGGTAATGAAACCGTAAGGCAGAACGCTAAGAGCCATGCCCAGAACCGACAGGCTGTATACCCGGACGGTGCCGAACCGCTCCATCCACCGCCGGGCTGCCGGCAACACCAGAGAAGAAACGATGCCGGACGTAATGACAAAATAGGCGATTTGCGTATTGGTCAAGTGCAGATGATTTACGTGATAGATTACGAATAACGGGTTAACAAGGGCAATTCCCACGTTGTTCAGCCCCATCCACCAGATCGTCCGGTCACATTCGCGGAACGGACGCACCCACCTGAGGCGAACCGGTTGTTTCTCCTGCGATGCCAGCTTGGCGATGAGCGACATGCCGGCAAAGGTGGAAAAACAGCCCACCAACATCGTCAGGACATAATTTTTCGGAAACCAATGGTCGGTGGCATCCAGAAATTGTCCGATTGCGAAACTTCCCGCCGTTACGATCACGATTCCGATAATTTTGTTCATGCTGAAAATTTTTGGAAATTCCCCGGGATCGACCCACCGGCGCATAATGGCGGGCTGCTGCGCTTCCGTCACCATGACGGCCACCGCATTAATGCTCCAGAAAAAAAGCAGCGGCGGGATCGGATCCGGCAGCAGCACACTGAACGCCATGCACAAAAAAGCGAATTGCCGCACATAACCGCCTGCCAGAAAGACGTTGCGGGTCACAGGAAGCTGCCTTGTCAAAAAAGCGAGAGAAAGCGCGCAAAACAGCGGCGGCAGCGAGTTGGACAGCGAAATTTGAAAGTCGCTGGCGCCGAGCCGGGCGATCAATACTTGCAGGAAAGTAAAAAAGGCAACGTTCTTAATGTTTTGCAGAGCGGCATTCAAGTAAATTCTCGTTGTTACTTTCATTGTGCGGGTCAAGACCTTTCCGTCGCAATATTTCAGTTTTCAACTGTCTTCAACCGTTTTTGTCAATCGCCAATGGTTTGGGTCCGGCGTCAAACCCGAAAATGGAAAACGGCCGGAAACGAAAAAACAATGAAGACATGGAGTCTTCGGAGTCATCGTACACCCGTTTCGCCGGAAAGAACATGGACACTACGGCCATAAACATGGATTATTATGCTTTCTTATTGCCAGCCGCGGACATATTGCCGGGGAGCGGGGAGCTCAACACCCAATTCTTTGGCCGCCCGCCTTGGCCAATACGGATCGCGCAACAGTTCCCGGGCCAACAGGACGAGATCGGCCTGTCCGCAAGAAACGATGCTTTCGGCGTGGGCGGGACTTGTGATCAGCCCGACTGCGGCTGTCGGAATGCCGACGGTGTTGCGGATCCGTTCCGCGTAGGGAACCTGGTAACCCGGATACGCCGCAAGCGGGAAGGGCACCACTCCGCCGGAACTGCAATCGATGAGATCGACCCCTTGCTCTTTCATTTGCGTAGCAAAGTAGACGTAATCTTCAATATGATTTCCTTCGGGAGCGTATTCCTCCGCGGATATTCTCACGAATAGCGGCCCTTTCCAAACGCTGCGGACACGGTCGATCACTTCCCGGAGAAAACGGTAACGGTTGTCCCGTGAACCGCCGTATTCATCTTGTCTGTGATTTGTCAGCGGCGATAAAAATTGGTTGATCAAATATCCGTGGGCCGCATGGATTTCAATACAGTCAAATCCCGCCAGGCTTGCTCTTTCCGCGGCGGCGGCGAACGCATCGACGGTTTCCCGGATTTTTGCGGAAGTCATTTCCTCCGGCACCTTCATTTCCGGGAAGGGGATGGCCGAAGGGGCGACTATCGGTTCTTCCAAATTGGCTTTTCTGCCGGCATGGGCGATCTGGATCCCGATGCGTGCTCCGTTGTCATGTGCCAGCCGGACCAATTCTTTCAATCCGGCGATATGCCCGTCGCTCCAAATTCCCAAATCGTGCGGAGATATGCGTCCTTGCGGAGTGACGGCCGTCGCTTCGACGATGATCAGGCCTACTTGCCCGACCGCACGGGAAGCGTAATGAATTTTGTGCCAGTCGGTTACGATTCCATCCTGATCCGTGCAGGAATACATGCACATCGGCGACATGACGATGCGATTTTTCAGTTCCATTCCTTTGATCGAAAACGGTTCGAACAATTTTGCCATCAGTTTTCCATCCTTTCGTGCTAACAGATCCTCTTTTTGGTCGAACGGCACTGCAGCCGAATGGCAGGTATGCGAAAGGAGACGGCTTTGAATGCCGTCCCCTATTTTTTTGTCCTTGATTCAACGGGATTCCCGTTGGAGCCTTAACGGACAGGGGGTTCTGAAATCCCGATTCTCATACTTCCAATCTCCCCGCCCTACTCTTTCCAGGCCTGGGGATGGTCGTCACCTACGTATTGTGCGGCCGCCGCGTTGCTTGCCACTTGCTCGGGACTTTTGCATCCGGGAATGACTGCCGTGACCGCAGGGTGTTTGAGACACCAGGCCAGCGCCCATTGGGCCATATCCATGCCTTCCGGCACTTCGTTCCGCTTAATTTCTTCCACCTGTTTAAGTTTTGCCAGCGTCTGCTCCTTATCATGGTTATGCCGCACGTCATTGCTGGCGAAAACGGCTCCAGGCTTGTATTTGCCGCTCAAATAACCGCTTGCCAACGGAACCCGGGCCAAAACGCCCAAATCTTGCCTTTGGCAAGAAGGGAAAACGCGTTCTTCCGGTTTGCGGTCAAGCCGGTTATAGACAACCTGGATGACGCGGGAGTTGACTTTCGTTGCGGCATCGGTCTGATGCAGGTTATCGTTGCTGCCGATCGATATTCCCAAATGGCGGATTTTGCCGGCCTGAACCTGCTTGTCCAGGGCAGTCCACAAATCGTCGTTATCAAACATTTCGTCGGTTCCGGAATGGAATTGGTATATGTCTATGTAATCGGTGCGCAACGCTTTCAATGAAGCATCCAATTGGCGCAACACCTCATCGGCGCTCCACAACTGTTCCCGGGAGAAAAGACCGCTGAAGCGGTGGCCGAATTTGGTGGCAATAATCCAGTCTTCCCGCCGCTGTCTTTCCAGGTATTGTCCGATGAGCGATTCCGACAAATGATCACCGTAACATTCCGCGGTATCGATCAAGTTAATGCCGACTTCACGCGCTTTGTCCAGGATGGCATCCACTTCTTTGGGGGTATAATTGTGGCCCCATTCGCCGCCGAATTGCCATGTTCCCACCCCGATGACGGAAACTTTTAATTCCGTTTTGCCCAATCTGCGATATTTCATCGTATCCGCTCCTTTCTTCATTCATTATATCCTATACGATGAAAAGAAGAAAAGTTCACCTTTCTCCGAAATCTATCCTACGAAAACTATCCTATGAAGTTTGCTTTTGAAGAAAACAAAAAAAGAGATTGGCTTCGACAAAATTCGAAGGCGCAATCTCAGAAAAATTTGGTAAAATTAGGAACATAGGGTTAGACCCAAATTGAATTAATTCTGGCTTTATGTATCTCTGGTTTGGAAAACACGTCAGACAACGCGCGTTGTTCTTGGCGAGTCAGAAATTGGTGCTGTTCCTTCAGAAAGCTAGCAACTTGGTATTTGTCGAACTTTTTCAAGCTTCTGACCGCCTGTTGCAGTTCCGGCGTCCAAGTTACCGTTTGCATATTATCCCTCCTCTCGACATGGATTTACTTTATTATACCAAATTAACTAGTAAATGGAAGGTTAGAACTATGAAAAATTTTAAATTAATTATTTCTTTTGTTGTTATTCCTATTTTAATAGGAATGCAGGCATGGTTTTTATATGTTTCAATTCGTTATCCTCATTTGGGGATTAATCTGATTGAAAACGGCAAGGGCCAATGGATTATTGAAAAATTAGACAAAGAGAGCGTCTCGGTCCGGTTGGGACTGGAGGTCGGGGATGTCGTCACCAAAATTAACGGCAACCCACCGGAGAAACACTTTACTGTTTACAAGTGGCGCAATATTGAGCAAGCGGATACGATTGAAGTTTCCCGGGAAGGGGTTCCGATTACCTTTCATGTTTTGGCGGGAAAAGATATATTTACGGTTACAAGCTTTTCTTATGCGGGAGCGGTCCTTTCCTTTTTCATTGCAATCATTTTGCAAAAAAAAATCCGGACTTCAAAATCGGCTGTTTATTTGTCCTATGTTTTTTTTACAATCGGCATTACGTTTACCAGTTTGGGGGCATCGATTAGAGGAGACGTATTAGGGAAATATATCATTACAGTTTCCATGATGCTGGTTCCAATCGTTTTCTTGCATTTTTTGATCGTATTTCTAAAAGAGAAGGGAGAAATTCAACTTCCGTACCGGTATGTCCATTATTTTTATTCATTGATCATCTTATTAAGCTTGTTACGGATTACCGATATTTTTGTGTACTCCAATTATAACATTCATCAGTTCAGCGCCAATGTATCCATCCTGTTCTTTATACTGGGCTGTTTGTTAAATTTCATAGTGTTAACTTATGTTTATTATAAACATCGCCGGGAAGCCTCCCATTTTTCTATCATATTGAAGACAATCCGGTTTTCGCTTGTTATTTCATTTGCGCCTCTTATTTTTCTGTCTTTATTGCCGCTCTATTTGTATAAATCGGAAGAATTGGTCAGTTCCTTTTACACCAGCTGGTTTGTGCTGTTTTTTCCTCTTACGTTCGCTTATCTTATCGCTACCAAACAATTGTTCGATATTCACATCGTGCTGCGCAGGGTGATAAACACGGTCATTATCGCCTTGATTCCCAGCCTGGCGATTGTGCTGTCAACCTTGCTTTTGTTTCCCGACGAATCTTCCGCGCAGCATCTGGTGATCGTTTTTCTGTTAAGTCTCATTGTCTTCTCCGCCATTTTGTATTCGCTGGAATATTTGACAACCAAACTGGAAGCGGTGCTTTTTCCGCGAAAATATTACTTGCACACGGCTTTGAAGAAAATCGCAAAAAATCTGGAACAAATCTCCAGTTTCCGCGACCTGAGGGATATTATACTTGTCGATATCGTGAATACGCTTGAGGTGCATGGCGGCGCCATCGTCTTTCAAAATCCTTTTTCCATGGAAACGATCAAAGAAGGGGAAATCGACACCGAAGAAATAGAACGCCTGATCGGTTCCGGCGTATTTGAACATCCGAATTACATGTTTCTGGAAATCACAAGCAATGAGGAGCATACCAGTTATTTGGTGATGACCCGGAAAAAGACGAATACACGGTTGGGACTGGAGGAAATCCATTGGCTCAATATGATTATTTCCTACCTGGCCGTCAGTTTGGAAAATGTGCACTTAATCCGCAAATTGACCCTCCGGATGGAGGAACTCGCCGCCCAGATTCCGAATGCAAGCGCGGGCAGAGAGTTGGCCTGGTTCCGCAAGCTGATGTTCGAACTTCAGGAGAAAGAGCGGATGCGGATCGCCACCGATTTGCACGATACGACAATGCAGGATTTGTTTTTCCTAAAACACAGATTGGAGGCGCTGGTGGATAAGTATGTGGCAAGCGAGGAAGGAAAAGAAAGAGGCCGCAACCTGATGGAGTATGTGGATATTATTAACACCAATTTGCGGCAAAGTTGTTTTGAGCTTTATCCATATTTGTTGCAGGAAATCGGACTTGTCGGAACGATGCGGAAGGTGGTGGAACAGGAGGCGCTTATTTGTCCCTTTACCATCGATTTTACGGCGAGAGAGGTCGCCTTGATCGAGGAACAGGATATGGAAACGAAACGGCATTTGTTCCGTATTTTTCAGGAATTGCTAAATAATGCGAAAAAGCATTCGTTGGCAAAAAACGTGCAAATACATCTCATTACCGTTTCAAGATATATGATGAAGCTTACGTACAGGGACGACGGTGTCGGTTTTGAGGACAAGCGGCAGGCAACGAGGGATATCGGCCAGTCGGGCATCGGGATGGAGCAATTAAGAAGCCGCGTGTTTCATTTGAACGGGCAGTTTGAGTTGAAAACTTCCAGGGGGAAAGGCGTTTTCATCGAAATTACTTTGCCGTTAAGGAGAATGATGTCCAAGCAGCACGCATAGCCGCGGGAAATGCGCAAGCAAGGCTACTGTTCAACCTTTCCATTCGTATGAGGACGGCGGGCCCGGCCAGGAGGAGATTCCATGAAGGTTGTCATAACCAGAAAAATACCCGACAGGATTAAACAATTGTTAGACAATGAATGTACGACCTATATGTGGAATGAAGAACTCGAGCCGATGCCACGAGATCTGTTGCTACAACAAATTGCAGATGCTGATGCACTATTTACCAATGTGTCGGATCGCATCGATAAAGAAGTGTTTCAAGCGGCTTCCAAACTAAAGGTTGTTAGTACCATGGCCGTTGGTTTCGATAATATCGATATCGAAGAAGCAACACGGAGAGGCATCCTTGTTGGGCATACTCCCGATGTGCTTTCCGAAGCGGTGGCAGATCTCACCTTCGCACTGATCCTTGCCACAGCACGTAAAATTTTTGAAGGAATGAATTATATCAAGGATGGTTGTTGGAGAGGCTGGGGACCCATGCTTCTCACCGGGCAGAACGTGTATAACGCGACACTTGGGATTATCGGGATGGGGAGGATCGGCAAGAAGGTGGCAAGAAGAGCGACCGGATTCGACATGAAGATTTTATATCATAACCGAAACAGAAGGAAAGAGCTGGAACAAGAACTGGGAGCACAATATCGTCCTCTTGACGATCTTCTTCGATCCTCTGACATTATAGTCATGCTTGCCCCTGCGACTCCTGAAACGTATAGGATGATCGGAAAAAGAGAATTTTCAATAATGAAACCTAATGCCATTTTTATTAATACTTCCAGAGGAAGCAACGTGGATGAGTCGGCGTTGATTACAGCATTGAAGGAGCGGCAAATTTGGGGAGCAGGGCTTGATGTATTCGAGAAGGAACCGATATCTCCGGAACACCCTCTACTTTCCTTGGAAAATGTTGTTGTTCTCCCGCATATCGGAAGCGCCACATTGGAAACAAGAATCAACATGGCTATGATAACCGCACAAAATATCTTACATGGTTTAAGAGGGGAACCACTATTGCACTGCGTAAACCCGAGGGTTGTCACATAAGGATCATATCTTCTCTATGCATAGCCGCTAAGGGAACCGTTTCTCAAATGTGTACATCAATCACACAGAACGGTTCCTTATTTGTTCCGGGACATTTTTGTACACCTCGTTACATGAGACAAAATTTTTACCAACTTCTTTAGCATTGTACTTGTTTATAATTTTCCATTGATTATTTCTTAATCCGCCGCTATCATGACTCTTTTTGAACGATTTGGATCGATTTTTTGCAAAAAAATGGTATTTTGTTTAAAAAACCAATGATTATATGAATTTTTTTGTGGTTATTTTTCCGAAATCGATTGGTTTGTTGTTGTGTTTTAAAAAAATTGACGATAAAACCAAAAAATTGTTGACATGATGTTGTTTTGTGACAATAATAGAGTTGAAACAACCCCAAAAAACCACATCTTCCGTAAACATCGGGAAGAAAAATCTCATTCTGTTTCTTCCTGGATTTAGAAGGTTTCCATGTGCTTAGGATCGTTTTTTTGCAGGGGCTTACGCGGTTAAACAAGTACCTTTCTTCCAAAACGAGCGGAGTTGAACTGGATGAACGGCAAAAATGCGAAAAAAGTGTTCACGTTGCAAAAAGTGCTCAAAATCGCCGAAGAAAAAGGCTTTGCGGTCGGTTCATTCTCTCCCCGATACACTGCCATGATCCGCCCCATATTGCGGGCGGGAGAAAAAACGAGATCCCCGGTTATTGTCCAAATTTCTCAAAAGGAGATGGTCCGATACGGCATTACGGCGAAACAATTCAGCGATGAATTTTACCAAGCTTTGCATGATGAGAACATTACGGTTCCGGTTGTGCTTCATCTCGATCACACAAAGGAAATCGCGGTGATTCGTGAAGCCGTTGCGGCCGGCTTTACCTCGGTGATGATTGATGCTTCCGAAAAAGATTTGGAAGAAAACATCGCCACAAGCAAAACCGCAGCTGAGTATGTACATGCCATGGGAGTTTCCATAGAAGCGGAATTGGGGCGGATCGGAACCACCGATTTCGTTGAAACGGATCTCGACGAGCAATTATATACCGATCCGATGGAAGCGCAACGATTTGTAAGAGAGACGAACGTGGATGCGTTGGCAGTATCGGTGGGCACAGCGCATGGTGTGTATCTGGTCAAAGAACCGGCTATTGATTTTGAGCGGTTGAAAGCGATCCGCCAAGCAACCTCGGTTCACCTGGTGCTTCACGGAGGTTCCGGCATTCCCCCTGAAATGATTCAAAGAGCAATCCGTTTGCCGGGCGGGGGAATCAGCAAAGTGAATATCGCGACAGATTTGGAATTGTCCGTATTACATGCTCTTGGACGAAAGGAGCGAATGTCCGATCAGGAATGCAGCGCCTTGCCATCGGAAGAAATGGAAAAAGCTTGCGCAGCCGTCGAAGCGACGGTTACAGACAAAATTGTAAATTATTTGGGAAGCAATGGCCATGCCGAAGATTTCGATTGACATGTCCAGGCTGATCAGAGGCTTACAGATGATGGTCATTCCAAGCAGAAAGTTCCAAGCGGATACATAGATAACTGAAGTGAATGGGGGGATGAAACCGTGGGGGAGCGCCAACAAATTCGCATTGGAATGATTGGATATAAGTTTATGGGGAAAGCCCACAGCAACGCTTACCGTCAGGTTCCCTTTTTCTTTGATCCCGGGGCGGACCTGATCATGGACACCATTGTAGGCAGAAATGAAGACGAAGTGCGGGAAGCCGGAAGAAAGATGGGATGGCGGTCGTACGAAACGGACTGGAGAAAGGTGGTGGAGCGCAACGACATTGATGTAATTGATATCGTTACGCCAAACCATATGCACCATGAAATCGCCGTTGCCGCCTTGGAAGCGGGAAAGCATGTAATATGCGAAAAGCCGTTGGCTATCAATTTGGACCAGGCTCTGGAAATGAAGAAAGCGGCGGATAAAGCCAAAAAAATCAACATGATCGTGCACAATTACCGTTTTGCGCCCGCCGTTCAGTTCGCCAAAAAAATGATCGCGGAAGGCAAAATCGGGCGGATTCACCACATTCGGGCTACCTATTTAAACGACCGTTTGCTGGACCCGAAGCAACCTTTTCGTTGGAGGCTAAGCAAAGCGGCAGCGGGGTCCGGGGCGTTGGGGGACATCGGAAGCCATATCATTGATTTGGCGCGGTTTTTGGTGGGAGAGTTTCAGGAAGTTACCGGAATGATGAAAACGTTTGTGAGCGAACGGCCGATGGACACCGGGAATGGTGCAATGGGCAAAGTCGATGTGGATGATGCGGTCGCATTTTTGGCTGCATTTAAGAACGGGGCGGTAGGCGTGTTCGAGGCGACCCGCTATGCCGGGGGCAATAAGAACGGTAACCGCTTCGAGATTAACGGCGAAAAAGGTTCGATCCGTTGGGACTTGGAAAATATGAACAATCTCCAGGTCTACCTCGTGGACGATGAAGTAGGATTCGGAGGCTTCAGAACGATCCATTGCACCGAGGCTATTCATCCGTATGCGCAAGCCTATTGGCCTCCCGGGCACATTATAGGTTACGAGCATACGTTCATCAACTTGATCCATGAGCTGGTACGCGGAATAACGGAAGGCGCTTTTCCCGCTCCCGACTTTGAAGACGGGCTGAGGAACCAGGCCGTTCTTGAAGCGGTTGAATTATCGGTGGAACGGGGACGTTGGGTGCAAATATCCGAACTTTTGGATGTATGACACTTATACAGATGTATGACACTTATACATGTGAGGGGAGACGTCATGGAAAAGACGATGAAGGTAACCGTATGGAACGAGTTCGTTCATGAAAATACGATGGAAGAAGTAAAGAAGATTTATCCGGATGGCATTCACCAGACGATAGCGAGGTATTTAACCAAGGAAGGGATGCAAGTCAAAACGGCGACGTTGGAACAGCCGGAGCACGGTTTGACGGATGACGTTTTAAACGATACGGATGTGCTGATTTGGTGGGGACATAAGTACCACCACGAAGTTCGCGATGAAGTTGTGGAGAAAGTGTATCAACGGGTATTGGCTGGAATGGGGCTGGTTGTGCTGCATTCCGGGCATCGGTCGAAAATCTTTTGCAAATTGATGGGGACCGAGTGCCGGTTGAAATGGCGCGAATCCGGCGATAAAGAACGGTTATGGGTTGTGAAACCGGGTCACCCCATTGTGCAGGGCATCGGGAATTATATTGAATTGGAACATGAAGAAATGTACGGGGAATTTTTTGACATCCCCGAACCTGAAGAAGTGATTTTCATCAGCTGGTTTACCGGTGGTGAAGTATTTCGGAGCGGATGCACCTTTACACGGGGGAAAGGGAAAATATTTTATTTCAGACCGGGGCATGAAACGTTTCCGACGTACCATCATCCGGAAATTCTGAAAGTGATTAAAAACGGCGTGAAATGGGTTTATCCGACGGAAATCGGAGCTTTAAGCTTTGGGAATGTTCCGGCGATTGAAAACGTCAGCAAATAGCTTTTCGACAAAAATCTGTCCAAATAGCGAGGTAGCAAAAACATGCGCGAGAAGTTTGTGGTCCAGTTGTACACCGTAAGGAACGAAATAGAAAAAGATTTTCCCAGAGTATTGCGGGATTTGAAAAAAATGGGATGGGCCGGGGTGCAAATGACCGTTCCCCAACAATATAAAGCGGAAGAGATTGCCAAAATAGCCGGGGAACTGGGGCTGGTCACGGCAGGGATGCATTTTAGATATGATCGAATGATCAACGATCTTCCAGGTATTTTGAGGGAAATGGAGTTATTCCGAACCAAGGATTTGATTCTGTCCGCTGTGCCGGAGCCAATGCGGAATGCGGAGGGGTATAAAGAAGTCCGGAAAACGTTGAATGAACTGGCGCGAAAATTGGCGCCTCACGGATACAGGGTGATCTATCATAATCACGCGTTCGAATTCGAGACGGAGGTCGAAGGGAAAAATTCTCTGGAGTATTTGATTGAACCTGCCAAGGATAATCTCATTTTGGCAGAACTTGACACCTATTGGTTAAAGAAAGGCGGTCAAGATCCGCTTTCCTTTATCCGGCGCTACGCTAACCGAATGCCCATCCTTCATGTGAAAGATATGACGGATGACGACCGGCAAACATTCGCCGAGGTGGGGACCGGGTCGATTGATTTTGTTCCGATCCTGAAATGGTGCGAGGAGTCCGGTGTGGAATGGTATAGCGTAGAACAGGACATTTGTCCCGGAAATCCGATGGACAGCTTGCAGATCAGCTTGAATTATCTGAATCGTTTGGCGGACCAATTCGCACAGGGCAAACTGTAAACGTTTGAAACAAGATTTTTCGCGGCAAACATCCGTAAAAATGATTTTGGGCGGTGAAGAAGTTGAGAAAAGTAAAAGTGGGCGTTATCGGTTGCGGCGTCATCAGCGAGAAATATTTGAAGGTATGCACAGAAAACTTTCACATTCTGGAAGTTGTCGCATGTGCGGATCTGGTGAAAGAATTGGCGCAAAAACGCGCCCAGGAATTTCATATTCCTAAAGTTTATACGGTTGAGGAACTTCTTGAAGATCCGGAAATTGAAATGGTGCTGAATCTTACCATCCCCAAAGCGCATACCGAAATCAATTTAAAAGCGCTCCATGCCGGCAAACATGTGTATACGGAAAAGCCGTTTGCCTTGACTCGCGAAGATGCCGAAAAGGTGCTGTCGTTGGCCCGCGAAAAGAATCTTCGGGTCGGCGGCGCTCCGGATACCTTTTTGGGCGGGGGGATCCAAACTTGCATCAAACTCATTGAGGACGGCTGGATCGGTACCCCCTATGGAGCAAGCGGATTAATTTTGGCAAGCAACGTGTCGGACCGGACGCACGCCCAGCCGGAAAACTATACGTCTTTGGGCGGGGATCCGCTTATGGATTTTGGCCCTTACTACATTACGGCTCTCGTGTCCATGCTCGGGCCCGTCAAAAAAGTAAGCGGTTTTGCGAAACAACTGCGTAATGAATTGAAAATACTGAATCCTCATTCTCCCCGTTTCGGAGATTCGGTTCCCGTACTGGCTCCGATGAATGTAACGGCGGTGCTTGAATTTCATAATGGCGCCCTGGCGACTCTTCAAACAACGAAAGAAGGGTTCGGGTATACTCCGCGTTTGGAAGTGTACGGGACAGACGGCATATTGTACGCTCCCGACCCCAATCATTTCTCGGGCCCGATTTATTTGAAACAACGCGACGGAGAAGTGAGGGAAGTGCCCTTATCACACGGCATGACGGAGGAAAACCGGGGGGCGGGACTGGCCGATATGGCGTATGCCATCCAAACCGGCAGACCGCATCGGGCCAGCGGGAAATTGGCGGCGCATGTACTTGACGTCATGCTTAGCATATTTGATTCTTCGAAACTCGAACAACATGTTTCCATTCACACGACATGCGAGCGTCCCGCAAAATTGCCGCTGGGACTGAGATTTCATCATCTGGACGAATAGTCGCAAAACGACCCGGCAAAGGAGGTGTTGCTCCGAAAAAAAGGCCTCTGACCACGTTATTTCCGGGATGTAAGCGTTCCAAAAAAAATCAAGGGAGGGTTTAGAAATGAGAAAAGGCACTTTGTTGTTAATGGTATTGACGCTTTTTTGGCTGACAGCATGTTCAAACACTGCGGTAAACTCGTCACAACCTGCCCCAAATTCTCCTTCCGGGAATCAACAGGCGGACGGAAGCAAGAGTGATGAGAAAATTACGTTGGAATTTTGGCATATTGATACGGGCGAAAAAGAAAAAGTGTATCAGGAAGCCATTGAACGTTTTCAGGCGAAGCATCCGAATGTTGAAGTAAAAGCAGTGTATACCGCGAACGATACGTACAAACAAAAGTTGCCCGTCGCCATGGCAGGCGGCAACCCGCCGGATGTGTTCCATTCCTGGGGCGGAGGATGGCTCCAGCAATTCGTTGACCAGGGATACGTATTGGACATCACGGGTAAGATTGATCCGGACAACTACAACGCATCCGCATTGGCAAACGCCACTTTTAACGATAAAGTGTACGGCGTACCGTTAGGTTTGTCCGTATGCATATTCTGGTACAATAAAGATCTTTTTGCCAAATATAATATTTCTCCGCCCAAAACTTGGGAAGAATTGCTGAACGCGATCGACACGTTAAAGGCAAATCAAGTCATTCCGATCGCTTTGGCCAACCAGCCGAAATGGCCGGGAGCTTATTATCTCATGTATATTGCGGACCGTTTGGAAGGCCCGGATTTGTTTAATAGCGCCTATCACCGCACGGGCAGAGGATTTGACGATCCGGGTTACATCAAGACAGGGGAATATTTACAGGAGCTTTCGAAACGGGGAGCGTTCAATCCCGGCTTCAACGGCTTGCCTTACGATGCGGGAGCGGGACGGCAATTAATTTACTCGGAGCAAGCGGCCATGATGCTGATGAATAACTCGTTTATTACGAATATCCGCTCGGAAATGCCGGATTTCGAAAAGAAAATCGACTTTTTCACATTCCCGGCAATGCCTGGCGGGAAAGGAGACCCGACGAATTTGCATGCTTCGACATCCCCGGTCTGGTCGGTGGCGGAAAAATCGAAGCATCCTGATTTGGCCGTCGAGTTTATAAAAGAATTGACCAGTGTCGAGACGGCTCAAGCTTTCTCAGACCGGACGGGTTCTCCGGTGGCGGTTAACGGTGTGGAATACAAGGACGAGTGGGCGAAACGGTTTGGCGAATTGGCAAGCAACGCCAACAGTATTTTCACTCCTTATGACCAAACGTTGCCTCCGGCTCTCGCGGAGACGCACAAAGATACGACGCAGGCTTTGCTTGGTTTGACCATCACGCCGGAAGAAGCGGCGAAAATGATGGAAGAAAAGGCAAAGGAAGTATTGAAGTAAAAACAATAACAAGGGTGGAAGGGGAGGAAAGTGCCCGGCAGGTGCGGACGGTTTGCCGATTGCCGGAGGGATCCCCTTCCGCCTTTGGCAGACAGATATGGAAAGGATGTAGGTTCCTTGTCCGAAGTTATTGTTAACCAAACATCGAACAGTTCGTTGCGCAAGGGCAAGAAAAATCGCCGCCGGCATAGGGGATGGGTGATATGCATGTATCTTGCTCCTGCGGTATTCGTGTACTGTATCTATATTTTTTACCCTATTATTGAAACCTTCCATTTGAGCTTATACGAATGGGACGGGGGATTCACCAGAAGGTTTCTGGGATTTGATAACTTCGACAAACTCTTTTCGGACCGTATTTTTTGGAAGGCGCTTCTCAACAACTTAAAGATTGTTTTCACATCGGTTTTTCTTCAAATTCCGTTAGGTTTGATCATGGCTTTGCTGCTGTTATCCAAATTGAGAGGCAGACGTTTTCTCCAGACGATCTATTTTATGCCCCATTTGATGTCTACTGTAGCCATTGGATTGTTATGGATGTTCATTTACGATCCGGTGAACGGCGCCATGAACCGGTTGCTCAATGTGTTCGGCATTCCTAACATTGCCTGGCTCAGCGATGAGAAATTTGCCATGCCGGCCGTCCTGCTGGTTATCATCTGGCAGCATGCACCATTCTATATGATTTTGTTCAAAGCCGCAATAGTGGGAATATCCGAAGATTTGTTTGAAGCGGCAGCCATCGACGGAGCGAACGCTTTTGAAAAATTTCGGTATATTACCTTTCCGCTGTTAATTCCAACGATCGTTACTTCTTCAACGTTGGCTATTGTAGGTTCTTTAAAATCATTCGACACGTTTTATATCATGACGTTGGGCGGACCGAACAATAGTACGGAATTAATAGGAACTTACATGTATAAACAAGCGTTTATTCATTTTAACATGGGTTATGGCAGCGCCGTCGCTTTTATGATGTTCCTGTTCGCCTTCATAGCAGCCGGATTGTTGCAAGTCATAGAGGCTAGACGAAAGGTTAAGGGGGCCGCATAATGCTTGCAAAATTGAAAACAATTCCCTTATATGCACTGGCCGCAATATTGCTGATCTTTACGGGATATCCGTTTCTGTACATGGTAGCGACGTCCTTTAAAACGCAACAAATGTATTTTACGGATCCGTTCGGATTATTCGGATCTCTCCAGTTTGGCAATTATATACAGGCGTTTGAAACGGGACTGGCTACTTACTTTATGAACAGCGTGATTGTCACGGTAATCTCTGTGTTACTGATCGTGTTTATCGCTTCTCTGGCTTGCTACCCCTTAAGCCGGATGAAATTCCGATTTTCAAGACTGTTGCTGCTTGTTTTTGTATCCGGAATGATGCTTCCTGTTCATTCCACTCTGATTCCTATTTTTATTCTTACCTCCCATATGGGGTTGAGGGATCAGCTGCCCGCTTTAATCGGTCCCTATACCGCTTTCAACTTGCCCGTCTCCATTTTTATTTTGTCGCAATTCATGTCGGAGATTTCGCGGGAAGTGGAGGAGGCGGCTGAAATTGACGGCTGCAGCCATTGGCGGATTTTTTGGAACATCGTCTTGCCGATGGTGACGCCCGCATTGGCCACTCTTGTTATTTATAACTTTCTTCACGTTTGGACGGAATTTATTTTCGGACTCGTGCTGATTACCAGTCCGGAAAATATGACGCTGCCATTAGGGATGCAACGATTTTATGGAGAATTCTCGGTTAACGTTCCGGCTCTGATGGCGGCTTTAACATTAGCCAGCTTGCCGATATTCGTCGTGTATTTTATGGCTCAGGAAAAAATTGTATCAGGATTAGCGGGAGGAGCGGTGAAATAATGGCTCAAAAAGTTATTGTCATTCACACGGGACCGGTAACCGTCCAGCCTTTGATGAACTTGAAAAAAGAACTGTTGCCTGACACGGAATGGGTAAATATTATGGACGACAGTTTGTTGAAAGACGTAATGAAGGCGGGCGAGGTTACGCCTGAAGTCAGAAAGAGAATGGCGGGTTACATGATGATGGCCGAACAAATGGGGGCGAAGGCCATTTTGAACGCCTGCTCATCTGTAGGCGAAGCGGCCGATTATATTCAGGGGATGATCTCGATCCCGATTGTGAAAATCGATAACCGGATGGCAGAACAGGCGGTTGAATTGGGGAAGAAAATCGGAGTGCTCGCCACAGTGAAAACCACGTTGGATCCGACTGTTCGCTTGATTGAAAAAAAGGCAAGGGAAAAAGGAACGGACATTGTTGTCGAACGCTTCCTCTGTTCGGAGGCATTTGAAGCGCTGCTTAAAGGAGACGGAAAAAGACATGATCAGCTGCTGATTCAAGCGGTCGAAGAAATGGGCGAACGAAACGATGTGCTGGTTCTGGCCCAGGTATCGATGGCCCGGCTTGTCGATAGCTTGCCTGAAATGAAGGTGCCTGTTCTGTCGAGCCCCAGGCCGGGAATGATGGAATTGGCAGAAACGTTAGGCAGACTGCAACGTTCTTGAACCCCGGATAAAACGACTTCAATGGATGGGGGAGATTGACAGCAGGATGGACTCGTTGATGAGAAAAATTGCCCGGCTGATCGGGAAGGAGCGAAAAAAAATTGTCGTATTGGACGACGATCCGACAGGAGTGCAAACCGTACACGGCATACGCGTGTTAACCCGTTGGGATGAGAAGTTGTTGACGGAGGCTTTTCATGACCACCGTCCGCTATTTTATATTCTCACCAATACGCGGAGCCTCGGGGAAGCGGAAGTCGTCCGAATCCATCGGGAGATCGTCGCCCGGCTGATTAAGGTATCGCAGATGACCGGAACCGATTTTGTCATTGCCAGCCGGAGCGATTCCACTTTGCGCGGCCATTATCCGCTCGAGATCGATGTGCTTGCGGAAAGTTTATATCCTTTTAAAAAAATCGACGGCCATTTGATTGTGCCCGCATTTTTTGAAGGAGGCCGCATCACCAGAGAGAATACACATTATATGGTAGAAAACGGCCGGCTGATTCCCGTAAATCAGACTGAATTTGCCAAAGATCCCGTTTTCGGTTTTACCCAAGCCTCGCTTCCGCACTGGATAGAGGAAAAGAGCAAAGGGAAGATAAAGGCGGAGGATACCGTCTGCATTTCATTGGATGATATCCGAACCGGAGGATACAAGCGGGTATTTGATAGGTTGATGGAAGTAAAAAACGGTTTGCCGGTCGTGGTCAATGCGGTTGATTACGATGATCTGCTTATCTTTGTACATGGGCTGATTCTGGCGGAACAATCGGGCAAAAACTTTATATACCGCACAGCGGCTTCCTTTGTTAAGGTTCGCGGATCGATCCGGGACAAACCGCTGCTTCGGTCCGAAGATGTTCATCGCCCTGAGAAGCTGCCGGGAATCGTCCTGGTAGGTTCTTATGTAAATAAAACTTCCGAACAATTGGAACATCTTGTAAACACAGCAAATGATTTTGACTCGTTCGAGGCGGATGTTTCCAAACTTTTGCGGGCGGATGCCCGTGCGGAGGAAATTGGGCGCATCCTCAACGGGGTCAATCAATCCCTTGGCCGAAATCGGGATGTGGTGGTGTATACCAGCAGAAATCTGGTGAAAGGCGAAGGGAAGTCCGAAAATTTACTTATCGGCCTGTCCGTGTCTCAGGCTTTGGTCGAGATCGTTCGCGGACTTCGGATCAGACCGGGATTTATGATTGCCAAGGGAGGCATCACTTCCAGTGATATCGCCACCGAAGGATTAAACATTCAGGCGGCGGAAGTGATCGGTCAGGTGGCTAAAGGGGTACCGGTTTGGCTGTGCGGTTCGGAAAGCAAATTTCCCGGGATGCCGTATGTCGTGTTTCCGGGAAATGTAGGTACGGCATACACGCTTTCGGAAGTGTTTCAGACGTTCAGACAAGATAAAGAACAGCATAACGGTTGAGGATGGTGTTGAATCTTATGCAATCACTGCATGCGGTGTTTCTTGCCTTAGGACGCGCGAGTTTTGACGTTGAAGCGGCAAGGCGGTATTTTGAGCAATCCAAAATCATGTTGGAAAGTGTGACGGAACGTTTAACCGCTCCAAATGACCTGTTAATGTCCCCGGAGGAGACCGCCGAATTTCTTAAAAGATCGCTCGCCGATGAATCTCCGGATGTTCTTGTCGTCCAAACGACAACGTTTGTCGATGCGCGCTTTATTAAAGAAATTATGGAAATTTCCGATCTTCCTGTCATCATGTGGGGAGTCCGTGAACCGAATGTGAATGGTACCAGATTATCCTTGAATTCCATGACGGGATTGAATAATTTGTGCAATTACCTTGCTGCCAAAAAACGCAAATTTCAATTTGTGTTTGGAAACCCAAACGAACAAGCGCTTATTGATGATTTGAAGAAACATTTGAAAGTGCTCAAGGTTGTGAAACAACTTAAGCAATTGAAAATTGGCGTTCTTGGCCGCTATCCGGATGGCTTTTTCTTTTCCGATGCCGACCCCGGGATGCTGTCTTCCATAGGCCCGCAGATTGTAGAACTGGATCTGGAAGAAGCGTTCCGGCGTGCCGGGGAAGTGTCTGACCGGGAAATTGCGGAGGTCATTCGAGAAGTCGGGACGAAAGTCAAACAGCTTGACCGTATACCGCAGGAAGGCGTCCGGAAATTCGCGGCGTTTCAGACGGCATTGACCAAGGAATTAAAACGGCAGGGGATTGGGATTGTGGGCATTCGTTGCTGGCCGGAATTTTTTTCCGATTTCGGCGCAGCAGCTTGTTCAACAGTATCCTGGCTTACCGATGCGGGAGTGATGGCCTCCTGCGAATCGGACATTCATGGAGCGATCACCATGTATATCCAGCATCAATTCACGCAAAGCGCTCCGTATTTGGGAGATATGGTACATATCGATGAAAATAAAAATTCGGCCGTATTCTGGCATTGCGGTGCGGGCGCGATCTCCCTCGCACGAAAGGATACGGGGGTGTCAGCCGGCGTACAACCGAACCGAAAACTGGGCTTTACGCTGGAATTCGGCTTAAAGGCCGGACAAGTGTCTGTTCATCGGTTGGGTCCCGATCCGCATAAGCAGGGTAAATACCGGATGCTGATGCTGGAGGGAGAAGCGCTGGACGAACCCCAAAAATTTTGGGGTACGACCGTGGAGGTCGGATTCGGCCAACCGATCGTTCCGTTATTTAAGAAACTGATCAAACAAGGATTTGAACCGCATTATTCGATTGTGTACGGAAGAATTCAGGAAGAAATGAAAATTTTGTGCGAATGGTTGGACATTGAACCGATCGAATTGTGAAAGGTGATTCGGCATGGCGCAAAAAATCGCAATTCTTCAAGCCGGGGGGCCAACCGCAGTATTGAACTGCAGCTTGTACGGGCTACTGAAGGAAATTTACAGGTGCAATGAAAATGCGGAAATATTCGGCGTAAGAAACGGCATGGCCGGACTCGCGACGGGAGACTGGTATCCCATCGACAGGTTGCAGCCGCTGGAGTGGTTAAGGTTTGTACCAGGTGCGGCTTTGGGGTCCGGACGAAAGCCGCTGTCTGACGATGATTTTGAAACCGCAATTCTCAAATTGAAACAAGCGGACATTCATACGGTCGCTTTATTGGGCGGAAACGGCACGATGTGGTCGTGCAGCCGGCTTTCCCGGATGGCGGAAGAGATCGGGTATGATCTGCAAGTGGTTGGCATTCCCAAAACAGTGGATAACGATTTAACGGGAATGGACCATACGCCCGGTTTCCCTAGCGCCGCCAAATTTGTCGCCTACGCTGTCCGGGATCTGTCAACGGATTTGGCTGCCATGAAAAACTTTGAACAAGTTCGCGTGATCGAAACCATGGGACGCAATGTCGGATGGCTGGCGGCATCCGCCGTTTATTTTAAAGAGCGCCCTGAAGATGCGCCGCATTTGACCTATGTTCCCGAAGTTTCCTTTCATCTGGAGGATATGTTGAAGAAAGTGGCAGATATCCAGTCTCAACTTGGGTACTGCGTCATTGTCGTCAGCGAGGGCCTTAAAGGGAAAGACGGACGGCCGATCATGATGAAAGGAATTACTGCGGGTGGCAGCGCGCAACCCAAAGCGTTGGGTGGAGTGGGGTCTGTATTGGCCGATGCGATCAACGCGAATTTGGGGTTAAGCTGCCGTTATGAAAATTTGGGTATCCTGCAGCGCTGCGCTTCATTCCATGTGTCGGAATTGGACCGGATCGAAGCGGAGGCGCTGGGGACCAGAGGCGCACAAATGATTTTCCGCGGAGAACACGGGTTGATGGTCGGTATCCAAAGGGTTTCAGACGTTCCCTATCAATGGGAAATCCGGGAAATGAGTTTTGACGGTATCGGAGGACGTGAACGGGAATTGGAACAACGCTACATTTCCTCCGCGGGAAGGATCGATCCGTCTTATCGGACGTGGCTGGAACCGTTTATGGGACCGACAATCAGTTACCGGACGACTCTTTCACAACGCAGATAATAACGCAGATAATTTAGGAGGAAAAAAAATGAGATTGGTATCAGCCAAAGAATTACTGGAAGATGCGGCCCGAAATCGGTATGCCGTCGGCGCGTTCAGCGCGCACACCCCGGAAATGGTGAAAGGAATCCTGGAGGCCGCACACGAAGAACAATCCCCCGTTATTATTCAAATCGGCCAGAGAGCTTACCGGAATTGCGGTTTTTCCGAACTCGTCCAATACATTCGCTGGTACGGGGCGAAAGTGGACATCCCAGTGATCATTCATCTCGATCACGGCAAGAGCTTTGAACAAACCGTCGAGGCCATTCAGGCGGGTTGTACGTCCGTCATGTATGACGGGTCGCATTTGTCGCTGGATCAAAATATCGAAATAACCCGAAAGGTCGTCGAGGTGGCCCGTTCGGTGGGGATCGCCGTGGAAGCGGAGTTGGGGAAAATAGCCGGGGTGGAAGACGACGTTTCGGTTGATGAAAAAGAGGCCTACTTGACTGATCCGGTACAAGCGCAATTTTTTTATTCCGAGACCCAGGTTGATGCGTTGGCGGTTGCTATTGGTTCAGCTCACGGGATGTATAAGTCGGAACCAAAACTGGATATGGAACGATTGTCCGAAATTCGCAGATTGATCAACATCCCCATTGTGTTGCACGGGGGTTCCGGAATACCGGAGGAACAAATCCGCCGCGCGATTCAGCACGGAATCAGTAAAATTAATGTCGATACGGAACTCCGTACGGCGTATTCGGAAGGGGTGCGGGAAGCTTTGGACAAATATGGGCCGTCCAATGATGTGTATCAATATGCGCGCTGCGGCTCCGAACGAATGAAACAGGTGGTCAGGGAAAAGATACGTTTGTTTGGCAGTGGAGGAAAAGCGTAAATCAAATCACGGGAGTAAGGTGGAAATCGATGGAACAAATCAAACTGGATAAAATGAGAAACCTTATAAAGGAATTGTCCGTAGATGGCATTTTGCTTACGCTGCAGAAAAACGTATCCTGGTTTCTGGAAGGACGGTCTCATGTAAACGTAGCCTCCGAGGCAGCCTGTTGCAACGTGCTGATCACAACCAATGAATGCCGGTTGATCGTAAATAACATTGAAGCCAAAAGGTTGCTGGAAGAAGAATGCGAATCGGGGTCGCTTTTTACTTCCGTCGATGTGTGGAACTGGTACGAGCCCGGACAAAGAGAAACGTTGCTGCAACGATTGAAGGAAGTGTCGGTCATTGTTCACGATGTTGATATCGAACCTCACATGTTGCAAATCCGAAGCGTACTGGATGAAAAACAACAGGAGAAAGCCCGTTTGCTGGGCAGGTTAACTTCGGAAGCGATGGAAGAAACGGCAATGCGGATGAAACGGGGGGAAACGGAATTTCAAATCGCCGGACGTCTTGCCGCCGCTTGCTATGAAAGAGGGCTGGAACCCATCGTCAACCTGATCGCAGTGGATGAAAGGATTTATCTGAGAAGGCATCCCCTTCCTACGAACAAATCTCTGGACAAATATGCGATGCTGGTGTTATGTGCACGTTCGAACGGTTTGATCGCCTCGGCCACAAGATTAATCTATTTTGGGGAGATTCCAACTGAAATTATGCGTAAAATGGAGGCTGTCGTCGAAATCGACGCAAGGTTGGCGGAAGCATCCCGGCCGGGAAAATCCCTGAAAGAACTGTTTACGGAAATGAAACAATTTTATAGAGAAGCGGGATACGAACAAGAGTATATGTTGCATCATCAGGGGGGATTGAGCGGTTACGTAACGCGCGAACGAATTGCAACAGTGGAAGAACAAACGCGGATCCAAAAGGGGCAGATCTATGCGTGGAATCCCTCCATTACCGGTGTAAAGTCGGAGGATACGATTCTAATATCCGATGGAGGCAATGAAATCTTAACGATCTGTCATCATTTTCCTGTTAAGACTGTCAAAATCAATTCGACGTCATATGTCAAGCCATGGATTTTACAGAGAAAATGGAATTGTTGAAACTGAGAAGGGCCGGAGGGATTTGAAGGGGGAGCTGAGGAACGCTTCTCCTTATTTGTTTGCCGTTTATCTTTATTTGTTTGCCATTTATGTTGAAATTCTGTACTATTTTGTGGGGTTGTGTGAACTGTTGCGTTGACTTCATACCGATTAGGGGTAATTTTTGATAAAATGGTCATAAACACATATTCGCCATTTTTGAAATGCATACGCCGGAGTAAGGAGCTTCCCGGCTTCCAACCTTTGAGAGCAGAACGAAAGATCGCAGGATCTCAAGGTCGTTGACCGAAAAAGACCTGGGAAGGTAAGAAAAAGATCTGGGAAGGTAAACCGCAAGGGTTGATGTGAAAAATGCGGCTTTATTGCTTATCGGTTCAAGATCATCCCGCTCCCAGTTTCGCGAATGAGTCAACCCCAACTATTCAATCTTTGACAAATTTATCGAGGGGTTTCCATGTCAACCCGAAGACGAGCGTTGCCTTCAAGCATGATGCGGAGCTGAAAAGTGTTCATAAGCTTGACTTCTCACATTTTTCCTGGAAATAAGCAAGAATCAAAAAATCGGGATATGTGCGTATGAGGATTCAGAACGGATCATCCTGGTTGTGAATGGTTGTATGCCAAAGCGCCATCCATCAAGTTTGCACAGCGTTAGCCTCCATCAAGTTTGCACAGCGTGATGAAATTCATCATCACCTTCGCATGAAGCATAGGCGTCTTCAATAGGCGTCTTCATATGATTTGGAATGCGTTTCGAATGCGTTTTGGATTTTTGCCGAACGGGCGGAGGTTAACCGGCCATGACTGTGAAAGGAATCTTTTCGGCGTGAAGGAAATCTTTTCGATGTAAAGGGATCATTTCGATGTGAAAGGATCTTTTCGTTGAATGTTGTTGCGTGAATTTCGGCCATGAACCAGTCTTCGCATCCGGGACTCCATCGACTGGAAATCGGATGTTGTATTTCCATTAATAAACATTCATTGATGTATTGAAGGAGTGAGGACAGAACATGTTGGTGGATGAAAGAAGGAATAAGATACGCAACCTAATTATTGCCAACGGCAGTGTCAAGGTCACTGACTTGGTGCGGGAATTTCAAGTATCCGAGGAAACGATCCGCCGGGATTTGACGATTCTCGAATCGAAGGGGTTAATTAAAAAAAATTATGGCGGGGCCGTGTTGGCACAGGATTATAACCAGCTTGCGGAACCGGTGCCGCCTGTCAAGCTGCGGCAATCCGTTTATTTCGAAGAAAAAAACGCAATTGGGAAAAAAGCGGCGGAGTTATTAAGCGAGCAACAAATCATTATCCTGGATTCCGGAACAACCACGTTGTGTATTGCCAGAAATCTCAGTCATTTGCAAGATATCACCGTGGTCACGAATGGAATCAACGTCGCGGAAGAGTGCTGCAAGAATGAAGGCTCATCCATCTATTTGGTCGGAGGCAAACTGATTAAAGAGTCAATGAGCCTGATAGGACCCCAGGCACAAAATGAATTAAAGAAATATTCGGCAAATTATGCGTTTTTAGGAACAACGGGCATTTCGCTCACTAAAGGATTTTCCACGTCGGATTTGTACGAAGCGGAAGTGAAACGGGCTATGGTTCAGGCCGGAAACAAAGTGGTGGTGGTGGCTGACCACAGTAAATTTAAAAAGCAAGGGTTAATTACGTTCTGCGGATTCGATGATGTCGATATGTTAGTTACAAGCGACCAGACAGATGAAGAAATTTTGAAGGAAATTGAAAAATTGGGTGTGAAAGTAATCGTCAGTTCCACTACTGCCGCGAAATAGAAGTGGTGTTACGGCGGCGCCTTGTCGCCGACGGCGGTCGAGATGTTTGCGCAATGAACGCGCGGCCCCGTTAGTGTAAACTTATTGTGGAGGTGGACGGCCTGCATGTGAAACTTCAACGGCAAAAGCAAAAGACGATGGAACATCGGATGGCCATCGTTCATGAAGGTTGGGTGCGGGAAGGAAGGCGCGTTCGGCTGAAGGCGAAGC
>Ga0207866_1000779_pt1 | contig 39624 bp, 37 predicted proteins | sample HigsolmetaAR203D_FD_184835 | JGI IMG/M metagenome (GOLD analysis project Ga0207866, IMG submission 184835) | Ionic liquid and high solid enriched microbial communities from the Joint BioEnergy Institute, USA - AR20-3-D (SPAdes) (version 2) ...
CGTTGTTAGCGCGGTGTTTGCGCGGATACGCCCGTGCAAAACTGCAAGTGTGTACAGGGAGATGCCCCCGATGTAGGCAGAGATCGCGTAGGACACGGATTCGTGGTATTTTGGGATGGGAGTGGAAGGACCTCAACGGGGCAATACGAATGATCGCCTCTCAAGCAACCTCTCGTTCCATGATCTCCCGCGAAAACCGATCCGCGGAACTTCCCCGGCCGGCCATCCCCCGAAACGATCCGCCATCGGCCGTCGGACCGCAAATTGACACGCCCGGTGCGGTCGACTAGACTGAGAACAGGCGAACAACAATGCGAACAGAAGGAGTTCTGCCATGTTCAGTCCCATCGACCTCGACCAGGCGGTCGAGCGGCTCAACCCGCGCCAGCGGGAGGCCGTGCAGACGACGGAGGGCCCGCTGCTCATCATGGCCGGCGCCGGCAGCGGCAAGACGCGCGTGCTCACGCACCGGATCGCATACCTGATCGGCAAGAAGCGCGTCGCCCCCTGGAGCATCCTGGCGATCACGTTCACGAACAAGGCCGCGCGCGAGATGCAGGAGCGCGTCGAAGCGCTGGTGGGCCCCGGAGCGGCCGAAATCTGGGTCTCCACGTTCCACTCCATGTGCGTGCGCATTCTCCGCCGCGACATCGAGCGGCTAGGCTACACGAAGAACTTCACGATCCTCGACTCGGCGGACCAGCTTGCGGTCGTCCGCGCCTGCATGAAGGATCTCAACTACGACACGAAGAAGTTCGAGCCCCGCATGATCCAGGCGAAAATCAGCGGCGCGAAGAACGAACTGCTGTCCCCCGAACGGTACTTGGACCGCAAGGGCGACTACGTCGACCGGATCGCCGCCGACGTGTACCTGCTGTACCAGAAGCGGCTCAAGAGCAACAACGCCCTCGACTTCGACGATCTCATCATGGCGACGATCGACCTGTTCAAGGCCGAGCCGGACGTGCTGGATTTCTACCAGAACAAGTTCCGCTACATCCACGTCGACGAATACCAGGACACGAACCGGGCGCAGTACATGCTGTGCAGGATGCTGGCCGAGAAGCACCGCAACATCTGCGTCGTCGGCGACAGCGATCAGTCGATCTACCGGTGGCGCGGCGCGGACATCACGAACATCCTCAATTTCGAAAACGACTACCCCGAGGCCGTCACGATCCTGCTCGAACAGAACTACCGGTCCACCGCCAACATCCTGAACGCGGCGAACGCCGTCATCGCCCGCAATGTCGGGCGCAAGCCGAAGAACCTGTGGACCGACCGCGGGCCGGGCGAGCCGATCCGCGTCTGCCAGGCCGAATCGGAGCACGAGGAAGGGCTGTACGTCGCGAACGAAATCCGCAAGAACCGGGAAGCCGGACGCCGGTATTCCGATCACGCGATCCTGTACCGGACGAACGCCCAGTCCCGCGTCATCGAAGAAATGCTGATCAAGGCGGAAATCCCGTACCGCATCGTCGGTGGCATCCGGTTCTACGAGCGGAAGGAAATCAAGGATCTGCTCGCATACCTCCGGCTCATCTCCAACCCGCACGACGACATCAGCCTCGAGCGGATCATCAACGTGCCGAAGCGCGGCATCGGCGACACGACGCTCGCGAAGCTGACGGCCGAGGCGGCGCGGCGCGGCACGTCGATCTACGAGGTGCTCGGCGATCTCGGCGGCGTCGACGTGACGGGCAAGACGCGCGCGGCGCTGGAGGAATTCCGGGATCTTATCGACGATCTGTCGCGGATGGTCGACTACCTGTCCGTGACCGAGCTGACCGAGCAGATGCTCGAGCGGACGGGCTACCGCGAGGAGCTGAAGCGGGAAAACACGATCGAGTCCCAGTCGCGTCTCGAGAACATCGACGAGTTCCTGTCCGTCACCCAGGATTTCGAGCAGCGGAACGAGGACAAGTCCCTCGTCGCGTTCCTGACCGATCTCGCGCTGATCGCGGACATCGACACGCTTGATTCCGGTGAGGATGACAGGGACGCGGACGACGCCGTCGTGCTGATGACGATGCACAGCGCGAAGGGGCTCGAGTTCCCGATCGTCTTCATCATCGGCATGGAGGAAGGCGTCTTCCCGCACAGCCGCACGCTCATGGACGAGGAAGAGCTCGAGGAGGAGCGGCGGCTCGCCTACGTCGGCATCACGCGCGCCGAGGAGCGGCTCTATCTCACCTGCGCCCGGACCCGCACGCTGTTCGGCCGGATGATGACGAACATGCCGTCCCGCTTCCTGCAGGAAGTGCCGGACGAGCTGAAGCAGAACGATACGCCCACGCGCTCGTTCGGCGTCGGGTTTTCCCGCTACGGCGACGGGGGGTTCGGATACCGCGGCGGTTACGACGGCAACGGCGGCTTCGGCGGCGGCGCCGGCGGATTTGGCGGAAGCGTCATCGGCGGACGGAGCGCGGCGGGGCCTTCGGGATCGTCCGGCGGCGTCCGGGTGACGGCCGGCATCGGGGCGCAGGCCGGCGCGGGCGCGGCGGCAAGCGCCGGAGGCGCCGCCGACAAGAACTTCGCGCCCGGTGACAAGGTGAACCACGCGAAATGGGGCGTCGGCACGGTCGTCGCCGTCAAGGGCGAAGGCAACGACCGGGAGCTGCAGATCGCGTTTCCAGCGCCGGTCGGGGTGAAGCGGCTGCTCGCCGCCTTCGCGCCGATCACGAAAGTCTGAGCACATGAGCCGTGAGAGAGGGGTGCGCCCGTGGCTGATCAGCAGAAGCTGGACCGGATGGCCCGGCTGGTGGAAGAGATCAATGTCCATAACCGGAACTACTACACGCTCGACAACCCCGTCATCAGCGACAAGGAGTACGACGCGCTTTACGACGAGCTCGTCGCGCTGGAGCGGGAGACGGGCGTCGTGCTGCCGGACTCGCCGACGCGGCGGGTCGGCGGCGAGATTCTGAAAGGCTTCGAGCCGCACCGGCACAAGGCGCGGCTGTGGAGCCTGGACAAGGCGCAGACCGAAGAGGATCTGCTCGCCTGGAACGTCCGCGTGCGGAAAGCGATCGCGGACTACAACGAGCGGAATCCGGACCATCCGCTGCCGGAGCCGTCCTATGTGATCGAGCTGAAATTCGACGGCCTGACGCTGAACCTCACTTACGAAAACGGGCAGCTCGTGCAAGCGGCGACGCGCGGCAACGGCGTCGTCGGCGAAGGCATCCTGCCGCAGGTGAAGACGATCCGCACCGTGCCGCTCACGATCCCGTTTACGGGCGTCATCGAGGTGCAGGGCGAGGGGATCATGCACCTGTCCGTGTTCGAGGCCTACAACCGGACGGCCGCCGAGCCGCTGAAGAACCCGCGCAACGCCGCGGCCGGCGCGCTGCGCAACCTCGATCCGCGCGTCACCGCCGAGCGGAAGCTGAACGCCTTCTTCTACAACGTCGGCTACGCGGAGGGGGTCTCCTTCGCCACCCACGAAGAGATGATCCGTTTCCTGAAGGACAACGGCTTCCTCGTGAACGACTACATCGCGTATTTCGACCGGATCGAGGACGTGGCGGCCGAGCTGAAACGGATCGAGGAGCGACGTTCCGGCTACGACTTCCTGATCGACGGTGCGGTCGTGAAGCTCACCGACATGCGGACGCGCGAGGCGCTCGGCTACACGGACAAGTTCCCGCGCTGGGCGATCGCGTACAAGTTCGAGGCGGAGGAAGCGACGACGACGCTGCTGGCCGTCGACTGGCAGGTCGGCCGCACGGGCAAGCTGACGCCGATCGCCCGGGTCGAGCCGGTCGAGCTGGCCGGCGTGACGGTGCAGAACTGCACGCTCAACAACATGGGCGACATCGAGCGGAAAGGGCTCAAGTTCGGGCTCGGCACGCGCGTCTGGATTCGCCGCTCGAACGACGTCATCCCCGAGATTCTCGGCCGCGCGGACGAGGAGGAGGGCGGCGAAATCGCCGCGCCGACGGTCTGTCCGGCCTGCGGCTCGCCGCTCGAGCAGCGCGGCGCGCATCTGTTCTGCAACAACCGGCTCGGCTGCAAGCCGCAGATTGTCGCGCGGATCACGCACTTCGCCTCGCGCGACGCGATGGACATCGAGACGTTCAGCGTCGCCACAGCCGAGCAGCTCTATGACGAATGCGGCGTGCGCGACCCGGCCGATCTGTACGATCTGACGAAGGAGCAGCTCGTCGCCCTCGACCGGTTCGGCGAGCGCAAGGCGCAGAAGCTGCTTGACGCGATCGAGGCGTCGAAGGGGCGCGATCTTGCCTCGTTCCTGTTCGCGCTCGGCATTCCGAACACGGGGAAGGCGACGACGAAAATGCTCGCGGACCATTACGGCAGCCTGGACGCCGTCATGGCGGCGTCCGTGGACGAGCTGCAGCAGCTCCCCGACGTCGGCGGCATCGTGGCGGAGTCGATCGCCGGCTTCTTCGCCGATCCGCTCAATCGCGAGAGCATCGCGCGGATGCGCGCGGCCGGCGTGAAGGCGGAAGCGGACAAGCCCGCGGTCGTGCGGACCGACAGCGTGTTCAGCGGCAAGACGGTCGTGCTGACCGGCACGCTGTCGTCGATGACGCGCGACGAGGCGGCGAAGAAGCTCGAGGCGCTCGGCGCGAAGGTGGCCGGCAGCGTCTCGAAGAAGACCGACTTCGTCATCGCCGGGGAGAGCGCCGGCAGCAAGCTGACGAAGGCGCGGGAACTCGGCATTGCGGTGATCGACGACGAGGCGGAGTTCCTCCGGATGCTGGGCGAATAAGCCCGTTGCCGGCAAAGGACCCGGCGGAAAAAATGAAAACGGATTGATGGCGGACCGGAAAAGGTCCGCCTTTTTTTGCTGCCGACAGCCATTGAACAGCAACGCTTTCTGAAACAAATTTCAACAAATTAGAGTTGAAAATTAGCGAACAACACATTTTCTTCACAGTATTTGCGTTGGGATTCCGATTGCGGGAGAGCTTCACGCGTCCTGGATACAGCCTCCCCTGCCTGTTTGTTTATTATACAAACGAATATAAAATAAAAACATGTTTACAAAATAATTAATAAACATTATCATAATTGTTGAAATGGAAGCGCAATCATGCCCTGCGCCATTTCACATTTCCAGAGGGGGTAGTGATGTTGAAAGGCAGCAAACGACGGTTGGCGGTTTCGCTTGTGTTGTCTCTGGCGCTCGTGTTGGCGGCCTGCTCGTCGAAAGGAGGCCGTGCGGGAGGGGATTCGGAAACCGGCGGCTCCTCCGATGCCGCGGATTCCGGCAAGCCGTTGAAAATCAGCATGGCGCTGATGGCGGGTCCGAAGACGCCGGATTCCTGGGCCGAGAAAGCGCTTGAAGAGGAACTGGCCAAGGAATTCGGAAGGCCGGTCGACATCGAGCCGGTGTTCCTGCCCGACTGGTCCGAGCTCAACACGAAGATCAATCTGATGATGAGCGCGAAGGATACGCGTCCGAATATTCTGTGGACCGGCGAGACGAACGAGTACAAGAAATGGGTGGAGGCCGGCATCGCCCAAAACCTGACGGAGTCGCTCCAGAAATACGGCCAGGAGATTCTGTCCTACTACACGAAGGACACCCTGTTCTTCCACTGGGACAAGAGCGGTGCGATCTTCCGCATCCCGGGCGACGTGCCGGAAGCGAGCTACATGACGACGATCATCCGCAAGGACTGGCTCGACAATCTCGGTCTGTCGATCCCGACGACGCTGGACGAGTACGTCGAAGTTCTCCGCGCGTTCACGAAGAACGACCCTGACCGCAACGGCAAGGACGACACCTACGGCCTGTCGGGCGACAACTACTACCGCAGCCTCGTGCCGTTCTTCTACGCCTACGGCGTGGACGTCGAGAACTTCATGAAGCAGCCGGACGGCTCGATCAAGTTCGGCGCGCTCGATCCGAACGTGAAGACGGTGCTGGCCCTGTTGCGCGATCTGTACAAGGAAGGCGTCATCGATCCGCGCATGGCAACCAGCGCCAACAACGACGACACGAAGGTGAACGACATTTTCGCGTCCGGCAAAGTCGGCTCGTTCTACCGGTGGGTGGACTATTTCAATCCGGGCAACAGCGTGCACATCACGTTCAAGAAACTGAATCCGGAAGGCGAGTTCATCTCCATTCCCCCGGTCAAGGGGCCGGACGGCTTCAGCTCCGACATGCCGGACCCGCAGATCGGCTGGTGCTATCTGGTCGTGACGGACACGGTCGATCCGGATATCGCGGTGCGGGTGCTGAACACGATGGCCAAGCCGGAAGTGTTCAAGCTGATCACGTTCGGCCGCGAAGGCGAGCACTATGAGATCAAGGACGGCATTTTCACCCCGACGATCCAGCCGGAGGAAGGCAGCCGGCTGGGGCTGGGCAATTTCGGCTGGTACATCCAGCGCAAGGACGCGGCCAATATCAAGAACACGCCCGAAGTCACGAAAATGTTCGAGGAGAAAATCCAGACGTCGCAACCGATGCGGGACAAGATCGTGTACTTCAAGTCGATCGACCGGCCGGAGTGGGACCGGTACTCTCCCGACATCAAGAAAGCGCGCGACGAATTGTTCTGGGGCATCATTACCGGCAAGACGCCGATCGACGAGTTCGACAACTTCCCCGCACTGTACGAGAAGCTGGGCGGCAAGCAGGTCGATGAGGAAGCGAAGCGCCTGTACGAGACCCAGCAGGAGGAGCGCGCCTTGTTCGACGAGTGGTATGAGAAGAACATCGTGCCTTATCTCATCAAGTAACAGGCCCGCGGGCCGGCAAGGAGGTTCGGAATGTCATCCGTGCACAACGAGCTGACGCTTTCGGTGAAGACGGAGGGGAAGCGGACCGGCGGTTCGCTTCCCAGGGATCTGCTTCGCGACCGCTACCTGTATCTGTTGATGCTTCCGGGCCTCCTGCTCATCCTCGTGTTCAAATATGCGCCGATGTACGGGGTCGTCATCGCGTTTCAGGACTACAACATCTACAAGGGAATCAGCGGGAGCGACTGGGTCGGATTCGCCCAGTTCGAGCGGCTGTTCCGCTCGCCGGATTTCTATGAGATTCTGCGCAACACGATCCTGATCAGCCTGTACAAACTGATCGCCTCGTTCACGCTGCAGATTCTGCTTGCGCTGCTGCTCAACGAGCTGAAGAACGAGTGGTTCAAGCGTGTGACGCAATCCGTCATCTATCTGCCCCACTTCATCTCGTGGGTCATTTTCTCGGGCATCATCATCACGTTCCTGAATCCCGTTGACGGCGTCGTGAACGAGATCATCAAGTATTTCGGCGGCAGGCCGATCGACTTCCTCGGCGATGTCCGCTACTTCCGCTCCATGCTGGTCATCACCGACGTCTACAAGGAGGTCGGCTGGGGAACGATCATATACCTCGCGGCGATGACCGGCGTGAACGCCGAACTGTACGAGGCCGCCCGGATCGACGGCGCGAGCCGGTTCAGGCAGGTGTGGCACGTGACGCTGCCCGCGATCCGGCCGGTCATCATCATCCTGGTCATCCTGAGTCTAGCCAACATTCTGGAGGCGGGCTTCCAGCAAATCTTCCTGCTGTACAACGCCCTCGTCTACGACGTGGCGGACATCATCGACACGTACGTGTACCGGGTCGGCATTCAGGAGGCGAATTACAGCTATGCGACGGCAGCCGGTCTGTTCAAGTCCGTCGTCGCGATGACGCTGATTCTGACCGTCAACACGATCGTGAAGAAGACCGGGCAAGACGGACTGTGGTGAGGAGGAATGCCGAATGCCGATGTCTCGGGGTGAAAAATGGTTCTCGTACGCCAACAACGTCTTCTTCGTCCTGCTGATGGTCGCCATGATCTATCCGTTCTGGTATCTGATCATGGGCTCGCTCAGCGATTCGACGCTGACGGCCGACGGCGGGTTGTTTCTGGTGCCGGCGGGCTTCTCCCTGGCGGCTTACGAGGCGGTGTTCCAGAACGTGTCCATATTGAGCGGGTTCAGGGTGACGGTCGTCACGACGATGCTCGGCGCCTGCATCGGCACGCTCTGTTCGGCGGGCGTGGCGTATGCCATTTCGAAGAAACGGCTGCGCGGCGGGCTCTTTTTCTCCTTCCTGATCCTGTTCACGATGCTGTTCAGCGGCGGTCTGGTTCCGACCTACCTGCTGGTGAAGAAGCTGCAACTGATCGACACGTACTGGGCGCTGGTCCTGCCCGGGGCGATGAGCGCGTGGAACATTTTCGTCATGGTCGGCTTCTTCCGGGGCATCCCCGAGGAAGTGGAGGAAGCGGCGAAGATCGACGGCGCGAACGATCTGATGGTGTTCTTCCGCATCGTGCTGCCGCTGTCGAAGCCCGTGCTGGCGACGATCGGCCTGTTTCTGTCGGTCGGATACTGGAACGACTTCTTCTCGTCGGTGCTGTACACGACGACGAAGGACATGTGGCAGCTCCAGATGGTGCTCAAGGATATCATCAGCAACACGTCGCAGGCGATATCCCAGGCCGGCCTTTCGATCAGCGTGCAGCAGGAGATCAATACCTTCACGGTCAAAATGGCGTCCATCGTCGTTTCCACCATTCCGATCCTGATCGTGTACCCCTTCCTGCAGAAGCATTTCGTCAAGGGCGCGCTGATCGGATCGATCAAAGGGTAGAGGAGCGTACGCGGCATGGCGTGGATGCAGGTCGACTTTTATTCCGGAGTGCTCGGACTCACGTGCACCATGAACGTGATCGTTCCCCAGAAGCCCGCCGACGGGAACGGCGATCCGTCGGACATCGCCTGGCCCGTCCTGTATCTGCTGCACGGCGGTTCGGACAATCACGCCAACTGGCTGCTCCATACGTCCGTGGTACGGTATGCGCTGCGCCGCAATCTGGCCGTCGTCATGCCGGCGACGCAGTACAGCTTCTACAGCGATCAGAAATACGGCTATGACTGGTTCCGGTTCATCGCCGATGAGCTGCCCGCGATCGTCCGGCAACTGTTCCGCGTGTCCGGACGCCGGGAGGATACGTTCGCGGCCGGGTTGTCGATGGGCGGTTACGGCGCATTCAAGCTCGGCATCGTGCATCCGGACCGGTATGCGGCGGTGGCCAGCCTCTCCGGAAGCCTCGATCAGCGGGACCGGCTGACGGACCGTCCGGCGATCAGCAACGCGGTGATGCTGCGCATGGCCCGCCATACGTTCGGCTCGGTCGGGGAATACGAGCGCAGCGTGAACGATCTGGCGTGGATGCTGGAGCGAAGGCTTGCCGAGGGGGCGGCGCTGCCCCGGTTCTACCAGGCCTGCGGCACGCTGGACCACAACTACGAAATCAACGCGGCGTTCAGCAGGCGGTTCGGAGGCCGCATCGACCTGACGGTTGTCGAATCGCCGGGGCGGGGGCACGACTGGGCCTATTGGGACGAACAGATCGAGCGCGTGATCGACTGGCTGCCCCTGCGCGAGCCATGAAAAAGATGGATTTCCTTCCAGCAACCCCGCCGCGGCGGGCCGCATAACGCCGCAAGGCCGGTGCAGAAGCTAACGGCTGAATCCACCGAAAGGGGGTGCCGGTCGTGGCGAAGAAAAATCGCGCCAGCAAGGCGGATGTGCAGACGACGGACCTGAACCGACTGCCGGTCGAAGACACGGAGTTCGCGGGTGAGTACGCGGCGGTGCAGAACCGGAAACACAAGGCCAAGAAATAGGCGGCAGGACGGGGCTGACGCCGGACAGTACTTGCACGGAGGGGCTGCCGTTTGGCGGAGCATACGCGACGATGCTTTCACTGCGAGAAGCCGGCCGACAGCGTCCACACGTTCACCGTCTACGACGCAAGCGGCGTCGAGGAGCGGCTGGAAGTGCTGTGCGGCGAATGCTACGCGGACTGGCTGGAATCGCAGAAGGGCTGACCGGACAACAGACAACGAAACGGGCCGAATCCCGGACGGGATCGGCCCTTTTTTGCGCCTCGGCTCAGTGCACGGTCTCGTTCTCGACGACGAACTCGTCGATCAGCTTGTTGCGGTACATGAGGGAGAGGTTCAGGCCGTCGTACTCCTTTTCCTTGTCCAGTTCCCGCATCAGCACCGCCGCGATCGCGCCGGCGTCCTCGGCGTGCCGCCGCTCGCGGAAGTCGATGAAGCCGGTCAGCCGCCGGTCCCGGATGTCGACCGTCGCCGTGCCGATCGGCCGGTTGCCGTCCGCCTTCGAGCGGATCTCGTAAGTGAGCGTGTCGCCGTCGTCGCGGATCAGGCGGGCTTTGAAATTGGCCTCGCCGCGGGCCTTCTTCGCACGGACGGGCCTCGTCTCCGGCGTATCCGGCATGTCCTCGTGCGACAGCTCGACCGTCTCGAGCAGCTCGTCCCCGTGGCGGTGGTCGATCCGGAATTCGTCGACCGAATCTTCGTCGAAGTCCGAGACGATCAGCTCCGTGACGAGCTCGATTTCGTCTTCGTCCGGTTCGCCGCGCCATTGCACGGTGCCCGTCACACGCCCGTCTTCCGCGCGCAGATGCGCCTCGGCGAGCCATCTGCGCCGATCGTCGTAGACGTGGTAGTGGAGCCGGTTGCGCTTCTTGCCGACCAGCACCAGCTCGTATTCCGCTTCACGCCATTCAAGCTCATCGTCCGCGTCCGTCCACGCGCCGGCGAGCTTGTCTTCCGCGTCATCCGCCGTCACGATGAGCTGCTCAAACGGGCTGTACGTGACGAACACCTCGCATGTCTGCACGCCCGCGGCGAGCACGAACGACTCGACGTAGTCGTTGATCTGGTCGAGCACCCGCTGCTTGTCCCGGGGGCGCAGCGCGTCCCGGTCGAGCTGGACGGAGCCGGTGAGCCGTCCGCCTTCGCGCCAGACAAGCGACATGGTGCCGGCGAAGCGCCCATCCACGAGGATGTCGTTCACTTCGCCGCCGGTCGTCCTGAGGTCCGGACGCCATTCGATCCGTGTCACATCCGTTTCCTCCTTCACCTGAGCCTGATGCGGATGTCCCGCTGGCGGCGCGAATCCAGGCGCCGACTGTGTCAGCTTTCCCGGCGGCGGGGCGGTTCATTCCGCCCGCGCGGGACGGCGCATTGCCGCTCCTGCCTCGGATGCCGGAATATTCCGCCGTGTGGGAATGCCGATTCCGCGGCACACTAGCCGTGCAGCGCTGGCCCGCGAGGAAGGGGTGAAAGCCGTGAAATTTCTGTTCAAATGGGGACTGAACGGCATCATCGTCACGCTGCTTGCCGCCTGGTATGCGGACACAACGTACTGGACCGCTTTTCTGGTCGCGTCGGGGCTTGCGGTGATCGCGTTCCTGGTCGGCGATCTGTTCCTGCTGCCGAAGACGAACAACACGGTGGCGACGGTGTCCGACTTCGCGCTGGCCGCCGCATATCTCGGGATCGTCCGGTATTTCGCCGGATGGCATCTGAGCCTCGGCGAAATCATGATCATTTCGGCGCTGGTCGCCTGGGCCGAGTGGATTTACCACCGCTACATCCTCGGACAGAAGCTGGAGCTGCCGGGGTAAGCGGGCGGGCGGCGCGCGGCGGATTTTGCACAGGGCAGGGAGGTGCTTGTGACGTGAGCCGGCTGACGGACTATGTCGAGAATCACGAGAATCTCGACAAGCTGAACGTCATTCTGAAGCATTACGGCGTGAGCGCCGAGTTCGTCGCGCACACGCTGGCCGAGGTGTTCGGCCAGGACAAGGAGCTGCCGAAGGAACTCGTCGAGGACATGAAGCAGTTCAGTGCGATGCTGTGACGAATCGTGGCGAAGATCATGCGGAAAGGAGGCCTGCGCGCGTGAAACGGATCTTCATCGGACTGGTCTGCGCGGCGCTCCTGCCGGCGTTGGCGCTGACGGGATGCGCGGGCGGCGGGGACGGCGGCGACCGGATCGGCTCGTTCGGCACCGGATACGGATCGAACGGCACCCGGCTGTTCGAGCGGGATGAGCCCGTCCGGCCGCCCGGAAGCGGCGCGGGAGTCGCCGGCCGGCCCGAAGGCGAAAGCGTCAAGGCGAAGGGCTCGGAACGGACGGCCGGGGAAGGCGGACGCAGCGGCATGTTCGGCAGCGAAGACGAGGCGAACGGCAGCCGGGACGGCGGCGGCGCCGGATGGTTCGGGACCGGCGTGTTCACCGGCCGCAAGCAGGAGCTCGGCGAAGGCAGCCGTGTCGGCAACGGGTACGACGGCATCACGTCCGACGGGGCGGGGTCGTCCGATCCGAGGGGGGCGCGGACGGCCGCCGGCGGCACCATGCTGCGGCTCGGCGGCGTGCTTGTTGCGGACGGCGGCGCGGGCGCGGCGGACAACGCCGGAGACGGTGAACGCATGCTGCGGGTGACGAGTCCGGCGGCCCGCGCGGCGCTCGAGCGGCTGAGCCGGAACCTGTCGGGCGGCCCGTTGTCGGCCAAGGCGGACGAGATCGCCCGGGACCTGCGCATCGTGCTGAAGAACGCCCGCTGAAGCGGATCGGCCGGCCCGGTTCCGGCCGATCCGTACATAGAAAATCCGGGGACAGACCGCTTGACGGGGAAGAAAAATCCGGTATAATAAAGTTAAGGTCAAAGAAAGTCAAAGTCAGTAACACGAAGGATGCTGTGCTGTCCATCCGGCCGGCCATCGACTGGAGGGTTGACGATGCGCAACATTTCCGACCTCATCGAGCAATATCTGAAACAGATGATCCGGGAAAGCGCGGAAGGGACCGTCGAGATCCAGCGGAACGAACTGGCGGACAAATTTTCGTGCGTGCCGTCGCAGATCAACTACGTCATCGCCACGCGGTTCACGCTGGAGCGGGGCTACCTCGTCGAGAGCAAGCGGGGCGGCGGCGGCTACATCCGCATCCGGAAGCTGGAGCTGCCGGCGCACCAGCCGATCCACGAGCACGTGCTGCGCACGATCGGGAGCCGCATTGACCAGTCCGCGGCCGAGGGGCTGATCTTCCGGCTGGCGGAAGCGAAGCTGCTGACCGGACGCGAGGCGCAGCTTCTGAAGGCGGCCGTCTCGCGCGAGGCGATCGCGGTCAACCTGCCGCTCCGGGACGAAATCCGGGCGAGGCTGCTGAAGGCGATGCTGGTTGCGCTGCTGGCGGAAAGTCAATGATGATGCATGGAGGCGGGATGAGTTTGAAAGGAGGTCGACCGCCATGTTGTGTCAAGATTGCGGGAAACGTCCGGCGACGCTGCATTTCACGAAAATCGTGAACGGCGAGAAATCGGAATTCCACTTCTGCGAGGCGTGCGCGCGCGAGCGCGGGGAACTGATCCCGGGCACGGCGAACGGGTTCTCGATCCACAGCCTGCTGTCCGGCCTGCTCGACTTCGAGCCTCCCGGCGGCGGGCCCGGAACGGCCGCGCAGCCGCTCCGGTGCGAGACATGCGGGCTGACCTACAGCCAGTTCAGCAAGGTCGGACGATTCGGCTGCAGCGACTGCTACCGGTACTTCTCCGGCAAGCTGGACGGGCTGCTGAAGCGGGTGCACGGCAATACGGTCCATGTCGGCAAGGTGCCGCATCGCGCCGGGAGCCAGATCCGCTCGAAGCGGGAGATCGACCGGCTGAAGCGGGAGCTGCAGGACCGCATCGCCCGGGAAGATTTCGAGAGCGCAGCGCGCATCCGCGACCGGATCCGCGAGCTTGAGCGCAGGCTGGCGGAAGGCTGAATTCGGAAATCGTGAACACTCGGGCCAAGAAGGAGGGAACCGGAATGGATAAACGTCGTTTCGCGCGCGAGGCGCTCAGCGAATGGATGCGGCACGGCGGACCGGATTCCGACATCGTCATCAGCAGCCGGGTACGGCTCGCGCGCAACCTGAGCGGGCACCCGTTCCCGATGCTGGCGACGAACCAGCAGGCGCGGGAAGTGATGGAGAAGCTGACCGGCGCGGTCCGGGCGGGCAAGTTGGATGAAGCCGGAAAGTTTGATATTTTTATATTGAGTGATCTCAGCGAGCTGGAGAAGCAGGTGCTGGTCGAGAAGCATCTGATCAGCCCGGCGCTGGCGAACGAGTCGCGCTGCGGGGCGCTCATCCTCGACCGCACCGAATCGGTCAGCATCATGGTGAACGAGGAAGATCACCTGCGCATCCAATGCCTGTATCCGGGCTTTCAGGTGAAGGAAGCGTGGGCCCGCGCAAGCCGGATCGACGACAAGTTCGAGGAAGCGGTCGACTTCGCGTTCGACGAGACGCGCGGCTATCTCACGAGCTGTCCGACGAACGTCGGAACGGGCATTCGCGCGTCCGTCATGATGCATCTGCCCGCGCTCGTCATGACGCAGCAGATCGGCCGCATCCTTCCGGCCGTGACGCAGGTCGGCCTGGCGGTGCGCGGCATTTACGGCGAAGGCAGCGAAGCGCTCGGCAACCTGTTCCAGATCTCGAACCAGATTACGCTCGGGCAGTCGGAGGAGGAAATCCTCGACCATCTCCACAACGTCGCCCGGCAAATTCTCGAGCACGAGAAGGCGGCGCGCAACCGCCTGCTCGCCGAATCCCGCGTGCGGCTGCAGGACCGCGTGTGCCGGTCCTACGGCATCCTCAGCCACGCGGCCGTCATCGACTCGAAGGAGGCGGCGCAGCGGCTGTCCGACGTGCGGCTCGGCGTCGACCTCGGGCTCATTCCGGATGTGCCTCCGGCGGTGATGAACGAGCTGCTGGTGAAAACACAACCCGCGTTCCTGCAACAGACGTTCGGCGAGACGATGAGTCCGGAACAGCGCGACGTCCGGCGGGCGGAGATGATTCGGGAGCATTTCAGGAAATTCAGGCATGGAGGTGCATGAGCATGATGTTCGGAAGATTTACGGAGCGCGCGCAGAAGGTGCTCGCGCTTGCACAGGAAGAAGCGGTCCGCCTCGGCCACAACAACATCGGCACGGAGCACATCCTGCTGGGGCTCATCCGCGAGGGTGAAGGCATCGCGGCGAAGGCGCTGACGGCGCTCGGGCTCGGCCTCGAGAAGATCCAGGACGAGGTGGAGTCGCTGATCGGCCGCGGCCAGGAGCAACCGGCGAGCATCGCCTACACGCCGCGCGCGAAGAAAGTGATCGAGCTGTCGATGGACGAAGCGCGCAAGCTCGGCCACACGTACGTCGGCACGGAGCACATCCTGCTCGGCCTGATCCGCGAGGGCGAAGGCGTCGCGGCGCGCGTGCTGAACAACCTGGGCATCAGCCTGAACAAGGCGCGCCAGCAGGTGCTGCAACTGCTCGGCAGCAGCGAGGCGATTTCGAGCAGCCACGGGACTCAGGCGAACGTCAACACGCCGACGCTGGACGGCCTCGCCCGCGACCTGACGGCGGCCGCGCGCGATGGCAACCTCGACCCGGTCATCGGCCGGAGCAAGGAGATCGAGCGGGTCATCCAGGTGCTGAGCCGCCGGACGAAGAACAACCCGGTGCTGATCGGCGAGCCGGGCGTCGGGAAGACGGCGATCGCCGAAGGGCTGGCGCAGCGCATCGTCGCGAACGAGATTCCGGAGACGCTGCGCGACAAGCGGGTCATGACGCTCGACATGGGCTCGGTCGTCGCCGGCACGAAGTACCGCGGCGAGTTCGAGGACCGGCTGAAGAAGATCATGGATGAGATCCGCCAGGCCGGCAACATCATCCTGTTCATCGACGAGCTGCACACGCTGATCGGCGCCGGCGGCGCCGAAGGCGCGATCGACGCGTCGAACATTCTGAAGCCCGCGCTGGCGCGCGGCGAGCTGCAGTGCATCGGCGCGACGACGCTCGACGAATACCGGAAGTACATCGAGAAGGACGCCGCGCTCGAGCGGCGGTTCCAGCCGATCATGGTCGAGCAGCCGACGCCGGAGGAAGCGATCCAGATTCTGCACGGGCTGCGCGACCGTTATGAGGCGCACCACCGGGTGAAGATCACGGACGAGGCGATCGAAGCGGCCGTCAAGCTGTCCGACCGGTACATCACCGACCGGTTCCTGCCGGACAAGGCGATCGACCTGATCGACGAGGCGGGCTCGAAGGTCCGGCTCCAGTCGTACACGGTGCCGCCGAACCTGAAGCAGCTCGAGGCGCGGCTCGAGGAGATCCGCAAGGAGAAGGACGCGGCGGTCCAGAGCCAGGAATTCGAGAAGGCGGCCGCGCTGCGCGACACGGAGCAGAAGATCCGCGAAGAGCTCGAGATGACGAAGAACCTGTGGAAGGAAAAGCAGGGCCGCACCGATTCCGAGGTGACGCCGGAGGATATCGCGCAGGTCGTCGCAAGCTGGACCGGCATCCCGGTCAGCAAGCTGAAGGAGGAGGAGACCGAGCGGCTGCTCAAGATGGAGGAGATTCTCCACAGCCGCGTCATCGGGCAGGATGAGGCGGTCAAGGCGGTCGCCCGCGCGATCCGCCGCGCCCGCGCCGGCTTGAAGGACCCGAAGCGGCCGATGGGCTCGTTCATCTTCCTCGGGCCGACCGGGGTCGGCAAGACGGAGCTCGCCCGGGCCTTGGCCGAAGCGATGTTCGGCGACGAGAATGCGGTCATCCGCATCGACATGTCCGAGTACATGGAGAAGCACTCGACGTCGCGCCTCGTCGGCGCGCCTCCGGGCTACGTCGGCTACGAGGAAGGCGGCCAGCTCACCGAGAAGGTGCGCCGCAAGCCGTACTCGGTCGTGCTCCTCGACGAGATCGAGAAGGCGCATCCGGAAGTGTTCAACATCCTGCTGCAGGTGCTGGAGGACGGCCGTCTGACCGACTCGAAGGGCCGCGTCGTCGACTTCCGCAACACGCTGATCATCATGACGTCGAACGTCGGCGCCGACCAGATCAAGCGGAACTCGACGCTCGGCTTCACGGCGACGCAGGATTCGGGCCGGGAATTCAACCAGATGAAGGAGAAGGTGCTCGCCGAGCTGAAGAAGGCGTTCCGGCCGGAGTTCCTGAACCGGATCGACGAGACGATCGTGTTCCATTCGCTCGAGCAGGAGCACATCAACCAGATCGTCACGCTCATGTCGGAGGAGCTGCGCAAGCGGCTGCGCGAGCAGGAGGTCGATTTCGAGCTGACGGATGCGGCGAAGGCGTTCCTCGCGAAGGAAGGCTTCGATCCGCAATACGGCGCGCGTCCGCTGCGCCGCGCGATCCAGAAGCACATTGAGGACCGGCTGTCGGAGGATCTGCTGCTCGGCAAGATCAAGAAGGGCGACAAGCTGACGATCGACGAGAAGGACGGCGAGCTGGTCGTCATTCCGGCGGGCAGGATCGCCCCGGAAGAAGCGGCGTCGAAATAACGCGCAATGGGACAACGGCCGATCGGGATTTTTCGGATCCCGATCGGCCTTTTTCGTTCGGACGCGTGTCCGTCAGAACTTGCCCTTGCTGCCGCTGTAGGGCCGGCCGCCTGGGGTGGTGCCGCCGCCCGACCGGCTTCCCGAGCCGCTGCCCGAGCTTCGGGCGGAACCTCCGCCGCCGAATCCGCCTCCGCCAAAACCTCCTCCGCGCGAACTTCCGCCCGACCCGCGGCTGAACCCGCTGCTGCGCGAACCGCCGCCGAAACCGCCGCCGTGGTGTCTGCCGTGGCCCCTGTGATGATGCCGATGTTCATCGGAATGGGCGACTCTCGTGCGCGACACGGTCTGGCGCAGAAAGTTGTCGTCATGCCGGATGAGGCCGGACCGGCCCGCGTCCAGATAATCGCGGGCTCGGACGGTCCGGCGGCTGCCGTTGAGAATCGCCATGATCCCGACAATCGCGGCGGCTGTCGACATCGCGAAAAACGCCTGAAAGCCGGTGTCATAAACCGGATTGTGCGGATTGATCCCGGGCTTGAAGCGGATGTAATCCTGGGCCAGATCGAGATACCGCTCGAACGCTCCGTGGAAATGGCCCTCCGAAAGCGACGGCGTGATCTTGTCCCGAATCCGGTCCAGCCGCTCCGAATCGAGGTTGGTCATGGCGTTGCCGAACGCGGCCAGGAACACGTCCCGCTCTTCCATGTCGATCGCCAGAATCGCCGTGCTGCCGTGGGGCTGCTCGTACCCGGGCGCGGTATCGTCGTAATATTTTGCCACGTACCCTTCGATGCCCAGACCATCCGTGCCGTTTAACGTGAGGATCAGAAAATCGGTTTGCCGCTTGTGGCTGTAGGAAGCGGCCAGACTGTCCAGCGCGCTTTTCTCTTCGGGCGTCAACAGGCCGGCGTTGTCGTGCACGTAGGTCTTCGCTTCGGCCCGAACCGGAGAATCCGCCGTGAAGAACGCCAGGACCAGCAGCAGAACGATCGCGAAGTTGAGACGATGCCCGTTCACCACATCACGCCTCCCGTCTTGTAGGCCCACACCTTCATGGCGATCATGAGCGCGGACGCGATGCCGCCGAACCAGACCGTGGTCTTGACGGCACTGAACGGGGCCTTGCCGACGACCTTGCCCGTTTGGCCGTTGATATAGAAATCCCGCCGGGTGCCGTGCCAGTCGTAGGCGATGTGCCAGACGGGAAGGAGCACATAGCGGCTGACGGTGCACTGCGTGCGGATATCCTCGCTCCGGCCGGAAACGCTGTCGTAGCCGGTGATGCAGCCGCGGGCGGCTTCCCGGATATGCTCGATGACTTCGCTCTCGGCCCGCTGCAGCAGTTCCGTGTCCGGAATCTGGTACCGTTCCGCCTGGAAACCCGACAGATAGGCCGGCTGAAAATCCTTCATCTCGTTGTATTGGAACGGTTCAAGCTGGTCCATGAGATTGTCGTCCATCTTCACCGACGCGTCGACAGGGATCAGGACATAGTGCAGATCCAGCTCGCGGTAGACATCGTAATAGTCCGTCTCGGTGATCAGGAAGTCGCCGCTCCTGTATTTGTGGACTTTCGTGCCGGTTGCGTTCACCCTGACCCGGGCGTTCAGATCGTACAGCCAGAACGGCACGTAGACGCCCCGGATGCTCCTGATCCGGTCGGCGAATTGAACAACCCCGGTACAAGCGGCCGCCTGCGGCACCATTTCCTGAACGTCTCGATTGCCTGCTCCCTGCTGACGGAAAACGGAAGAATAAAATGCGGGGCCTGCCAGCCGCTTACCCGATCCGCAAGGACGACGCCCGCGCCGCAGTAGCCGCAGATGGTCGCGGCCGTCTCGGGCAGCGCCATCAGGTCCGCGCCGCAGTTGTTGCAATGGTACAAGGCGGTCGTTGGCGCCGCGGGCTGAGGCCGGGGCTGCTCGCCGAACCTGGCGATGTCGAACCGCTCGCGGCAGGCGTTGCAGGCCAGCTTGCCCGAACCGGCGTCGAAGATCAGGTCGTTGCCGCAGTTGAGGCATTTGTGATGCAGGATCATCGGCGACACCCTTTCCGGAACTGCGAAGGGATTTCCGGTTTTCGTCTACCCTTCATTATCGTGTTCCTTCGCCAGGATGTCCACCGTTTCCCCGGGTCGGAGGCACATGCGGCGCGGGACATCCGCACCATGGGGACAGGCGGGATATCACAGAAAAAAGGAAAAACGGATCAAATTGTTGACAACCAATGGGTTTCTGCCGCGTACAGATCCCTTGAAAATACTTGACGAAACAGCTCGAATTTGCCGTTCTTTGAAAATAACGGACCAATATTCAAGATATTCCCGATTCCGTCTGGCGCTCCATTCTTCATCGCGACCAAAGCGCAAGCTTGTTGGTTGATATGATCAAGGGAGGGAACCGAGATGAAACGGATGGCGGCAGTCATGCTGGCGGCGGTGTTGTTGTTCACGGGTGTTGTCCCGGCAAACGCGGAGTACCATTATCAGGGCAATCAAGCCATCAGCCAGGGGAACGTCAGCGTCGAGGATGCTGTGCTCCTCAACAGTCTTGAACTTACTGTACAAGTGCTTTCCGAAATCACGGGAATTCCCCTCTCGGTTGAAGATCTTCTGACGGAGGCAACGATCCTCGTATTGATGCGTGTGAATCCGAAATTGGCCCTGGTGCTCGAGGTCATCGATATGTCCAGGATCGCGGTTGATGCCTGGATGGATCTCGCGCAAGCGTGGAACGAATTGTCTGCGGCCCAACAAAAATATTACAGCGCCGTTATGGCCAATGTGAAAGATTACCTTATTCATACGTCCGAGACCGTGGAGGCCATCAAGGCGAGAGCCGAGCGGGATGCCCGAAACGGGACGGCATTGGACCCGGCGTTCTTTGACCTGCTGGATCGGCATCTCGACGGTTCCGAACTGGCCGCGCGCATTCGGGATGACGCGAATCAACCCGTGTTCAAGGTCGATTCCGAAGCGAAAAAACGGTTGCTGAAAACGGCTGATGCCGTGGAAAAGCTGGGCAACAAGTATCGCAAAGACGGCGGCGCGAGGGAAATCTACCGGATCGCGCGTCAACAAGCCGAAAAGAAGATTCAATCGGAACGCCGGATCGGCGTTGTCGAGCGAACGTTCAAATCCGGGTTGAAATTGCGGGCGACCCCGGCCAAAGACGCCAAGCAGATCGGCAGCCTGTTCGACGGATATGTGGTGACGGTCATCGGCGGCGTCCATCCTGACGGGTATTACAAAGTCGATTACAAAGGCAAGGTCGGATGGGTAACCGCGGAATATGTCAAGATCGTGGACGAGAGCATTCGCCGGAAGGGTGTCGTCTACAATACGTTCAAGTCCGGGTTGAAATTGCGGGCCACCCCGACCAAGGACGCCAAACAGATCGGCAGTCTGTTCGACGGATACGAGGTGACGGTGATCGGCGACGGTCCCGCGAACGGCTACTACTACGTCGAATACAAAGGCAAAACCGGCTGGGTCACCGCAGACTATATTAAAATCTCGCCGAATCAAACGAAGAACAAACAGACAACATGATCATCAGGCGGCGCCATCCGGGATGGCGGATCTGAAAGGGCTGAGGCAGCCCTTTTTTCTTTGGATTCGGAAAGGCGAAGCCGGTGCTCCGGAACTTGCACCAATAATAAGACCGCTCCGACTGCTTGCCGGAACGGCCGTGGATATCCGCGTTTCACACCAGCTTGTGCCCGCAGTTCGAGCAGAAGTTGCCGCCGCCGGTCTTCGTGCCGCAGTTCGGGCAGAAGTTCGGCTTCACGGCCCCGCCGGACGAAGCCGGATGCGGCTGCGCGGCCTGCTGCGGGGCCCACTGCGGCTGCGCGGCCTGCGGCTGGTTCATCTGCTCCAGCATCTTCCCGGCGATCTGCATGCCCATCATCATGCTCGCCATATCCGCCGCAGCGCCGCCGCCCGCCATCTTGCCGGACGCCATCCCCTCGGTCATCGCGATCTGCTGGTAGCGGCCGATGTCGCCCACCATGCCCTGTGAGGCGATCTTGTTGATCATGTCCTGGACTTCCTTCGGGTAGTTGAAGCTCATCACGGTGAAGCCGGTGATCGTGATGCCGCTCTTCATCATCTCCATGTCCAGGTCTTCCCGGATGCCCCGTCCGATCTCGGCCGCATTGGCCTGCAGGTTGAACATGTCCCTGCCTTCGCGCGTGATCCATTTCATCAGCAACTGATCGAGCACCGCGCTGATCCGGATCCGCACGTCCTCGACGAGAAACTGGTCGCGCACGCCGGCGATCTGATCGATGAACGCCACATAGTCTTTCACCTTGAAGGTGAACGTGCCGTTGGCGCGGACGGGCATGCCGCCGGGGAAGCCTTGCGCCGGAATATTGATGACGTTCGGCGTTCCCCATTTCACGACGAATTCCTTGGTGTTCACGAACAGCACTTCGACCCGCATGCCGCTGTTGAATCCGAACTTGAAGCCCTTGAGCGTGGACAGGAACGGAATGATCTGCGATTCGATGTCGTAATCGCCTTCGTCATGGAAGATCCCCTCGATCTTCCCGTTCTTCAGGAAGATCGCGTCCTGTCCGGGGCGGATGATGAGCCGGCTGCCCTTCTTGATCTCGTCGTTCTTCCATTTGTAAAAAATCATGTCGTCGCGGAACTCCTGCCACTCCACCACGTTCGCGAACTGCTTGCGGAAAAACATCGCCTCTCCTCCTCGCCCTTGAATTTCAGAATTTGCCTCTGCTGCTGCTGAACGAACGGCCGCCCGGCGTTATGCCGCCGCCGCCTCCGAACCCCCCGCCACCGCCTCCGCCGGAAGAAGACTTCTCGATCTTCCTGCGCGTGACGGTCTTGTTGACGAACCGGTCGTGCCGGCCGACGACGCCGGAGCGCTTCTCGTCCAGGTAGGTGCGGGCGTTCACGGTCACCCGGCCGCCGGCGTTCGACGCCATGATCCCGACTGTCACGGCTCCGACGACAAGCGCGACGGCGATCTGGAACCAGTCCCGGAACAGGATGTTGTCCGGATTGACCCCCGGACGATAACCCATGTATGCATGGGCAAGCCGGATAAACTTCCGGAACGCTTCGTCGTATTCGCCATCCGACAGATGGGGCGTGATCTTGGCGCGGATTTTGTCCAGCCTGCCGGCATCCAGATACGTCTCGGCTTTGCCGAATCCGGCGAGGAACACGTCGCGCTCCTTCAGATCGATGGCCAGGATCGCGGCGTTGCCGTGGGGGCCGTCGTAGCCCGGCGCCGTGTCGTCGTAAAATCGGGCGACATATTCTTCGATGTCCATGCCGCCGGTGCCGTTCAGCGCGATGATGATAAAGTCGGTCTCGCGTTTTGCGCCCGATTTGGCGGCCAGTTCGGCGAGTTCGGCTTCCTCCTCCTCGGTGAGCAGCTCCGCGAAATCGTAGACCAGCGGTTCGGCGAATTGCGATTCCGCCGCGGCCGGCCGCGCAAGCATCAGCAGGATGCCGAGGGCGAAGACCGGCAGGAACGCGATGGCCCATCCTTTCCTTCCGTTCACAGAAAACCGCCTCCCATCGCCCAGGACACCGTCTTCATCACGAGCAGCGTGCCGGCGGCCACCCCGCCGAACCAGGCGGCGATTTTGGCCCGGGACAGCGGCGGCTTGCCGACGATCTTGCCGGTCTGGCCGTTCATGACGAAGTTGTGCTTGAAATTGTCGAGATCATAGACGACGAGCCAGACGGGCAGCAGCACGTAATGGCTCTGCACGTTCCTCGTGTCGATGCGCTCCTCCGTGCGGGTAACGGTGGTGTAGCCGGACAGGCTGGAGCGGATGGCCGACTCGATGAAGGCGCGGATTTTGTTCTTGGCGCGGCTCAGCAGTTCGTCGTCCGTGTATTGGTACTTCTCCGCAAGATAACCCGCCAGATAGGGAGGGCGGAACGCCTTCAGTCCGCTGTAATCGTAAGGTTCCAGCCGGTCCATGAACTTGTCGTCCATCTTGACGGAAGCATCGACGGGCACTTTGACGTAATGCAGGTCGAGCTCCCGGTACACGTCATAATAGCTGGTCTCGGTGACCAGGTAATCGCCCCTCGTGTAGGTGCGGACCTTCGTGCCGGTGGCGCGCACCCTGACCCGGCTGTTCAGGTCATACAGCCAGAAGGGTACATAGATGCCCGTGATGCTCCGGATGCGGTCGGCGGTCATGAACCCGCGCGGCGTAAGGAGTCCGTTGCGGCACCATTTTCGGAACGCCTTGATCGCTTCTTCCCTGCTGATCGCAAACGGGATGACGTAATGGGGCGAATGCCGGCCTGTCACGCGCTCCGCGATGACGACGCCCGCGCCGCAGAAGCTGCAGGTCGTCGCGGCCGTCTCGGGAAGCGCCATCAGGTCTGCGCCGCAGTTGTCGCAGTGGTACGTGACGGTCTCGTCCGCACCGGTGTCCTTCTCCGTATCCGCTTCCGCCGCGTTCAGGCCGTCCGCCTCATCGACGTCGAATTGCGCGCGGCAGGAAGGACAGACCAGCTTGCCCGAATCGGCGTCGTAGACCATGTCGCTGCCGCAGTGGGGACATTTGTAGTGCAGGACCATGCTCGGCATCCTCTCCTGACGACTTAAGCGGGAAATGAGAAAAGCCGCGGCCTCACGCGGCCGCAGCTTTCCGGTCAAGCTTGTTCCTTGCCCTGAATGCGCGCTTTCAGAGCGGCCAGTTCATCGTCGATCGACGACCCGGAAGGCGCGTCGTACTTCGCTTTCAGATCTTCGATGTCGTCCGCGGCGCCCGCGTTCAGTTCGGCCAGCGCTTCGGCCTTGTCCAGTTCGCGGTTGATCTTGTCTTCCATCCGCTCGAACGCGGCGAGCGAACGGCCGGAATCCGTCACCGAGGACGTGATCTGGTTGATCCGCTGCTGCGTCTTGGCGACCGACCATTTCGCCTTCAGCATCGAGCGGCGCTTCTCGAGTTCGTTGATGTCGCTGACCAGTTTGTCGTGGAGCTGCCGCATCCGCTCGGCGTTGGAAGCCGCGATCTGCCATGCCTTGTGCAGCGACTCGGCATTGGCTGCGGCGGCCGCCTTCCGCTCGAGGAATTTCCGCGCGTCCGCCTCGTTGCCGGCTTCGAGCGCCTTGATCGCGTATTGCTCGAGCTTCGCGATCTCTTCCTGGTTCTCGTCGTATTCCCGCTTCGCGCGGCGCTCTTCCGCGATGATTGCGGCCGTCTCGGATTTCACCTTGCCGAGGTCGTTGTTCAGATTGCGCAGATACTGGTCGATCATTTTCTCCGGATCTTCCACTTTATCCAGCAATGCATTGAAATTCGCGGCCATGATGTCTTTGAACCGTGCGAGAATGCTCATCGTCCGCAACCTCCCCTGGTCAGGATCAGAATGAATAGCCAATCTACAGTATTCATACTGAAGCATCGGGAAAAAAGTTTCAACCATAATCTTCATTTTTGGTAAACTTGAAGAAAACGGATACAAAGGGCGGGTGTGTGACGGCATGATCTACAACTTCGCGGATCCGGTCAAGCGGCAGGCGCGGCGGAACGCGTTGTACGGCCTGCTCGGCAAGCTCCCCGGCCGGTTCGGTGTTCCCGGGGCAAAAACAGTCTCCCTGAATGTCGCGGACGGCATCGTGACCGAGAAGCTGGTGCTGGACCTGAACGGGCTGGAGCCGGTGCCGGCGTATTTTCTCAAGCCGGCGGGCGCGGAGGGCCGCCTGCCGCTTGTCGTCTACAACCACTCGCACGGCGGTTTTTACGATGTCGGCAAGGAGGAAGCGCTGCGCGGCGCGCCCTACCTCGCAAGGCCGTCCTGGGGGGAGGCGCTGACGGCGGAGGGGTACGCCGTGCTCTGCATCGACCACTGGGCGTTCGGCGAGCGGAACACGCGGACGGAGGGGCAAATTTTCAAGGAAATGCTGTGGCACGGGCGCGTGATGTGGGGGATGATGGTGTACGACAGCATCCGCGCGCTCGACTACGCGCTGTCCCGGCCGGACGTCGACCCGGACCGGATCGCCACGCTCGGCATGTCGATGGGCGGCACGATGGCGTGGTGGCTGGCGGCGCTCGATCCGCGCATCCGGGTGACCGTCGACATCTGCTCGCTCGCCGAGTTCGACGCGCTGCTCGAGTCGGGCGGCTACGACGGCCACAGCTTCTACTATTTTGTGCCGGGGCTTCTTGAAGGATTCCGCGCCGCCGACGTGAACGCGCTGATCGCGCCGCGTCCCCACCTCAGCCTGGCCGGCGGGCAGGACCGGCTGACGCCGGCGCGGGGGCTCGATGCGATCGACCGGGACATGCGGGAGATCTATCGCGCGCTCGGCGCGGAGGAGCGGTGGAAGCAACTGCGGTACCCCGTCGGCCACGAGGAGACGGAGGAGATGCGCCGGGAGGCGCTGGAGTTCCTGAGGAAGTGGCTGTAGGGCGGACGGACGGCGTCAGGCACGGGAGGGAACGCACGTTCCCTTTTTTTGCTTCCGTTCGGTCGGCGGGCGTGGTAAACTGGGATGGACGAAAGCGATGGCGGAAACGGAGTCGGAAACGAATGGCGAAGATCAGGACGAAGTTCGTCTGCGCGCAATGCGGCACGGAATCGCCGAAGTGGATGGGCCGATGCCCCGGCTGCGGCGAATGGAACTCGATGGTCGAAGAGCGGGAGACCGCGCGGGGGGCGCAATCGGCGGCCCGCTCCCTCCGGGCGCAAGAAAAGCCGCAGGCGATCATACACATAGAGAGCGGGACCGAGCCGCGCATCGAGACGCGCATGCGGGAGCTGAACCGCGTGCTCGGCGGCGGCGTCGTGCCCGGGTCGCTCATCCTCGTCGGCGGCGATCCCGGCATCGGCAAGTCGACGCTGCTGCTGCAGGCTTCGCACGAACTGGCGTCGGCCGGCCGGACGGTGCTCTACGTGTCGGGCGAGGAGTCGGTCCGGCAGACGAAAATGCGGGCCGACCGGCTCGGCGCGCTGCATGAGCGGCTGTTCGTCCTGTGCGAGACGAACGTGGAGGAGATCGGCGAAGCGATCGAACAGGTGAAGCCGGATTTCCTCGTCATCGACTCGATCCAGACGGTGTACGAGCCGAACATCCCGTCGGCGCCCGGCAGCGTCGCGCAGGTGCGCGAGTGCACCGCCTGGTTCATGCGCGCGGCGAAAGTCCGGGGGATTGCGACCGTGCTGGTCGGGCATGTTACGAAGGAAGGCGCGATCGCCGGTCCGCGGCTGCTCGAGCACATGGTGGATTGCGTGCTGTATTTCGAAGGCGAGCGTCATCATTCGTACCGGCTGCTCCGCGCGGTCAAGAACCGGTTCGGTTCGACGAACGAGATCGGCATTTTCGAAATGTCGGAGGCGGGCTTGCGCGAGGTGGCGAATCCTTCGGAGCTGTTCCTGTCCGAGCGCCCGCTCGGCGTCTCCGGCTCGACGGTCGCCGCGAGCATGGAGGGGACGCGGCCCGTGCTCGTCGAGTTGCAGGCGCTTGTCGCGCCGACGATGTTCCCGTCCCCGCGGCGCATGTCGGCCGGCATCGACCATCAGCGGATGGCGCTGATCATCGCGGTGCTCGAGAAGCGGATCGGTCTGTTCCTCCAGAACCAGGACGCGTACCTGAACGTCGCCGGCGGCGTGCGTCTGGATGAGCCGGCGGTCGATCTGGCGGCCGCCGTCAGCCTGGCGTCCAGTTTCCGCGACGTCCCGACCCGTCCCTACGACGTGTTCTTCGGCGAGGTCGGGCTGACCGGCGAGGTGCGCGCCGTTTCCCGCGCCGAGCAGCGGGTGAAGGAAGCTGCCAAGCTCGGGTTCAAGCGGGTCATCCTGCCGGAGCGCAGCCTGAAGGGCTGGAAGCCTCCGGCGGGCATCGAGATCGTCGGCGTCGGATCGGTGGAGGAGGCGCTTCGGGTCGCGCTCGGATAGACGGCCGTACAGGAGGCTGTGCTGGCACATGAAACCTTCGAATCCGCAAGACGAGATGGGCCGGCTGCTGCAGCTCGTCGCCCCGGGGACGCCGTTCCGCGAGGGACTCGAAAACGTGCTGCGGGCCAAGACGGGCGCGCTGATCGTCGTCGGGTACGGTCCGGATGTGGCGGCGATCGTCGACGGCGGCTTTGCGATCGATTGCGAGTTCACGCCGAACCATCTGTACGAACTGGCGAAAATGGACGGGGCGATCATCCTGAGCGGCGAGCTGGACCGCATCCTGTACGCGAACGCGCAGCTTGTGCCGGACAGCTCGATTCCGTCGAACGAGACCGGGATCCGCCACCGGACGGCGGAGCGGGTGGCGAAGCAGACCGGCCGGCTCGTCATCTCGATCTCGCAGCGGCGCGGTGTCATCACGCTGTATCAGGGCGATCTGCGCTATGCGTTGAAGGATATCGGCGTCATCCTGACGAAGGCGAACCAGGCGCTCCAGACGCTGGAGCATTATGTAGCCGTGTTGCGCCAGGACTTCACCAATCTGTCGGCATCCGAATTCGAGGAGATCGTCACGCTCGCGGAGGTGGCGTCGGTCATCCAGCGCGTCGAACGGGTGCTGCGCGTGAAGTCCGAAATCAAGCGATACATTCACGAGCTCGGCACGGAAGGCCGTCTCGTCCGCATGCAGCTCGAAGAGCTGGTCGGCGGCATCGAGCAGGAGTACCGGCTGCTGCTCAGCGACTATGCGAAATCGGCTGAAGCCGACAAGGTTCGCGAGACGGAGGCGGCGCTCGGCCGGCTGGCCGTCGGCGAACTGCTGGATCCGGCCATCGTCGTCCGCCTGCTCGGCCATCCGCACGCGCAGACCGCGGCGGAGGAGACGGTCAGCCCGCGCGGCTTCCGCCTGCTGAGCAAAATTCCGCGCCTGCCGGCCGTCATCCGCAACAACCTCGTCCGGCGGTTCGGCAGTCTGCCGCGCATCCTCGCGGCGTCGATCGAGGAACTGGACGAGGTGGACGGCGTCGGCGAGGCGCGGGCGCGCGCCATTCAGGGCGGTCTGCGGCGCCTGCAGGAACAAGTGTTCATTGACAGGCACATTTGAATTTCATTAGAATAGGGTGAATCCCGCCGGAAGAGAGGTGGAGCGGATGATCGCGAAGTCCATACCAAGCCTGATCACGATCGGAAACCTGTTGCTCGGGATTGCCGCGATCATGCTCGTGTTTCACGGGAACCCGGGGCTCGCGGCCCTGATGGTCATCTTCGCCATGCTGCTCGACGGCGTGGACGGCCGGATCGCCCGGGCGCTGGACGCGCAATCCGAGTTCGGCAAGGAGTTGGACTCGCTGTCCGATGTCATATCCTTCGGCGTTGCGCCCGCCTTCATCATGTACGTCGCCGCGTTCCAGGACGTGAACCCGGCCGCGGCGTGGATCGTCACGGCGATCTTTCCGATCTGCGGCGCGCTTCGGCTGGCAAGGTTCAACGCCGCGGCCGGCAATCCCGGCTATTTCGTCGGTCTGCCGATTCCGGCGGCGGGCGTCGTCGTCGCGACGCTGGCGCTGTTCTACGAGGACATTCCGGTCATCGTGCTGATGATCACCACGCTGGTGCTGTCGTTCCTGATGGTCAGCAACATCAAGTATCCGAATTTCAAGAAGGTCGGCATTCCGCGCCAGGCGATCTGGGTCGTGCCGCTGATCGTGGCGTTCACCGTCGCGCTCGGACTCCTTTTTCCCGACCATCTGCCGAAGATCGTTTTCATCCCGCTTGTGTTCTACGCCCTCTACGGACTAAAAAAAAACGTTGACCGCCGCATCGCCAAGAAAAAGCGCGCCCGCGCGGCGAATGCGGAAGATTCGGCGCAATCCGAGCACACGGCCTGAACCCAAGCCGACAAGCCCGGGGACTGCATTGCAGTTCCCGGGCTCGTTCGTCTTGGGGTCGGAGATGTATCGGCTCCATCGCCGGGCGCCGATCACGTCATGTTGAATATGCCCAGCGTGGCGCATTTCTTCGATTCCCGTTCGAGCACGTCGTCCAGCTTGATGTCGAGCAGATTCGCGAGCGCGCTCATGTAGAACATCTGCCTGCCGAGCTCGCTGCGCAGCACGTCCCGGCAGTTCTCGCACAACGTTCCCGAGATGTGATGGTCGAGCTTCAGCTTCAGCTCTTCGATTCCGAGCTCGCTGCGGAAATCCTGTTTGCGGGCGTGCAGCTCGATGCATCCGCATTCCGTGACGGCCTTCGTGACGGCGCGGTTGACGGAAGCGCTCGATTGTCCGTGCTTGGACAACACATCCAACAGACTGCGATGGCGAAGCAGCAGCTCGGATACCTGCCGCTGAAAATCCTCCAGCGTCATCCTTCCACCCCATTTCGAGAATGTTGCTTACCGATTTCCATTATAGAACATGCAGGGCCGGATTTCCAAAAGAAGATTTGCCCAAAATCCGCACGCGTCCGCGTCGGCGGCGCGTCCTCGCGCGGACCGGCTCCGGCAAAATTGCGCTCCCTACGGTTAGGCCGCCCAAGAACGGCGCATACTTGTAACGGAGGTGAAGACCATGGCGGTCAAACGCACGATCCAGGTGCTGGGATTGATCCTCGGGGGCATGGCGGGCGACTCGGTCTACGCCCGAACCCATGGCGCCGCACTCTGGAGCGGATACGGCGAACTCATCCGGTCAGGCAATTACTACACCACCGTCGCCCTCTGCGCGTTGGCCGGCCTCGCGGCCGCGACGATGCTGGCCGGACCGGCGGCGCGGTGGATGCAGCGGGGCGCGGAGCGCGCGGCGTCCGTTCCGACGGTCGATCTGGCGGCCGGCGGGCTGGGACTGACAGCCGGACTGGCGCTGGCGGCGCTTCTGTATCCGGCGGCGGCGGGAGTGCCGGGCGCGGGGGTTGTGCTGCCGGCGGTGATGACGTTATTTTTCGGTTATATGGGGATGCGCATCGGGCTGAGCAAGAAGGAGGAGCTCGGCGAGTTCTTCCGGATGCTGCTCGAGTCGAGGCGCCCGCCGGCCCAGGAGGAGGAAGAGCCGCGACGCGAGGAGCACAAGATTCTGGATACCAGCGTCATCATCGACGGAAGGATTGCGGACATCTGCAAGACCGGATTCATCGAGGGTACTCTGGTCATTCCCGAATTCGTTCTGGAAGAATTGCAGCACATCGCCGATTCTTCCGATCTGCTCAAGCGGAACCGGGGACGGCGCGGCCTCGACATCCTGAACAAGATCCAGAAGGAACTCGACGTGAAGGTGCTGATCTACGAGGACGATTTCGACGAGGCCGGCGAGGTGGACAGCAAGCTGGTGAAGCTCGCGAAGGCGCTGCGCGGCAAAGTGGTGACGAACGATTTCAACCTGAACAAGGTGTGCGAGCTGCAGGGCGTGTCCGTCCTGAACATCAACGATCTGGCGAACGCCGTGAAGCCGATCGTGCTGCCGGGGGAGGAGATCGTCGTCCAGGTCATCAAGGACGGCAAGGAGCACGGCCAGGGCGTCGCGTATCTCGACGACGGCACGATGATCGTCGTCGAGGGCGGACGCGACTTCATCGGGTCGACGATGGAAGTGCTCGTTACGAGCGTGCTGCAGACATCGGCGGGACGTATGATCTTCGCGAAGCCGAAGCTGCTCGAGAAGGCGCAGTAGGCGGGGGCAAGCGTCGTCAGGCAGCGCCTCCCTCTCGCAATTTCGCGCGTACGGGCTGTGTATGGCATGCTTGGATGCAGCGGGCTGTCCGGCGGCAGGCGACACTTCATGGTGTCGGAGCCGCGCGGACGGCCTTTGCGTGTTTGTGAGGGAACGTCTCCATGTGGCCGGTCCGTGAACCACGTTCGCTTTAGCTACGGCTTCGGGCGATGTGTTCGTCCGTCGAGCGGGCTGTAACGGAACACGGTTCCGTTGGCGGCTCCCCACTGGCGGTCCGCGCCTCTCTAACGGAACCACGTTCCGTTAGAGAGGGTCCGGGAGGCGGCGGCCGGGCGCCGTCGGCGTTGAACCGCCGGCGGCGCTGTTGTATGATAGGGAAGATATGCTGGGTGCGGGAAGGCGGGACGGCCGTATGTGGGAACGGATCGGCGAATCGGCGGCTTCCTCTCCGGCGTGGAGCGCGATCGTCGTCGCGGCGGGGCGCGGCTCGCGCATGGGGACGGACGAGCCGAAGCAATATCTCCCGCTTGCCGGCAAGCCGATGCTGCTCCACGCGCTGGAGCTGTTCGAGGCGATGCCGGAGATCGGCGAGGTCGTGCTGGTGGCCGGCGAAGACGAGATCGGGCGGTGCGAGGCGCTGTGCGCGGCGCACGGGCTGCGCAAGGTGCGGCGCATCGTCGCCGGCGGCGCGGAGCGGCAGCAGTCGGTGCGCCGCGGGCTCGCGGCGGCGTCGGGCGAGTGGGTGCTCGTGCACGACGCGGTCCGGCCGCTCGTGACGGCCGAAGCCGTCCGGCGGTGCATGGCCGCGGCCGGCGGGACGGGCGCCGCGGTGCTCGCCGTGCCGGTGAAGGACACGATCAAGGTCGTGGACGACGCCGGACGCGTTACGGCGACGCCGGAACGCCGATCGTTGCGGGCGGTGCAGACGCCGCAGGCGTTCCGGCGGGAGCTGCTGCTCGCCTGCCACGAGCGGGCGGAACGCGAGGGGTTTGCCGCCACCGACGATGCGATGGTCGTCGAGCGATACGGCCATCCGGTGGCGACGGCGGAAGGCGAATATGCGAACATCAAAATCACGACGCCGGAAGATCTCGTGGCGGCGGAGCGGCTGCTCGGGATCGGCCGGCCGGAGGCCGCCGCGGCTCCCGCGCGCGGCAAGGATGAAGGGGCGGAGAGCATGATCCGGATCGGACAAGGTTTCGACGTGCACGCGTTCGCGGAAGGCCGGCCGCTCATCGTCGGCGGGGTCGCGATCCCCCACGAGCGGGGCCTGCTCGGCCATTCCGACGCCGACGTGCTGCTCCACGCGATCGCGGACGCGGTGCTCGGCGCGCTGGGGCTCGGGGACATCGGGAAGCATTTTCCCGACACCGATCCGGCGTACAAGGACGCCGACAGCGCGAAGCTGCTGGAGCACGTCTGGTCGCTCGCGAAGGCGCGCGGATACCGGCTCGGCAACGTCGACGCGACGATCATCGCGCAGCGGCCGAAGATGGCGCCGCACATTCCGCGCATGGTCGAGACGATCGCGCGCGTGCTGGAAGCGGACGAGCCTTCGCAGGTCAACGTGAAGGCGACGACGACCGAGCGGCTCGGGTTTACGGGCCGGGAAGAGGGCATCGCGGCGCAGGCCGTGGTGTGTCTGGTGAAGCGATAGCGGCGGAGAGAAGCGTGCCTACATTTTGGATGCGACAGATTGCAGCGGAAAGGGGATGCCGGGCATGGCAAACGGGGTGCGCGTCCGTTACGCGCCGTCGCCGACGGGACATCTGCACATCGGCAACGCGCGGACGGCGCTGTTTAACTTCTTGTTCGCGCGCAGCGCGGGCGGGACATTCATCATCCGGATTGAAGACACCGACACGAAGCGGAACGTCGCGGGCGGCGAGGAGAACCAGCTCACCTATCTGCGCTGGCTCGGCGTGGACTGGGACGAAGGCCCGGATGTCGGCGGACCGTACGGACCGTACCGGCAGACGGAGCGGCTGGACTTCTACCGCGGGCTGACGGACGAGCTGCTGAAGCGCGGCCTCGCGTACAAGTGCTACTGCACGGAGGAAGAGCTCGAGCGGGAGCGCGAGGAGCAGGCGGCGCGCGGCGAGACGCCGCGCTATTCCGGCCGGTGCCGGCATTTGGATGACGCGGCGCGCGCGGCGCTGGAGGCGGAGGGCCGCGAGGCGAGCATCCGCTTCCGCGTGCCGGAGGGCCGCACGTACGCCTGGGACGACATGGTGAAGGGCGCGATTTCGTTCGAGTCCGACGGCTTCGGCGATTTCGTCATCGTGAAAAAAGACGGCATCCCGACCTACAACTTCGCGGTTGTCGCCGACGACCACGCGATGGCGATCACCCACGTGCTGCGCGGCGAGGACCATATCTCGAACACGCCGCGCCAGCTCATGATCTACGAGGCGTTCGGCTGGGAGCCGCCGGTGTTCGGCCACATGACGCTGATCGTGAACGAGCAGCGGAAGAAGCTCAGCAAGCGCGACGAGTCGATCATCCAGTTCATCGAGCAGTATGATCATCTCGGCTATCTGCCCGAGGCGCTGTTCAATTTCATCGCGCTGCTCGGCTGGTCGCCGGAGGGCGAGCAGGAGATGTTCAGCCGGGAAGAGCTGACGAAGATCTTCACGCCGGCTCGGCTCAGCAAGAGCCCGGCCGTGTTCGACACGCAGAAGCTGGCGTGGATGAACAACGAATACATCAAGCGGGCCGACGCGGACCGGATCGCGGCGCTCTGCGTGCCGCATCTGCAGGCGGCGGGCTTCCTGCCGGCGGAGCCGGACGCGGCGCAGCTCGCGTGGACGAAGCGGCTCGTCGCGCTCGTGCAGGAGAAGCTGCGTTGCGCGGCGGACATCGTACCGCTGGCCGAGGTGTTCTTCCGCGAGGACACCGCGGACGAGCCGGAGGCGGCCGAGGTGTTGCGCGAGGAGCATGTGCCGGTGGTGCTGCGCGCGTTCCTGGACGCGGTGCGCTCGGCGGAAGGCGAATGGACGGTCGACGCCGTCAAGGCGCTCATCAAGGGCGTGCAGCAGGAGACCGGCTTCAAGGGCAAGCCATTGTTCATGCCGATCCGCGCGGCGCTGACGGGCCAGACGCACGGCTCGGACCTGAACGAGACGATCGCGCTGCTCGGCCGGGAGAAGACGGAACAACGGCTGATGAAGCGGCTGGGCTGAAGCGGTCCGGGCGTAACGCGGCCGGGCTGAAGCGGTCCGGGCGTAACGCGGTCGGGCTGATGCGGCCGGGTTGTCGGGGCGTTCTGAGGCGCGGGTCTGGCGAGCCGGACAGACGGAGCCGGCCGGGCCGGACGGTCCTGCCATCCATATACTGCAAAAATGCAGCTTATTCCGGCCCTGATCGCCGGAAAGGCTTCATAAGCTGCAAATCTGCAGTACATTCGCCGGAATCCCGGATTTGCGGCGAAATAGACTGCAAATTTGCAGCACTTTCCGCACGGGGCGGTCGCTCGAACCGGCGGATTGCAAGAATAAGCCCTGCAAGGTATACTACTGACAGACGGACTCCCGCCCGCACCCCGACAGACGGGTGCTGCGGGAGCGGCAGACAAGCGATACAGACGACAAGCGTTGAACAGGAGAAGTACGTTCCGGCAGGAATCGCAGAGAGGACAACCGGCATGCGAGCGGCGGGCCATGCGGCCTGCTTCCGCCTGCCGGCTGGAAGTTGTCCATTCCGCGGAACCGAACATGCGCCTGGGAGCTTCGCCCCGAACCCGGCGGCTGTTGCGCGGCCGGCGGCAGTAGGCGGCGGCGGGTCGCGCCGTTACACGCGGCAAGAGATGGGAGGGTGCCGCATTCCCGGACAAGGACCGGCGCGGGCATGGATCCCAAGCAGAGTGGAACCGCATGTGACCGTGCCTCTGCAGCTTCGGCTGCAGAGGCATTTTTTGATGCGCGGGAACGGCGGTCGGCTCGGGGAAAGCGATGTCGTTTTTCACAGGGGGTGGAGGAAGATGTTCCGCAAGTTGAGATCGGATATTCAGGCGGTGTTCGACAACGATCCCGCGGCGCGCAACTGGCTCGAGGTCGTGTTCACCTATTCCGGGCTGCACGCCATCTGGATGCACCGGATCGCGCATGCGCTGTACAAGCGGAAATTCTTCACGCTGGCGCGCATCATTTCGCAGTTCAGCCGGTTCATGACCGGGATCGAAATCCACCCCGGCGCGAAAATCGGCAACCGGCTGTTCATCGACCACGGGATGGGGGTCGTCATCGGCGAGACGTGCGAGATCGGCGACGACGTGGTCATTTACCAGGGCGTGACGCTCGGCGGCACGGGCAAGGAGAAAGGCAAGCGCCACCCGACGATCGGCAACAACGTCGTCATCGGCTCGGGCGCGAAAGTGCTCGGCTCGTTCAAGGTCGGCGACAACTCGAGGATCGGCGCGAACTCGGTTGTCGTGCGCGAGGTGCCGCCGAACAGCACGGTCGTCGGCATTCCCGGCCGGATCGTCTGGAGCAACGGCCAGCGGGTCGACCGGCTCGATCATACGACGATCCCGGACCCGATCATGGAGATGTTCCGCGGCATGCAGGAGGAGATCGAGGCGCTGCGCGGCGAGCTGGAGGCGCTGAAGCGGGAGGCGGGCCGGCGGGAGCCGGAAGCGGCGCCGTCCGGCGCGGGGGCGCAGTTGTCGGAGCCGAAGGCCCGCGGCGGTTCGGCCGGAACGGAGGCGCGGGAGCGGGAGCCGGCCGGGGAGGCGACCGTCGCGGGTCCGCGCGAGATGGCCGCGGCGTCGGAGCAGACGCCGGCCGCGGATGCCGGACGGGCGGATGCCGCGAACGCGCATGAATCGGCCGCGGACACCGGGCAGGCGGGCGGCGAGGCGGACAGCCGGAAGCTCAAGATCACGACCGGAGGAGACGCGTAACGATGGCAGACGGCCAAATCCGAATTTACAACACAATGTCGCGGGAGAAGGAAGTGTTCGTCCCGTTGACGCCGGGCAAAGTAAACATGTACGTGTGCGGGCCGACCGTATACGACTACATCCATATCGGCAACGCGCGGCCGGCGATCTTTTTCGACGTGGTGCGGCGGTACTTCGAGGCGGTCGGCTACGAGGTGAACTACATCGTCAACTTCACCGACGTGGACGACAAGCTGATCCGCAAGGCGCAGGAGACCGGATCGACGGTGCCGGAAGTGGCGGAGAAGTTCATCGCGGCGTACTACGAGGACATCGACGCGCTCGGCATCCGGAGGGCGACGGTCAATCCGCGCGTCATGCATCACATTCCCCAAATCATCGCGTTTATCGAAGCCCTCGTGGAGCGCGGCTACGCCTACGAGAGCGGCGGGGACGTGTATTACCGCACGCTGAAGTTCCCGGAATACGGCAAGCTGTCGCACCAAAACCCGGAGGAGCTGCAGTACGGCATCCGGGTCGAGGTCGGCGAGAAGAAGGAGAACCCGCAGGACTTCGCGCTCTGGAAGGCGGCGAAGCCGGGGGAGATTTTCTGGGAGAGTCCGTGGGGGCCGGGGCGTCCGGGCTGGCACATCGAGTGCTCGGCGATGGCGCGCGAATACGCGGGCGACACGCTCGACATCCACGGCGGCGGGCACGATCTGCAGTTCCCGCACCACGAGTGCGAGGTCGCGCAATCGGAGGCGCTCACCGGCAAGCCGCTGGCGCGCTACTGGATGCACAACGGCTACATCAACATCAACAACGAGAAAATGTCGAAGTCGCTCGGCAATTTCGTGACGGTTCATGATCTGAGGCAGCGGGTCAAGCCGGCGGCGCTGCGCTACTTCGTGCTGTCGTCGCATTACCGCAGCCCGCTCAACTTCAGCGAAGAAGCGATCCGCCAGGCGGAGAACAGCATCGAGCGGATCGTAAACTGCCACGTGAACCTCAATCACCGGCTGGCCGCGCTCGGCAGCCGCGGCGCCGCCGAGGCGGAACGGGCGCGCGGGACCGGCTCGACGGGCGAGCCGGAGCTTGACGCGCGGCTCGCCGAGATCCGCGAGCGGTTCCACGCGAAGATGAGCGACGATTTCAATACGCCGGACGCGGTGACCGCGCTGTTCGACCTCGTCAGCGAGGCGAACCAGGCGCTCAAGCGGGAAGTGCTGTCGGGCGCCGTCCTTCGGGTGCTGCTTGACGAGCTCGAGGCGATGGACCGGGTGCTCGGCCTCCTGCCGCCCGAGGCCGCGGCGCCGCTGGAGGACGGGGAGATCGAGCGGCTGATCGCGGAGCGGACGGAGGCGCGGCGGAACAAGAACTGGGCGCGCGCGGACGAGATCCGCGACCTGCTGGCCGGGCGCGGCATCATCCTCGAGGACACGCCGCAAGGCGTGCGCTGGCGCCGGAAATGAGCGGGAGAGCGCGCGAAGGAGCGGCCGGCGGCGGGCCCGGCGAACGGCAGGGCGGAGAGCGCGCCGGGCGGCCGGACGGATGGCCGGGCGGAGGGCCTGCCGGGCGGCGGCCGGAAGCATGGTCGGGGGACGGGACCGGCCGCGGGCCGGACGGAATGCCGGAAGGCGGCTCCGGCTGCGGGCCGGACGGAATGCCGGAAGGCGGATCCGCCGGCGGACCGGAAGCCGGGGCGCGCCCGGCCGGCCATCCCGAACCATGGCCCGTCGAGCCGCCGGCCAGGCCGCCGCATCTGATGAACCCCGTCGCGCTCGCCTATGTCGGCGACGCCGTGTTCGAGCTGCTGGTGCGCCAGCATTTGGCGGCCAGACCGAACCACAAGCCGGACGAGCTGCACCGCGGCGCGATCCGGTACGTCTCGGCCAAGGCGCAGCGCGAGATGCTCGACCGGCTGCAGCCGCATCTGACGGAGGAGGAAGCCGGGATCGTCCGCCGCGGGCGCAACGCGAAGTCCGGCTCGCCGCCGAAGGGAGCGGACATGCGCGACTACCGGCACGCGACCGCGCTGGAGTGCCTGTTCGGCTGGCTGTACTACGCAGGCCGGTTCGGCCGCATGGCGGAGCTGCTGCGGCTGGCCGACGGCGAAGGGACGGCGCCGGACGGAGCGGGCGGGGATGCCGACGCAACGCGCAAGGAGGGTGACCGATGACCGGTCGGGAAGACAGCAGAGAACGGGACGAAATCATCGCCGGCAGGCATCCGGTGCTCGAGGCGCTCAGGGCCGGCCGGGAGATCCACAAGATCTGGATCGCCGAAGGCGTGCAGCGCGCGCTGATCCAGCCGATCGAGGCGGAGGCGCGCCGTCGCGGCATCGTGATGCAGACGGTGGACCGGCGCAAGCTGGACCAGTTGGCGCAGGGGATTGCCCACCAGGGCGTCGCCGCGCAGGCGGCAGCCCACCGCTACGCGGAGCTGGACGAACTGCTCGCGGCGGCCGAGGCGAAGGGGGAGCCGCCGCTCCTTCTGCTGCTGGACGAGATCGAAGATCCGCACAACCTCGGGTCGATCCTGCGCACGGCCGAATGCGCGGGGGCGCACGGCGTCGTCATCCCGAAGCGGCGCTCGGCCGGGCTCACGGCCGCCGTCTACAAGGCGTCGGCCGGCGCCGCCGAGTTCGTGCCCGTCGCGCGGGTCACGAACCTGGCCCAGACGATCGACCGGCTGAAGGCGCATGGCCTCTGGATCGCCGGGGCCGACGCGGCCGCCCGGGACGACGTCTACCGGGCGGACCTGACGCTGCCGCTCGCGATCGTGATCGGCAGCGAGGGCCGGGGCATCGGCCGGCTCATCCGGGACAAGTGCGACTTCCTTGTCCGGCTGCCGATGTTCGGCAGGATCAATTCGCTGAACGCGTCCGTCGCCGCGGGCGTCCTGCTGTACGAAGCCGTCCGGCAGCGGGCCGCCGCGGGGAGCGCCCCGGGAAGCGCCGCTCCGGTCCGGGAGCCGGGCGGCTGACATGGCCGCGGGTCGGGAAGTCGTGCTGCTGGTCGACGGCTACAACATGATCGGCGCATGGCCCGAGCTGGAACGGCTGAAGGAGCGCGACTTCGAGGAGGCGCGCGACCGGCTGCTGGACCTGCTCGCCGAGTATCAGGGGCATTCCGGCACGCGGGTGGTGGTCATTTTCGACGCGCACAAGGTGCCGGGGCCCGGCAGGACGTACAGGCAGCAGAAGCTGACCGTCATCTACACGAAGGAAAACGAAACCGCGGATGAATGCATCGAGCGGCTTGTCGGCGAGCTGTCGGGCCGGGGGCGGCACGTCTACGTGGCGACCTCCGACCACGTGGAGCAGCGCGTCGCCTTCGGCAAGGGAGCGCTTCGCATCTCGGCCCGCGAGCTGCTGATCGAGATCGAGCAGAACCGCAGATTCATCGGCGAAGCGCTCCGCCGGACGCCGCCGGTCAAGCGCAATCCGCTGGACAGCCTCCTGGACCTGGACATCCGGAGCAAGCTGGAGCGGATGCGGCGAGGCGGAGAAGATGCGGACCAGACATGAGCCTGGATGGAAGTCCGGCTTTTTTCCCCCCAAGTAGTCTGGCGCGTCATCCGGACGACCGTCAGCCTGTTCGTCGGCATGGTCGTGTTCCACGTGTTTCTGGCGCCGGAATTCCCCTTTGACGAGGAGGAGATCGAGCAGACGGTGGAGATTCTCCTCCATGGAATCGGAGGCGGGACGTCCTGACCGGTCCGGGCCGATCCCGAAGACCCGGATCCGGGACCAAAGTCCGGCAAATCGCCCGTATAGCAAGAAATGCCGGGCGTCTGTTGTGTCAAGCGTCTGTGAAAATGTCAGGTTAACTGTTCTATGAAAATGTCAGGGATGATAGCCGATTAAACAACCGCCGTCCTCTTGCAGACTAGCCGGATGCTGTGCTACGCTGTAACTGCTTGCTGGAGAATGGTTTTCTCCAGGGATGGTTTGCAGCGGGCTTGCGGGGGGACGCAGGCGCCGCTTCTTTTTTGGCC